>Ga0114931_10010362_pt1 | contig 11099 bp, 6 predicted proteins | sample 2SBtaG_FD_89579 | JGI IMG/M metagenome (GOLD analysis project Ga0114931, IMG submission 89579) | Deep subsurface microbial communities from Kolumbo volcano to uncover new lineages of life (NeLLi) - 2SBTROV14_V59a metaG | ecosystem: Environmental > Aquatic > Marine > Volcanic | place: Kolumbo...
AACTTTAACAGCTGAGCCAGCCTTGCCTTTTTTCTTTGTAACTACTTCTTCAGCACTATCGACTTCCACAAAGTCATCTGCATCACCTTGCACTAATGCGCGGGAGGCACGACCTTCCAGAACAGCATCGGCCAGATTGCTGACATATAACTGGATAGAGCGAATCGCATCATCATTACCAGGAACGATGTAGTCAACGCTGTCAGGTTCATTGTTGGTATCAACAACGCCGATAACAGAAATCCCCAGTTTCCTTGCCTCGGATACTGCAATTTTTTCGTGGCCAACATCAATAATAAACAAGGCATCCGGCAAACCATTCATGTCCTTGATGCCCCCAAGGCTACGCTCAAGCTTTTCCTTTTCGCGTGTGAGATTAAGCACTTCCTTTTTACCAATTCTTTCAAAACTGCCATCATCTGACATGGCCTCGAGATCCTTCAGGCGCTTAATCGATTGCTTGACTGTTTTGTAGTTAGTCAGCATGCCGCCTAGCCAGCGATGGTTCACATAAGGCATGCCACAGCGCCTCGCTTCTTGCTCAACAATATCCTGAGCAGCGCGTTTGGTGCCGACAAACAACACCATGCCCCCATCGGCAGCTGTTTTGCCGGCATAGTTCATTGCGTCCCTGAACAGGGGCAATGACTTCTCGAGATTAATAATATGGATTTTATTGCGGTCACCGAAGATGTACGGTGCCATTTTTGGATTCCAGAAGCGGGTCTGATGGCCAAAATGGACACCAGCTTCCAGCATCTGACGCATGGTAACGTTAGACATAATATGACTCCAATGGTGGGTTAGTCCTCCATACGCCCCATCAACCAACCTAATCACCCAGAAACTTCATGGGTATAGGCACCCCTGCCTGATGTGTCGACGTATGTGTGTCGTTAAATTTCAGTTATTTTACCTGTCCTGCGCCTCTAGATTTGCAGGATAAGCGCGCGCTTTATACCATAATCCTGCAGGGACAACAATTCCTGGAACTCACTAATACTAACTTGTTGGAGTTCTAGTTTGTGGTAATGTCCGGATTGTAGGGAAAACCGGCTTTTTGCCACTAAATATGTAGTGTTATTACTGAGGCCAGGTACTCCTTGACAAGGGCGATGGCCATTGCCTGCCCACTGTGCCTTGTAGCGAAACACCACAATGGCGCTGAACCATCAATACAAACTTGTTGGAGTGCTAACATGCTTGACACCGCTGTAAATATTAAAACCCCTGACGAGATTGAGAAAATGCGGGTAGCCGGCCGTCTCGCTGCCGAGGTCTTGCAGATGATTGAACCTCATGTGGTCGCGGGTGTGACCACAGACAAGCTGGACGGCATCTGTCATGATTACATAGTTAATGAACAACAGGCGATACCCGCGCCACTCAACTATCGGGGATTTCCCAAATCAATCTGCACCTCCGTCAACCATCAGGTTTGCCACGGCATTCCTGGCAGCAAACTGTTAAAGAACGGTGACATCATCAATATTGATATTACCGTCATTAAAGATGGCTACCACGGCGACACCAGTAAAATGTTCTTTGTTGGCGAACCGTCAGTCATCGCAAAACGCGTATCTCGCATAAGTTATGAAAGCATGCGTGCCGGCATTCAAATGGTAAAACCTGGCATACGGCTTGGTGACATAGGTCACGCTATTCAGTCCCTTGTCGAGACAAATAATTGTTCAGTGGTCAGGGAATACTGCGGGCATGGAATCGGCCGTAATTTTCATGAAGAACCACAAGTGTTGCACTATGGAACACCAGATACCGGCATAGAACTCAAAGCTGGTATGACGTTTACTATTGAACCTATGGTCAATGCTGGCAGAGCAGAAGTGAAGTTACTAAATGATCAATGGACAGTCGTTACCCGTGATCATAGCCTGTCAGCCCAATGGGAACACACCATTCTGGTCACCGATACCGGTCATGAGGTTTTAACCATACGACCCGATGACAACCTCTAGCCGGGAAAAGGTTGCGATCCTTATACATAACAGGAAGCCACCTCAGAATGTCGCAAGCGCATGAATAAAGACTCTTGCCGCCAGAGTTTATCTCCTGATAATCATCCATGATGGAACAACCCGTATTCAATAATGAGGCATTCAAAGCTGCCTGCATACGAACTGATGCTCCGATCAGCTTGTATCGCAACACATTAAACCAGAGTTACCTTGCACTTGAATCTCAATTTGAGAAAGGGATATCAGCTTCGTCGCTTGTCAAACAACGTTCAGATGTTGTTGACCAAATCCTTATTTATGCGTGGCAACACTGCGCAGGGGATGTCAGGAATTTCACTGAAATTGCAACAGTGGTGGCTGTTGGTGGATACGGTCGTGGAGAGTTACATCCCCACTCTGACATTGACATCATGATTCTACTCCTGAAAAAAGATAACAAACAGCTCGACGAAGCAATTGAAAAATTCATAATATTTCTATGGGACATTGGCCTTGAAATTGGCCACAGTGTACGAACTGTCAAAGACTGCATTACCCAGGCAAAAAATGACATCACAATTGCAACTAATTTGATGGAATCCAGAATAATTGCTGGATCAGAACCACTTTTCACAAGAATGCGCTCGAAAACCGGACCAGACCGGCTCTGGTCAGGACGCAAATTCTTTGAAGCCAAATGGCAGGAACAGATTGCCCGACACCACAAATATAATGATACCGCCTATAACCTTGAACCCAATATAAAGGAAGGGCCCGGAGGTTTGCGTGATATCCAGATGATTGGCTGGGTGGTCAAACGGCATTTCGGTGCGCAAACACTGCATGATCTTGTTAAACATGATTTTCTGACTGAAAATGAATATCAAACACTCATTGATGGACAGGAATTTCTATGGCGGATCCGTATGGCCCTGCATTTTATGACCGGACGCCGGGAAGACCGATTATTATTTGACCATCAAAAACCACTTGCTGCGCAGTTTGGTTATGAAGATAAAGGGCATCAACTGGATGTCGAGCAATTCATGAAAACCTATTACCGGACTATCGGTGAACTCGGTCGATTGAATGAGATGTTATTACAACTTTTTCAGGAAGAAATTCTTTTATCAAGGAAATCAACCAGACCTGTACGGATTAATGAACGCTTCCAGGCCCAAAAAGGATTTATCGAAGTTAGCCAGCTGGATGTATTTGATGAACATCCCTCTGCATTGCTGGAAATTTTTCTGCTTTTGCAGCAGCGGCCTGAATTAAAAGGCGTCCGCGCCGGAACCATTCGCTTGATCAGAAATCATCTTCATCTCATTGATGATACATTCAGAGATAGTCCAGAGAATAAAAACCTGTTCATGGCAATCATTCGGCAACCACAAGGAATTACTAATGAACTCAGGCGTATGCACCGTTATGGTGTGCTTGGCGCCTACATTGAAGCCTTTGGCAGGATCATAGGTCAAATGCAGTACGATCTCTTTCACGCTTACACGGTGGATGAACATACCCTTTTTGTTGTTCGCAATCTCAGACGCTTTGCTGTATCTGAATTTAAAGACGAATTTCCAATGTGCAGTGAAATTATCAGCCAGATAAAGAAACCTGAAATATTATATCTTGCTGGCTTGTTTCATGATATTGCCAAGGGGCGAGGTGGTGACCATTCTGAACTGGGTGCTGATGATGCATTGAATTTCTGTCTGCAACATGGGATGAACCGGCTGGATGGCAACAATGTTGCGTGGCTGGTTAAAAATCATCTTATTATGTCTATGACCGCACAAAGAAAAGATATCAGTGATCCTGATATTGTGAGTACTTTCGCCAAAAAAGTTGGCAATGTGGCACGACTGGATTATCTGTATTTGTTAACCGTCGCAGATATACGCGGAACCAACCTGGAGCTCTGGAACTCATGGAAAGGCGCACTGCTTTCTGAACTCTATTTATCGGCCAAGCGCGTGCTCCGGCGTGGCTCCGAAAGCCCGATTGACCACGCAGAAATAATCGCTGAAACACAGTCTCTGGCACGAGAGCTCCTGCATCTTGAAAAAATATCAGACAATAAAATCAATGTGTTATGGGATGATCTGGGTGATGATTATTTTCTGCGATATACCCCTGATGATATTTGCAACCACACCGTATCCATTCTGAATAGCTATCAACCAGGACAGCCGCTGGTTTCCATCTATGAACCAAAAGACTTTCGTGGCACAGCTATATTTATTTACACGAAAGCAGAAAAGCATCTTTTTGCCAGCGTCACTGCCACGCTTGATCAGTCAGGACTAACTATCGCTGATGCAAGAATTATAACTTCGCAAAGTAATTATACACTCGATACTTATATCGTCTTTGAGTCCTCGGGAAAACCCGTAAACAATTCATTCCGGAACAAGGAAATAAAAGATGCTTTGGTACAGAAAATTATGAACCCTGTTATAGGGTCTCCCATTGCCAGCCGTGGCGTGCCTCGTCAACATAAACATTTTAAATTTCCTACAACTGTTATTTTCAATGAAGACATAAACAATCAACGAACTATAATGGAAGTCACTACCACTGATGCGCCGGGGTTACTGGCGAAAATCGGACTGGTACTTCAACACCGTAATATTCACATTCAAAATGCAAAAATCGGCACCATCGGTTCGCGTGCTGAAGACATTTTCTTTATTACTGATGAGAATAACAAGCCGTTAAATGCTGATACTAGCTTGCAGATGGAACAGGAGATTATTCGAGTATTATCGGAATAACCAAAAGCCAGCCCAAAATGTCGCGAGCACAACAATTTTGGGATGGCTTCTATAACTATCGCTAAATACTGTTGGAGGCAATTAGCTTGAGTCTGTTACCAAGACGCGAACCGATATTCAACTCACGACATAATAAATCAAGCATACTGGTTTCAGTCTGTTTGCACGCAAATGTTTTAGCTTCATCTTCAACCGGAGCATCAATAGCTATTTTTACCAGACGTTTTGACATGTAAGCCTGCTCACGTTGTGTATGGAGTAAATTCTGAATTCTTTTTGCGCCTCGCAAGGACAAGGAAGGAATTTCTTCCAGATTAGCGTAGATACTATCAAGTGTGCCAAAGTGTTTAAGCAGGCTAATTGCTGTTTTATTACCAACCCCTTTAACACCCGGAACGTTATCGACCTGATCGCCTGCTAATGCCAGAAAATCGATCATTTGCTCAGGCCTGACACCAAAATGTTTTTCAGCAGACTGACAATCCAGCCGTCGGTTGCGTGCAAAATCAAAAAGAATGTCCCCTTCCAGAAGCAACTGGGAAAAATCCTTGTCTGCAGTAACAAATACCATGGAAAACCCATGGACACGCATTTTATCGGCTACACTGCCAATAAGATCGTCCGCCTCGTAGCAATCACTGGTAAGGCTTGCCAGACCCAGTGCCTTGACCAGCTGTCTGCATGATTCCATCTGTGCCTTGAGATCAGGTGGTGCAGGCTCCCGGTTGGCCTTGTATTGTGGATATATTTCATTACGAAAAGAGGTCGTCAGGCTTTCATCGAAAGCGATTGCGATGTGGCTTGGCTGATCTCTGTCAAACAGATTACATAAAAATTCAGCAAACCCGTAAACAGCATTGACCGGCTCTCCATTTGAATCCAGCATATGATCAGGAATCGAGTAATAAGCCCGGAAGATATAAATGCTGGCGTCAACGAGATGGAGTCGTTTCAAGATACAAACCTGATTCAATTCGGTTGCGGGTCTGTATCATAGTGTTGCGTGCAGTAAACCAAATGTCTACTAAATAATTTATTTTGAATAATTAATGTGAATTTGTAATGATACCTGCCTGAGTTGCGCTGGCCAGACCAGTCTCCAATGCATGTTCCTGAAAGCCCTTATTGCGCCAGAAGAATGAGCCTGGCATGGTCGTAGGCATCACCAGCACATAGAACAAAGCCCGTCCGATAATGGCTGTCAAAATTATCACCGTGGCCGCAATTAACCAGCCAGTCAGTCCAATGCCGCCGCTGGTGTCTGTCAGTGCTAAAGACGCAATCAGAGCCAATGAAAGAATAATGCCAATATTGCGCAACATGTAGGTTTTTCCGAAAGCAGTCAATTGCTGCTGATGTGAAGCAGCGCCCTCTCCTCCTCTACGTTTCATATCGCGAGCGTGGTACATCAAACCAATACCAGTCATTACCATACCAATTATGATCGGCCATGATAGCGATTTTAATAATGGCGCAAAGTCCTCTCCCGTTTCGAACAGGCCAACACCAAAGATGATTCCCACCGTCACCCCCCCCAGTGTCAAGGTATGGCCAAAAAAATCGGTCAGTACTTGCCAATGGTTCCAGAACGGCCTGGCTTCAATTCGGTAGATCGCATGCATGAAATAAATTGCCAGCGGTCCTGCAATAACAGTCAGCCAGCCGGCAAAAGTAGTGATGGTCTTCAGCGCATCAGCAGGTAACCAGGAAAATAATCCAGGAAAGGTATGGAGTACGGTGTAGACCAGCAGGCCATTATAAAAGATCGACAAGCCAGCCACTTCACGGCTGACCGGCGAGTAACGCAAGTTATTAAATGCACGGTAGAATCGAACCGGTTTGCCTAAATGCATGGTTGATATAAAAAGTGCAAACGTCTCAAACGCGACTAATCCAGACAGCATGCCGGAATACACCGCGCCCTGTCCAAGCGTCGTAAACACCTCCACACCAAAAACTTTGCCCAGAAAGAGCACCATGAAAGCACCGATGACTGCCTGTGATATCAATGTAAACAACACTAACGGGTCTTCCCGTGAACGCAATTTCCTGATGCTCCAGTGTTTATCTGGCCAGCTTATGCTGACCTCAGGTTTATATCCGTTATCATTTTGTGGGTCACGTTTATAAGCGAGCGGCATTGAATCAGTACGTTTCATTTCATCCGGTATAGGTTTCTTTTGCTGAAAGCGGATATTAGGATGGGTAATGTCCGGATCAGGAAAACCAGGAATGCTAAGCGCTAGCTGATCGCGATTGGCTGGTTTTGTATCGATGACACCAAAATCAAGTGCACCAGCCAGACATGCGGATACGCAGGCCGGTTTTAATCCAGCCTCGAGTCGATCGACACACATGTTACATTTCTCTACCTGACCATTGACAGGATCAAGCTGTGGTGCATTGTAAGGACAAACCCATGTGCAATAACCGCAACCAAAACAGATATCCGGATCCTGCAACACGGCCCCGTACTCGGCAAATTTGGTATAGGCACGCGTCGGGCATCCTTTTAAACATACCGGATCATCACAATGATTACAGGCCATTGACACATTGAGTCGGCGATAATCCGGGTAAGTGCCACCTTCAACATAGCCGACTGACCGAAAGGCCAGATGGGGTGACAGGTCGTTCTTTTCGCTACAGGCGGACTCACAGGCATGACAGGCAATGCAATTATCCGCATTGAAATAAAATCCGTGTTGTTTATAACGATCAGGATTAGTGCTGATGCTGTCATCATTATTAATATTCAGACTTTTCCCGACCAGCGGATCATTATCTGTGACCAGTGTCACCCTTTTTCCATACTGATTGGTCGCAGGTGCATTCATGTCCGGCAGAACTGCATACTCCGGTTCATCAGGTCGTGCCCCAAAAGCTTTCATGCGAGTTGTTTCAAGCATTATCAATATGCTCTTGCCGCCACATTGCGCAACGCTGCATCCTGTTCATCGGCAACGGCTTCAATGGCTACCGAGCATTGTTTATAAGCGGGTTGGCGTGAATAGGGATCCAGCAGTCCAAGCGTTAACCGGTTGACACATTCATGGAAATGAAACGGGATAAACACCATATCGGGTGGCACGCGCTGGGTCAGCTGCACCAGTACCAGGGCATCGCCGCGTCTTGACGTCAATCGTGCATAACTTTCATGTTCAATCCCCAGTGCTTTTGCCGCATCCGGGTTCATTTCCATATAAGGTGTCGGACTGAATTTATTCAGATTGCCAATCTTGCCTGTGCGCGTGCGCGTATGAAAATGCTCAACGACACGGCCACTGTTTAGCCAGAATGGATATTCTTCGTCCGGCCGTTCATTGTTATCAATAAAGGGCAAGGCAATTAATTTTGCTTTGCCGTCCTCGTATTGAAACTTGCCATCGGTGTACAGGCGCGGTGCACCGACATCATCGCCTTCAGTGCATGGCCATTGCAGGCCACGTTCTTTCTCGAGTTTTTCGTACGTCATGCCTGAATAGTCCAGCATGCGCCCTTTGGACAACTGGCGAAGTTCGTCAAATACACCCTCGGCTGTTTCAGGAAAGTTAATCAATTTACCGCGTTCCAAACGACTGGCAACCTGGTTAAATATCCACAAATCTGGTTTTGCCTCGGCAGGTGGAGAGATTACATTACTAATTAAATTAACTCTGCGCTCAGTGTTGGTAAAGCAACCTTCCTTTTCCGCCCACAATGCTGCCGGTAAATACACGTGACTGTACTGGTTGGTCTCGACATCTTCATAGGCGTCCTGCACGACCAGAAACTCAAGTTTGCCCAGAATTTTCCGAATGCGTGCGGTGTCACTCATTGACGTCATTGGATTGGTGGCGATAACCCACAATCCCTTGATGTCACCCGCCTCAATAGCCGGAAAAATATCGGTCATGAATAACCCGCGTTTCTTCGGAAAAAATTCAGACTCAATGCCCCAGAATCCGGCGATATCCTCTCTATCTTGCTCATTTTCAAGAGTTCGGTAACCCGGTAATCCTGAACAAGACGACCATTCCCGCGTCCCCATAGCATTGCACTGGCCTGTAATCGACAAACTGGTACCGCCGGGTTTGCCGATATTGCCTGTGATCAGATTCAGGTTATTAATCGCAACGACACCGTCCGAGCCATGCGTGCTCTGGTTGATACCCATGGTACAGATGGTCATGGCTGCACCTGCACTGGCATACATGCGTGCTACTTTGTGGATAGTGTCTTCATCTATGCCACAAATCTTCGATGCCATCACTGGATTATATTCTTCGACCAGTTTTTCAAATTCCGCTGCCCCTGATGTATGGGCATTAATATAACCACGATCCTCAAGACCTTCCTCAAGAATGACATGTGCGAGTGCATTGAGTAAGACGAGATCAGTACCGGGCGTTATTGGTAAGTGGATGTCCGCCATCTGCGCAAACATGGTCACCCGCGGATCAACAACAATGATCGGGAATTTCTTTTTCTCCAGTGCTTCTCTTAAACGCCAGAAAATAACAGGATGCTGTTCAGGTAAATTGGAACCAAAAGCCAGCAAACATTCTGTATGGTCAAAGTCATCATAACAACCGGGTGGACCATCGGAACCAAATGAACGTTTGTAGCCGGAAACGGCAGACGACATGCACAAGGTGGTATTGCCATCATAATTATTGGTGCCGATAACCCCGCGCGCCAGTTTGCCCAGTGTGTAAAACTCTTCCGTCATGATCTGGCCCGTCGAGACAATGGCAAAAGCATCACGACCATAAGTGCCCTGAATACGTTTTATTTCAGAAGCAGTCTTATCAAGAGCTTTGTCCCATGAGGTTTGTTCGAACTCAGCGGCAGAATTATCGCGCATCAGGGGAACATGTCCACGATTGGCCGTATAAAAAAGCTCGTGTTCAAAAATTCCCTTCAGACACAATTTGCCACGATTGACATCCGCACTGGCAACGCCACGAGAGGCAACCGCCTTGCCGTTGCCATCGAGCCCAACCTCAATCGAGCAACCTGTCGAACAATAACCGCAAGTGGTGTATTTCCATTCCTTTACACCTTTGTCTGCGATTTTGATTGGATTTTTCTTGCGCCGGCCAAATAACATCACATATCCCTGTGTTTAATCGTGCGGACAACCATCATTTGGTGTTAATGACAGAAATACCATCTCCCCATCCTGTTTGACAGGAAAGGTTGCCGCGCAACCTTCATCCGGGGCTACTGCTTCACCGCCATCAAGATGTATATTCCAGTTATGTAATGGGCACGTGACTTTTTTTCCATGGACAATACCTTGCGATAGTGGCCCACCCTGGTGTGGACAGCTGTCGCGTAATGCGAATACTTCATTGTGTTCGGTCCTGAAAATGGCAATAGGCCCTTCCTTCGTCTCAACGATGCGGGCACCGAGTTTGGGAATATCATCAATGGCCCCTATTTCTATCCAGTCATTTACTGGATTATTGTCTTGCTTGCCAGCAACTGCACTCATAACGGCCTCACCTTAACTGACTTTTTTAATAGGTTTGAATTCATGTTCATCAACGTTTTTCATAGAACGTTCTGTCCACGGATCGGACTGCGCATACTTTTGTGATTCCAGAAAACGTGCATGCAATTCTTTTCTGTTTGTATCATCCTCAACGACCTTGTTCTTCACATAGGTCAAGCCAACTCGCTCGATCCAGGGTGCTGTCCGCTCAAGATAACGCGCCTCTTCACGATACACCTGCATAAATGCGCCGCAATATTCGAGTACTTCTTCCGGTGTTTTGACACGACACAATAAATCAGTGACACGGACCTTGATGCCGCCATTGCCACCCACATGCAATTCCCAACCAGACTCGACCGCTACCACACCAAAATCCTTGATCGTGGCTTCTGCACAATTACGTGGACAACCGGAAACAGCCAGCTTGAACTTGTGCGGCGTCCATGAGCCCCAGGTCATCTTCTCAAGATCAATGCCCATCGATGTAGAATCCTGGGTACCAAACCGGCACCACGTCGAACCCACACACGTCTTGACCGTGCGCATGGCTTTACCGTAGGCGTGACCTGAAACCAGTCCCGCCTTGTTCAAGTCACGCCATACCGCAGGTAATTGCTCTTTTTTTATACCGAGCATATCAAGTCGTTGACCTCCGGTGAATTTAACTTCAGGGATATTAAACTTGTCGACCACATCAGCAATCGCCCTGAGTTCATCGGGCCTGGTGACACCGCCCCATATACGCGGTACTACTGAATACGTACCATCTTTCTGAATATTGGCGTGGACCCTCTCATTGATAAACCGCGACTGATTATCATCAGTGACGTCCGCCGGCCATGTCGAAATCAGATAATAGTTCAACGCCGGGCGGCAACGTGC
>Ga0114931_10010363_pt1 | contig 11099 bp, 10 predicted proteins | sample 2SBtaG_FD_89579 | JGI IMG/M metagenome (GOLD analysis project Ga0114931, IMG submission 89579) | Deep subsurface microbial communities from Kolumbo volcano to uncover new lineages of life (NeLLi) - 2SBTROV14_V59a metaG | ecosystem: Environmental > Aquatic > Marine > Volcanic | place: Kolumbo...
AAGAAGGTTATCAGGTCATCACTTCCGCAGACCCCATCGAAGCCCTCGACATAATAGAAAACCAGGGGCCGATAGCCGTCATTTTGACCGATGAGCGCATGCCCAACATGAGGGGCACGGAGTTTCTGAAGAAGGTGAAAACGCATTCTCCCTGCACCTCCAGAATATTGACCACCGGGCAGTTCGATCGGGAATTGCTGGAAAAAGCGGTCAACGACGGCGAGATTTTTCGGTTTTTGAAAAAACCTCTGGATATGAAGGCGGTCAAGGACACCATCACGGAAGGCATCGAGCAATACGAGGAACAGTTAAAACCCAAAAAACTGGCGCAAAAGATTAAAAAACTTGCCCAGGAAAAAGAAAAGATCGCCGCCGACACCGAAGGCCTGGCGGACGAGATCAGCTTGCTGCGGAAATCCAAAAAGCTCCTGATTGGCATACTGGCGCTGGTGGTGCTGGGAGTCGCCGGTTTCTCATTCATGGTTAAACAAGCCCAAATCGGCGAACTGGAATCCAACAGCAAGAAGGTCGGTTCCTGGATCGTCTACAGCAATGCCACCGCGCGGGACACGAGAACGGATTTGCTATGGATGATTTACGATTTCCGGAACCTCAATCTCCGGCAGCCGCACAGCTGGGACGAGGCCATGGAATGGGCTGAAGAAATGAACGCGAAAAAGCAAGCCGGTTATTCCGACTGGCGCGTGCCCACCATCGAGGAATACGCGGGAACTTACGATCCGGAACGCACCCGCCTGGCCTACGACAAAAAAGAAAAATACAAAGTGGGAGTTCCAAAAGTATTCGCCAACGGCGGCGGGTATGCCTTCTGGTCCAGCCAGCCCAAGGGCTTGCACAAGGCCCGGTATTTCTTTTTCATCGGCGGCTATGAGCGAACCGCCGAAAAAACTTACGACAATCCGTCCATCAGCGTGCGCCTGGTGCGGGACGCCGGATAATCAAGGCCGGGCGCAGGAAGGAACGCCGGTACGTCCTCGCAGGGGATTCCTTTAGAGGCCGACGAATAATCCGGAAGGGACCATTCCACCGGGTGTGGCCCGGCTGGATCGCCGCGCCGCCCGCCCGCGATGACACTGGGGCGGTGAAACCGGCTCATGTTTCATTCTTCGACTGTCATCCTTCGACAAGCTCAGGATGACAACCGGTCGCCTCAGGCTGACAACCGGCGGCGTATCCAGTTTCGACGGGGCTTACTTTTCGCTCGTCGCAAAGATGCGGTTAAAAAATTGCTGCATTGCCTGCCAAGAACGCCGATCGGCCTGTTTGTCATACTTCAGGCCGGGGATATTGAATTTTTTGTTCAATTGGTCGGCTCTCGGGTTTGTGTAGCTGTGTCTCACTCCTGGAAGGCTCATATAGGTAAAGTCCGCATTTGCTTCCACCATTTGCTGCACGAATTGGGCCACGGTTTGGGGCGCCAGAAAAGGGTCCTCGGCGCCATTGATCACGAGGATGGGCGCGGTGACTTTACCTTTACTCATCGGCGGTTCCAGGGGCAGGGCGCTGTGAAAACCCACCACGCCGGCCAGGTTGGCTCCTCCGCGCGCTATACGCAGCGAGACGGCGCCGCCAAAACAATAGCCGATCGCTGCAATCCGGCCGGGGTCCACGGTTGCATGTGCCTGTAAAATTTTCATGGCTTCGGCAAACTTGGCTTTCGTCGCTTCGAAGTTTTTGAAAGCCGCGCGCATGAATTCGCCGGCCTCCTTCGGGTGTTCGGCAAGTTTTCCATCGCCGTACATATCAACCGCGAGCGCTGTGTAGCCCAGCTTTGCCAGCATGCGCGCCCGGCGGCGCGCGTATTCATTGTGCCCCCACCATTCATGAACCACCAGAATTCCCGGTCTTTTCGTTGCAATGGAATCGTCAAACGCCAGGTAACCTTTCAGGGAGGCACCTCCGGCGGCATATTCGATTTCCTTTGTCTGTATACCGGCGTTTGCGGCAGTCGAAATACTCAGAAGGAGGAGAAAAATAAGGGTTCGCATTTTAAATTCCTGAAAAGTTATTAAAGGATTTGTGCCAATTGTTTGACCAGTTGGTCCAAGCTGGGGCTGATCCAGTCGGCTTCCGGGAAGTCTATATTTCGATTGAGGCGGTTGCGGATGATGATGCAGGGCATTCCGGCTTGCCGGGCGGCGGCCAGGCCTTTCAAGGCGTCTTCGACGACCAGGCATTGCGCGGGGTGCAGGTCCAGCTTGCCGGCCGCTTCGAGGAAGATGTCGGGCTGGGGTTTTTCGCGCGGCGCGGATTCTTTCCCCAGAATCACGGGAAAAAGATGCGCCGCGCCGGCATGTTCCAGTATGGCGCGGATATCGTGCGACCAGGAACCGGAGGCGACGGCCACCCGATACCGGGATGCCAGGCGTTCAACCAGGCCGACGGCCGCCGGAAACAATTTGATGGCGCCGCTTTCGCAAAACAGTGAATAGAGTTCAAATTTTTGCCGGCGGATTTCATCCGGCTTGACATTCAGCTTCAGGTTGTGACGTTCGATCTCTCCGGCAATCCCCCGGCCTTTCGACGTGAACTCCACCCAGTACTCGTCCGGGTCGAGCGGGTGGCCGTACTTGGTGAATACTTCGTTGTAGGCGCGGTAATGAAACGGCTCGGAGTCGGCGATCAATCCGTCGAAGTCGAGGACGATGCCCTTGCAGTTGTCCAGCAGGGTTTTCAATTTGCGGGTTTCGCCGGGGGCGGCGTCGTGCTCTTGTCTGTCGTGCATTGGATTCAACGCAGTAACTTGCCGAAACGGTCAAAACGCACCCGGCCGTTCACGTTATCCCACGACCAGTAAATGAGGACGGCTTTACCCTTGACCTTGTCCATGTCGAGGAAACCCCAGAACCGGCTGTCCTGGCTGTTTTCCCGGTTGTCCCCCATCATGAAAAGGTGCCCTTCCGGAACGACGACGGGTCCGAAATCATCGCGCGGCGGGAACGGCCCCGGGCCGGGCAGTTCCCTGTGGTTGGCCCAGGGATCGTCCATGGGTTTGTCGTTGATATAAATTTTCTGCCGCCGGATTTCGAGCTTATCCCCGGGCAAGCCGATGACGCGCTTGATAAAATCGCGTGACTCGTCGCGGGGGTATTTGAAGACGACGATATCGCCTCGCTCCGGGGTTTGCGGAAACAACCGGAAATCGGGGAACAGCTTGACGTGGGTGAACAGGACTTCATTCGGGATATGGATTCCGTAGGAAAACTTGGTGACCAAAATATGGTCGCCGATGAGCAGGGTGTCTTTCATGGACCCGGAGGGGATTTTGAAGGCTTGAATAACAAATGTGCGGATAAACAGGGCGAGAACCAGGGCAATGAGGATCGCCTCGGCGTATTCGCGGACAACGCTTTTGGGCTGCGTCTGGGGCTTGGCCGCGAGAACCTTGTCTTTCGGGTTATTTGCCATCGGTTCTCAGAACCGCCAGGAACGCTTCCTGCGGTATTTCCACTTTGCCAACTTGTTTCATCCTTTTTTTGCCGGCTTTCTGTTTTTCGAGCAGTTTTCTTTTGCGGGTGATGTCGCCGCCGTAACACTTGGCGAGCACATTTTTTCTGAGAGCCTTGACGGTTTCCCGTGCGATCACTTTGCCTCCGAGCGATGCCTGGATCGCAACTTCGAACATTTGCCGGGGAATTTGCGCCTTAAGTTTTTTAACGAATTCACGCCCCTGGTAATAGGCTTTGTCCCGATGCACGATGGAGGAGAGGGCGTCCACGACCTCGCCGTTCAATCGAATGTCTAACTTTACCAAATTTGAGACGCGAAAATCCACAAATTCATAATCGAACGAGGCGTAGCCGCGGGTAATGGATTTCAACTGGTCATAAAAATCCAGCACGATTTCATTAAAAGGCAGCTCATATTCCAGGAGGACGGTGTCTTCGTTCAGGTATTCCATTTTGGTTTGCACGCCGCGGCGGTCGCGCGCCAATCCCATGAGAACGCCGACATATTTTTCCGGAGCGATGAGGGTGCCTTTGACGAAAGGCTCCTGCATGGACTGGATGTTGTTGTAGTCGTCGAGCCGGGACGGATTTTCGATCATGACGGCATTGCCGTCGGTAGTGAAGATTTTATAGATGACCGTGGGCGCGGTGGTCAGCAAATCGACGCCGTGTTCCCTTTCCAGCCGTTCGCGCACGATTTCCATGTGCAGAAGCCCCAGGAACCCGCAACGGAATCCGAACCCCAGGGCGGTGGAGGTTTCCGGTTCATAGGTGAACGAGGCATCGTTCAAGCGAAGTTTTTTCAAGGCGTCGCGCAGCAGTTCATATTGGTCGCCGGCGATGGGGTACAATCCGCTGAACACCATGGGCTTCACGTCCTTGTATCCGGGGAGGGGCCGGGGAGTCGGGCGCGCCGCCTCGGTGATGGTGTCGCCGATTTTCGTTTGGTCGAGTTGTTTGATGCCGGCAATGACATAACCCACCTCTCCCGCCCGCAGGGTTTGCGCGGACCTGGGCGACGGGGTGTAAGCGCCCAGTTCCTCAACTTCGTATGTTCCGCCTGCGGCCATCAGGAGGATTTCCGTTCCCACGCGCAGGGTTCCCTGCATGACCTTGACTAAAACGATCACTCCGCGATAGGAGTCGTAACGGGCGTCAAACAGCAAGCAACTCAGAGGCAGGGCTTCGTCACCTTTCGGCGGCGGAATCTTTTCCACCACGGCTTCGAGAATATCGCCAATTCCGGTCCCCTCCTTGGCGCTGGCAAGGACGGCGTCCGCGGCCTCGATCTGCAAAATCTCTTCCAGCTGCTCTTTGACCGCATCCGGGTCGGCGCTGGGAAGGTCGATTTTGTTGATGACCGGGATGATCGCCAGGTTGTTCTTCATGGCCAGGTTCAGGTTGGCGATGGTTTGCGCCTGGATGCCCTGGGTGGCGTCTACAATCAGCAGGACGCCCTCGCACGCGGCGAGGGAGCGCGACACTTCGTAGGTGAAATCCACGTGCCCCGGGGTGTCGATCATGTTGAAAATATAATGTTCGCCGGCCTTGCTGGTATATCGTAACAGCACGGTCTGGGCTTTGATGGTGATGCCGCGCTCCCGTTCCAGGTCCATGTTGTCGAGCACTTGCTCCTTCATTTCCCTTTGCGTCAGGGCGCCGGTCATCAGAATCAACTGGTCGGCCAGGGTGGATTTGCCGTGGTCGATGTGGGCGATGATTGAGAAATTACGTATGTTGCGTTGGCTCATGCTGGGTATGGGGGGTTCGCGGGTCAGCGTTTCAAGGCTTCCTGGTGGTTGAGATTCGGGGTGTCCTCCGGGGGATGCGGCGCCGGGCCGGGAAAGAGGGTATTCGTGGTTCAATTGGTCCAGGTAAGCCTGCCATTCATCGAACCGCAGTTTGATGGCTTCGTAATCTTTGGCGTTGTCGATGTCGAGCGCCGCTCCGGGAAACGGCACGTAAAGTCCCATGAAGCGGGTTTTCATGATTTTTGAGATTCCCTGCTCCAGTTTTCGTTTCGGCGTCAGTATCCTGAACAACTGGGCCAGAAATTTCATGTTCAGCGTGGAAAAAAACAATCCCAATTGCAAGCCCAAAAAAAACTGAAACCCGCCGCGCCGCCCCTTGCCGATCAACGACAGCCCGAACAGGAATACGTTTTTGATGTCCCGCTGGTAACGGCACTGATACATTTCCTGGATGTATTCGCGGTTTTCGATTTTGAACGGTTTGACCAGATGCAGGTTGTTGATCCGGCAGAGGACTTCTTTCAAATGCAGGTAGGCCATTTTCACGCCGGGCCGGTTTGCCGCCGGGTAGAAATGTTCGAGGCTCGCCTCCGGGGTCAGGCCCAGGATATGGTCATAGTTTTCCATGTCGCATTGCGAGATGAAATACTCCACTTCATGGGCGGTGATCAGGGGAGCGTCGCAGGGAACGATCAGAACCGCCCTGTCGGAGTAGGCCGGGTCCGCCGGGTCCACCTCGTCCTCGCTCACGGCCAGGCTCTCCAAAAAGGTGCACCAGATGTTTTCGTAAAGGTTGGCGTGCTGTTGCAGGATGCGGATGGGTTTGGGCGACTTCAGGTTGATGTTGCCCTCCAGAACGGTTTGCAGGAGTTTATCCCTGGAACCGACGACGTAAATACTCCGTATGGACTCGACTTGCTGCAGGGCTTCGAGAACATAATTGATGATGCACTTGCCGTTGATTTTGAGGAACGCCTTGTGGCGGTTGTAAACCTTGAAACTCGACTCGCCTTCCCCGGCCACCAAAATGGCATCGTATTTTTTAATTTCCGGCGCAACGCTCATAACCACCTTATCGATCGGGGGTTCACGGTCCGGCCGTACAGGCCCGCGGAAACGGCACGGCGCGATTTTGCTCTTGATATCTTGCCGTGATTTGGTTATACAAACTTCTTACTCTTTTCCTTAATTTTTCCTCAACAAGGACCGAACGTGCCGCCGGACTCGCCGCTGAAAACGACCCCCCTGTTCGACCTGCACCGGCAGCTGGGGGCGAAAATAGTGCCTTTTGCCGGATGGAATATGCCCATCCAGTATCAAGGCGTCATCCAGGAACACCTGGCGGTGCGTGATGGTGTCGGCCTGTTCGATGTCAGCCACATGGGGGAAATCGAGATCACCGGCGATGACGCGGAAGCGCTGCTGCAAAGGCTGATCACCAACGACATCCGCAGGATGAGCGATCACTCGATTCTTTATACCCTGATGTGTTATGAAGACGGAGGCGTTGTGGACGACCTGCTGGTGCACCGGTTTTCACAAAACCATTATTTCCTGTGCGTCAACGCCTCCAACGCGGACAAGGATTTTCAATGGATTTCAAGCCACGCCGGGTCCTGTAAATCGGAAATCCGAAACTTGAGCGACGAGACCGCCCAGCTTGCCGTCCAGGGAAAACGCGCCGAGCCGTTGCTGCAGGGCTTGTGCGACGTCCCATTGAATAATATTCAATATTACCATTTTAAAACGGGGAAAATCCAGCAAATTGATTGTGTCATTGCGCGAACCGGTTACACTGGCGAGGATGGATTTGAAATTTACCTGGCGGCGGCGCGGGCCGGGGAGGTTTGCCGCAAGATTCTGCAGGCAGGCGAAACCTATGGCCTGCAACCGGTGGGACTGGGGGCGCGCGACACGCTCCGCCTGGAGATGGGCTACGCGCTGTATGGCCATGAAATCGACGCCCAGTCCTCCCCCCTGGAAGCCGGGCTGGGATGGGTGATCAAACTGAACAAGGACTTTTTCATCGGCCGGGAGGCTTTGCGAAAACAAAAGGCGGCGGGGCTTGCCAAAAAATCGGTGGGCCTCAAGCTTTTGGAGCGCGGCGTGCCGCGAGAGCATTACCGGGTGATGCACAACGGCCGCTGTGCCGGCGGCATCACCAGCGGAACGTACTCGCCCTCGCTGCAAACGGGCATCGCTCTGGCCCGGATCGCCGTGGATTGTGCGGCCCCCGGCACCGAGGTCCAGGTTGAAATCAGAAACCGGCTGGTGCCTGCGGTGGTGACGCCGCCGCCGTTTGTCCCCAGCCATGTGAAAAAATCGTAGCGACTGCAAACGGAGCTGTTATGGAAATTCCAAGCGATCTTCTGTATACCAAGGAGCACGAATGGCTGCGGGTGAACGGCACCCGCGGCGTGGTGGGCATCACCGCGTTTGCCCAGGAACAACTGGGCGACGTGGTGTTCGTGGAACTGCCCGCCGCCGGCAGTCCCGTTACCGTCGGCAGCACGTTCGGTGTCGTGGAATCCGTGAAAACGGTTTCCGACCTGTACGCCCCCGCCGCCGGCACGGTCGCCGCCGTCAACCGGGAACTGGAAGCCAACCCGGAACAGGTCAACCGGGAACCCTATGGCAACGGCTGGATGATCGAGATCGAACTGGCCGATGCCGGTGAGTTGAAGAACCTGCTGTCCGCCGAACAATACGCCGAACAGGTCAAGGAAGAATCCTAACCGGGCGCCCGCGCCCTGCCGCAAAGGGTTTCATGCGTTACATCCCGCACACCGAAAAAGATATCGAGGCCATGCTCGCCGAGATTGGCGTCGACAGTATCGACGATCTGTTCGCCGGCATTCCGCCTGACCTGCGGCTGGAAAAGCCTCTGGCCCTCCCCGGCGCCCTGGCGGAAAGTGAACTGGCCACCCTCCTGCGGCGGATGCAGAACCGCAACCTCGACCCGGAGGAGTATGCCTCCTTTCTGGGCGGCGGCGCGTACCGCCATTTCATCCCGGCGGCGGTCAATCACATCATCTCGCGCTCGGAGTTCTCCACCAGCTACACGCCGTATCAGCCGGAGGTCAGCCAGGGCACCTTGCAGGCCATCTTCGAGTTTCAAAGCCTGATCTGCCTGCTTACGGGTATGGACGTCGCCAACGCCTCCATGTACGACGGCGCCTCCGGCCTCGCCGAGGCCGTCCTCATGGCGCACCGCGTCAACGGCAAAAACGAGGTGCTGGTCTCCCGCGCCGTACACCCGGAATACCGGCGCACGATCGACACCTATCTGCGCGGCGGTGACTTGAAAATCGTCGAAGTGCCGTTCACCGAACGGGGGCAGACCGATTTGAGTTTTGCCGCCGACCAAGTGGGCGAACGCACCAGCGCCATCGTCATGCAAAATCCGAATTATTTCGGCGTTGTCGAGGAATACGGCGCGCTGGACAAAAAGGCGGCTTTGCTCATCGTCGGCGTCGCCGAGGCGCTGTCGCTGGGAATTCTCAAACCGCCGGGGGAACGCGGCGCGGACATCGTCGCCGGCGAGGGACAGTCCTTCGGCCTGCCGGTGTCCTACGGCGGGCCGTACGTGGGATTTTTCGCCGCCCGGCAACAATACGCCCGGCAGATGCCGGGGCGGCTCGTCGGGCAAACCGTGGACCGGTCGGGCCAGCGCGCCTACGCCCTGACCCTGGCCACCCGCGAACAGCATATCCGGCGCGAACGGGCGACTTCCAACATCTGCACCAACCACGGCCTGTGCGCCCTCGCCGCCACCATTTATCTGGCCCTCATGGGCAAAACGGGCCTGCGCGAACTGGCGGTGACCAATCTCAGAAAAACCGACTACCTGAAAAACAAACTCGCCAAGTTGACGGGGTACAACATCCGGTTCGGCGGCGACACGTTCAACGAATTCGTTTTGCAATGCCCGCAACCCGCTGACACCGTCCGCGACGCGTTGCTTGAGGAAAAAATCCTCGCCGGTCACCCCCTGGGCCGCGACCACCCGGACCTCGCCGACTGCCTGCTCCTCTCCGCCACCGAAACCAACACCGTCGATGAAATGGACCGCCTCGCGGAAAAGCTGGAGGGGTTGTGACTTTTTCGGTGCGATGTCGATGACGAAAAAATGCAACTAAATTTAGTTGCGAAATCCGACGTTTCCCCGGTATGATGACGTATGAGCCGCAGGGAAAAACTCACACAAAGACTGCTCAACCGGCCCCGGGATTTTACATGGGATGAATTGACGGGTTTACTGAAAGGGCTCGGTTATGAAGCGGTAAAGCCGGGAAAGTCCGGCGGTTCGCGCAGGCGCTTTGTCCATAAAACGGCGCCTCCCATCACTCTGCATAAACCGCATCCCGGGAACATTGTAAAAAGGTACGTTATTGATGATGTGATCGGGGTTCTCAGGCAGGAGGAATTGATATGAAAGACATGATGGAATACAAGGGCTACTTCGGCTCCGTGCATTATAGCGACGAAGACCGTGTTTTTCACGGCAAGATCGAATTCATCCGGAGTCTGGTAACCTATGAGGGAACAAGCGTCAAGGGTTTGCGTTCGGCTTTCAAGGAAGCGGTGGACGACTACCTTGACCTGTGCGCGGAAACAGGCAAGAAACCCGAAAAACCGTTTAAAGGAACTTTTAACGTACGCTCCGGCTCGACCCTGCATCGCGAAGCCGTTATGCTCGCGCAACGAACCGGGGCCAGCCTGAACACCGTTGTTGTCGAGGCTTTGAAAAAACACTTGGGAACAAAATCTGGCAAACACCGGAAAACCGTGCGGGGTTAAACTCTCACGCATTCCGGTTTACGAAGAGCCGGAGACCTGCCCGTTAGGGTTTATAATTTTTGGGCAGTTCAAACATGCGGTCCGGGTTTGCCCGGACGCGCCCGGTTTTCAATGACTGCCACATGTGCTTGAAAACGGAACCGGGTTTTCCCTTGTGGTCGAGAAAATAGGCGTGGCCCATTGGAGTGTCGTAGGTATTATTGAAACTATCGCAATCGACCGCGTAAACGTTCTTGGCAACCCGGCTCCTTGACTAAAATCCATGATGTGACCAAGCTCATGCGCAAAAATCGCAAATGCCGCCGCCGGGCCGGCTTGGTTGTAGACGTTGGCCATAAAGCTTATTTTGTAACGGATTATTCTCCTCCCACCGGAAATAACCTCGGCCATGGCATTAGGAGCGGCATTATTCTGAACAAAGTCAAACAAGCAACCTGGGCAATGTATTCTTGGCTTGGGACATCACTTGTGCGGCGGTTTGGTCTGGTTGCTGATCTGGCATTGGGGTTGAACCACCGCTATGACCCAGAGTGCATAAAACCTGGCCAAACGCAACCGATGTTCCGACAAGGGACAAGGTTATTATACTCATTACTCGAATAATCGTTATGCAAACGCTTTTCATTCTCTGTCCCTCCTTAATTGAATTATAAGTATCAAATTTCAAACAAAAACTAATGTGGTAAATCGAGCTTGATCCATCTCTCATCAAACCATTGGTTACAGTTTGTGGACAGAGAGTTTTTGGAATTGAAACGTAGCTTAGGATAGGGAAAATAGCAGGCGAAAATTATGGTTTATCTATTGTTTTATTAGGACACCATAATTTTTGGGTGGTGGGGGTGTTGCGCTGTTGCTGGTCATTAAGGCCAGGATCAGGGGTTTTTCATGGGGGTTGCCGGATTAACTCACTGTTTTCCCTGCCTCGAAAGTCTGTTTACCGAATTTTCGTTTAGCGGATGAGGGGTGGGAGTTGCGGTAAAGCGGAAAGTACATGATTTAGACCGTTCATTGGAAGTATTGGTGCTTTGATGCCCCAAGGCGTGACGCGGGAGCGTCCCCGAAAGGGTTCCTACGC
>Ga0114931_10010364_pt1 | contig 11099 bp, 8 predicted proteins | sample 2SBtaG_FD_89579 | JGI IMG/M metagenome (GOLD analysis project Ga0114931, IMG submission 89579) | Deep subsurface microbial communities from Kolumbo volcano to uncover new lineages of life (NeLLi) - 2SBTROV14_V59a metaG | ecosystem: Environmental > Aquatic > Marine > Volcanic | place: Kolumbo...
AGATTCCCGGGCCGAGGCCTCCGAGGCGCGCGAGAGTAGCTATCCGCCGCGAGCGATGTCAACCGCCGGCCCAGACCTCCAAACTCCCGTTCTAGGAGGAGGAAATCCTCAGAGGTCGGGGCCCGACAGGTTTTGACGGACGACTCCCATGGTAAGATCCACCCTGTTCCGGCGGGAGTCACACCCCCCTTCTCCCGTCGAGGTGTGGTGGTCTAGCGTGCGTCACGAAACCCGAGTGCCTTCCGGCGATTGACAGGGTTCTGTCGGCTTCATGCGCGACTACTGCTCTCACTGAACTCCTTCAGCATGAAAGAGATGGAATGAGAGGGAGATGAACCTTTCGATCAACAAGTCCGAATTCCAGCGCGGCCTGGCACGAATCCAATCGATCGTCGAGAAACGCAACTCGATGCCGATCCTCTCGAACGTCCGAATCGAGGCGGTCAAGGAGAAGGCCGGCGACCGCCTCCAGTTGGCGGCGACGGATCTCGAGGTCGGGATTCATGGAAGTCACGAAGCCGAGGTGAAGAAGGCTGGGGGTGTGACGGTCGTAGCGCGGAAGCTGCACGAGATCGTTCGGGAGCTTCCCGACGAGCAAGTGCACCTGGCGACGACCGACAACAACTATCTCGAGGTCCAGTGTGCACGCTCGCAGTTCACCCTGGCCGGGACGGCCATCGAGGAGTATCCGACGCTGCCGGGGGCGACACCCAAGAAGCTGGTGCCGATACAGGCCGTGGTGCTCTCCCAGATGATCGAACGCACGATGTATGCCACGTGCGCAGACGAGACCCGTTACAACCTGAACGGGGTCTACGTCGAGGTCCTGTCCGACGTGGGGAAGCTTCGAATGGTCGCCACCGACGGGCATCGGCTGGCCTGTGTCGATCGTACGATCGCAGAAGGGCTCGAAGACCTGCCGGCCGGGATCATCATCCCGCGGAAGGGTCTCGCAGAGCTGAAGCGACTCGTCGACGAAGAGGATGCCGACGAGATCGAGCTCGGCTTCGAGGGGAACAGTGGTCTGGCGCGGAAGGGAGACGTGACGCTGGTCATGCGTCTCATCGAGGGTGAGTTTCCGAACTACCGCCAAGTGATCCCGAAGGAGCCTGGGCGGCGGCTGACCGTGCCTTCCGAGCCGTTCGTGAGAGCGCTTCGCCGGGTCCACCTCCTCTCGAGTCAACAGAGCCACTCGGTGAAGCTCGAGGTGCAGGAGGGCCAGCTCGCGATCTCGACGCGGAACCCGGATCTCGGTGAGGCGCGCGAGGAGATGGACGTCGACTACGCAGGCGAGGCGATCGAGATCGGGTTCAATGCCCGATACCTGATCGATGCGCTCCAGGCCCTGGATGCCAAGGAGATCGACCTCGGGCTTCAAGACGGTCTGTCGCCCGTTCAGGTACGGCCGGCCGACGACGACGAATCGCTGGCCGTCGTGATGCCCATGCGCCTGTGAGACGAGCCGGGGCTCCCGCCCGCCGGGAACCAGGAACCCGCCGCCTTTACGCGCACTTAGAGTTCGATTACCCTCCCAGCCGGTTGCCGGCTCCAAGCCGGCCGTCAGGTACCTATCCCTCGGGCAGAGTGATCTTCGCGTGAGCTATGACGCCACCTCCATTGAGGTCCTGGAAGGCCTCGATCCGGTCCGAAAACGGCCGGCGATGTACATCGGCAGCACGGGCGTCGATGGACTGCACCATCTGGTCTACGAGGTGGTCGACAATTCCGTCGACGAAGCGGTGGCTGGCTTCTGCCACAGGATCGAGATCATCCTTCGCGAGGATGGCAGCGTGACCGTCAGCGACGACGGCCGAGGAATCCCCACCGGCGAGCACCCCACGGAGAAACGACCGGCAGCCGAGGTCGTCATGACGACCCTCCATGCGGGCGGAAAGTTCAACGACAAGAGCTACAAGGTTTCGGGAGGTCTCCACGGTGTCGGCGTCTCCGTCGTGAACGCCCTCTCCGAGCAGTTGGAGCTCGAGATCAAGCGCAAGGGCAAGGTCTGGCGTCAGGAGTATCGGAGGGGTGCGCCCACCGGGCCGCTCGAGCAGGTCGGGACCAGCGACAAGACGGGAACCCGGGTCAGCTTCAAGGCCGATTCGGAGATCTTTCCCATCACCGAATTCAGCTTCGACGTCCTCTCCCAGCGCCTGCGCGAGCTCTCGTTCCTGAACGCCGGCCTGCGGATCGTGATTCGGGACGATCGCACCCAGAAGGAACACGACTTCTGCTACGAGGGCGGCATCGTCTCCTTCGTCGAGCATCTCAACCGCTCGAAGACGGGCCTCCACCCCCAGCCGATCTTTCTCTCCGGCCAGCGCGAGTTCCAGCAGAAGAAGGAAGCGGTCCCGGTGCAGATCGAGATCGCCCTCCAGTACAACGACAGCTACAACGAGAACGTGTTCGCATTCGCGAACAACATCAACACGATCGAGGGTGGAAGCCATCTGGTCGGCTTTCGCACCGCACTCACCCGGACCCTCAACCGCTACATCGCCACCCACATGAAGAACGGCAAGGATGCTCCCCAGGTCAGCGGCGAGGACGTCCGTGAGGGCCTGGCCGCGGTGATCTCGGTGAAGCTTCCCCAGCCGGAGTTCGAGGGCCAGACGAAGACGAAGCTCGGCACCAGCGAGGTCCGAGGTCTGGTCGAGACCCTGGTCTACGAGCAGCTCGGCGACCAACTCGAAGAGAACCCGAACGTCGCGAAGGCGATCATCCAGAAGGCGGTCGATGCCAGCCGCGCGCGAAGCGCAGCCCGAAAGGCCCGGGATCTCGCTCGCCGCAAGGGGGCTCTCGGCGACCACAGTCTCCCCGGAAAGCTGGCGGACTGTCAGGAGCGCGATCCCCAGAAGTGCGAGATCTACATCGTGGAGGGCGAGAGCGCCGGCGGCTCCGCCAAGCAGGGCCGCGCGCGCGAGACCCAGGCCATCCTGCCCATCAAGGGCAAGATCCTGAACGTCGAGCGGGCCCGCCTCGACAAGATGCTCACCAGTCAGGAGATCCAGGCCCTGATCTCGGCCATCGGCTGTGGCATCGGCGACGATTTCGACGCCGACAAGGCCCGCTACCACAAGATCATCATCATGACCGATGCGGACGTCGACGGCAGCCACATCCGGACGTTGCTCCTGACGTTCTTCTACCGGCGTATGTATCCACTGATCGAGCGCGGGTACGTCTACATCGCGCAGCCTCCGCTCTTCAAGGTGAAGAAGGGCCGCTCCGAACGATTCGTGAAGGACGAGTGCGAGCTTCAGGCCTATCTCCTCGATCTCGCACTCGAGGCGGTCGAGGTCGTGCCCCAGGGGCGCGAGACCGCTCTCGAGACCGGCGCCTTGCGCCAGCTCCTCGAGCACGCCGCCGACTATCGGAAGATCCTCTCGGGCCTGGCACGCCGCCGTCTCGACGAGCGCGTGGTGGACGCGGCCGTCTGGTCCGGAGCGCCACGCGCGGAGGATCTCCAGGACGAAGGCCACCTGCGCGACGAGGTCACGGCCCGCATCGAGACCCAGCTCGAGTCGCTGCGGGCCGAGCCCGTCGCCGTCGGATGGAATCTCAGCGCCGACCCGGAGCACGCTGGCTTCCGCCTCGAGGGTGTGACGCGACGCTCGGGTGTGGTCTTCCACACCTGCTTCGATTGGGACTTCCTCCGTTCCCCGGACTTCACGCGACTGTCGGACCTCGCAGCCCGCATCTCCGCGCTCAGCCCGGGCCCCTACCGCCTGGCGCCGGTCGGGGAGGTCGCGGCCGTCGAGTTCCCGGAGCCGGTCTCGTTGCTCGACGAGATCCTGCGGCGCGGGGAGAAGGGGTTGTCGATCCAGCGCTACAAGGGGCTCGGCGAGATGAATCCCGACCAGCTCTACGAGACCACCATGGATCCTGCGCGGCGCACCCTGCTCCAGGTCCGCGCCGAGGACAAGATCGAGGCCGACTCGGTCTTCAGCGATCTCATGGGAGACGACGTCGAGCCGCGTCGCGAGTTCATCGAACGCAACGCCCTGGACGTCCAGAACCTCGACGTCTAGGCGGCGCGAAGCACGAAGGCGCGAGAAACCATCATGGCCGATCACAAGCCCGAGATCGAAGCGCCCGAGGTGCCCGCCGGCTCGTCCGACGGGGGCGGCGGAGCCCTGGCCGGTGGCGCCGACGGGGGCGGGGCCCCCGAGAACCCGCCCATCGCCATCGAAGACGAGGTTCGCAAGTCTTTCCTCGACTACTCGATGTCGGTCATCGTGTCGCGCGCGCTTCCCGACGTGCGCGATGGACTGAAGCCGGTCCACCGCCGAATCCTCTACGCCATGAACCAGGAGGGGCTGGCCAGCAACCGTCCCTACAGCAAGTGCGCCGGCGTCGTGGGTGAGGTGCTGAAGCACTACCACCCGCACGGCGACTCGGCCGTCTACGACGCCTTGGTCCGCATGGTCCAGGACTTCTCGCTCCGTTACCCGCTGATCGACGGCCAGGGAAACTTCGGATCGATCGACGGCGATCCGGCCGCAGCCTATCGCTACACCGAGAGCCGGCTGCGACCCCTCGCCGAGGAGATGCTGCGCGACATCGACCGCGAGACGGTCGACTTCGCGCCGAACTTCGACGGCAGCGTCGAGGAGCCGACGGTCCTGCCGAGCCGGCTTCCGAACCTGCTCGCCAACGGGTCCGCGGGAATCGCGGTGGGAATGGCGACGAACGTTCCGCCCCACAACCTGCGCGAGCTGATCGACGCTCTCGTGCTCGAGGCCCGGGAGCCTGCCTGCAATCTGGACGACCTGCTGGAGAAGATGCCCGGGCCCGACTTCCCGACCGGTGCATCGATCTGCGGCCGCGACGGCATCCGCTCCGCGTACTCGACGGGCCGCGGGCTGCTGACGGTTCGCGCGCGAGCGGATTTCGAGCAGGGAAAGCGCGGCGGCCAGCGAATCGTCGTCTCCGAGATCCCCTTCATGGTCAACAAGGGCGCCTTGCTCGAGCGGATCGCCGACCTCGTGCGCGAGGGCAAGATCGACGGCGTCACCGACCTGCGTGATGAGTCCAACCGCCAGGGCATGCGGATCGTCGTGGTGCTGCGAGCCGACGCCCCGGGCGAGATCGTGCTGAACCAGCTCTACAAGATGACGCCCCTGCAGTCGACCTTCGGCGTCAATCTGCTCGCCCTGGTGAACGGGCGCCCCCAGACCCTGACCCTCAAGCAGGCTCTCCGGCACTTCATCGACTTCCGGGCCGAGGTGGTGGTGCGCCGCGCCACCCACGACCTCGCCCAGGCCGAGGCGCGAGCCCACATCCTCGAAGGCTTCGAGCTCGTGCTCGACGCCCTCGACGAGGCGATCGCCCTGATCCGTGCGGCCGTCGACGCCGCCGCGGCACGGCTGGCCCTGATGGAGCGGTTCGGCCTCTCCGAGCGACAGGCCCGCGCGATCCTGGAGATGCGCCTGCGTGCCCTCACGGCCCTGGAGCGCCAGCGGGTGGCCGACGAGCTCCTGGAGCTGCGCGGCCGGATCGCCGACCTGAAGGATCTGCTGGCCGACGAGCGGCGCGTCCTCGACGTGGTGGTCGAAGAGCTCGGCGAGATTCGCGAGAAGTACGGCGACGAGCGGCGCACCGAGATCGCAGACGCGGTCGTCGACCTTTCCACCGAGGATCTGATCGTCGAAGAGGACATGGTCGTCACCGTGTCCCACTCGGGTTACATCAAGCGGAATCCCATCACCCAGTACCGCGCCCAGCGACGCGGAGGCAAGGGTGTCTCGGGCATGGGAACGCGCGAGGAAGACTTCGTCGAGAACCTGTTCGTGGCCTCGACCCACGCGTTCGTCCTGTTCTTCACCAATCGCGGCCGCGTCCACTGGAAGAAGGTCTACGAGCTGCCCCAGCTCGGCCGCGCCGCGCGTGGGAAGTCGCTCGCCAACATCCTCCAGCTCCAGGAGGGCGAGAAGGTCCAGACCACGCTCTCCGTGCGAAGCTTCGCGGAAGAGGGGGATCGCTTCATCCTGATCTGCACCCGCAAGGGGGTCGTGAAGAAGACGAGGATGGACGCCTACGCGAATCCGCGTCGCGGGGGCATCATTGCCATCAATCTCTCCGCGGACGACGAGGTGGTCTCGGCCCGGCGAACCCACGGCTCGAACCAGGTCATCATCGCGAGCCGACGCGGCAAGTCGATCCGGTTTCCCGAGGATCAAGCACGCTCCATGGGGCGCACGGCCGGGGGCGTGCGCGGCATGGCCCTGGCCGCCGACGACGAGGTCGTCGGGATGGAGATCCTCTCGCCGGGGGCCAACATCCTCACGGTCACCGAACGTGGCTACGGAAAGCGCACCCCGCTCGACGACTACCGTGTCCAGAACCGCGGTGGCCAGGGCATCATCACCATCCGTACCAGCGCGCGAAACGGCCCGGTGGTGGGCGTGGCCCAGGTCGTCGACGAGGACCAGGTGATGTTGATCACGAACGGCGGCAAGGTCCTGCGCTGCAAGGTGGGTGGCATCTCCCGGATGGGACGCGCCACCCAGGGCGTGCGGCTGATGGATCTCGGCGAGGGGGAGCAGATCGTCGCCATGGCCCGCCTGGCCGATCATGACGAGCCGGTCGCCGAGCCGGGTCCGTCGCCGTCGGTGGAGCCGGATCGATCCCCGAAGCCCGCTTCCGACGCCGGCGACGAGAGCTAGCCTTCCGCTCGATGGTACGGGATCGCTCGCGCAAGCTGATGACGCGTGCACGCCGCGTGCTGCCCGGCGGCGTGAACAGCCCAGTCCGGGCCTACGGCGCAGTCGGCGGCACGGCGCCCTTCATCGAGCGGGGCAAGGGCTGCCGGGTGTTCGACGTCGACGGCAACGAGTACATCGACTACGTCGGCTCCTGGGGTCCGTTGATCCTCGGGCATGCGCATCCGGCCGTGCTTCGCGCCGTGCGCCGGGCCATGGCGCGCGGCACGAGCTTCGGTGCACCCACCGAGCTCGAGGTGGAGCTGGCCGAGGCCCTCTGTCGCGCCCTGCCCTCCGTGGACCGCGTCCGCATGGTGAGCTCCGGCACCGAGGCCACCATGTCGGCCATCCGACTCGCACGCGGCGTGACCGGCCGCGCGCGCATCCTCAAGTTCGACGGCGGTTACCACGGCCACGTCGACTCGCTGCTGCTGGGCGCCGGCAGCGGCGTCGCCACGCTCGGCATTCCGGGCTCGCCGGGTGTCCCCGAGGCCATGACCGAGCTCACGGTGCAGGCGCCCTACAACGACCTCGACGCCGTCGAGGATGCCTTCCGACGCTGGCCCGACGAGCTGGCGGCGGTGCTCGTGGAGCCCGTGGCCGGGAACATGGGATGCGTTCCCCCGGAGCCGGGCTTCCTGCAGGGGCTTCGCGAGCTGTGCACGCGTCACGGCGCCCTGCTCGTCTTCGACGAGGTGATGACCGGCTTCCGGGTCGCCTGGGGCGGGGCCCAGCGCCTCTATCGGGTGAGGCCCGACCTCACCTGCCTCGGGAAGATCGTGGGCGGGGGGTTGCCGGCTGCGGCCTACGGCGGCCGGCGCGAGTGGATGAAGCAGGTCGCGCCCGAGGGCCCGGTCTATCAGGCCGGGACCCTCTCGGGGAACCCCCTGGCCATGGCCGCCGGCCTCGAGACCCTCCGTCAGCTCGAGCGCCCCGGCGTCTACGAAGGTCTGGCCGCGCGCTCGAAGCGCCTCGCCGATGGCCTGGCCGTCCTGGCGCGCGAAGCGGGGGTGGAGCTATGCACGACCCGAGCGGGCGGCATGTTCGGATTCTTCTTCCATCCCGGGCCGGTCCGCTGCTTCGCCGATGCCCGCAAGGCCCACCCGGGCCGCTTCCGGAAGTTCTTCGCCGCCATGCTGGACCACGGGGTCTATCTCGCCCCCTCGCCCTTCGAGGCCGCCTTCGTCTCCACCGCCCATCGGCCGAGCGACCTGGCTCGGACCCTCGAGGCGGCCGCCTCGGCCCTGCGCCGGGCGGCCCGGGTGCGTTGAGTCCCGGCCCGAGCCCGCGGGCCCCCGATTCGCTCGGGCCGCCCAGGCCCCTGCCTTCCCGGCCTTGGACAGCGTTGAGGGACGGGGACTTGCGGGCTAGTCTCCGCCCGCCTTCGGCACCGCGGAGCGGGCCGCTCGCACCATGAATCGCGCCCAGGACGAGGGACCGTCGACCCCGACCCCTCCCGGCCGAAGGTCGGGAACGAAGCTGGGTCGGACCTACCAGGCCGCCTTCGAAGCCACGGTTGCGGTGGTGGTGGCGGCCGCAGCCGGCGGTTTTGCAGACCAGCGGTTCGGCACGGCCCCGGTGCTCTTGATCACGGGCGTGCTCCTGGGATTCGGCGCGTTCGTGCTGCGTCTGGTCCGGCTCCTGCGCGAGCTGGAGCGCGGGCCCCAGGGGCTGGGCGGGTCCGACGACGACGACGCGGGACCGCCCGCCGGGGCGTGAGGGCGGAATGGAAGGAGGTGGGGTGCCCGTGGCACTCGACCAGACCGAGCAGCTCAACTGGACGATCGCGGGCGGCGCGCTGGCGACTTCCGCGGCCTTCGCGCCCGCGCCCTTCACCGCGAGCCTGGCTCTCGGGATCGCGCTCGAGGCCGCGAACTACCGTGCGCTGCGACGTGCGGCCGCCCGGGTCTTCGGCCAGACGCTCGAGGGCGGGCGGGCCTGGAGCGCAGGCTTCGGCCTGCGCTTTGCGTTCCTGGCGCTGGCCATGACCGTGGCCGTGGGCGCCGGCGCGCACCCGGTCGGCCTCGTGATCGGGCTGTCGACGATCGTGCCTGCGGTCGTGATCGCAGCCTTCCGCCAGAGGCCGGTCGCTCCCGCTTCCCTGCCGTCCGCTCCAGCGCCGGACGATGCGACCTGGGAAGAGTGGAACCCTTGGACGGCCCGCGAGCGTGGTCTCGACGAGGAGGACGACGAGTCGTGAGCATCTACGGTCCGCTCGAGCATGCCGGCGTTGCCGAGGTCTTCCAGTCCGTGGCCCTGGTCTCGATCCTGCTGGTCGCGGTCGGCTTCGTGGTTCGTCGTCAGCTCGTTGCCGCAAACGGGGGTGTCGTCCCCGACGAGGGCATCACCCTGCGAAACGTGGCCGAGCTCGTCGTCGATGGCCTCGCGAACCTCGCGCGCGAGAACATGGGCGAGGAGTGGCGTCGCTGGTTCCCGCTGGTGGGGACGATCTTCGTCTTCATCCTCGTCGGAAACCTGCTGAATCTGCTGCCGGGCGTGGGTGGCCCCACGGACGACATCAACACCACCGCGGGCTGGGCGCTCATCTCGGTGCTGGTGTCGGAGTACGCGGGGATCCGTCACCATGGCGCTCGCTACCTCGACCACTTTCTCGGACCACGCTTCGGCAAGTCGCACTTCCCGCTCCTCTTCTTCATCTTCATCCCGCTGGAGCTGATCGGGCACGTGGCGCGCGTGGTGACGCTCGCGATCCGGCTGCTTGCCAACATGTTCGCAGACCATACGTTGGTCTTGATCTTCCTGGGCCTGGTGCCGATCGCGATTCCGGCGATCTTCCTCGGGCTCGGAACACTGGTCTCGGTTCTCCAGGCCTTCGTGTTCGCGTTGCTCACGATGGTCTACATCGGCTTGAACCTCGAAGATGCTCACTAGGGGACGTCGGGGTCGGGCAAGCAAACGACAAGGAAAGAAAGGGAACATCCCCATGCGCAACCTCGCCAAGATCTCCTTCTTCAGTCTCCTGGGCGTGCTGCTCCCCGCCATGGCGCAGGCGGCCGAAGGCGCCGGCAACGGCTCCGGCGACTCGACCTGGGGCTATGCCCTCGGTGCGGGCCTCGCCATCGGTCTCGCGGCCCTCGGCTGCGGGATCGGCCAGGGCTTGACGGCCGGCAACACCACGGCCGGCATCGCCCGCAACCCGGGTGCCGCCGGAAACATGTTCACGCCCTTCATCCTGGGCATGGTGCTGATCGAGTCGATCGCCATCTACGGCCTGCTGATCGGCCTGCTGCTCGCCTTCAAGTTCTAGAAGATCGGCTGCAGAGCCGTTCGAAGGGCGCCCCCGCCACGGCGAGGGCGCCCTTCCTGGTTTCCGGGCCCACCCCGACCGATCGACCTTCCGACCGCCGCGGGGGGCCCGCTGCGCCCCGGCCTCCCGCGAGCGAGCATCCCGAGGCCGGCGAGTGGAGAGCCGGCCCGTCTTGCGCGCGCAGCGAGCTGCTGCCGGGCGAAGAGACCCAGGAGGCCCCGGGCAGAAGCCATCGACGCGGTCCTCACCCCGTTGTTCATCCCGCGCCGAAGCCCAGGCTGCCACCCGGGGCCCCGGACCCGCAGCACCCCCGGTCCCGTATGAGGGGTGTCGAGCGGGCGACGCCTGTGCGTCTTTCGGAGCAGAAGAGCAACCCCCGTGCCAGCTCGGGCCGGAGCGCGGGCTCTGCGCCAACCCATTCGATCGCCTACCGTTTTCCGCCCTGCGGCGAATCGGCGCCGCAGCACGAGAGAACACGGCGGTACGAGCGACCCGTGAAGACCGGTTTCCTGTTGGCCCTCGAGGGCATCGACGGCAGCGGCAAGAGCACCGCGGCGGCAGGCATCGCCTCGGCCCTGCGCGCAGAGGGTGAGGACGTCGCCGCCACGCGCGAGCCCACCGACGGGCCCTGGGGCCGGCGGATCCGCGCCATGGCCGCCTCCGCGGAGGTCGTGGCTCCCGAGGAGGAGCTGCGCTGGTTCGTGGCCGACCGCCGCGAACACGTGGCCGCCGTCCTCCGGCCGGCCCTCGAGGCGGGCCGGGTGGTCGTGACCGATCGCTACTTCCTGTCGACGGTGGCCTACCAAGGCGCCCGCGGCCTCGACTGGCGCGCCATCCTGGCCGACGCCGAGCGCGAGTTCCCGATCCCGAACCTCGCGCTCCGCTTCGAGCTCGAGCCCGTGGTCGGACTCTCCCGCACCCGCAGCCGCGGAGGAGCCACCGAGCCGGCCTTCGAGGAGCAGGCCTTTCTCGAGCGGGTGGCCGCCGTCTACCGGGCCATCGAGCGGCCCTGGCTGCTCGCTCTCGACGCCAGCGTCGGCGAGGCAGCGCTCCTCTCCGAGGCGCTCGACCGGGTCCGTCCGGCCCTCCACCGAGCCCGCGGACGGGATCCAAGAGCCAGATCTCGA
>Ga0114931_10010365_pt1 | contig 11098 bp, 5 predicted proteins | sample 2SBtaG_FD_89579 | JGI IMG/M metagenome (GOLD analysis project Ga0114931, IMG submission 89579) | Deep subsurface microbial communities from Kolumbo volcano to uncover new lineages of life (NeLLi) - 2SBTROV14_V59a metaG | ecosystem: Environmental > Aquatic > Marine > Volcanic | place: Kolumbo...
GATGATTGTCAATAGCTTTTTCATTGTCATGCTCCGGTTTAGAATATTATTTGTCCAGCGTCATTCAGAAAATTTAGAAAACAACCGACCACTGTGCGCCAAGTATGGTGATGCGGTCCGCGTTGCCGGTTTGCTGGGATATACCTTCGATTTTTATGGAGCTTTGCTCGGAAATATTTAAACGGAACCCTGCAGTAAAGAGTTCAACATCCTCACTGCCAAACAAGATTGTCGTGTAGGGATCGCCTTTTTCTGGCGATACTTTTTCGTAACGTGCATAGGGGCGATATTTTTGTTGGAATTCGTACGCCCCCTGGGCAAAAAATCCGGTCGTTGTGAACGTCGGCGTCCCGGCGGCCAGTTTATCCTTGCTGCTAATTGAGTAAAATTCGCCGATAAACTGAACCGGAAGAATATCATAATATGCGTGTAACCCCAGTGTGGTTTGATCCAACTGAATGACCGGCGTTGCCGGATTTGCAGCTAATTCGCTAAATCCGTTCATTTTCCCGATTGAAAATGAGCCGCCAAAGGCAAATCCACCCAATGCCGTCGGTTCAAGGTTGAGCTTTCCGATCACCGTTTTGTTTTTATCGTCATCGCTGCCGAGGTTGAGTGACAGCTCGCCGTTATCCGCATCCAGTTTTTGACCATTGATGATCCCGAGATGATATTCCGCCGTGCCGGCGTCTCCGGAAAAAAATCCGCGCGCCCACATTCCCACAATATGCGCCGGAATCAGGCCGCCCTCATCCTCAAATTCAAGAATTAAGGGGCGTCCAATCGCGGATTCCAGTTGCCGCCCGTGGTGAAAGATATTGCTGTAATAGCCAAGCGGGGTATGCCCGCGTCCCGCTTCCACGGTGAAGGCGTCTGCAAAAGTATAGCTGACCAACACCCGTTCAAGGTCAACTAAAACGTCGCCTTCCGGGGCTTCAAAAACCAGTTCGGCCAATACCTCAACTTTATCATCGATATTATACGAAGTGAACATGTCGAACTGACCAACGCTAAATGCGCCGTTTTCAAGCGCCCCGACGGAATCACTTGGCGAGAATGAATAATCAATATCAAAAAATCCCCACCATGTCCATTGCGCCTGCGCGGTGGTCGTCCAGAAAAAGACACTCATAACTGAAATCCATGCGAACAATAATGCCTTATTCGAATTCGTTGCCATTTCAAATCTCCTAAAAGTGTTAGAATAATAATTGCGTTTTGGTTTTCATTTTTTTGTTCAAACTAAGTTAGTCATAGATAAATTCTTCGGTGATCTCGAAACGAGCGGGCTTGCCGTTATAAATCACCGGTCGATAGCGATATTTTTTCACGGCGTCAAGCGACAGTTGATTCAGCCGTCGATATTTTGCCCGGTGAGTTACCACGGCCTTTTCCACCCGCCCGTCCGTGCCAACAGTGCATAAAATTTTTACCCGCGAAAATCCGCCGTAATTCCAGTTGCGGGGAACCACCGGTGTTTCTTTGCGAAGATATACGATCCGAATACCCTTGCCTCGCGGATCTTTTAACAGCGGCGGCTCATCTTTTATTTCCGGTTCATTCGGAAGCGCATTTTCATCCGGGGTGTTTATCGGCACATCCGAATTCGCCGGGTTTATCGCCACAGGAATGGTATTTGAACTCGTGGCGGAATTCTCAATTTTGTTGGGTTGCGCTAAATTTGCCAAATTCGTTTCGGCGTTGTTAATCGATGGGCCTGTGTTTGAATCGCCCGTCGCGTCGGATGGCGGATTTACGCGGTTCGATGGTGCTGTTTCGGGGATAATTGTCGATGTATTTGCAACGCGCAAGGCATCAATTCTTCTGTTAATTTGCTCGATTTGCAGCGTTGCAACCACATCTCCCGGGGCAATCGAGAGTACCTTTTCGTAAAGATTGATCGCCCGTTGATAGCGTTTGCGTTTGTACGCCTCGCGGGCTTTTTTCTTGTAATAATCGATGATATTTTCACGCATTGTCACCGCTTTTGGATTAAACGGGTCCAGCGAAAGAATGGTGCGGATGTAAGCATAAGCATTATCATCTTCCGGGGCTAACATGCGTTCGCGATTGTATGCGTTTTCCGCTTTTTGCAGCAACGTCTGAACCTGATCATCCGTTTTTGTGTCAATTTCCGCCTTTTTTGCCAGGGACGCCTGGATCGCCGTTAATCGGTTGTTGGCAACGGAAACCAACGGATCGTTTGGATATTGAATTAAAAATTGTTCAAAAATATTTTTCGCCGCCGGATAATCCCCGGTTTTAAAATATTGTTCTCCCAAGGCAAACATCGAAGTATTGGATTTTGCCGGTTTTTTCATAACAGTTTGATAGATAAAAAAGCCGCCGGCCAAAAGAATTCCCGTTAGCAAAACCAGGGTAATCAGCAGTCCGGTGCGCCGTTGTGGCGGCGGGTTAAAATTGTTTGGTTGAGATTGCGGGTTGATTCCTGATCGCTGCATAAACTCCCTGTCGGTTTGTTGATTTTTTTCCTGGTTTACATTTGCACGGGAGGAAACGGGTGGAATCGTTGGTTCGCGGGCGCTTTCAACCGGCGGTGTTTGATGAATATCCCCGGTAATAATCGGTTTTTGACGCGGACGCGTCTGTGACTGACGGTTCAGTGCGTAATCGCATTGCTGACAATAAATCCGTTTTTCGTCATTCAGCGCGCCGCAATTTTGGCAAATCAACATTTTATCTCTCCTCAATAATGATTCGAACAATGATCCGGTAAATACTAAATTTCAACTACAAAACTTGATGTTCAGGCAAACGGCTTTTCGTTTTGGGAATGTCATTCAGGAATTGCGGTTTGTTTGAAACCGCCCAAAATGACGATTAAGCAGATTGTCGATAATCCACAAACTAAAAAAGTAGTTTGTTTCAAGCGTTATTTATTTCAGGGGTGAAATGGGGCTCGGGAAATCATATTTCATCAGTGAACATGAATGCAAATTCCCTTTAGCAATTCCCCCCGGAATACCACTATCCCCATAGTGCGAATCATGCATATAAGTTGCACGATTTCAGATGACCGGGTGTGTTTTATCGCAACGAAAAAAAGATTGGTTTTTTGAAAAACAGGCAGGTTATGAAAAAAAATGAATAAAAATCGAGGTTTATCGATAATTAAGAATGAATTATCTATTTTCGGATGACGATTTGCCCTTTCCGCAGTTCGTAAGTCATATTGGGATATTGTTTTAATTCAAATTTTCCATTAAAATACGGCTTTACCATCGGCAGCGATTGCAGGTCTTTCATCAAATATCTCATCCTGCCCACGGTAATTGAAGCATCTTTGTCAAATGAAACGATGTTCTTTTCGAACACCGGTTTGCCGGATAATTTCAGGTAAACCTCCGGCTTTCCGCCCAGGGTAAATTGATCTACAAAAAGCCTGGCGACCCGGTATTTTTGGGGCACATTTTTCCAGGGAATCTGTTTCGTGTCAACAATCATTTCAATGGTTATGTTTTCCGGTTGAATGGTGCTGCGAACCGTTTTGAGATATTCATTTTCAATTTTTGGCAGGTATTGATCGGCGCCATTTCGGATAATTGAATTTAGTTGCTGCTCGCTAATCGTCATCACGATGTTGCGATTCGTCGGCGCAGCCGATGCTTTCGCCGGTGTTTTTGCCCGAAATTTTTTAGCTGAAGGCAGGGGAGTCGGTTTGGCCTTTTCCGCGGGCGCGTTCTTTTGCAGCGATTGGGGCGTTTCTGGCGAAGATGGTGTATTCGATACGTTTTCAGCAGCCGGTTCTTTCGTGTACCAATCCGGCAAATAATTTATTTTAGAATAATAATATCCGTAAGCGCCGATGATCATAAATACCAGCAAAATTAATGCGATCAAGAGTTTATGCTTCTTCATGAATCCTCTTTTTGGTTTTGAAAATGGTGTCGATTTTCTTAGATTCGAGCACATTTTAAAACGGGAATATACAAAATGTTACACACACTTTTACGGATGAATGTGTTTTTTTATTTAGCCATCCTGAGCTTCCACTTAAACGCCGGTTATTCTTTTTTAGGAAATTTACGATCTTACGAACAAACAAGTTCCGGAATAATACTCACTTGTGAAGATGATATTCGCCTAAAAATTGAATTTCTGAAGCCGGAAATGTTTCGCGTAACCTTGATTCGCCCGGATCGTGAGACCGGTTTGCTTGATTATCCGTTGGCAAAAACAACCTTTCCGCCGGTCGATCTGCAATTTCAGGAAAAAGATATTCATTTACGCCTGATTTCCAGGGAAATTGAGATTTTGATTCATAAAATGCCCTGTCGAATCACGGTGCTGGATAAAAAAGGGAATGTGATCAACCGGGATGATCCCGGCATGGGGGTCGGCTGGGACGGCAACGAAGTGCGCTGCTGGAAATCGCTGGGAACGGATGAAATGTTTTTCGGGTTGGGCGAAAAAACCGGCGATGTCAACAAACGCGGGCGCGAGTGGGTGATGTGGAATAGCGATATTCCCGGCTACAATTATCGCACGGACCCGGTTTATCAAAGCATTCCGTTTTACATGGGTTTACACAAAGGACAGGCTTACGGTATTTATTTTAACAACAGCTATCGCACGGTTTTCAATATGGGCGCGGGGAATGAGCGTTACGCCTCTTTTTCAGCTGATGGCGGCTCGCTGGATTATTTTTTCATTTACGGACCGAAAATCAGCCGGGTGGTTTCCACATTCACGGAGTTAACCGGGCGGGCATACCTGCCGCCGAAGTGGGGATTGGGTTATCAGCAATGCCGCTGGAGTTATTACCCGGAAAGTGAAGTGCTTTCGCTGGCAAAAACATTCCGGGAAAAAAATATCCCGGCGGATGTCATCTATTTGGACATTCATTACATGGATGGCTATCGCGTGTTCACCTGGGATCCGCAGCGTTTTCCCGACCCGGCCGGCATGTTGCAAAAGCTCCGGGCAATGGGATTCAAGGTTGTGACAATTATCGATCCGGGCGTAAAAGCGGATAAAAATTACGCGATTGCCAAAGAAGGACTGGCCGGCGATCATTTTCTGAAGTATCCCGATGGCGAGACTTATGTCGGTCATGTGTGGCCGGGACGATCTTTTTTCCCTGATTTCAGCAAACCGGGAACGCGCGTCTGGTGGGGGAATCATTTGGCGAAAATGTTAGACACCGGCGTCGCCGGTTTTTGGAATGACATGAACGAACCATCGGTATGGGGACAGGCGTTTCCCAACGAAGTGCTTGCCGATGACAACGGGCGAATGTCAAATTTTAAAAAAATGCACAATCTTTACGGATTTTTAATGTCGAAAGCCGCGCACGAAGCATTTCAAACGCATCGTCCCGATCAACGCCCGTTTATCGTCACCCGGGCCGGGTTTGCCGGGGAGCAGCGTTACACTGCCGTGTGGACCGGCGATAATTCCGCAACCTTTGACGATTTGGAATTAGGCATCCGCATGATGCTGGGACTGGGGCTTTCCGGCGTGGCGTTTGTCGGCACTGATGTGGGCGGATTCATCGGCACGCCCTCGCGGGAATTATACGCCCGCTGGATGCAACTGGGCGCATTTTCGCCCTATTTCCGCACCCACACCGAACAGGGCAGCTCGGCGCAGGAACCGTGGTCGTTTGGCGAGGAAGTGGAACGCATCAGCCGCAAATTTATTGAGTTGCGCTATCGTTTGCTGCCCTATTTTTACACGCTGATGTGGGAAGCCGCGGAATCCGGCTCGCCGGTGCTGCGCCCGATGTTCTGGCATTACCCGGATGAGCCGCACGTTTACGATCACGCCTGGCAGCACCAATTCTTGGTTGGAGAAAACCTGCTGATCGCGCCGGTTACCCGGGAAAAAGCACGTTTAAAAAAGGTTTGGCTGCCCAAGGGAAAATGGTTGGATTTAAACACGGAAAAGGTTTACGACGGGCGGCAAACCATCATCGTGGATGCGCCGCTGGACCGCCTGCCGATGTTTTTGCGAAACGGCGGCATGCTGCCCTCGCAGCCGGTGACGCAGTTTGTCGGCGAAAAAACAGCGAACCTATTGACGCTTGATGTGTTTGCCAAAGATGAATACGCCAACTTCGTTTTCTACGAAGATGACGGCGAAACAATGGCGTATCGCAAGGGCGCTTTTCGCCTGACCCAATTTGAATTGAATCACGAAAAAGATCACTTCACCTTTAGCGCAAATCTCCTCAACGACGGATTTGCCGCCGAAGCGCAGCAGTTGGAAATTCGCATCCACGCGATCGGTGAATCGCCCGGAAAAGTCGTATTGAATAATCAACTGCTGCCGGAAGTTCCCGCGGATTCACTTGAAAACGCCGGGTATTTTTATGATTCCGCTCAAAAAATACTGCGGGTCCGCTTTTCAAATCTGCCCGCCGGCTTTTCTTTGATGATTCAATAATCCAACAAATGCAAATAAAATGTTGTAAACAAGCGGATTTGTAATGAATCCGCTTGTTTTTTTTTCTGGAATATTTGACATTTCATAATTCGTTATAATTTTTGTGGTGAATTTGTCGTTATCAAGTTAATTTAAGTCAGAAACATTGTAAGACTCAATATTTATGGAGGCGTCAGCAATGAAAGAATATTTCTCAAAACCGCAACAGCGTGTGCAAATTGAAATACAGTTTGTCATCATTCAGCTCTTATTCGTTTTCACTACGTCGATAAATGCTCAATATTTTGGTCAAAATAAAGTTCAATATCAGGATTTTGAATTTAAAGTGCTGAAAACCGAACACTTTGACATCTATTTTTACCCGGAAGAAAAGGAGGCGATTGAAGTGGCCGCGCGGATGGCGGAACGCTGGTATTTTCGCCATTCTAAATTATTGGGCCGGGAACTGCCCGGTCGCCAGCCCTTGATTTTGTATGCATCTCACCCGCAATTCCAGCAGACAAACGCGATCCAGGGGCAGCTTGGGGAGGGAACCGGCGGCGTCACCGAAGCATTGAAGCGCCGCATCGTGCTGCCCTACGGCGGCCCTTTGGGCGAGACGGATCATGTCATCGGCCACGAATTGGTGCATGCCTTTCAATACGGATTAACCAGCCCGGGCGGAAAGGGGACATTGGTCGGTGGCGTTCCGGGCGCATTGCGTTTGCCCCTGTGGTTTATCGAAGGCATGGCGGAATACCTCTCGTTAGGGCCAAAGGACGCGCACACGGCCATGTGGATGCGAGACGCATTCAAAAATGACAAATTGCCCGATAGGCAACAGTTGGAGGACCCGCGATTTTTCCCCTATCGCTTTGGGCAGGCGTTTCTGGCATACTTAGGCGGGCGTTACGGGGATGGAAAAATCGGCGAATTATTGACCGCCGGCGGCGCTGCCAAGGATGTTTATATCGGGATAAAAAAAGTGTTTGGCGTGGGCGCGGATACACTTATCAATGATTGGCACGATGCCATAAAAGCAACTTATGAACCGTTGCAAAAATATACCGGAACACCCACGGATGTTGCCCGGCTGCTTATCGCCAAAAAGACCGGCAGCGGAAGACTCAATATTGCCCCGGCGTTGAGCCCGGATGGAAAAAATGTCATTTTCTTTTCAGAAAAGGATTTGTTTGCCATCAACCTGTTTTTGGCCAACGCCGAAACCGGAAAAATCAGACGCTCCATCGTAAAATCCGAACGCGATCCCCATTTGGAAAGCCTGCAATTTATTAACTCCGCCGGCGCATGGAGCAGTGACGGAAAGCGGGTCGTGTTCGCCAGCATTGTCGAAGGACGCCCGGCGTTGAACATATTGGATATAGAACGGGATCGCAAAATTGACGAGTTCCGGTTTCCAACGCTCGGCGAGATTCTCAACCCCACTTGGTCGCCGGACGGCGGGCAGATCGCCTTTTCCGCGCTGGTGGGCGGCTTTACGGATCTGTTTATCTACGATTTGAAATCCGGCGACTTACGACGAATCACCCAGGATCCGTATTCCGATTTACAGCCGAGCTGGTCGCCGAACGGGCGTCTTTTAGCCTTTGTCACCGATCGTTTTTCCAGCGATTTGCAAACGCTGAAAACCGGGCGTTACCAAATTGCGGTTTATGATTCAAAGTCCGGCGAAATCTCAGTGCTAAACACCTTTTCCAGCGGAAAAAGTATCAATCCGCAGTGGTCGCCGGATAGCAAAAGTCTCTATTTTTTGAGCGATTTTAGCGGGATAACCAATGTCTATCGTCTTGAAATTGCCAGCGCGGCGCTGTTTCAAATCACCAATGTTTTCACCGGCATCAGCGGAATCACCGGCATCAGCCCGGCGCTCTCCTCGGCAACCGGCACGGACGCGTTGGTATTTTGCGCATTTGAAAAAGGTGAATACAATATCTATCGCATCGATGATCCGAAGATGCTGGCCGGTAAACCGGTGAGCGAGATTCCCGTGGCCATTGAACCGGCGATGCTGCCGCCTCAGTTACGCCAAAGTGCGATCATGTCTTCGCTGAAGGCTCCCCTTGCCGGGTTGCCGAAAAAAATAAACGGAACGTTTCACAACTATCGTCCCCACATTTCCTTGGATTACATTGGTCAGCCCTATCTTGCCGGTGGCGTGAGTAATTACGGCGCGCAGTTAGGCGGCGGCGCATCACTGTATTGGAGCGACATGCTGGGCAATCGCAACCTGTCCACGGGTTTGCAGATTCAAAGCGATGGCCGTTTTACCGATATCGCCGGATTATTGGGATATACAAACACGCGCAAGCGTTGGAATTGGGGGGCTGTATTACAGCAAATACCCATCCCCTTTGATCAAGTTGCCGCCGGCGTTGGCACCATCGATAGCAGCTCAACCCAGGCTTACATCGAGCAGCGGTTGCGACAGCGGCAGATAAACCGCAATGCAGCCACATTTGTTACCTACCCGTTCAATCGTGCGGCACGAGTGGAATTCGCTGCAAATATTACAAATATCACATTCTCCACAAAACTGGAAACCCGGGCGTTTGACCTGTCCACCGGACGAAAGGTGTTGGATACAAACGAAGACCTTGATTCGCAAGACGCGTTGAACCTCGGTGGTGGTAGTGCCGCCTTTGTTTATGATAATTCCATCTTTGGTGCAACCAGCCCGATTTTTGGGCAACGCTTCCGGCTGGAGGTTTCCCCCACATTCGGCACGTTGAATTATGTCAATGTATTGGCGGATTTTCGTCGCTATTTTTTGCCGGTACGACCCTTCACTCTGGCTTTCCGGGCACTGCATTTCGGCCGGTATGGCAGTGGCGGGGACGATAGCCGCATTTTTCCATTGTTTATCGGTTATCAAAGCTTTGTGCGCGGTTATGACAGCCGCTCATTCGACGCGAATGAGTGTGTGCCAACAGCAGATGACAATTGCCCGGTGTTTAACCAACTTTTTGGCAGCCGGATGGCGGTGGCTAATGCGGAATTGCGCTTTCCCTTGTTCGGCGCATTGGGGTTGGGCAGCAGTTATTTCGGCTTTCTTCCCCTTGAAACCGGCATTTTTTACGACGCCGGCGTCGCCTGGACCAGCGATAACAAAGCGTCCTTTCTCGGTGGCGACCGCGATATAATCAAAAGTTTTGGGTTTACCATGCGTTTTAATATGTTTGGATTTGCCATCATGGAACTGGATTATGTCAAGCCGCTGGATCGTCCCGAAAAAGGGTGGATTTGGCAATTCAATTTTACCCCGGGATTTTGATTGACGTATTTGCATGACGGTTCGATAATTTGCGCCCCGTGCCGTCGCACCGCAGTGGTGGTAGAGACGCGCAATGCAGTAGAGACGCAATGCATTGCGTCTCTACACTGCGTGAAAACACGATAACGCCACAACACGATAACATCATAACACCAAAACCAGCACCCCAGTAAAACAAAACACAAACCTACAAACTCAGGAAAAACAGATGTTTAATAGAACAAAATACGATTTCGACATGCTGGTGATCGGCGGCGGCTCCGCGGGATTATCCGCGGCATCGATGTCGGCGGCGATGGGCGCAAAAACAGCGCTGGTGGAAGCGGAAAAAATGGGCGGCGATTGCACCTGGTATGGTTGCGTGCCCAGCAAAGCCCTTTTGAAAGCCGCGAAAATTGCCCATCACATCCGTTCCGCCGAAAAATTCGGTTTGGAAAATCTGACCCCAAAGTTTGACATCGCCAAAGTGCTGCAACACGTGCACAACATTCAGGAACACATTTACCAGGATGCCGACGCCCCGGAAAATTTTGAAAAAAAAGGCGTGAAAGTCGTTCACGGGCGGGTGCGGTTTTTGGATGATCACAAAATTGAAATCAGCGGACAGGACGGCAAAACCCAGGCACTGACTTCGCGATATTTTGTAATTGCCACCGGCGCAAAAGCGTTTGTGCCGCCCATCGCGGGACTGGCGGATGTGCCGTATCTCACCAACGAAACGCTTTTTTCGATTCAAAAATTGCCTAAAAAATTAATCGTTATCGGTGGCGGGCCCATCGGCACGGAAATGGCGCAGGCGTTTCACCGTTTCGGTTCGCAGGTGACGGTTGTCGATTTTCTGGATCGAATTCTTTCCAACGATGACGCGGAATTAGCGGCGTTGTTAAAAGATCATTTAAACGCATCGGGGATCGATTTTGTGCTCAATTCAAAAGCAACGAAATTTGAGCAATCCGGTGGAACGATCACCGTGTCGGTTGAAAACCGGACAAGCAACGAGATTTCGCAGCTTGAAGCCGACGCCGTTTTAATGTCCGTGGGCCGGCGGCCGAATATTGAATATTTGAATTTGACTGCGGCCGGCGTCGAGTCAAGCAAAAAAGGCATCGAAATCGATAAACGCTGTCGCACCTCTGTTTCGCACATTTTTGCCTGCGGCGATGCGGCCGGCAGTTACCAATTCACGCATTACGCATCCCACATGGCCAAAGTCGCCGTGATGAACGCCATTCTGCATTTGCCCACTTCCGTGGACGCCAAACACATCACCTGGAGCACATTCACAGACCCGGAGTTGGCGCATGTCGGCGCAACGGAAAAAGAATTGCAGGAGAGCGGCAGGAATTTTGAAACCTATCGCCTCCCGTTTTCCAAAGTTGATCGCGCCATCACCGATGGTGAAACCGCCGGGTTGATCAA
>Ga0114931_10010366_pt1 | contig 11098 bp, 8 predicted proteins | sample 2SBtaG_FD_89579 | JGI IMG/M metagenome (GOLD analysis project Ga0114931, IMG submission 89579) | Deep subsurface microbial communities from Kolumbo volcano to uncover new lineages of life (NeLLi) - 2SBTROV14_V59a metaG | ecosystem: Environmental > Aquatic > Marine > Volcanic | place: Kolumbo...
AAGAGATGAGCAATCCGGAGCGGATCACCATAAGATGCGAGCTTCGGAAAATTCTTGAACAAGCTATTGATTCACTACCCGATAAGTATCGGATGGTCTTCAAAATGCGTGAAGTAGACGGGTTTAATGTGGAAGAGACGGAAAACAGCCTGAACCTTACATCTGTGAATGTAAAAGTCAGGCTGTCCCGGGCGAAATGTATTTTGCGCGAAGCACTCAAAAAGCAGCATCTTGTCGAAGAACTGATACCGTATGGACAATCTGCATGACAGATTTGATGATAATAGCCGAAACCTTAATTATTTATAAACAATGGATCATTAGTAAGTAATAATATCTATTTGTTATAAGTTGTGTAGTACACCAGTTTTTACTTTGAATTAATAAGATAATATCTGCTTCCCACATGGCTGAAGAATCTTTGCAGCGTCTTATTGATGGTTGTGTACAACAGGAGCGATCGAGTCAAAAAGTCCTGTATGAGCTGTTTTATGGCTTTGCGATGGCTATATGTCTGCGGTATGCAGGTAACCGGTATGAGGCGGCAGAGATTATGAATGAAGGTTTCTATAAGGTATTTACCAATTTGCAAACATATGATTCCAATCGACCTTTCAAGCCATGGATTGGCAGGATTATGACCAATACGGCTATTGATTACTATCGTGCAAATTATAAAACGAACCAGTTCGAGGAATTAGACGAGACCGGCAGTGCCTCTGATAACGCTTCTGTTGTCGAGAAGATGGCTTATCAGGATTTGCTGGCCCTTATTCAACGGCTCTCGCCGGCGTACCGAACCGTTTTCAATTTATATGCCATTGATGGATTTGCTCACAATGAAATTGCACAGATACTCGACATAAGTATTGGTACCTCTAAATCAAACCTGCACAAGGCAAGACAAAAACTGCAGGAAATGATCCAAAAGGAAGCCAAACTCGTAAATGAAAAAAGAAATGGGATATAAAGAAATTTACAATATAGACTCAACTAAGTTACTATCATTTCATCTGACAGGTATTTACTGGTGATGATATGGATGACATGACTAGAAAAAATATCGATGATATCATCCGTAAGAAATTACTGGAAGGCGAGAACTATGTCGATTATCAGGAAGCTGACTGGAATGCCCTGGAAAGCAAACTTGATGCTCAAAAGAAGGTAATTCCCTGGATGTGGATATTCAGTGCGGCCGCGGTAATTCTGTTGGTTGCGATGTTCTCCTGGATTATCTGGAAACCGACAAATAATGATACCCGGCCGGTTACACAAAACGAACCATCACAACAAACACAACCCATAACTCCTGAACCCGAAAATAACCGATCAACCGAGTCCCAAAATCCTAAACCTGTTCCAAATACACGGGTTCTTTTAGCTGAATCGTCAAAGAAAGTACAACCGTCAGCTTCAAATGCGGGTACACAAAAGGAACCCCAAATTTCTATTGAAGAACATGAGTTGGGTCAGGTTCTTAACCTTGCAGAGAATTTCAATTCATTCTCAACATCAGAACTTGCGGTTTATAGCCGGCGAGCACCTGATGAACGGGAAACACAGGGGGTGAAGCCGTCAATTTCACTTGCGAAACAAAGAAACAGCTGGAATGGTCTTGCCGTGGGAATCATCGCTTCAACGGATTTAAACGGCGTCGGTAGCTTTCAGCATTCATCAATCGGAGGTGATTTCGGATTTACGGTAACGGCTCAGATAACGGACAGATGGAGTATCAGCACTGGCGCAATTTATGCCAAGAAGCCGTATACAATAGCTTATGATCAGTATCGTCCGGGCAGCAATTACCAACCATCCGTACAGCCGGACAAGGTACATGCCGACTGCCGTGTGCTGGATATACCAGTCAACATCAACTATACCTTCCTGAGACGGAAAGAGGATAGTTTCAGCATTGGAACAGGAATATCATCATACCTGATGTTAAGAGAGGATTATTACTTTCGGTATGCCAATTCGTATAACCAGGGATCCAATGAATTGAGTATCGTCAACCGAAACAGACATTGGTTTGGTGTCGTAAACCTGCAGGCATCTTATGAGAGACAGATCAATACCGGTTTAAGTATTGGTTTCGGCCCCTACCTGAAGCTTCCGGTCGATGACATCGGCTATGGCAGAGTGAAACTCCGGTCTGTTGGATTGGCAGTGACAGTAAACTGGCATGTTTTACAGTAAGCAGTTAACAAATATTTCCTGCTGGTACAGGCGTTCTCGCCTGTACCACACATCTTCAGCCCGTTTCTTGGGTCAAGCGAGGACGCTTGAACCAGCAGGGAGTTGGGATTTCCGCGGGGGGGGTAATCACAGGGGATTACCCCTACTCTGGTTTCCAATTTTTCACTTTGTCCCGGATGGCATGATCGACCTTATCCAATGAGATGCGGATCTGTTCCATGCTGTCGCGATCGCGGAGGGTTACGGTTTGATCCTCGAGACCGTCAAAATCTACGGTTATGCAGAACGGTGTTCCGGCCTAATCCATACGGCGGTACCGTTTACCGATCGAGCCTTTCTCATCGTACTGGATTTTATAGTCATCATTCAACTGATGGACCAGCTTATTGGCTATATCCTGCAATTCCGGCTTCTTGACAAGCGGGAAGATTCCTGCCGTTACAGGGGCAAGCTTCGGGTGAAGTTTCAACACGGTGCGTGTTTCCGATGATCCTTCTTTTTCTCCCTGAACTTCTTCCTCACGATAGGCATCACAGAGCACCATCAATGTGCATCGATCCAGGCCGATAGAAGTTTCGATGACAAACGGTACATAGCGCTGCTGTGTCTTCGGATCAAAATACTCCAGTTTCTTACCAGAATATTCCTGGTGGCGTGAAAGGTCGAAGTTGGTCCTGTCGTGGATCCCCTCTACTTCCTGCCAGCCGATGGGGAAGTGATACTGAACGTCAACAGCCATTTTAGCATAGTGGGCCAGTTTATCCTTTGGGTGGTCGGCCATGCGCAGATTTTCTTTGCGAACACCCAGCGATTTGTGCCAATTGAAGCGTTCTTCCTTCCAGCGATGGTAGTTTTCGACATCCGATTCGGGATCCACAAAGTATTGCATTTCCATCTGTTCAAATTCACGCATGCGGAACACGAACTGTCTGGCAACAATCTCGTTACGAAAGGCCTTGCCAACCTGGGCAATGCCAAATGGGATTGCCTGTCGCGACGTGTTCTGAACGTTCAGGAAGTTGACAAAAATACCCTGGGCTGTTTCCGGTCTAAGGTAAACGACGTCATTGCTATCACCCTTGGATGTGGAACCAAACTGTGTTTTGAACATCAGGTTGAACTGGCGGACTTCTGTCCAGTCGAACGCACCGGAATCAGGTGAGTGAATTTCTTCATCGATGATGATATCGTAAAGGTCTTCCGTAAGTGATTTACGGGTTCCGGAAGTGTCAAGCAACTCCTGCACGCGTTTGGCGTCATCGCTTTTACCTTTCGATTCCAGTTTGCGGATGTAGTCTTCGATCAGCATATCGGCGCGATAACGCATCTTCGACTGCTTGTCATCGATCATCGGATCGTTAAAACTGCTGACGTGTCAGCTGGCTTCCCAAACGCGCGGATGCATGAGGATAGCCGCGTCGATCCCTTCAATATTGTCATGCTTGCGGGTCATGGTATTCCACCAGTCGCGGCGGATGTTTCGTTTCAGTTCAACGCCAAGCGGTCCGTAATCGTAAACGGCATCAAGGCCGCCATATATTTCGGATGACTGGAAGATGAAGCCTCTTTTTTTGGCAAGTGAGACAATGGTATCAAGCGATTGTAAATCAGCCATGTATTTTTCCGGAAAGATTTTTATATGTTTTCGGGATCATTTGTAAACAATTGCATGCCCGGGGTTTCGTTATGCCGTAAAAAAACAATACAATTCTTTACGATAAACGCGACAAAATATCTATTTTTAGCTCCCATTATCAAACCAAACTCAAATTAAACCTCCCGAGGCGTCGGGAACAAGGCAAAATAGCAAAATGAGCAACTTAAAAACCTATAATGTCGGCGTACTGGGTGCGACCGGTGCGGTTGGACAGAAATTTATTCGTCTTTTGGAAGGCCATCCCTGGTTTACTGTAACAGCAGTAGGTGCTTCCGACCGGTCAGCCGGGAAAGCATATAAGGATGCTGTCAATTGGCTTGAACCTACAATCCTTCCTGAAAATGTAAAATCTCTTGTGGTTACAGAGTGTAAGCCTGACCAGATGACGGACGTTGATTTTGTGTTTTCCGGGCTCGACTCATCTGTGGCCGGTGAGATTGAAGGCGATTTTGCTAAATCTGGTATCCCGGTAATCTCCAATGCCAAAAACTACCGTATGCACAAACAGGTACCGCTGCTTATACCTGAAGTTAATCCTGATCATGCTGACATGGCGAAGGGACAATCATTCGATTCAAGCGGGAAAGGGTTTATCGTTACCAACCCGAATTGTGTTGTTGTACCGCTTGCAATGTCGCTGCGGCCATTATATGATCGGTATGGCATTGAATCGGTTGTCGTAGTCTCTCAGCAGGCGATTTCCGGGGCCGGTTATCCTGGGGTTCCGAGCCTCGATATCACATCAAACGTGATTCCTTATATCGGTGGGGAGGAATCCAAGATCGAAAGCGAACCTCTGAAGCTTTTAGGTGTTCTCAATAATAATGCAGTCGATGACGCCGCCTTCACGATTCATGCCACGGCTACGCGTGTACCGGTAATAGAAGGTCATACCCTGTCAGTTCATGTAGCATTGAAGAATGAAGCAGGCAGCGCGGGAGAAATTGCGAAGACGTTTAATAGCTGGAAGAATCCGATTGGAGATCTCAACCTGCCCGGCGCACCGAAACAAGCTATAAAAGTATATGAGGATCCCCGTTTTCCTCAGCCGAGACTTCAGGCGTATGCAGAAAAAGGGATGCAGACGGCCGTCGGTCGCATTCAATTACGTACCCCTAAAGTGCTTACCTATGTAACGATGGCTCACAACACCATTCGTGGAGCAGCTGGCGGAGCAATTTTAAACGCTGAGCTTCTCGTTAGTAAGAAAATATTATAATCATCAGACGGCTCATTTCATCCTCACCCGGTCTGGCATTAGCCGGATTGAGTGAGGAGAAATGAATTCTTCACGTTCTGTTAGTCATCCCAATCCGTCAGTACGACATTTTAGACATATCATTTGATCTTTTTAAGGTGCCTGCGCTAACGTAATTTCGTAGGGCTGAAGTGTCAGTGACACCGTGCTTATCACCGGACCGCGGAAGCGGACACGTGTCGAATCTTCTTTTATCTTTAGCTGCTCGTTATGTATCAACTCTTCCCATCCATCCCTTCTGATCTTTTTATAGAATTTTAGCGATACCTGATTAGTCTTATTGCTCAGATTATAGAGCACATACTGATTATCACCGAAAAGATACATTGCAACACGACCCGGTCCGTCCAGTTCAACTCCAAGATCTTTGCTAAAAGGCTGTCGAATGGCAGCGAGAACTTTTGTTGGGAGTCTAAGCAGATCATAACTGTTGCTTGGCATATTCAGGATATAGATCGTCCCATTGAGATAGGGTACTCTCATAAGGACTGAAAAATCATAGTCTTCGCGAGAAAGGGTTACGTCCCGGCTTTCCGGCCAGGTTCCGGCTTTAATGCCCGGAAATGTGAACCGCTTGTCTGCGTCGACGGTCGTTTCCCGGTAACCCTCCAACAGGCTGAATGTAGATGATTCCACCTGCCCGCTGTATGGCAGCAAGTTGAGCACATGCTTGAACTCTGTTCCTTCATCAGCAAGTTTCTTCCAGAGACCGAAAGTCATAAAGACATCTTTCCCGTTTTGCAGACGATCGAGCAATTCATCCGCAAGATTTTGATCTTTAGCCGAATTCAGGCAGAAGATCGCATTCTGGCTCTCTTTCGGAAAAGTTGTAACCGGATCAATTGGTATTCCCGCCTCTCCCAGATAACCGAAGAGATTATATTCGCCAACGGACCCAAATGGCAGGTACATCGGCACACCGCGAGGTTCTCCCTTCAATAAACCGGCAACCCGGTCGAACTGAGGGAGTTTTTCAACAAAATCCGGATACACATCGCTTGACGGGTTTGTGGGCCAAAGCTGACCGGCAGCCCAGAGAATGACCTGTGGTGTGCGGGCAAGAACAGCCTGCCATACCTGTGCATTATAATCGTTTGATTCACCTGGCATGCCATAGTTATCAAGCCACGAACCAATCCATTTTGACGGATCGGCACTCGATTCCCATTTCTGAAGAATATAGCCGGAGTAAATAGGTATGTGCTGGTGCTGTGTCTCAGGAACACGCGTCTCGATGCCGATAGCCATCTTGTCAAACTGAGGAACTTCATTGGCTACATCATAACCGTTTTCGGGAAAACTCTCGTACCAGTTTGGAAATTTGATGATAACCTGCACTTTTGGATTTACTTCCCGAGCAGGATCAATAATGTATTTCTTCGATTGTTTTAGCAGGAGTTTTGTGCGGTACTCAGCCCATGTCATGTCCCCACGGTCCTCGACACTTTTGGGGTCTGTGCCGTTTGTGAAGAGCCAGTCGTCAAGTATAATCTTATCAAAAACCCTGGCGAGCCCCTGCATGCGCTGTTTAAGCTGTGCGAGATCTTCGGGGTTATTATAGACCGAGGGTCCGCCGTGGATGGATGTCGGGACCATCGCTCCGTCCGGTTCTATTCCCATGGCACGAAATCTTGCGGCAATTTCCTTCATAAGCGGAACGTCAACCTTCCCATCATGACCGACGCCGTCAATATAAACCCGGGTGGGCTTTACCGGTGCGAAATAGTCCATAGTTTTCTTAAAATCAGCCGGATCCGCGAGAAGGTGTTGAACATCATATAATGTAAAGAAAATAGCATAATTAAGATGTTTCCATCCATCTGACTCATTATTTTGATTTTGTGCCTTCACAGATACTGCCGTTAAGAAAAGCATAAGAATTACGATAGAAAGGCTTGGATTGAAGCATTCGAAATGGGAATTGTTCATCATATCCTCCAGAATAGTTGGGCGTATTAGAAATGAATGTAAGTGCGTATCCGTGATTCAGCGAATACGCATGCAGATAGTTTTGACCGGCGCCAATCGAAGTGTCTACGTATCAATTTATTAGCCGGAAACGGTAAGTGCAAACATTCGGACGAGTCACTCAGATTGCTTGTGGATATGAGGTTTTAATCCCAAACAGGCAATATTTGTTTCCTTCGATACGTCTCTAAGTATGTTTTAGATGCTTATACAAGTGTGATGAAGTAGGTTCAACAACTCAGATAAAACACAATGAAGCGAATCACGCGTCCAGGTCGTCATGTTATGCGGAGCAGTCGGAATAGTTTTGCTAAAGTGATATTAATCCTTCTCCTTTTTGTTTGGGCAGGCTTCCCTGCAATGGCACAGTCATTTCCCGGAGGGGCAAAAATAGGCGGTGGAACAAGGAATGTAAAACCCAAGAAGTTCAAGAATGTTGGTGTCACTGAAAGGCTTGGAAACAAAGTACCGCTTGATATCCAGGTGATCGATTCTAAGGGGAACACAACGACACTTAAGAAGATTTTTGATGAAAGTGATAAGCCCGTAGTCCTGGATCTGGCCTATTACACATGCCCGATGCTTTGTCCCATGATACAAAAGGGCTTGCTCAAGAGTGTTAAAAGACTCGATTGGAATCCGGGTAAAGACTATCGGATTATAACCGTTAGTTTTGATCCCAAAGATACTCCACATATCTCTGACAGCCTGCAGACAACCTTTAAGAATCTACTCAAAGGCAAAGCCGGTAAAAACGGATGGCGTTTCTATACGGCTAAAGAAGGCCAGATAAAGCGCCTTACCAGTGCGGTCGGCTTCAAGTACCGATACTACCCTGAGAAGAAACAATATATACACACGGCAGTGCTCACGTTCCTGAGTCCGAAAGGCAAGGTAAGTGCTTATCTTTATGGGATCACCTTCCCATCCCTTCAATTAAAAAATGCGCTTAGTGAAGCTGCAAATGGGAAGATTGGATCTACGGTTGATAAACTCGTTCTGTACTGTTGTCAGTTTGATCCCGGAACAGGAAAGTATACCGCTGATGTGATGCATATCATGAATGTCGGGGCTGTCTTTGTAATGTTATTGCTTGGCGGCACACTGACTATCTTCTGGATGCGTGAGCGAAAGAAAAAGAAGTCGAAGGATGATATTTCTGAGTTTGAAATGTAATTCCAGAGACACCCTGTCAGGGTCTTGACCCTGACAGGGTGTCTACTCTGTTACTTTGAGGACGTTAGATAAAGTCTGAAGTCGCCGCCTGATGGAATGATTCGAAACGCATTTTTGCTACAAAAAGAAAGCACTACAGACACAAATGGAGTATTCATTATGGCTGAAGTAGCAACGCAAGAACGATGGTTTGCCTCAAACGCCCCTGAAATGGCCGAAACATGGCAGGAGTTTCATGATTCAATTTATGAATACGGTGAACTGGACCGGAAAAGCAAAGAACTGATCGCCGCTGCGACAGCAACTGTTGGAAGGTGTCCACATTGCACTCAGGGACACATAAAGAAAGCACTCGATGTAGGAGCAACGAAAGAAGAGCTATCTGAAGCTTTCATGATCACAGCGTTGATATCGAGTGGTACCGAACTACATTGGATGCTTGAAGATTATGAGGATTTGCTGGGGGACAACAGTGGCAACAAGCGATGGTTTGAGGAAAACGCCGATCAGATGGGTATGCAATGGCGTACGTTTCACGATGCCCTCTATGAGGACAGTGCGCTGGACAGAAAAACCAAGGAACTGGTCGCTGTAGCCGTTGCGGAAATGCGTCGCTGCCGGCACTGTACAAAAAGCCATATCAAAGGAGCCCTGAAATACGGCGCCAGCAAGGAAGAAACCTCCGAAGCTATCATGATTGCAGCATTGATTGCCAGCGGCACCCAACTTATGTGGATGAAGGAAGATTATGAAGAACTGTTGGGCTGAGATCTTGATCAAAAGCTCCGGAGTTGGGTATAAACATTAGTTATATGTGGAATGCTGCCATACTTATTTTAGTAATATCATCTTTTTCATAAGGACTACATCTCCGGCTTGTAACCGATAAAAATAGACACCGCTAGACAGATGAGAAGCCTTGAAAGTAATCGAGTGTGAACCTGATGATTGTCGTGTTTCAACCAGTACCAAAATCTGTTGTCCTAAAGTATTGTAAACAGAAAGCTTGACCTGTTCGGCATGGGGGAGAGAATAATGTATAACCGTGGAGGGATTAAATGGATTCGGATAATTCTGATAGAGTTCAACCTGTTGTGGTACCGGATCTAATTCGTTTCTGCTGAAAGAAGTGGTCATCTCAGCAAATTTCATGGTGAAAATATCATAACTGGAAGCATATTCCTCGTTTCCTGACAGATAAAGATTATTCTGATCGTCTATCAAAATTTTTTTAGGATAACTTGAGGAATCAGTGAGGCTATCTCTCATTACAAATCCCAGTGAGTCCCCATCTGGGGAGTACTCCATTATTCCCACATCATAGTAATTCTGCTGGGTTGAAGTGCCTGTCACACCTGCCGTAAAAATATTATTATCCGAATCAATAGCTAATGAATACGCATTGTCATGCACATGACCGGAACCATTGAACGATCTTACCCATTCTCTCGATCCGGAAGAAGAATATTTCATCGTCAGGTAGTCGTTGTAGGTTCCGCCGCTCTGAATGGTTGTTCCGGTGATAATAATATCATTCTGATTATCAATAGCCAGATCATTAATGAATTCTGTATTATTAAATGTGCCTCGCCCGTTATCATAGCGATCAGACCAAAGTTTTGTTCCTGATGAGTTATATTTGGTTACAACTATATCAAGATCAGTTGAATCCGGAAAAGAACTGCCAAAAGCCGTTATAGCATTATCGTCATCATCTGTTTTTACAAAGAAACCGGAAAAAGCCTGGCCGGGGGAATCATCTCTGCTGAACCATTGCTGACTGCCATCGGAAGCATATTTGATGACAATCATCCCGTTTTTAAATGACGATGTATTGCTTTGCCCAATAGCATAAATGTTATCATTATGATCTATCGCTATATCGAAAATCTCATCAAGATCTCCTGCGTAATCGTAGGTCCTGGACCAGATTAAATCGCCACTTGAGTTATACTTCAATAAAATAAAATCGTGTGAATAAAAAGCTGTTTTGTCATCTTTGTTGTTGGCATATCCCCCAAGTAGAATATCACCATTAGAATCTATTTTAATTTTAACCGCTTCATCATCACCGGAGAAACCCAGGTTGTTAAATTCAAACAAACTAAAATGTTTATCCCAGAGAAGGGTACCGTCATTTGAATATTTCAAAAGCAGAATATCTTTATCTAAATTTTCTCCTGATTTGAATCCGGCTACATAAACGTTACCCTGATCATCCAGGGCGATTGAATTTCCGGCATCTCCGTATGGGTCATCCTTTTGTGTTTGATTATAAATGGCAGTCCACTCGAGGATACCATCATTTTTATATTTTAGAGTAAGTACGTGACTATTTTGGGCTGATGTATATACCGACCCTGTTAAATATAAGTTACCGGTGACGTCGTATGCCATGTCGTGGATCATGTCCGCACTTAATTCCCCGAAATACTGAGAACCATCGAACCAGGAAATCCATTTCTGTTGTAACTGGGAAACGGCCTCTGCCGTAACGAAAAAACAAAAACCTGCAATCATCACTGCCAATCTCATAACAACCTCTTGCTTATTTAATTGATGTTAATACGCTTTTGAGCATGGTATAAAAGCGAATGCCGATAATGGATCGATATATCTACGGCCACCGAAATCAATGCACTCCGATCCGGCTTAATATTTAGCTGGTGTATGGTCAACTTCTCTTTTCAGCGTATCCAGTACGGACATCTGGACGAGGTCCTTCTATAGAATTTTTTAATAAATGATTATCCGGAATCGCTGCCTTCCACGCGAATCTCGTGACGTGGGCTCTGCCCCGTCACGCCGTTGTTCCTTACGGGGCCGTTCTAACCAATTTG
>Ga0114931_10010367_pt1 | contig 11098 bp, 14 predicted proteins | sample 2SBtaG_FD_89579 | JGI IMG/M metagenome (GOLD analysis project Ga0114931, IMG submission 89579) | Deep subsurface microbial communities from Kolumbo volcano to uncover new lineages of life (NeLLi) - 2SBTROV14_V59a metaG | ecosystem: Environmental > Aquatic > Marine > Volcanic | place: Kolumbo...
CGAGGCGCTTGGCATCGCGTTCCTGGTGCATCATCCGGGGGCCTGGACGACCTCGACGCCCGCGCAGGGGCTGGCGCGAATCGCTAAGGCCTACGCCACGCTGTTCGGGCGGACGAACGGCTGCCAGACCGTCTGCTGCCTGGAGGACACCGTCGGCGCGGGGAGCACACTGGGGCGGACGTTCGAGGAACTGGCCGACCTGCGGGCCCGGATCATCGAGCGAACGCGTCAGCCGGATCGCGTCGGGTTCTGCGTGGACACCTGCCACGCCCACGCGGGGGGCTACGACCTGAGCACGCGGGCCCTGGCCGAGGGCGTCCTGGACGAGCTGGACCGGGTCTGTGGGCTCGAGCACGTCCGGGTCATGCACATCAACGACTCCAAGGGGCAGGCCGGGAGCCGGCGTGATCGCCACGCCCACATCGGCGAAGGAATGATCGGCCGATCGACGCGTCTTCGCGTGCTGCGGGACTCGGGCTTCGCCGCGGTGGTCAATCGCCCGGAGCTCGCGGGCGTTCCCAAGATCCTCGAGACGCCCAAGGGCCGGACCGAGGCCGGCACGCCATGGGACCGCCTGAACCTCGGACGCCTCAAGCGCCTGATCCAAGAATGATGCCAGGGTGGGGATCGAACCTGTCCCGGACGCGGGCCGTAGCGTGGGCCGGGCGCCAGGTCAGGGTCTCCGGGGGGGAAGCGGAGCGATTGGGGGAAGGTGTTGGAAGGGATCTGGGAGGGCGGATTCGCAGGAGAAACCCTCGCCCATGCCGATGAGAGAGCCCATGAATCAGTCAAGACGGTTCGGAGTTGCGTTGGGATTCGCGGCGGTGCTGCTGTCGGGCCCGGCCGGGCTGACCGGGTGCGAAGCGCTGCGGTGGTCGCATCGGCCCGCGCGTGGCGATCGGCCGATCCGCGACGAGCAGGCCGAGTTCGCCGCAGCCAAGGGCCTGGCGCTTGCCAAGACGGGCGACTATTCGGCGGCCCTGGCGCAGTTCGAGCGCGCCATCGCGATCAACCCCCGCCTGACGATCGCCTATATCGGCGTGGGCGACATCCACCGCCAACAGGGGGATTACGACGCGGCCGAGCGGAGTTACAGCGAGGCGGCCAGCCTCGAACCGCGGAACTTCGACGCCCAGTACCTGCACGGCGTAACGCTGCACGTGCTCAAGCGGCTTGGCGAGGCGGTGCGGGCGTACCTGCGGGCCCTGACGATCCGCCCCAACAATGTGGACGCGAATCTCAATCTCGCCACCGCCTACCTGCAACTGCACGAGGCCGGGCAGGCGCTGCCCTACGCCCGCCACGCCGTCCAGCGGTCGCCGGACCGGGCCCAGGCGCGGGTCAATCTGGCGGCGGTGTACCGGGCGCTGGATCGCCACGCCGAGGCCGTCGCCGAATACCAGCAGGCCGCCGAACTGATGGACCTCACGCCCGAGTTGCTGCTGAACATGGCCGACAGCCTGGGCAAACTGCGGCGCTACGCCGAGATGCAGACGACGCTGGACGAACTGATCAAGACCAGCCCGTCGGCGATCGCCTGGGAGCGCCTGGGCTCGGCGCTGTTCCGCCAGAAACGCTACGACGAGGCCCTGGAAGCCTTCAACCACTCCCTGGAGATGGACAAGGACCACTACCCCGCGCTCAACGGCGTCGGGGTCTGCCTGCTCAACCGATACGTCTGGAGCGACAAGACCGACCAACAATCGCTGAGACGGGCGATCCAGGTCCTGCGCCGGTCGCTCCAGATCCACCACAACCAACCCAGGATCGTTGAACTGCTCACCCGGTACGGCTAGAACAGCCCATGGGCGAGCAGTCGGTGCTGGAAACGTTCGACAACCCGGCCCGCGAGGCGTACGTCATTGAGCATTTGGCCGAGGAGTTCACCTCGCTGTGCCCGATGACGGGGCACCCGGACTTCGGCATTGTGACGATCCGCTACGAGCCGCGGCACACCTGCGTCGAGCTCAAGAGCCTCAAGACCTATCTCCAGGGATTCCGCGACGAGGGGATCTTCTACGAGGCCCTGACCAATCGGATCCGCGACGACCTGGTCCGCGTGCTCGAACCGGTCTGGCTCCAGGTCCGCACGGACTGGCGCGGGCGGGGAGGCATCCGGTCCACGATCCGGGCCGACCACGGGCCCGTGCCCACCCACTTCCTCGGGACGTAGACTGACCAGTCCGATCGACGCCTGCGGGACAGGTGCCCGGCGTCGGGACGTGGGACCGGTCCGATGAACCAAAGGCGCCTGTGGGACAGATCCATGACCAACGCCAACGCGACCAAGCCCCGTCAGGCCAGCATCGAGGACTGGACCCCGTCCCAGCGCGTCTCCGGGGCATTCTCGATCTCCAACGCCCAACTGGGACGCACCCGTAACGACAAGCCCTACCTCCGCTGCCTCGTCGGCGACCGCACGGGCGAGGTCCCCGGCAGGATGTGGTCGATCGACGAGCAGACCTACGAGAGGCTCCCGGCCGAGGGATTCGTGTGGCTTGAGGGGGAGACGCAGGCCTACCAGGGCGAACTCCAGATCATCATCCAGGCCATCGATCCGATCGAACCGACCCCCGAGCAGCTGCGGGATCTGTTGCTCTGCTCGACGCACGATCCGGCCGAGATGTTCGCCCGAGTCGTCGCGATCCTGGAAACGCTCGAACACCCGGCGATCAAGGCGCTGGCCGGCGCCTATCTCAGCGACGACCTGCTCATGGACGCCTTCCGGGTCTGCCCCGCGGCCAAGCGGATGCACCATGCCTACCTGGGCGGGCTGCTCGAACACACGCTCAGCCTCCTGCGCCTCGGCGACCGAGTCTGCGGGCTGTACCCGAAGATCAATCGCGACCTCGTGCTGATGGGGCTGTTCACGCACGACATGGGCAAGACACGGGAACTCTCCTACGACAAGGGCTTCTCGTATACCGATCGCGGCGAGTTGGTCGGGCACATCGTCGAGGGCGCGATGATCCTCCGCGACAAGGCCGACCAGGTCATGCGCCAGAGCGGGATCAGGATGCCCCCGGGCGCGGTGATGGTGCTCGAACACATCATCCTCTCGCACCACGGCGTGCCCGAGTACGGCGCCGCAAAGATCCCCTCGACCCCCTAAGCGATCCTCGTCTCCATGCTTGACAACCTCGACGCCAAGACAACGATCGCGCTGTGTGCGGCCAGGCCCGATCGCCCCTCGGCGAACCTGCGCGGCAACTTCACCGAACGCCAGTGGGCCCTGGACACCAAGCTCTACCGTCCCGATCCGCTCGACGGCGCGACGGAGGGTTAGGCCCCGGAGCGGCATCGGCGTTGCCGGATCCGGGCTCGATGCCCGGGTGCGAGCATAGGATCAGGCGCCATGTCGGCCGAAGAAACGACCATCCGCGTGAACTTCGGCAAGCCCATGCCGATCTTCCCGCTCGATTCGGTCTCGCTGCTTCCCCAGCAGGTGCTCCCGCTGCACGTGTTCGAGCCCCGGTACCGCCAGATGGTCGAGCACGCCCTGGACGGGTCCGGACAGATTGCGATGGCCACCTTCGAGGGACAGAAATGGAAGCAGGAGTACCACGGGCGCCCGCCGGTGCGTGAAGCCGTCTGCATTGGTCAGATCGTACAACACGAGAAACTCCCCGATGGCCGGTACAACATCCTGCTCCAGGGTGTCTGCCGGGCGCGCGTGGTCGAGTCGATGCCGCCGACGGGCGAACGCCTCTATCGCGAGGCGCGCCTGGAACCGATCGGCGAACGCAACGACGATGAAGAACGCCTCACCCCCGTGCGCGACCGCCTCCGCGGGATGCTCACGGACGGGCCGCTCGAAGATCTGACCGCCTCGTCGTCGATTCTGGAAGTTCTCTCGGACGAGGAGATCCCCACCTCGGCTGTTCTGGAACTGGTCTCGTTCACGGTCCTGACCGACCCGGAGGTCAAGTATCGCCTCCTCGAGGAGGGCAGCCCGTTGGTGCGGGCCCAGATCGTCTTTGCGGAACTGGATCACCTGGGGCAGATGATCCGTCAGGCTCGCCCGCAGCGAGGCGGTGAACCTCCCAGAGGGTGTACGTGGAACTGATTGTGCCGGCGCCGCTGGCGCGTGGGTGCCGGGGAACCGATGGGCACAGACGAGCCATGGTTCACAAGGAGACCGATATGGGACGAAGGACACGGGCGATGCTCGGTCGCTGGGCGCCGGCGATCGGTCTGGCCGCAGCATTGACCGCGGGTGGGTGCTCCAACGCGGGCCAAGGAGCGGCATCCGGGGCTGGCTTGGGAGCCGCGGCCGGGGCAATCATCGGGAGCGTGACCGGCAGCGCCGGCAAGGGCGCGTTGATCGGCGCCGCGGCCGGAGCCGTGGGCGGGGCTGTCGTCGGCGATCAGAACGCCCGCAGGGAGCGCGATCGCTACCACGACGATGATCCCGACCACCACGACAACTGGTAGTTGCCGTCGCTGCCGGGAACGTGGCGATAGCCCCAAGGGCCGGTCTCCAGCGCCAAGCCCCGCGCGATCGATTGGTCGCCCGATCAGAACGAGCACGGATCGTCCACGAGCGGCCGCTGCGGTCGAGGGCCCGGGTCCGGCTCAACCGCGGCCCTGCGGCAGGCGTCCTGAAGGCACGGGTGCAGCCGCTCGTCATCCGGGTGAGCGTCGAGCAACTCCAGTACGTCGTCAACGATCCACGCCACGGGCCGATCGGGCTCAACCCGGGCGATCGCGGCCTCCGACAATGCTTCGGCCGCACGCGCGAACCAGGCGGGTTCGGGCGGCTGTCCGATCTTGTCTCGGGCGGGGCGCGACGGATCCGGCACGACGCCGGGCGGCGGCGTCATCAAACACCGAACCACGACCCCGGGCCCGGCCGCGACGATCGGCCACAGTCCCGCCCGCGTCATCGGCTCACGCGCCACCACCACGACGGCAACCTCGCGCTCCAGGGCCCGATCCCGGATCTGGCGTGCGTCAGCCGCGACCATCGGCGGCATCACGAGGTAGCACCCACGCTGCGGGGGCGAGGGGACGTCGTGGGAGGACTCAATGAGAACGACCACTCCCGCGTCGATCGCGGCCAGACGCCGCTGCCGCCGGGCTTCCTGGAGCGGCAGAACGATCCGAGCCATGCGGTCGTAGTCCCGCAGGCGACGGGCCCATCGCAGCGCCCGGAGGCATTGAGCCTCGGCCCGGCAGTACTGCGTGTCTGCCAGTGCCGCGCTGGCCCGGTCCATCAGCGCATCGATCTGGGCAAAGGACTGAAACGACGGATCGGTCTCCAAGGCGAGGATTCCCGGGCAGTTACCCCTGATCGCCGGTCGCGGCATCGGCAATCGCTTGCAACACGAGGTCGCAGCGATTGGGATGCTCGTCCAAGTCATAGGCGAGCACGTCGGCCAGCGCCGACCAATCCTGAATCTCGAGGGACCGTTTCAACTCCGTCAGGTTGGCCGAAAGCGACGAGGCCCAGTCCTGGGCCGGTCCCTCGGCCAGGTGCAGCGAGGTGAACGGGATCTGGAGGATCCTGAGGCTGTCCTCGACGACCGTCTGCACCGCCTGCCAGGAGCTCACCACCTCTCCAAGGCCCGCAACTCCCTCGGAGACCTGCCCGGCCTGGATGGCCCGGGCGGCCTCCCGCTGGGCGTCGCCGAGGGTGGCCAGCAGCGCCTGCGCGTCGGCGATCGCTTCGAGCACGACGTCGCGCGGCGGTCGCGTCTCCATGTGCAACTCGCTGCCGTCAATGCCCGCCGCGGTGGGTTGATCCAGTTCCTTCGATCCCAGTTCCCGCCCGTCCAGGACCGCTCGGATCACGATTCGCCCGCGCTTCTGGGCCTCATCGACCCCGGCAGCCAGCGCCGGCCCGAACGAGGCGTGCTCGGGTCCGAACGGCTCGTCGTCCAGGTACACCTTCATGTCTTCATGTTCCCGCTTTGGGCCCGCTCGTGCAAGCCCGGATCCGGATCGGTGCGGTTCGATTCTGGTGCCCCGGTCGATTCGGCGTCGGCCCCGCCCCGGCGACGTGCCCGGCGACGCTGCTTGTGGATCAAGCGCAGGTTCCTCGTGTAGATGACTACGCCCATCGACTGGCCGAGCACCCCGATCGGATCCTGACGCCACACGAAGTACGTGAACAGCATCGCCCCCCCGATCAGGGCCATCCACCAGTAGGCGGTGGGAACGACCGATTCGCGCCGACGCTCGCTCAGGATCCACTGCACCACCGTCCGCCCCCCGAAGCAGAGCTGGGCGGTAAAGCCCACGAGAATCCACCCGAGCATGGGCCATGACGTGATGTTCAGGACGCGAAAGACCGGATTCGACGCGCTGGCGGCCAAGCGCCGGCCCACCACCGGACCAAACATGGCATCGACCTGATCCCGACCCAGATCGCCCGATTCCCACCCCCCGCGCAGCAGGACGCGGTACGTCGTCCGGTCCGCCGCCGCGCCGGGGTTCCACGCGAGGACGCCCTTGGCACGCCCGACGCGAAGGTCGATCGTCTCCCACCCCTCGGGCGCCTTCGGCAAGCCCGGGCGAGCCCAGATCAGCCACAGCCCCAGCAGCAGCAGCAGGACCATTGCCAAGACCGGCCCGAGCTTCATGGCTCGACCTCCTCGGCCTCGACGGGTCGGCGACGGTTGCGCATATACCGGACCGCGAAGCAGTCGATCAGCCCGGGGATGGCCCGCTGCCAGATTCCCAGCCCGTACTTTGTCGTGCCCGCGTGGCGGGGGCGGTGGTTGACGGGCATCTCATCGACACGGTACCCGAGGTGCCGTGCGGTCGCGGGGATGAACCGGTGCATGCCGCGAAACTCCAGCGGCAGCCCAAGGGCCACCTCCCGCCGGAGCACGCGCAGCGAGCAGCCCGTGTCCCGGATCGTGTCCCCAAGGATCAGGCGGCGAAAGAGGCGCCCGACCTTCGAGCCGACCCGCCGGATCCACGAATCCCGCCTCGCCGCGCTCCGATCGCCCTGAATCATGTCCGCACCGCTCTCTCAAGGCGATCGAGCATCGCGGGAATGTCGGCCGGGTCGTTCTGGAGGTCGGCATCAAGCAGAACGATGAGATCCCCACGGGCAGCGCGGAATCCCGCGTGGAATGCCGCCGACTGCCCGTTGCCTCGTCCCGGGGGCGTGCGGGACATGGCGACGCAACGAAGCCAGGGACGCTCGGGCATCAGCGCCCGGATCTGGGCCCGCGTTCCATCTGTCGAACCGTCGTCGACGATGACCAGTTCGAAGATCCTCCCGCTCAGCGCCCGCTGGATCTCGCTCACGAACGGCTCGATGTTGTCCTGCTCGTTGTGCGCGGGTGCCACGACCGACACCTCGGGGCACCGTGCGTCTGGCCTGTGGGCGTCGCCGGGCATGGGGCACACAATAGGAGACCCTGCCTGCCGACTCACGCCGACCGGGGCCGGATTGCATGACTGGTGCTCAGACGCCGCCACCACCGGCGTTGGCGGGCTTCGGGTTTCCTGCCTGGTTGCCCTTGTCGGCAGCGTTGCCGGCGTTCCCGCCATCGGTCTGATCCGGCGCGGGCGGCGCCGGGTGCTCGATGTGTTTGCACTCGACGGCGAAGAAGAGCGTGGCGTTGGGCTCGATCCCCGCGCGGGGGTTGCCACGCTCGCCGTAGGCCTGATCGCCGGGGATGATGATCATCCGGTGCTGATTGATCCTGAGTCCGCCGAGCCCCGTGTTGAAACCCGGGATCATCCGCCCGGGCCACTTGAAGGTCATGGGGGTCGGCGGCGTCCGGCTCAGGGAGGAATCGAACTTGTGCCCGTCGCCGGTGTACCCGGAGTAGTGGATCGAGAGGGTGTCGCCCTCGCTGAGCGTGTCGTCGCCGCCGCGGGTCAGGTCGATGGCGATCACGCCGCCGTCGAGCGTCTGCGCGACGATGCCCGGGTCGAATCGCTCGTAGACGTAGGTGTCTCCCTCGTCTGAGCCCCAGGCAATCGAGCCGTCCGGGGCGAACCCGCGGTCGGCGCTGACCATGCGGTCCTGCGAGACCTCCAGGTGGCTGGTCATCTGCACGGCCCCGCCCACGCCCGTCGGATACGGGTAAGGTGTGTCGCCGGCGTACCCATTCCCCGAGGGCGCCATCGCGATGTCCAGAGTGGCGATCAGGTCGTCCCGCGTGATCTGCGACGGGAACGCCTCGGGGGCGGCCCAGATCCCGACCAGTTGCCCCATCACCCCGCCCGGGCGACGGAACTCGTACGTCCGAAGGCGGACCTTGTTCTTGTACGCGAAGGCCTGGAAGATGGCCTGGCGGTAGGGCGCCTGGGGCGAGTCGGCCCGCGCCGTCTCGACGTACATTGCGTTGGGCAATCCCTCGATCGAGACCGGCGCGATGTGCATCACGATGCTCGTCGACGCATCCTGATCCCCGCCACCGGCTTGGGCGACGGGCTCGACGGTCCGCCAGGAGCCGCCCAGCAGAGCGGTGAGCTCCTCCACGCCGTCCCGTGCGGTCGAACCGACCGCCGCGGTTGCACAAAGCCCCAGAGCGGCAACGAGGGCGGGAAACATCACTGGTCTCACGGTGTATTCTCCAATGTGGCGCGGGCGTGATCGCTCGCGCCGGGTTCACAGCCTTGCCGGACCTCAGGCCAGGTCCGGGAACATCTCTCGCACCACACCCACCAGATCCTTCACGTGGGAGGCGGACTGGTCGAACAACGCCTTCTCCTCGGGCGTCAGCGAGAACTCGATGATCTTCTCCACGCCGTCGGCCCCGAGCAGCGCCGGCACGCCGACGAAGCACCCGCCCACGCCGAACTCCCGGTCGCAGTACGCGGCACAGGGGATGATCCGCTTTGTGTCCCGGATGATCGCCTCGGCCATCTGGATGGTCCCGCTGGCCGGGGCGTACCACGCGCTGGTGCCCATCAACTGGACGATCTCGCCCCCGCCCTTCTTGGCACGATCGACGCAGCGGTCGATCGTCTCCTGTGGGAGCAGGTCGCTGATCGGGATCCCGTGCACGCTCGTCAGGCGGGGCAGCGGGACCATGTCGTCCCCGTGCCCGCCCAGGAGCAACGTCTGCACGTCCTGGATCGAGCAGCCGACCTCCATCGCCAGGAACGTGCTGAACCGGGCCACGTCCAGCGAACCCGCCTGGCCCACGATCCGGCCGGTGGGAAAGCCCGTGGCCTTCCACGCGGTGTACACCATTGCGTCCAGTGGGTTCGAGACCACGATGACGATCGATTCCGGGGCGTGCTCGGCGACCTTCTCGCTGACCGAGCGGACGATCTTCACGTTCGTCTGGATCAGGTCGTCACGGCTCATGCCCGGCTTGCGGGGAAGCCCCGCCGTGATCACGACCACGTCCGACCCGGCAATGTCCGCATAGTCGGACGTGCCGATGATTCTCGCGTCGAATCGCTCGATCGGCCCGCAACAGGCCAGGTCGAGCATCTTCCCGCGGGCCGTGCCCACCTTGTCGGGAATGTCCAGTACGACGACGTCACCGAGTTGCTTGGCAGCCGCCCAGTGGGCACACGTCGCCCCGACGTTCCCTGCCCCGATGATGCTGATCTTGGCGCGTCGTGGCATCGAGTCGCGCTCCCTCGCTGAGAATGGCGTGGCGGCGATCGGCTCCGCCCGATCGCGCGGGTGCATCGTAGCCGCCCGACGCGGGCCGCCCAAGCGGATGTCCCGTCCCGCGTTGCTGACCGCCTGCGCCAATCGGCGGGCGCCTCGCGCTGCCCCAGCCCCGCCTTCAGCCCCCGCCACGCCGGCACCGGTGCGGATCGAACCGGACCACATTGTCCTCTCGTGGCTGGCGGTCAGCCGACGCGATAATGACCAAACGAAATCCAGCCATGCGAGGTCGCTCTGTACCGCGCCAGCTTTCCGCGCTGCGGCCATTTATTTTGAAGAACTCTTGCTATTCGCAAATCCCGGGCTTTACTCTGGGTGAGAGGAACGCGGCTCGGGTCGACCCGGGCCATTGTGAAGAGAACAGGAGGGTGGCAGAATGTTGACCAGATGCGGTGTATTGGGAGCGCTGGCGGCGGCGCTCGGGGCGGGGGCATTGCCGGCTCAGGCCGGACCGGTCTTCCTGGCAACCCACGGACGCACGCTCTATCGAACGACACCGGACGGACCCGTCGAGACGTTCACGCTCTCCGATGAGGTGATCGGGCTGGCAGTCCGTCCCGACGGGGCGATCATCGCAACGAGTTCGTCGCCGACCGGGGGCGGTTCCACGTTCGAGATGTACCAACTCCAGGGCGAGCTCGGCGATTCTCCGACCCTGGCTCCACTGACCACGACGCTTGTCGGCCTGTACTCGGCGATCGAGTTCATCGGCGACACGTACTATGGCTTCCGCGGGGGGACCGATGACCTGTACACCATCGACCCGACCGATTTCTCCGAGGAACTGGTCGGGAGCACAGGACTGGGCTCACTGCGAGCGGGCGGCGCCGGGTACGATCCGGCCACGGATACGCTCTACATGGGCAATAACCTCACCGACTCCTTGTACACCGTCGATTACAACCCCGGCCCCAAGGCGGATCCCGTGGCCACGCTGATCGGGAGCTTCAGCGTCGACACCTTCCTGCACGGGTTTGACTTCTCGGATGGGACGCTCTACGCCGCCGCCACCGAGTCCGAGAGCGGGCGCTTCATCTTGGGGTCGATCGACGTGCAGTCGGGCCTGTTCAGCCCAATCCAGGTGCTCGACGACGAGCCGACGGGCACAGCCGTGGGCATCGTCGTGATTCCAGCGCCGGGCAGCGCAATGGCCTTGCTCGGGGTCGCCGGGTTGGCTCCGTTCCGACGCCGGCGTCGTTGAACGGGGAGACACGAACCCTCACGATCATCTGATCGGTCATGCCAGCGGTCTGGCGATCGAGGGGCTCTCGCGTCTGCTGATCGCCGGCGTGTGAGTCCATCGTCAGCGACGACCCACCCGCGTCGCCTGGTGCTCGACCAAACCGCCCGCCGACCCGAACCGTCTCGGACGTGCGGCGACCGGCGCCGATTCGGTGCCCATCCCTCCATGGTTGTCCGACGTGGCCCGAGGCGGGAACCTCGCCCACCGGTCGGCCCATCGATTCACAACTGATGCGGGGATCCTGCCTCCCGGGGCTTCAC
>Ga0114931_10010368_pt1 | contig 11098 bp, 11 predicted proteins | sample 2SBtaG_FD_89579 | JGI IMG/M metagenome (GOLD analysis project Ga0114931, IMG submission 89579) | Deep subsurface microbial communities from Kolumbo volcano to uncover new lineages of life (NeLLi) - 2SBTROV14_V59a metaG | ecosystem: Environmental > Aquatic > Marine > Volcanic | place: Kolumbo...
AAGCACCGAGATCGCACCCGACATCTTTCGCATCTGCACGTTCATCCCAGATTTCAACCTGCAATTCTGCCAGTTCCTGGTTCGAGATGAAGAGCCGCTCCTCTATCACACGGGAATGAACGCAGTGTTTCCTCTGGTCCAAGAGGCGGTGAGCGAGCTCATCGATCCGGCCACGCTTCGCTGGATCGCGTTCAGTCACTTCGAAGCCGACGAGTGCGGTTCACTCAACCAGTGGCTCGACCTGGCCGAGGGCGCGCAGGCTGCATGCAGCTTCGTAGGCGCGATGGTCAGCGTGAACGACTTTGCGGCACGGCCCGCCCGGGCCTTGGAGCACCGTGAGGTGTTCAGCACTGGAAAGCGCCGCTTCCGGTTTCACGCCACGCCACAGGTTCCCCACTGCTGGGATGCGGGCATGCTCTTCGAAGAGACGACTGGGACCCTGTTCTGCTCGGACCTCTTTCACCAACTCGGCGACGTGGAGGCTGCCTCCGATTCGGCTGATGTCGTCGGGCGGTTCCGGCAGGCCATCGAGGAGTACGACGCTGGTCCGTTTGCCCGGTACCTACCCTATACGGAGCACACCGGCTCCACCATCGAAGCGCTCGCGCATCTGGGCCCGCAAACGCTCGCTCCGATGCATGGTTCTTCGTACTTAGGCGACGCCACGCGTGCAGTCCACGAGATGGGAAACATGTTGGCCAAGACACTCGCCCCGGCCTCTCAACGCGCCCGCGAGGCCGGCGCGTTCCCGAGCTGAGCATCCTCAGGATCCGTCGCGATTCTCAGCCCTCGGTTTCGCCGTCGCCGGTCCCGTAGGCCCGGCCGGCTCGTTGCGTGTCGGGTGCCTTGGAACGCCGCTTCGATCCCGTCTCATCGAGCTGGCACAGGCTGCACAGCCCCCGGCCGTCCTCGGCCACTACCTCGGCCACATGCTTGCCGCATGCCTCACAGATCACGAGATCGGCTTTGTCCTCTGCCATCAATATGTTAATAGCAAGACAATGACATGACGCCAAGGTTGTGTTAGCGTTTTGGTATGGCAGCCCGCAAAAGAAAGAAAACGAGGCCCTCCCTCAAGCTCAGCCGTCCGCCTCATGCGGCGCAGACCCTGTCACTTGCGCTCTACGTGGAGGACATCGAAGCCCTGGACGCGGCGACCGAGCGTCACAACGAGGCCGGCGGTCGCGCGAGTCGATCCTATGTGGTCCGCTGGCTCATCCACTACGCCGAGGAACACGGCCTGTGGGACGAGCTACCCAGGCGACTCTGATCGCTCAGCTGAGCAGGTGCGCCACTGGTAGTACCGCGTCTGCACGAAGGGATTGCGCTTGGAGCGTCGAGAAAACGCAACACATTCGCCGTGTAGTGCTCAGGGCGATGAGAAAAACAGGATCCGGCGAGTGGCATGCATATTGCTTTCTCTTCATGAGTCTTCGCACCAGTATTCGGTGCGTGATGGGAGGAGTGGAGGATTGAGATGAGGTATTCGTTTTCGATGTTTGGGTGGACGCTGGTCTCGGGGGCTGTTCTAGCGATTGGTGCTACGGGCTGCGGCGACGACGGTGGCGCGCTGCCGTCCGAGCTTTTTGGAACCTGGGATGCGGTCTCGCTCGAAGCGGAGGGGATGAGCACGCCCTGTCCTGGAGAGATCGACATCACGGCCACAGATTCCGTTAGCTGTGGCACTGAGGCCACGACATTCAATGCCGACGGCACCCTGGTTGTAGTTGAGACCACCGACGAGCTCGGAGACCCCTTTGATTGGAGGCAGGAAGGTACCTGGTCGACCAGCGGCAATACCTTGACGGAGACAGTCACGCGGGAAGGCCCGGATGCTAGCAATCTACAAGCCGTCGATCCTCCCGATGTCTCGGCTGGGACATTTCGTGTTTCGGGAAGCACGCTGACGGTTTCTGTCACGAGCCCTTCGGCGCCGCCCGTCACGGTCACCGGCACCTTGCAACAACGATAAGCCGGCTTGCCTAGCTTGAATGGGCCTTGTGTGGATCTCTCTGCTGTGTTTCGATAGGACATCCGTAAGGTCCCGCGTTGGTGGACATGTGAGACTCTCATGAACCGGACCAATTCGCGCCTGATCGACTTCGTCGAAAGCGTCTACGATTTGGAATCAGCAGACGCGGCGTGGATCCCGAATCTTCTACAGGTTGGGCTTCCGATCTTAGACCGGGGGCTTGGTCTGGCTGCGGCTTCGTACACGCGGGACCCGAGCTCGCCTGCGTTCATGATGCACCAGAAGTTCGCCATCTCGGGCCCGCCTGATCTCGCGGCGCGAATCGACCGCGCGATCAGTGAGTGGCCCCGTGACGTGTATCGGGAGCTGCTGCGACCGGGGCTCGTCGGCACGCTTTCTAAAATCGCGGCGGACCATCCGGAGTGCTTAGAAGCCTATGAGCGACACATCGAAGGTGTCCGCGACGTGTTTGGCATTACTGCAGTCGACCCCAACGGGCTCGGAATCTTGCTGATCGTCTTTCTTCCAAGACTCACCACGCTGAACGGAGAAGAACGCGAGCTGTGGAAAATGGTTGGCGCACATCTAGCTGCTGGGCACCGCCTGCGCCGTGCATTGGTCGCGGCGCATGGCGGCACTGAGTTGCCGCGCGCTGCCGAAGCGGTGATCGATCCAATCAGTGGTCGACTCACCGACGCGACCGGGCCTGCACGGAACGAAAAATCGGTCCAGGCACTGCGCGAAGCCGCGGTTCAAATCGACCGCGCGCGAGGAAAGACCCGCAAGAGTGATCCGGCTGCGGCGGTGGAAATGTGGAAGGGCTTGACGCTGGGTCGATGGTCGCTCGTCGACTGGTTCGACAGCGGCGAGCGGCGCTTCATGCTTGCCGTGCCGAACATGCCTGACGTCAGCGACCCGCGGGGGCTGTCGAACCGGGAGAGTCTCGTGACGACGTATGCCATGAGCGGCGACAGCATCAAGCTCATCAGTTACCGGCTCGGGGTTTCCCAAGCGTCGATCTCGACCGCGTTGCAGGCGGCGATGCGTAAGCTCGGCGTCAAGACCAGGGCCCAACTCATCGAACGATTCAGCAGCTTCTCCTAAGAGTCACGCTCCGGGGGCGTCTTGGCGGTTTTGGTGGCGCCGGCACCCAGGTTCCGGCGCCTGATTACTGCGACGTGGTGTAGGACTGGGATCCTGTCCCCGTGTACAATGCCGTATGGCTGGACGAAGGGTGGGGCTCGCTGTGTTGGTACTGCTCGTTGCGTGGTGGTTTATCAGTGCGCCACCCGACTATCTCCGGGTTGGGCCTGCGGTCGACTTGGGGGGCGTGCCTGCGTCGATCGCTGAGGTCGAGGCGCCGCCTGGAGCATTGGGGCACGCGCTGCAGCGTCTGCGCTCGGACGTGCCGGGGCATGACGATCTGCTCTTACGCGAGGACGAGGGGTATGCGCTCGTCTCCGGGATGGATGGATGGATCTGGCGCGTGCCCTTGGACGGGGGCGAGGCCGAACGCTTCGCAGACGTTCCGCTCATGCCATCGGGGCTCCACGCCGCACCTGGTGACCCCGATGTCATTTACTTTTGCGCATCACGATTACACGGCGAGGATCACCCGGCCGACCAGCGCGTGGGGCTCTACCGGCTGACGATCTCAACGCGCGAAGTGACACCGGTCGTCACCGATGTCGCCATGACACCTGCGATTCCCGAACAGCACCGCAAGGTCTTCGCCGACATGGACCGAGCAGCGCCCACCGTCATGGACGGGGCCATAGATAGCGGCACCGCGCGGCCCCTAGCGTTCTGTAACGACTTGGATGTCAGCTCGGACGGGAAGCGAATCTACTTCACGGAACCGTTCGCGTACGAGGGCGCATCGATGGGCGGTGGAGCGGTCGGCGAGGCCATCACATTAGGCGACAATGGCCGCCTGTGGAGGCACGAGCTCGACAGCGGGGAGACGAGACTGGTCGCCGATGGTTTCCACTTCGTGGATGGAATTCTCATCGATCCAGAACCGGACGGGGCGCGTGAACAGTCGGTCCTAGTGACGCAGACACCGGGATTTGCGATCACGCGGTTCTTTCTCGCAGGCCCGCGGGCCGGCACGGCCGAGCCGGTTTGGACGGGGCTTCCCGGCATGGCCGACGGCATGGACCGGGACGCGCAGGGGCGCATCTGGATCGGCATATACCGGAAACGCTCCGCCTTCCTGACCTGGGCGCACCGCAATCCATGGATCAAGCCGCTCCTTTTACGTTTGCCACTCCAGCTCCTGCCGGTACCCAAGCAAACCGGCGTCCTCGCGCTGAGCCCCGACGGCGCCACACCGCTCTACTACGCGATCTACGAAGGCCCCGAGCTCCGCGATGCTGCGGTCGTTGTCCCAGGAAAGGACTACCTATACATCGCCAACTTCGACCGCGAACAGCGCGGCCTCCTCCGCATACGCTATCCGGCGCTTAGATAGGGGTCACTTTCCGTGACCGCCGAACCACTCCACGTTCCAAGGACTCGCCAGGACCGCGCATACATCGCAGGGGGCAGCATTCTAATTGCCGCTGGGATCTTTGCCGCAGGAAGCCTGTGACTTCGGGAGGTTGGGAGGGGGGATCCTGTCCCCCTAGTCGATTTTGATGCCGCAGAGCGGGTCGTCTGGGGCGCAGGCTTGGGTCTTGGGCTTTGGGCGCTGCTTGGGGCGGTCCTTCGCGCGCTGTTCGCGCTCCTTTTGACGCTGCTCGCGGGCCTGCAGCTTCTGCTCGAAACGCACCTTTGATTTTTCGGCTTTCTCCGCGCGCCGTTGTGCGTCAGCCAAGTCCTCTTGTGCACGCTCTTTTTGCTGGAGCGCAAGCTCTTGCGCTTGTCGGGCGCGTTCCGCTTCGAGCGCCTTTCGCTCGAGGGCCGGCTTCACGCCAAAGGCGTAGCCCGCTGCCGATCCGATCAGCACGAACAGCAGTCCACCGATCAGCATGCGGCGTGCGCGAATCTTCGACTTCTCGACGGCGGTAATCGCCGCGAGCTCCTTTTCGTGTGCGAGCATTCGATGTTGCTCCGCAGCGCGTGCCTTGGCGTCTTCTTGCAACTGGACGCGGAGCTCCGCTTCTTTGGTTTCACGGACACGGCGCTCTTTCTCGTCACGACGCCTGCGCTCCTCGGCTGTCCGGGCTTCCTCCTCGGCGCGCAGACGGGCTGCCTCTTCTTCTCGCTGCCGCGCTGCCTCAGCTTGCGCTTCGAGCCGCGCTCTTTGCTCCGCCTCGAGCCGCGCCCGGTCTTCGGCTGCGATGCGTGCCTCTTGAATGGCGTGCAGCTCCAAGAGCTGGTCCGCGAGTGAATCGTGGTTACCTGCGTCCATCTGTGTTTTCAGCCCCCCTCACAAAGTCTGGCAAATCCGGAGGGAGAGTGCTCGCGAGTTTTTTTGCACATGCCTGCAAAGGCGTGCCAGAAGGCAGAAAGATCTCGGTTGTGAGATGGGGCACAAACCCAGTATGATCCCGGCCCCCAGCAACCCATCCCGCCCCGGGTAAAGAGGTAATCGATATGAGTGAAGAGAACTACGGCCTCGGTACACGAGCGCTTCACGCCGGTCAGGAAGTCGACCCGGCGACCAATGCGCGCGCCGTGCCGATCTACGCAACTACGTCATACGTGTTCAACGATACCGACCATGCCGCAGCTCTATTCGGGTTAGCGGAGTTCGGGAACATCTACTCCCGCATCATGAATCCGACCGTCGATGTCCTCGAAAAGCGCATGGCGGCGCTCGACGGGGGCGTGACGGGCCTTGGCTTTGCTTCCGGACAGGCTGCCGTAAACGCCGCGGTGCTCACGCTCTGCCATTCGGGGCAGAACTTCGTGTCCGCGACGAGCTTGTACGGTGGTACCTGGACCCTGTTCAACAACACGTTCAAGAACCTCGGCATCGAAGTGCGCTTTTTCGACCCGTCGCACCCCGAGGAGATTCACGGCCTCGTCGATGAGAACACGCGCCTCGTGTACATCGAATCGCTTGGCAACCCCAAGAACGACGTGCCCGATTTCAAGGCCATCGCTGACGCGGCCCACAGCGCTCCGCACGGAGCCATCCCGGTCATTTGCGACAACACCGTGATGACGCCGTACCTGCTCCGCCCGTTCGAACACGGGATCGACATCAACGTCTACTCGACGACCAAGTTCATCGGCGGACATGGCACGCATGTCGGTGGATGCATCGTCGACTCCGGCAACTTCCAGTGGACCGAGAACCGCGATAAGTGGCCCGAATTTTGCGGTCCTTCACCGAACTACCACGGTGCAGTGCTCGCGGACGCGCTCGCTCCAATGGGAAACATCGTGTTCAACGTGCAGGCGCGCACGCACTGGCTCCGGGACACGGGTGCAGCCATGAGCCCGTTTGCCGCGTTCCTGTTCCTGCAAGGGATCGAGACGCTGCATCTTCGCATGCCGCGCCATTGCGAAAACGCGCAGGCGGTCGCCGAGCATCTCGAACAGCATGCGGCCGTCGAGTGGGTGAACTACCCGGGGCTTCCGTCTCATCCCGACAACGAGCGCGCGAATCACTACTTGCCAGACGGGAAGGGTGCGCTCCTCGGTTTCGGCATCAAGGGCGGCATGCAAGCCGGCCAGAAATTCATCAATTCGGTGAAGCTCTGCTCGCATCTCGCGAACATCGGCGACGCCAAGACGCTCGTCATTCACCCCGCTTCGACGACCCATCAGCAATTGAGCCCCGAGGAGCAGCAGCAGGCAGGTGTCGTGCCGGAGTACGTGCGGGTGTCGGTGGGTATCGAAGACGCGAAAGATATCATTGCGGACATCGACCAAGCGCTTGCGGCCGCTGTGGGGTAGGCTAACCGGCTGTCGTGGTCGTGGAGTTCGAAAGCACGGATTCGGTTCGGAGTGGAAAGCCGCTGCGTCATATGCAGACGGCTGTCTTCCCGACGCCCGTGAAGCTTTGTAAGGGCGAAACGCTTCCTGGCGTCGAGGTCGCATACGAAACGTACGGGACACTCAACGAAGAGCGCAGCAACGCGGTGCTGATCTGTCATGCCGTCACGGGTGATTCGCATCCCGCCCGGCATGATCCGAGCGATGATCCCGGCTGGTGGGAAGGACTGGTCGGCCCGGGCAAGGCTGTCGATACCGATCGCCTCTTCGTCATCTGCTCGAACGTGCTCGGCGGCTGCCGCGGGACGACCGGGCCTGCGACCGTGAATCCGGCTACCGGGAGTCCATACGGCAGCGACTTTCCGTTGGTTACCGTGGAAGATATGGTCGACGTGCAGAAGCGACTCGTCGCCTTGTTGGGGATCGAGCGCCTGCGTGCCGTGATCGGCGGCTCGCTCGGAGGACACCAAACGCTCTGTTGGGCGACGCGCTACCCGGACGCAGTGGGCACGGCGGTCGTCATCGCGGCTTCTGCGCGGCTGGCGGTGCAAGCGATCGCGTTCGATGTCGTGGGAAGGAACGCAATCCAAACGGACCCGCACTTCCATGGAGGCCAGTACTACGGCGTCGGAGAGTTTCCCCATACCGGTCTCGCCCTTGCACGTATGCTTGGGCATATCACCTATCTGTCCTCGGAAGCGATGACCCGGAAGTTCGACCTGGACCGTCATGCACCCCGGGACATGGTGACGGACTTCGAGAAACGGTTTTCGGTCGGTTCGTACCTCGCGTATCAGGGCGAGCAATTCGTCGGACGGTTCGATGCGAATTCCTACGTGACTGTCACGCTTGCAATGGACAACTTCGACCTAGGGGACACGCGCACAAAGCGCCTCGCTGCGTTGCGCTCCGCGCGGTGTGATTGGCTGGTCGTTTCTTTTTCGAGCGACTGGCTTTTTCCACCGAGCCAGTCACGCGAGCTGGTCGCGATCATGACGACGCTCGGCCAACCGGTTTCGTATTGTGAAATCGAGACCGATGGCGGGCATGACAGCTTCTTGCTGCCCGATGACATCGAGGCATTCGGCCCATTGGTCGCGGCCAAGCTTGGTGCCGCCAAGCCGCGGCCGCCGCGACAGAGAGTCGAGGACGATCGCATCCTCGAGCTGATTCCTCCGGGCAGCTCGGTGCTCGACCTTGGTTGCGGAGAGGGCGACTTGCTGGCGCGGCTCCAGGAGCGTGGAGCGCCGCTTTTATGTGGTGTCGAGGTCCGCACGGCGTTGATCGCAGCCACGCTGCAGCACGGCGTCGAGGCGATCGACTACGACTTGAACATTGGCCTGCCAGAGTTCGATGACGAGCGCTTCGACTACGTCGTGCTCTCTTCCACCCTTCAAGTCGTTCCCAACGTAGAGCGCCTGCTCGAAGACGCGCTCCGGGTCGGCCGTCGCGCAATCGTCGGCTTCACCAACTTCGCCCACCGAACGCTTCGCGAGATGTTCGGCCTCGAAGGTCGCGCCCCCAAGGCGCCAGGCCAGTATGCGTACGAGTGGTACAACACCCCCAACCGCCGCTTCCCCTCGATCCGCGACATGCTGGACCTCTGTGAGAAGATGGGCCTGACCGTCGAGCAAGCCCGCTATTACGACGACACGCAGGGCCGGGTCATCGGGGAGGGCGAAGATCCGAACCTCGCGGCCGAAACGGCCGTTTTGGTGCTGAGCAAGAGCGGCGCCTAAGCGTAGTGATCAGCCGGGGCCTCGAAGCGGCTCTCGAGTTGGTGCACGCGTGCAATGACGTCCCGGGCCAAATCGGGGTCGGTGTCATCTTCGAAGCCAAATTCTACGGTGTCCGAGATGCCGCCGAATCGTTCTTCGATGACCCGCGGTAAATCGTCGTACGTGGCGTACACGCCAAACTCGTCGAGCACCCCGTCTGGCACCTCGGCTGCCATCTTCTTCCACTCACCCGCCTTCGACATGCGGTTGAGCTTTCGTGCTAGGTCATCCCAACCATGCAGGGACATGATCGGAAGGTAGGCAGGCGTGGAGCCATAAAACGCCACGCGGTACCGTGCCCATTCGCGATGTTTTAGTACGGTTTCCTCGTTAGGGCCCGTCATGATGAAGCCGCCACCACAGACGTCGAGCTCGCTTCTCGCGCGTCCGGTCGCCGCCAAGCCGCGTTCGATTGCGGGCCAGATGACTTCTTGCAGGTACTTCTTCGTGCAGAAGAAATGCAGCCGGAGCCCGTCCGCAACGCCCGCCGCCGACTCGATCATCTTCGGCCGAACTGCCGCCAGGTATATGGGCACTATCGGCAGGTTCGATTTCGGCGGCGCGAACTCAGGCGTCATCAGCGTGAACTGATAGTACTGGCCCTCATAGTCCAAGCGCTCTCCGAGCTCCCAGCACCGCCAAATGGCCCGAAGCGACTGCACGTATTCGACCATGCGGCTTCGCGGAGCCTTCCAAGGGGTGCTGAAGCGCCGTTCGTTGTGCGCCTTGACCTGTGTGCCGAGCCCCAGCGCAAAGCGCCCGCCGGAGTTCACCTGAATCGACCAGGCTTGCTCGGCGATCACCATCGGGCTGCGAGGGAAGGCAACGGCGATCGCCGTGCGCGCCTGAATGCGCGTGGTCGCGTTTGCCACGATGGCGGCGTTGATCAGAGGATCGTTGGTGATCTCGGGGACCGCGAACCCGTCGAATCCGCGTGCCTCCGCATGCTGCCCGGCCTCTGCCAGCTTGGCCCAATCGTTGTTTTCGCTACTGAAGGTGTCGGCACGCATCTCGTGCTCCTACCATGGTTTTAGCCTGCAATTGAGCCGATCAACGCTTCCTTTACGCCGGGCGTGGGAAGTGAGATCCTCCTGTTGACCGATAGAGCCGTGCAGACGCCACGAAGGGGGTGGATATGCGGTACGCGCTGTTGCTTTTGCTGTTGGCGGTGTTCGGCTTGAGCACCGATTTGGCCACGAGGGATCGTGCTCAGACCGACGAGCTCCAGCCGGTCATCTTCGCGGCGGCCTTCGGGTCGCATTGACCGCTCGGGCCTGCTCTGGCCTTCAGTTTTGACCCGATCGGGTGATTTTGTCCCGGATCGGCCGCGTCTGGACAAGCCCGAGCAAGCTGCTACCTTGCTCCAATCGCCCATCTTGGGCGCGGTAGCTCACCGTGGGCTGCCGGCACGCTGCCCTGTTCCTATCGGACCGCACCGTGATTCGAAATAACGGTCAAAGGTTCGTAGAAGACATCGGCAAGTAGACGCGACGCAGGCGCTCGGGGGAGATCCCGGCGTCATGCCGAGCAGATTGATAAGAGAGAAACACAATGAGCAAGAAACTATTCGTAGGTGGCCTGAGCTGGAACACGAACGACAGCGAGCTTCAGCAGGCGTTTGAGGCTTGTGGCACAGTGACCGAAGCCAAGGTGATCAGCGATCGGGAAACCGGCCGCTCGCGAGGCTTTGGCTTCGTGACGTTCGAGGACGAGCAGAGCGCGACCCGTGCGATCGAGGAGCTGGACGGTTCCACGCTCGACGGCCGCACCATTCGAGTCGACAAGGCCAACGATCGCCCGCGAAACGACCGCCGATCGGGCGGCGGCAATCGCTGGTAAGTCACGCGTGAGTAACAACTTTGAATCCCTCGGGGTCGGCGGAACCCTCCGCCGCGCCCTGAAGGACAAGGGCTACACACGGCCCACACCCATCCAGTCGCAGGCCATCCCCCAGCTGTTACGGGGGAAGGATCTGCTGGGCGTTGCCCAGACAGGCACCGGCAAGACTGCCGCGTTTGCGTTGCCTCTGTTGCAACGTCTGGACGGCGAAAACACGCCGCCGAAGCCCCGGCGGCCGCGGGCACTCGTGCTCGCGCCCACGCGAGAGCTAGCGTTGCAGATCCACGAGGAGCTGACGAGCCTTGGACGATACACCAAGCTACGTCACGCATTCATCATCGGCGGCGTGAATCAGAATCCGCAGATCAAGGGCTTGGCGCGGGGCCTCGATGTGCTCGTCGCCACGCCCGGTCGCCTCCTAGACCTGGCTGCTCAGCGGCATGTCGATCTTTCAGAAGTGTCGGTCTTGGTGCTCGATGAAGCCGACCGGCTGCTCGACATGGGGTTCGTCCGTGATGTGAAACGAATCGTCGCGCAGACGCCGAAGACTCGTCAGTCGCTTCTGTTTTCCGCCACCATGCCGAAAGCGGTCGCTGCGCTCGCCCGCGAGTTGCTCGAC
>Ga0114931_10010369_pt1 | contig 11096 bp, 6 predicted proteins | sample 2SBtaG_FD_89579 | JGI IMG/M metagenome (GOLD analysis project Ga0114931, IMG submission 89579) | Deep subsurface microbial communities from Kolumbo volcano to uncover new lineages of life (NeLLi) - 2SBTROV14_V59a metaG | ecosystem: Environmental > Aquatic > Marine > Volcanic | place: Kolumbo...
AGAGAAACCATTTTCATCATAATGGTCGGTCCAATGGCAATAACCTGGTCAATTTGTCTGCCGTCATCTATAAGCTTTTGCAAGGCGGTTGTGACAAATCCTTTTTCGCCGTAGCTGCCGTCGTCAGTGGTGATGATCATCTCATCGCTTAAACTGCGCATTTCTTCTTCCATGATAAATAAATCTTTGGAACGCGCGCCAAGGATTGTTATAATGTGATTGCCTGCTTTTTTCATAGCTTCTGTAATTGGATAAAGCGGCGCCGTGCCGACACCACCGCCGATACATACCACAGTTCCCAGCTTTTCGATATGTGTGGGCGTTCCCAGTGGCCCGGCAATATCTTTCAGGCATTGCCCAACCTGCATATCGGCCAATTCATAAGTTGTTTTACCGACACTTTGTGAAATGAGTGTAATGGTTCCTTTTTCCGGGTTTGCATCGGCAATGGTAAGGGGAATGCGTTCGCCGCCTTCCCAGGTACGGATGATCACAAATTGTCCGGCCTGTCGTTTGCGCGCTATTTCCGGAACATAAATTTCAAATCTTGTGACCTGGGGAGCAATGAGTGCCTTGCTCAGAATTTCATAGTTATTCATCCGAGGTTGTCCTTTGCGTTTATTGATAGTCCAAATAATTTTATATGAAATAATACTTGTGAATTTTCAGAAAAGGGTAAAAATTATCAAAAAGACAGTTATAAAGTTAGAGTATTAAAAAGTGAGAATCAAGGGATTTTATTGAGGATGGGACACATCTCAGTTACAGGTGGAAGGTATTTTCAGGATTGTATCGTACCGTTCTTATGAATCATGCCGGAATTTCCAAACCGGCGTTTTGAGGAGACTCCGGCATTCGCCGGAGTGACATGACTTGTTCTTTTAGAAAGTGCAAGAGGTTCCCAAAAACAACGAACCTAATCTTATATGAGAAACTTGAATTTTTTTAAAAATAATAAGGCAAGACTATTTGGGGCAAAACAATTATATTTTTGTAAAATGAACAAACGCAATAAATCTTTCCAATATTTATTTGAAGCAATATTAAAAATAACAGCCAAATGATAGATCTTGTAATAGTTTTGCCCATAATCGTCTTGCCTTTTCTTGTTGTGATACTTTAAGTTTCTTGATAGTTATTATAAACTTGAATCTCAAATCGGACGTACATCATTAACTCCCATGCCCGCTGATCAAGTTGATTTAAATTTTATTCTTTGCCCAAGCTATCGAGGTGAAAACCGTCAAACTGTTTGAAAGTCTATAGTCAGGGCCTCGGCGATATTTGATGCTAACAGGGATATCCCTTTGTGTGAAACCTGATGCATCAGATGGAGTGCCGATAGCATAGAAAGCGTTGCTTCGGCGCCCTGGTTCATATTGATGCCCCCGGCGCCGAGGCCATCATAACATGCACCGTTCCTGAAATCGTAGAGATACAGCCCTTTGATATTTTTGCCGAAAAACCAGGCAAAAGCTCTTTCCATTTCCTGCAGCCAAATATTTTTATTCGTAATAATAAAAGCCTGGTAGCAGGCGTCGACGAGAGCGGCAATTTCTATGGGCTGCTGATCGAACTGCGATTTCTCTCCACCGCGGCGGTACCAGTTCGAGTTTCCGATTAACGAAATAACCCCGGATTCCGGCTCGGTCTGGATTTGCAGCAGCCACTCCAGAGATTGCAGCCCTTGCTGTAACATGGCTTCATCGCGGAGATAATGCCCAAGGGAAATGAGTACCTGCGGAATTCTCGCATTCGCATACGTTAAAGTGTCTTCAAACCAGGGCCAGTCACGGGAACTGCTTTCCTGAAACGGCACAAAAAGCTGTTGCGCCAATTCGGCTGCGATATTTTTCACTTCGGTATCGCCGCCAAAGCGTTTCAGGTAATAAAAGCAGCCGAGAGCTGCGTAAGCCCGTGCGCGTGGAGCTGCAAAGGAAACAGATTTTTTAAGAATGAGTTTAAACAGACGTGTTGCCAGGCCGAGTATTGACGGATCCGGCGCATGATAAACTGCGTAGCCCAGCGCCCAAATTGTGCGGCCATGACTGTCTTCCGAGCCGGACTTTTCAAGCCACTTTCTGTCAAAGCTCATAAAGTTTCTCACCATGTTTGTTTTTTTATCAATGGCGTGGGAAACGAAAGACAAATAGGTATTCAGCAGATTAAAGATTTTTTCGTCGCGTAAAACCTGATAATTCATAAGGGCAACCATAAGAGCGCGTGCGTTATCGTCGGTGCAATAGCCATGATCGCGATTAGGGATGGAGTAGTCGGCGTGTTGCAATATGCCGGTGTCATCCGTCAGTGTATAAAGATGTTTTAGTTTTATTTCCGGCAAGGTTGGCCGGGTAAGCGGTTTTTTCTGCAAAAGAGTGGTCTGTGCGTGATGCCTGTAGTCGATGAGTGCTCGTTCAAACACAGCCGCATATCGATTTCCTACTTCACGCCAAATCATTTTTCGGCCAAATTGATAGGCATTTTTTCGCAGTCGGTTTCGTTTTGCTTCATCCCGCAAAAGGTCAGTGAGCATTTCCGCTATGGCATTACTGTCTTTGAACGGGACAAGACAGCCCCTTTCATCCGCCAGCAATTCTTCTGCGTACCAGTAAGGGGTGGAAATGATCGCTTTGCCGCAAGCAAGCGCATAAGCAAGCGTGCCGGAAACAATTTGTTCGCGCGCCAGGTAAGGCGTGACATAGATATCCGCGGCAACCAGGAATTGAATGAGCCGCTCTAATGAAACAAAATGATTGTGAAACGCAACATGCTGCTCCAGCCCCAGTTCTTTCACCCTTCGTTCCAGAGAAAGACGATATTGCTCACCATGCAAACGCTTAACTTCCGGGTGTGTTGCTCCCAAAACAATGTACATCACATCCGGGAATTCTTTTACCACCTGTGCCATCGCTTCAATCACATATTCTATGCCCTTGTTGGGACTCAGCAAGCCAAAGGTTAAAATAACGCGGCGTCCGTCCGCCTGGAATTGATCTTTGTAATATGAGGTGTCCAGGAAGGGGACATCCGGAGCGCCATGGGGAATCATGGTGATTTTTTCTTCAGGCGTATCGTATACCGTTTTCAATATTTCAGTAGCTTTGTCCGCCAGAACAACGACTTGCGTGGAAAGGGAGATGATATTTTTTAGAGTACGCTCTTGAGTAGGAGAAGGTTCTTGCAGAACGGTGTGTAATGTGGTGACGACCGGTTTTTTCAGATTATTTAAAAAGTGGAGGATGTGGCTGCCATCCGGGCCACCGTAAATGCCGAATTCGTGTTGCAGCGAAACAACATCCGCGGCGGAGAGATTGATAAAACTTGCAGCTCTTTGGTAATCCCCCTTGTACTGATCTCGTATTTCAAAGTAGACTTCCGGTGGAAAATTATAGCCCTCCAGGGGGCGGTTATTCATAGCAATGACTTGTAAATTCTCTTCACTTCCGGTTTGCTGGTTCTCGTTGAGAAAATGAGAAAGACTTTTCACAAGGTCCTGGGTAAATGTTCCGATGCCGCATTGTCGCGGCGGATATGTTGCAACGAATGCAACACCAGTGTTCTTTGCAATATGATTTTTCATGACTTATCCCTCACATATTTATGATATCTATTATTAAAATGGAAATAAAACTTACCCCGACAGGATTTTTTCATAGACTTTAATATACTTGTCGACCATATTCTCTACAGAAAATTTTTGTTGCACCGTCTTGCGGCAGAATGTTCTATCTATTTGGTTCAGCATTGCTATTCTGTTTTCCGCTTCTTCCATTGAATTGACAAGAAAACCGTTTTGACCATCTTTAATAATTTCCGGCATAGCACCGCGATTCATAGCAATGACGGGTGTGCCACACGCCATCGCTTCGATAACGCTCAGACCGAATGGTTCATCAAAATTGATTAAATGCAAGAGCGCCAATGCATTGGAAAGAATTTTTGATTTTGTATCCGGTCCTGCTGAACCGATGTATCTGACGTGTTGACCGTCAATAAACGGCTTTACTTTTTCAAGAAAATATTTCTCATCCTGAATGATCCCCGCAATGACAAGAGGAAAATTTACCTTTTGTGCCAGTTGGATTGCCTCGTGCACTCCTTTGTCGTGATGGATGCGGCCAAAGACGAGAAGGTATTTCCCTGCATTTGGAGAAAATGTGTAATCCTGCGCCGGAATCCCGTGATGAATCGTTGCAATATAATCAAGCTCTTTGTTGCGGTCCGCTTCACTGATTGCCACATAGACGTTCGATTTGTTATACTTTTTATAAACAGGTAAAATCTTTGGCGATGAGAACCCGTGAATCGTTGTCACCATCGGTGTTTTTATAAATGACGAAAAGTTCAGCGGCAGAAAATCAAAATGGTTGTGAATAATATCAAAGTTTTCTGCCTGCTCAAAAACATTTGAAATGTGCAAACTTTCCCACACTTTCGGATCAAGAGATTTATCTTCCTCATAAGGCCGGGGGCACACCCATTGCAGTTTGCCTTTGGTTTGGGAATCACCTGTGGCAAAGAGCGTGACATCAAAACCGCGGGCAACGAGGTTTTCGGTCAATTGACTGACAATCCATTCCCATGGGCCATAATGCCGCGGCGGTGTGCGCCAGGCAATAGGGGAGAGCATGGCAATGCGAATCATCTCAAAACCACCTCTCGGAATTGTCTGCTTCCGGACATTTCATAATATAATCCCGTAATTCATTCAGGTCGGCGGTTGCAAGGGCGATGCACGTATCCGCACCGCCGTAGTAGAGCCGAATCTTGCTGTCCTCAACAATCCAGCCGCAGGGGAAAACGACATCATCCACATCCCCTTCTCTTTCATAATGTTCCTGCGGGCCGAATATCCACTCGGTGCTGCGGCGTAAAAGCTTTGTCGGATTGTCCGCATCTAAAAGTGCAAGACCAAGGCGATAAATGACGCCGCTTCCCGTCGTCCTGACGCCGTGATATAAAACAAGCCAACCTTCCGGTATTCTGATGGGCTGCGGTGAAAGGCCGATTTTATTGGCATCCCACCAGCCGCCTTCGTGTGCTCTGATGGCGATTTTATGGTCGCCCCAGTGTTTCAAATCCGGGGAGAATGAAATCCAGATATGTGCGCCGGCACCGTGGAGGGCTGAAGCCGGGCGGTGCAGCATGGCCCAGCGTCCGCCAAACCGGGTAGGAAAAAGTGCCGCATCTTTATCTTCAGGAGGCATCACCGGTCCCAATTTTTCAAATGTTTCAAAATCTTTTGTCCTGGCCAGTGAGATGAGCGGGCCGCCTCGTGAATAAGAGGTGTAGGCAATGATATATTCGCCGAGTTCGTCAATATACGTAATCCTTGGATCCTCAATCCCCCAAATCTCTTCCGGATGATTTTCCGGTTCCGGCAGGATTGTGGGTTCACTGTCAATGCGCCAATTACGCAGGCCGTCTTTGCTTCTTACAACTGTGAGGTGAGACATCCCGCGCCTGTCCTCTACCCGGGCGAGCAAAACCGTTTCATTGTTGTATTTTGTCGCCGCACAATTAAATACCGAATTTGCAGGATAGGGCCAGTCCTTTATTGTCAATATCGGGTTGCCTTCGTATCGTTGGAATAATTCCGGGTACAATTGCACACTTTTCATCATATTCCCTTTTTCAATGCGTCCAAAAGATCGTCAATTTTGCTCGTTGCAACAGCAACGGTTGAATCCGCTGCCCCATAATACATTCTCAAATCTCCTGTTTGTTTGTCGACGATGGTGCCGGTGGGAAAGGTAACTCCGGGAACATCACCCATGCGTTCATAGTCGACTTGCGGGCCAAAAATCCAGTCATTGCTCCGGCGTATGACTTTACGCGGGTCGTCCAAATCCAGCAGCGCCATACCAACGCGATAAAGGCTTCCCGATGTGGTGACGCGCACGCCGTGGTAAATGATGAGCCAGCCTTCAGAGGTTTCGATTGGGGGAGGGCCGAGACCAACACGACTGTTATCCCACCAACCCGGTCGCGCAGGAATGAGCACTTCATGTTCCCCCCAGTATTTCAAATCCGGAGAAAATGAAATCCAGATATGCGCTTCTCCGCGGATGATGGGTCGGTGCAGCAAAATATATCTTTCATTTACCTTGCGCGGAAAAAGTGAAGCGTCTTTATCCTCCGGTGGCAGCAAACATCCGAACTTTTTAAATTTTTTGAAATCTTTTGTCATAACCAGTGAAACCACCGGCCCGCCGCGGGAAAATGAGACATACGTGATGGCGTATTCCTGCTTATCTTCCAGCCAGACCATTCGCGGGTCTTCTATTCCCCACTGCTCTTCGTTTTGTGAAATTTCCGGCCTCAACACCGGAGCCGGATCTATTTGCCAGTCAGAATAACCGTTCGGACTTTTGGCAATTGTGAGGTGGGAAAATACCCGCATGTCTTCAACCCTGACCAGCAGCAATGTTTGCCCGTCTAGTTCCGTTGCTGCCGGATTAAAGACTGCATTCACCGGATATGGCCAGTCTGCCGACGTTAAGATAGGATTGTCGGGGTATCGCTGGAACAATCCCTGAGCTTTTGCGAAATCCATCTTGCTGATCCTCCCTGTAAAACGATGCTGCATTCCAAATCAGATTGCTGATTTTATGATGCGTGAATGAAAAAATGGTTTCAAAAAAATTCTTTGTATTTTTAACTTGACATCTCTTGAAAATATTTCTATATTTTGCACAAATTAGGTATACCAGGTATAACAAGTTGTGGTGTTATGACAATCCATGATCCACTTTATCATCGTGTTGCAGAGTCGATTCGTGAGCAAATCATCAGCGGCAAACTAAAATACGGTGAACGTCTTCCCTCGCAAAAAGAATTAACGCTTCAATATCATGTCAGTTTGATCACCGTCAAGCGGGCGCTTCTTGAGCTTGTTAAAGATGGTCTCTTGCATGGACAGCCGGGCAGAGGTGTATTTGTCGGCGCGGCGGCTCATTCTGTGGCGCCGGCAAAATCAGCCAGGAGCGAAAGTATCGGCGTGATCATTACAGACTTGACTTCTCCTTTTTACTCTTCCGTTTTAAGAGCCGTGGAACTGGAAGCAGCGAAACACAATTGTTTTGTTGTCTTTTCCAATACCGACCATACTGTGCCAAATGAAGCGCAGCAGATCGAACGCCTGAAAAGCTTACCTGTTCGAGGATTTATCGTCGCCTCGCGACAAAACAACCGCATGTTACAGCCGCACATTGAGGCGCTCTACAAGGAAGCCATGCCGCTCGTTTTTGTTTCCTATGCGCATGATAAAAGAATCAACTATATTGGTACGGATCACAGGATGGGCGGCTATCTTGTGGCTGAACACCTTGTAAATCTAGGCTATAAAAAAATCGCCTATGTAACGCCGGATGTGGATAATCCTTTGAGCATCGCCCGATATCGCGGCTTTGTCGATGGCTTGAGTGAGAATGGTTTGAGTTCAGAAAAAGCTCAGGTCATTTCGGTAAAAAATGACGGTGCTCTGAATCGTTTTGAAAGCGGATACAAGATCGGGAAAAAAATCGTGCAAAACAAGAAACTTCCCCAAGCCATTTTTGCTTTTAGCGATTTGACCGCGCTGGGTCTTAAAAGAGCTTTTCTCGAAAACGGTATTCGCATCCCACAGGATATTGCTTTGGTTGGATTTGATGATATCCCCATGGCCAGTCAGTCTATTATCCCGCTTACGACCATTCGACAGCCGATGGATCAAATCGGCCGCCTGGCTTTTGATACGCTGCGCCGAAAAGTTGATGGAGATCGATCTGTCACACGCATATCTCTTATGCCGCAGCTCATAGTGCGCCACTCCTGTGGAGCAAAGTTGAAGGAATCTTGAGCAGTAATCACTGTGTGAATTATTACGCGGACAAGCTAAGGGTATAGATGCTTTTTTTGGGTTTGCATGCATGGGATGTCGTTGTTATAGCCCTTTATTTTATAGGCATTATTTTTATAGGTTCTTTGGCAAGCAGGCGGGTGAAAAATACGACTGATTTTTTCCTCGGAGGCAGGCGTTTCGGCAAGATGTTGTCAATCGCCCAGAGTTTTGGCACCGGGACAAACGTTGCACAACTGATACTTGTTGCCGGGGCTGCCTTTCAACTGGGACTATCAGGCATTTGGTACCAATGGTATTGGCTTTTTTTAACTCCTTTCTTTTGGCTCATCGCTCCGATCTACCGGCGCCTTCGCTACGTTACGATGGCGGACTTTTTTGAAAATCGGTTTGGGCCGGTTTTGGGAAAAAGTTATACACTGCTTGGTTTGACTTATATTGTCGTGAACTCTGGTATGATGTTGAAAAGTGTAGCCATCACTGTCGAAGGTGTTACTTCTGGCACTATCTCCCAGGATGTTTCGATTTATCTTGTTGCCGCTTTGGTAATGATTTACGGTATTTCCGGCGGCCTGATCGCTGCGGCTGTTACGGATGTGGTTCAGGGTCTTCTGACAATTGTCTTCTCGCTGATTCTTGTTCCTCTGGCCATTTCTCATTTCGGCGGTTTGCATGCGTTGCATCAGCACCTGTCGCCCGACATGTTTCGGCTTTTTGCGAGTGAGGAAGTCACACCTTTTTTTCTTATAGCCACAACCGCCAATGGATTGGTTTCAGTTGTTGTTTACCCGCACCACATGGCCATGCTCGGCTCCGCAAAGGACGAACAAACGGCTCGTATCGGCTGGGTTGGCGGGATGCTCATCAAACGGTTTATTACCATCGGCTGGGTTTTTATAGGCGTTTTTTGTGCTATCCTTTTTCCCTGGCTCGTCAGCGGCAGCCGCGATTTGGCTTTCGGTCTTTTTATCCGCCAGTTAATCCCTGTCGGACTATTGGGCTTTGTTGTAGCCGCGTTGTTGGCAGCAGTCATGTCTACATGCGATGCTTTTATGATTTCCGGCGCTGCGTTGGTAATGAAAAATTTACCCGTGCCCGAAAAAGTAAATGCATGGAAGGGAATGCATTCTTTGTTATCGGCGCGGCTGGTCACCCTGTTTGTGCTTGGCTGCAGCGTGCTCTTTGCTCTTTACATTCCATCGCTAGTCGAGGGACAAAAAGTACTCTGGCGGGCTATGGCCCTTTTCGGCGTGCCGTTTTGGATGGGATTGCTATGGCGGCGTGCGAATGCGGCCGGTGCAATGGCCAGCATTATTTCGGCGCTGGCTGTTATTTTTATTACCGGCCATACGTGGGGACTTGGTTTGAACTGGCCCATTGAAAAGCAGATCGTACTTTATCTGCCCGTTGGGTTCCTGGCTATGGTTTTCGGCAGCGTGTGGCTGCCCGGACAGATTAAAAATGTGGAGAAAAATTTTTGGCTGCGATTATATCCGTTAACGAATTTGAACCTGGTTGCTTCTCGTGAAAGTAGCAGAAAAAGGGCGGCAGGTGATGTGCACAAGAGCGCACGGCAGAGCGGCCTTTTGCTCCTGGATATTTTTCATATCCCGGGAAATCAATGGAAAAAGTACACGCGGGAGCTGTTTGCATTTGTGTTGCTTTGTGTGATTGTTGTGTTACTTGTTGTATTGCTAAAATTGCTTGCTATTGCCTAGTTTCAATAAGCGGAGTTCATCGTTTTGATTCGGTACCTGAAAAACATTATTCATTTCTCTTTAAAATCTGATCGCGTGACAATTATCCGGATGAGTTTTTGGCGAAAAATACTAGTCCTGTTCCATTGCTTTGTTTTATGCCTGTGTTTATTCATCGAAAACACAATGGCTCGAACTGCTCCTGTCCGGCAAATCATTAGCCTGCCAGCCAGCTTTGATTTTGGTCCCGTCTCTGCGCCAACAAAGAATGGGTATACACCTGTCCGGCAAAATTCTCTGTACGATAACAAAACCGGATATGGTCTTTTGGACGCGGCAGAAAAATCTTTTTTTGAAAGCAAACACAAAATTTTGGATTCTGTAACAGCTGATGGTATATGTTCTGCGGATTCCATTACTTTTGCCGTCCGCGTCCCGCCGGCTTCTTATTATATTGAACTTTTGTTCGGGGGAGGTCTCTCCAGTCGATTATTTACAAAAATTCGTTTCAATGATTTGTGCATTGTGGATACTTTGCGCACGCTTTACGTTTCTTCGGAAAGGGATGAACCGCCGAGGTCGTGGCAATCGCTTTACCATATCACCACGGAAGATAGCCTGTTAACAATTTCGATCAGGGCTTTTAATCAGCCAACGGACCTTGCGGGAATCCGCATTTTCGGGAATGATCCCGGACCGATGCACTTGCAGGATGGCAAGCTATCGGCAGAATTGAATAATGTGCCAAATGCCGAACTCATTACAAGATTGCTGAATGCTGGAAAGCCTCAGGAGGCTCATCGACTGATCGATGCCATCCCCGACAGTTCTTTCGGCTTTCAAAAAGCGCTTTTGCTTCTGGCGCAGGCCGGAAGACTGGACATCGACGAGCCGCGGCCGCTCATTGAGAACGCTGTGCATCTGCTGGAAAAAGAGGTGCAAAAAACGAACGACGCAGAATCCGCCGCGCTGAATTTGCACCTGGCAAAGCTCTATTTGCAAGCCGATCGCTATTATAAGATGGCCGGCTGGGACTGGGCCAAGAAATCTTCCGGCGAGGGCATTTTTATGCGGCTGGAACTGGCAGCGCGAGCGCTGGAGGAAATGACGCACGTGAAGAATCATCCGCTCTATCACCGCGCGTTGTGGTATCTCGGCAAGATGGCGTTCTGGGATTGGGTGGAAGAGCACGGCTCCTGGCAAAAGCAAAAGGCCGATCAGTGTTTTCAGATTCTGCAGCCCTTTTATCCTGAACATCGCCTTTTGAAAATGTACCTTGGAGAGAGGCTGCGCTCTCCTGAAATTACCGCTCCCAAAGAGGGTGACGGTCCGGCCTGGGCTGTGGCGGAAAACCGCGCCCTGAAAGGTCTACTTTCTGTCATCCACTACTGGGTCGATGAGCGCCAGGCCGAGAACGGTGAAATGGGCGGCAAATACGACGACGATGTGGAGATGCTGCGCTGGTGGCCTGTTGCCCGGTTGGCAGCAAACGACAGCACAACGTTACGTGGACTGCGGCGGCTCGTGGACGGCATCTGGAATAGCGACTGGATTAAAGA
>Ga0114931_10010370_pt1 | contig 11095 bp, 11 predicted proteins | sample 2SBtaG_FD_89579 | JGI IMG/M metagenome (GOLD analysis project Ga0114931, IMG submission 89579) | Deep subsurface microbial communities from Kolumbo volcano to uncover new lineages of life (NeLLi) - 2SBTROV14_V59a metaG | ecosystem: Environmental > Aquatic > Marine > Volcanic | place: Kolumbo...
CTTCCGGCATGTTCTCGATCGCGCTGCGGGTCGAGATCGGCTTGGTCCAGCTCTCCGGGGTCGCCAAATCTTCGCGCATGGGTACGAAGCGCAGGGTGAAGGCATCGCCGACGACGCGCTCTTGGCCCTCGACAAACGGCATCGGCCCGCGCATCCAGGTGTTGCGAATCCCTTTTTTGAGAAGGATTGTTGTAATGGTCGCGGTGGTTAACGATCGCAAGATGTCTGCCGACATTGGCCAAACGACTCCTCAAATCAACCGCAATGACAGCAGGGATAGCAGGAAGTGCCGGATTATAGAATAGGGACCGAATTACGGGGTTCTTTGCCTTTGCCCACTATTGCTGGCAACGTCTGGGACATTAGACAACATAACGGCGTTGTGATTGAAAAAAAACAATAACTTGGATGATGCCGGGTAATATTGACGCTATGGTTGCTATGCCCTGTTGCCTTTCTCCGGAGGATGTTACATGTTTTGTATTCGCTGGCGAACTCGGCCCGCCGGTTGCAGCTAGATGCAAAGGCTGATAAAGCTGGCCGCGGTTTGCAGTCGACAATGACAAACGAATAGCAGGGAAGGTGTTTCCAATGAGAGTGCTTACGAGTCTATTTATCGCTGGTGCGGCTCTTGCGGTTTCCACCGCGGCGTCCGCCGGTACCATGGAAGATGTGGTAAAAAAGGGTTTCGTCCAGTGCGGCGTGAGCCAGGGTTTGCCTGGTTTCTCGAACCCCGATGAAAATGGCAACTGGACGGGCATCGACGTGGATGTGTGCCGTGCCGTTGCGGCGGCCGTGCTTGGCGATGCTAGCAAGGTGAAGTTCTCACCGCTGTCGGCGAAAGAGCGTTTTACGGCGCTGCAGTCGGGTGAAGTCGACATACTGTCACGCAACACCACGTGGACGCTGGTCCGCGACACGGCGCTCGGCCTCAATTTCGCCGGCGTCAACTACTACGATGGCCAGGGTTTCATGGTCCGCAAGGACTTGGGCGTCAAAAGCGCCCTGGAGCTCGATGGCGCCAGTGCCTGCGTGAACATCGGCACCACGACCGAACTCAATCTCAGTGACTATTTCCGCACCAACAACATGAAGCTCAATCCGGTTGTCTTCGAAAAGGCGGATGAGGTTGTCGCCGCCTACGATGCCGGCCGGTGCGATGTGTACACGACCGATCAGTCCGGTCTGGCCGCACAACGCCAGAAGCTGAAGGATCCGGATGCCAACATGGTGCTGCCCGAGATCATCTCCAAGGAGCCGCTGGGTCCGGTGGTTCGTCACGGCGACGACAAGTGGCTCGACGTGGTCAAGTGGAGCCTCTATGCCATGGTCGGGGCCGAGGATCTCGGCATCACCTCGAAGAACGTCGACAAGATGAAGGGTTCGGATAATCCGAAAATCCGTCGTTTCCTCGGCACCGAGGGTGAAGGCGGCAAGGGCCTGGGTGTCAGCGCCGATTGGGCCTACAACATCGTCAAACAGGTCGGCAACTACGGTGAGAGCTTTGAACGCTATGTCGGCCCGAACACACCGTTGGGTCTGGAGCGCGGTCTCAACGCGCAATGGAAGGACGGCGGGTTGCAGTACGCCATGCCGGTCCGCTGATCGGTCGTATGTGAAACGGAGCAGGGTGCGTCCAGTGTTTGCGTGGGCGCACCCTCGCTTTCTCATTCCGCTTCGCATCCTTTAGGGGAGGCAACTCGTGGCCGTAGACCAATTGGCGCCGGCGACCCGGCCGCCGCTTTTTTACGATCCGCGCGTTCGCGCTATCTTTTTCCAGGTTCTCGTTCTTGGTATCGTCCTTTTGGGCGGGGCATACTTGGTCAGCAATACGCTTGCGAACTTGGCCCGCCAGGGCATCGCCTCTGGTTTCGGCTTTCTCGATACAACCGCCGGATTCAGCATTTCGATGAGTCTGATCGAATACAGCGAAGAATCGAGCTACGGCCGCGTGTTTTTAGTAGGTCTCCTCAACACCCTCCTGGTATCGGGGATCGGGATCGTGTTCGCGACCATCCTTGGCTTCCTGATCGGTGTCGCCCGCCTGTCGCAAAACTGGATCGTCTCCAAGATCGCGGCCGCGTACATCGAAATCCTGCGTAATATCCCACTGCTTTTGCAGCTTTTCTTTTGGTATTTTGCGGTATTGCGGGCATTGCCCGGAACGCGCAACAGCATCGAGCTGTTCGGACTCTTTTACATCAACAATCGCGGCCTGTCCTCACCGTCACCAATCTTCGAACCTGGCTTTTCCACCATAGTTATTGCCTTCGGTATTGCCGTGGTTGCCGTCTTTATGCTCGCGCGCTGGGCGCGTAAGCGGCAGGAGCGTACGGGCGAACAGTTTCCAACATTTTGGGCAGGGCTTGGTGTCATTGTTGGCTTACCGCTTCTGGCTGCGATTATCACAGGATTCCCGCTGTCGTGGGATGTTCCGAAGCTGAAGGGTTTTAACTTTGTTGGCGGCATAGTTCTTATTCCCGAGTTTGTCTCTCTTGCATTGGCTCTTTCGTTGTATACGGCATCGTTCATCGCCGAGATCGTTCGCGCCGGGATCATGTCCGTTAGCCACGGGCAGACCGAGGCGGCATTTGCCTTGGGGCTTCAGCGCGGACCCACTCTGCGTCTGGTCATCATTCCGCAAGCTCTACGGGTGATCATCCCGCCGCTCACAAGCCAGTATCTGAACCTGACCAAGAACTCGTCTCTGGCGGCGGCCATCGCCTATCCTGATATTGTCCTGGTATTTGCCGGGACGGTCCTCATGCAGACCGGTCAAGCTGTCGAGATCATTGCCATCACCATGGGCTGTTATTTGGTGATCAGCCTTCTGATCTCGGGGTTCATGAACTGGTATAATCAGAAGATGGCATTGGTGGAGCGTTAGGTCATGAGCGAGCAAAGCCAAAGCTATGAACCCGGCCATCATCCGGACCTGCCGGCCCCCATATCTACGCGCGGCTTCATCGGCTGGGCGCGGCATAATCTCTTCGCGACGATACCCAATACGATACTCACCGTTGGGGCCGTGCTTTTCTTGCTGTGGTTTATCCCGCCGATCATCGACTGGGCCTTCATCAATGCTGACTGGAGCGGGGATACCCGCGATGCCTGTTCACGCGAGGGAGCGTGTTGGGTCTTTATCAAGGTTTGGTTCCGGCAGCTCATGTACGGGCGGTATCCGGTCGATGAAATTTGGCGAATCAACCTAGCCTATTTTATCGCGGTGACTGCCGGCGTCCTTTTGTTTGTGCCGGGTTTGCGCGGCAAGCGCTGGATTGGCCTGTTTCTTCTTGTCGGCTTTCCGATCGTCGCCTTCTATTTGTTCGTAGGCGGCAGCTTCGGCCTCGTCAATGTCGAGACGCCTTTGTGGGGTGGCCTGTTCCTGACCTTGGTAATCTCCGCGGTCGGTATCGCGGCCTCGTTGCCCATTGGCGTCGTCCTGGCGTTGGGGCGGCGATCGTCCATGCCGATTGTCAGGGCCTTGAGCATTGGCTTCATCGAACTTTGGCGCGGTGTGCCGCTGATAACCGTGCTGTTCATGGCTTCGGTTATGTTTCCCCTGTTTCTTCCGGAAGGGATGAACTTCGACAAGCTCATTCGCGCTCTGCTTGGCGTGATGTTTTTCTCTTCCGCCTACATGGCCGAGGTCATTCGTGGCGGGTTACAGGCATTACCCAAGGGGCAGTTCGAGGCGGCACAGGCGTTGGGCCTGAGTTTCTGGAAGATGATGGGCCTGGTTATCTTACCGCAGGCCCTCAAGATGGTTATTCCGGGGATCGTCAACACATTCATTGGCCTGTTCAAGGATACGACTTTGGTGCTCATCATCGGGCTCTTCGATTTCCTTGGCATGATTCAGTTGGCCGGCACGAATCCAAATTGGCTGGGCTTTGCCATTGAAGGGTATGTGTTCGCGGCGTTTGGGTTCTGGATTTTCTGTTTCAGCATGTCGCGTTATAGCCAACACCTCGAGAAAAAACTGCACACCGGCCACTAAGCCGGGGTAATAGGAATACTGGGAGGTCAGATTATGTCCATGAATCCGCAAGGTCAGGAGTCGCCTGCGTCGAAGCCACAAATGACGATTTCCGACGAGGTGGCCATCCAACTGATCAACATGCACAAATGGTACGGCGACTTCCATGTGCTCAAGGACATCAACCTGACCGTCCACAGGGGCGAGCGCATCGTCATTTGCGGCCCCTCCGGCTCGGGTAAATCGACGTTGATCCGATGCATCAATCGTCTGGAAGAACACCAGAAGGGGCAAATCATCGTCGACGGTACCGAACTGACCGGCGATCTCAAGCACATCTAGCAGGTCCGCCGCGAAGTCGGCATGCTCTTCCAGCATTTCAATTTATTCCCGCACCTGACGGTGATGGAAAACTGCACGCTCGCGCCCATTTGGGTGCGCAAAGAGCCCAAGGCCGAGGCCGAAGAAACGGCCATGAAATACCTGGAGCGCGTGAAGATACCGGAGCAAGCACAAAAGTATCCCGGCCAACTCTCCGGCGGTCAGCAGCAACGCGTGGCGATCGCCCGTAGCTTGTGTATGAACCCGAAGGTCATGCTTTTTGATGAACCAACGTCGGCCCTCGACCCGGAGATGATCGCCGAGGTGCTGGACGTCATGGTCGGCTTGGCGGAATCCGGTATGACCATGCTTTGCGTGACCCATGAGATGGGCTTTGCCCGCAAGGTGGCCAACCGGGTTATCTTCATGGATGGCGGCGAGATTATCGAGCAGAACAATCCGGAAGAGTTCTTTAGCAACCCCCGCTCGGATCGCACCAAGCTGTTCCTCAGCCAGATTCTGCATCACTAGGGACCTGCTCTGGTCCTCCCAGCCGCCGCGAAGCGGAGAGCCGGGATACGTCTATCCGTTAGCTGACCCAACTCGGCTTCCTGCATGATAGTTAATTTGTCGGCATAAGGCCGCGTAGGCGCGGGTCGGGGTAGGTTTCATTTTCCTGCTTGTAGGGCTTGAAGCCAAACCGCTGATAGAGTGCCAGGGCCCTGGGATGATCCTTGTCGTTGGTATGCACCCAGAGACGCCGTGGTTCGTAACTCCACGCTATACCGATGGCGGTGGCAAGCAGGTAGGCGCCCAAGCCAGCGCCGACGAATTCGGGCATTAGGCCTAGATAGGCAAGTTCGATCTCCGGTTCTTGCCGCCGGTCCAACTCGGCATAGCCGGCGGGTACGCCGTCGATGTAGAGGACGTAAACCTCGACCTGTTCGTCTTGGATGATGGCCGCCAGCGCCTCGTCGTCCAACGCCCGCCGCTCGAACCACATCCATGACTCGCCGATGCTGTTATAGAGAAAGCGGTAAAACGCAACGCTGGGCTGGCGCGCCCGCAACAAGGCGACCGCCCGGCGCGATGACAGGGGGGTGGGTGGTAAAGTTGGCCGCGCCATCATCTCCAGATACGTCACCGTGCAAGAGACTATGGCGGGCGGGGTTTTTGCGTGCTCGGCCGGTCTGCCATCGGCGGTGAGCCAGCGGCCAAAGACGGTGCGCGGCGTTTCTTCATAACCAATGGAGCGATAGAAGGCGTTCACACGCTCGTTCCCCTCGCGCACCATCAGGTTCATCTTGAGAACGCCCAGGCGCGCCAGCCAGGCCTCGGCATGGCGCATCATGCGCCGCCCCAAGCCGCCTTTCTGGGCATCCGGGTCGACGGCGACGTAGTAGGGGTATCCACGGTGCCCGTCGTGCCCGACGCAGACAGAGGCGACGATACGGCCGTCCTGCTCGCCAACAAAGATCTCGGCGTTGCTTGAAGCGCACCACAAGGCGATGTCCCGGTCCGGGTCGTTATAGGAAACCAACAACCCGCAGCGATCCCACAGAGCGACCAGGGCGTCGCGGTCGCCAGGACTATAGATGCGGATGCGCAACTCGGGTCCGAGGGTATCCGGCTCTACCATGGATTTAGGTTTTCACGGGCGTATCGCCCGGCTGGCCCCAGTCTGCCCAAGAGCCGTCGTACAGCGCCACATCGGCGTGACCGGCCAAGTGTAAGCCGAGGGCCAGGACCGCCGCGGTGATACCTGAGCCACACGTAGTGATCACCGGTTGCGTCATGTCGACGCCTGCGGCCGCGAATCGGGATCGCAACTGATCGGGTGGCAGCAGGGTCTGAGTTTCGCGCTCCAGCAGATCCGTGAATGGTAGGCTCAAACTGCCGGGAATGTGGCCGCCACGTAAGCTCGCGCGCGGTTCCGGGTCACGGCCTTCAAAGCGGCCGGCGGACCGGGCGTCGAGCACCTGCGCGCGCTGGCTTCGTAAATTGGCGAGCATGCGGTCTCGATCGCGTACCATCAGGCTGTTGATCCGGGGAGTGAAATGGCGTTCGCCCACCCGGACCGGTCCTTCGTCCACCGGGCGGTTTTCATGCAGCCATTTCGGCAGGCCGCCGTCGAGCACCGCCACATCCTCGTGACCGAAGAACCGAAAGGTCCACCAGACCCGTGGCGCGCTCATGATGCCGCGCTGATCGTAAACGACGATGCGCACGCCGTCGCCCAGGCCCAGCTTGCGCACGCGCGACGAAAACTTCTCCGGCGACGGCAACATATGCGGCAGCGGGCTCGCCGTGTCCGCGATCTCGTCGATATCGAAGAAGACCGCGTTGGGAACGTGTTGGGTTTCGTACTCGGCGCGCGGGTCCAGCCCCTCGTGCGGTAAGTAGTAACTACCATCGACCACGCGCACGTCGGGGGCATGCAGGTGAGCGGCCAACCACTCGGTGCTTACCAGGGCATTGCTTCTCGGCTCCGACATGGCTTTAGTCCGCGAACCTGATGTTGACGCGGCGATTCTGCCGCCCCTTGTTTTCGATCTTGCCGACGGTTATCGGACCGATCTCGCCGGTGCGCGCGACATGGGTTCCGCCGCAGGGCTGCAGGTCGACCCCGGCAATCTCCAGCAAGCGGACTTGCCCGCTGCCCGATGGCGGTTTGACCGACATGGTTCGCACCAGTTGCGCATTGGCCGCCAACTCATCGTCGCTAATCCAGCGCGAGGACACCGGGTGATCCTCGGCGATCAAACGGTTCAAATTGGCCGCGATCTCTTCTTTATCCAGTTGTGTATCCGGCAGGTTGAAATCCAGCCGCCCCTTGCCATCGCCGATGGACCCGCCGGTCACATCGCCGGTAATCACCGCGCACAGCAGATGCAGGCACGAATGGATGCGCATATGCCGATAGCGCCGGTCCCAATCGATCTCGGCGGTGATTTTTGTTCCGGGCGCGGGCAGGGCGGTGCCGGGTTCCGGGACATGTATCACATCTTCGTGGTCCGTACCCTTGCGCGCCTCGACGATACGAATGGTGCCGCCGTCGGCCAAACGTAGGAGACCGCTATCGCCGGGTTGTCCGCCGCCTGTTGGATAGAACACGGTGCGGTCGAGGCGGATGCCCTGGTCATCGGCGCCGACCACGACCGCCTCGCAGCTTTTGCAATACGCATCGTCGCGAAAGATCAGTTCCATGGGGTCAGCCTCCTGTCGGGGCGGTCGCACGCTCCAGCCAGGCTGGTACGGCCAAGCCTTTCTCGCGCAGGAATGTGGGGTTGAACAAGCGGCTGGTATAGCGCGTGCCATAGTCGCACAGCACGGTAACGATCGTATGCCCTGGTCCCAATGTCTCGGCCAGGCGCACGGCCCCGGCCATGTTGACGCCACTGGAGGCACCTAGGCACAACCCTTCGTGCTCGAAGGTCTCGAAGACGTGCGGGATGGCCTCCGCATCCGGGATTTGAAACGGTGTGTCTATCGGTGCGCCGTCGAGGTTGGCGGTGATACGGCCTTGGGCGATGCCTTCCGTAATCGAGCTGCCTTCCGCTTTCAACACGCCGTGCTTATAGAAATTAAACAGCGCGGAGCCCATGGGGTCGGCCAGGCCGATGACGATGTCCTTGTTGCGCTCCTTTAAGTACATGCCGGTGCCGGCCAAGGTGCCGCCGGAGCCTACGGCGCACACAAAGCCATCCACCTTACCATCGGTCTGCCGCCAGATCTCTGGCCCGGTGGTCTCGAAATGCGTCTGGCGGTTGGCGACGTTGTCGAACTGATTGGCCCAGACGGCGCCGTTCGGCTCGCTCGTTGCCAACTCCTCCGCCAGGCGGCGCGAGATGTGTACGTAGTTCTCGGGGTTTTTGTAGGGGACCGCCGGTACTTCGCGCAGCTCGGCGCCGCACAGGCGCAGCATGTCCTTCTTTTCCTGGGATTGGGTCTCGGGGATGACGATCAGAGTGCGGTACCCGCGGGCGCGGCCGACCAGAGCGAGTCCGATACCGGTATTGCCGGCGGTGCCTTCGACGATCAGGCCGCCGGGGCGCAATTGTCCCTTGCGTTCCGCGTCCAGGATGATGGCCAGGGCCGCTCGGTCCTTGACCGAGCTACCCGGATTGAGGAACTCGGCCTTTCCCAGAATCTCGCACCCAGTCCGCTCCGACAGCCGGCGCAGGCGGATGAGGGGGGTGTTTCCTATGGCTCCGACGAAGCCGTCTCGAACATCCATGGTCGCGCTAATCCGGCGGTTGCGCCGCCCGGAAGCGGACGGACAACCCAACCTAGCCGCGATGCCCCGCCCGGTTCAAGGCCATGAATTTAACACCAAGCCCGCCGCAGGCGATCACGGTTGAGGGCCAGCCATTGCAGGGCGATGAGGGCATTGGCGTTGGTTACCTCAGCTTTGGTAATGCGAGCAAATGCATCAGCAAAGGGCAGGACGAAGGCGCGGATGTCCTCGTGCTCATGGGCCAGGCCGTGCAGGCCGCCGATCTCCGCGCTATCAACCTTGCCGCAGTACAACTCTATCAATTCGGAATCGGCGCCGGGGCTGGGCAGGATGCGGCCGATGGGCTCCAGCGCCAGGATGTGGCAGCCGGCCTCCTCGATTGCCTCGCGGCGGGCGACTTCATCCGGCGTCTCGCCCGGTTCCATGATGCCGGCTACTACCTCGATCAACCAGGGCTCGACGCCGGCAACGTAGGCGCCGATACGGAACTGCTCAATGAGCACCACGGCGTCGCGGGCTGGATCATAGGGCAAGACCGCGGCCGCTGGCGGCCTGACAAAGACCTCGCGGTCCATGGCCTCGCTCCAGGTGCCGTCGAAGCGGCGATGGCGCAGTCGGAATTTCTCGGCATTGTAAAACCCCCGGTAGAGGGGCGTTCGTTCCAAAATTTCCACGCGCGGGTCCGTGGGCGTCCGATCGGCCATATTGCAACTCCGGTCAGTCAATCGTGCGGGCGCACACTAGCGGAAGGGCACGCCCTATTCACGTCCCTGTGTGGGGCACTTGTGTGCCGCCCGGTGTCTGTGGTGCGATCGGTGTGAAAAGTCAATGCAGGAAGGAACTAGCGGTATGACGGGCACCAGCGAGAAGCTTACTTTCACCGGGGCCGGGGGCGAGACTCTCGCCGCGCGCCTCGATCTGCCAAACGGCGAGGTGCGCGCCTATGCCCTGTTTGCCCACTGCTTTACCTGTACCAAGGATATCTTCGCGGCGGCACGTATCGCCGGTGGGTTGGCGGCGCAGGGGATCGCGGTTCTGCGTTTCGATTTTACCGGCCTGGGCCATAGCGGGGGGGAGTTCGCCAATACCAACTTCTCCTCCAACATCGCCGATTTGGTTTGTGCGGCCGATCATCTGCGCGAGACGCGGCAAGCGCCGAAATTACTGATCGGCCACAGCCTTGGCGGGGCCGCGGTTCTTGCCGCCGCCGCCCGGGTGCCGGAAGCGGTTGGGGTGGCGACCATCGGCGCACCGGCTGATCCGGAACATGTGGCGCACAATTTCGCACCGCATAAGGCCGAGATCGAGCGGGCGGGAGAGGCCGAGGTGACCTTGGCCGGGCGAACCTTTCGTATCCAAAAGCAGTTTCTCGATGATATTTCCCAGCACAACCTGGAGGAGGCCATCCGGCATCTACGCAAGGCACTGCTCGTTTTTCACGCGCCGAGAGACGCGATAGTGGGGATTGACAACGCCGGCCGCATCTTCGCCGCCGCCAAACATCCAAAAAGCTTTGTTTCCCTCGACGACGCGGACCATTTGCTCAGTCGCCGCGCCGATGCGGCCTATGTCGCCGATGTTCTAGCCGCTTGGGCCGGGCGATACATTGGCGGTGGGATAACCGTGGCCCAAAAGGCGCTTGCCGCGGCGCCTGGCACGGTCGTGGTCCAGGAAACGGGCGAGGGCCCCTTCGCGCAACGGATTGCCGCCGGGCGTCATGCGTTGCGCGCCGACGAACCGGCGGATTTTGGTGGATTGGACAGCGGTCCCGGGCCTTATGATCTGCTGCTGGCGGGGCTGGGTGCTTGCACCTCCATGACCCTGCGTATGTATGCCAATCGCAAGGGATGGCCGCTCGACCAGGTTTCGGTAACCTTGGCCCACGAGAAGATTCATGCCCGTGATTGTGCCGACTGCGAGACCAAGGTAGGGCGTATTGACCGGATCACGCGACAGCTTTCCATGGCCGGTGATCTCGATACCGTCCAACGGGCAAAACTCCTTGAAATAGCTGATAAATGTCCTGTTCATCGAACCCTGAACAGCGCGGTGAGCATCGTCACGGAGATGGCTAAAAAGGACTGATTTCGGTGCTCGCCATTCGGAAAGGTCGTTTCTAGCTTAGCTCTTGTCGTCTTCGCGCAACTAGCAGGTGACGCCGCTGGGTAAAGTTTGCTAGGCTGCGCGGGAGTTGTTGCGCGACCCAACTATAAGAACGAGCGCGATTCCGAGTATTGGATCGCGACATAACATTGGGAGACATGTCTGGTATCTCTGGCCTCGGCAGAGCCATTCGGCAGCGGTTTGCGCTCGTTTGGTCAATGCCAAGGCCTTGGCACCCCATATCTGATTCGACGGAAACTCGGAATCCGTGGTCCCATGCCCTTTGGTGGCCGGGAGCGGTACTTCGAGCCGATAATTAAGCCGAAAGCACCCAATGATGGGCGCTCGGCGGATAGAACGCAGCAACGGACACGGTTATGCAACAGGGAGACGTTATATGAAGAAGGAACTTAAGGACGCTAACGGTAAGCGTATTCATCCGTATGTCCCGGAGC
>Ga0114931_10010371_pt1 | contig 11094 bp, 8 predicted proteins | sample 2SBtaG_FD_89579 | JGI IMG/M metagenome (GOLD analysis project Ga0114931, IMG submission 89579) | Deep subsurface microbial communities from Kolumbo volcano to uncover new lineages of life (NeLLi) - 2SBTROV14_V59a metaG | ecosystem: Environmental > Aquatic > Marine > Volcanic | place: Kolumbo...
AAGGATTCCTCACGGTCAGCTTTTCTGGTGACGGGGTGGGAGTTGTCAATTGGGAAGAAGAGGCTGACGGAAAGAAGGTGAAAAAAAGCGCTGAATTCTACGCTCTCAAAAAAGGGAGTTGGCATTTTCTTTCCTTTCGGCGGAAGCACCCTGACAAGGAAGAAGAGTGGTATTTTTTCTCCGCCTGCCGCCTTAAGAATAACGGTGAACTCATCCTCTATGCTCCCAGGATCGATGCGTTTTCGCAACTGGTGGAAGTCCGCAAGGCGGTGTCTGGGCATGTTGAAAAAAACAAATATTCCACCACCGTGAGGGTCAAAGACGGACCCGGATTGGTCGATCTGGTTGCCGGGGACCCGGAAAAGTATTTTGAGGCCATGGAGGGCGGTCTGAGGAAACGGAAACCATAGATCAGAGAGTCTCATCCGATGCCGGGGAGTCGGTCGGGCCATATCGGAATCGAGACCAACAACGGCCCTTTCAAACTGAATCTTTGTCTGGTCTCATCAGTTCGGTCAAATCGTTGTTTCCCGTTTTGAATATCCTCGGGCGTGGGGAAGATCTCTGGCGCGGTTTACGGAGGAAACGCCGGAAGGGCAACACCAGCGTGGAGCGACTGGCGCCTACAGCCTCACAATCCGACATCGACCCACAGAGTTTTCAAATAATTATCGCCATGAAATTCAGGGGGCATTTCAAAATAACGAATTTCCCCAACGGGGTTGACGGCCACATCCAGAGCTCGGACGACCACCTCCTGGAACTTCCAGGATTTCATTTGCAGGGCATTGGCGCAGCAGAGCATCCATCCGCCGGGATTGATCACCCGCGTCGCGAGCTGGACCAATTCCGCGTAATCGCGGTCCGTGTGGAATGTTTTGCGGCCCTTCTTGCCGCGTGAAAAGGTCGGTGGATCGAGAACGATCCCTTGAAACATCCGCCCCTGGCGGGCAAAAGTTCGCAGCCATTCAAAGGCGTCCCCTTTGCAACCATAATGTTTCCCGGGGTCAATGTCGTTGGCGCGAAAGTTTTCCCGGGTCCAGTCAAGGTAGCTCGCCGGGAGATCGAGGGTGGTTGTCTGGGCCCCGGCCAGAGCCGCCATGACGGAAAAGGCGCCGGTATAGGCAAAGGTATTGAGGAATTTGTCTCCGGGTTTGATGGCTCTCTTCACCCGTTGACGATTGAGTCGTTGATCCAGAAAAATTCCGGGCGAATAGCCGGCACTGAAATCGACCCGAAAAACGGCGCCGTTCTCCCTGATGTTGAATTTTTCCGTCACCTTCTCACCCCACACCCATTCGGGCTTGGTAGCGGCGGATTTGTCGCGTGGTTTCCAATAAAGCGATCGTGCTGCTTTCCTGGCTGCCTCTTTGAGATGATCGGGAAAAGAGGCGTCTCTCGTCTGCACCAGCCAATGCCCATCGAAATAATCCACCCAGATTCCCCCCGGCTCGTCATGATAGATCCTCCAGGCATTGGTCAGGGGATCGGGTTGTGGAGTCAAAGTCACCATTCTGTCTATTGCAATCTGGCACGGCCTTCTTACAGTGACCACCCATGAATCCCAATCTTGCTGAGAAACTGGATGCGGCCCGTTCTTCGAATGATTTGTTGCCAGCCAGCTTCGATAACATTGCCGAACTGCTGGGTGGTTCCAGTAATCTCCAGTATGAGAGCGCCATCGCTGAATTGGCCAATGCCGGGGAGTGGGATGAGTTGAATAATCGATTTTTTCAAAAACTTACCTTTGGTACAGGGGGTATTCGGGGGCGGTGTATTGGCGGGGTGATCACTGCGTCCGAGCAGGGAGACGCCGCTCCGGGAGATCGTCCCCAGTTTCCCTGTGTGGGCACCAACGCCCTGAATTTTTACAATATCACCAGAGCGACTCTCGGTTTGGTTCGGTTTTTGTTGAAATTTCAGGATGGAGACAAGCGTCCCTCCATTGCCCTGGCGCGTGACACGAGACATTTTGGGAAGGAATTCGCGGATTGCGTGGTCAGAATTGTCACGGAACACGGTTGCGATGTGTATGTCTTTGCGGAGCCGCGCTCCACTCCGCAATTGAGTTTTGCGGTGCGCCATTACCGCACGACGGCGGGAATTGTGTTAACCGCGAGTCACAACCCACCCCATGATAACGGCTTCAAAGTCTACGGTGACGACGGGGCGCAGATCGTGGAACCGGCGGCGAGTATGATCATCGCGGAAGTGAACGCCGTGTCCAGCGAGGGATACGATCCCTTGCCTCCCGAACAGCAGGGGAAAGTGCACCGGCTCGGTCCCCAGGATGATGAAAATTACATGGCCAGTTTGGAAACTCTGTTGATCAATCCGGATATCGTCAAGGAACAGGATGATCTCAAAATCGTATTCACCAGCATTCATGGAACTGGTGGAACGATTTCACCGGGAATGTTGAGAAGACTCGGTTTTCAATGCGATACCGTGGCGGCGCAGGATGAACAGAATGGCTGGTTTCCAACGGTGCAATCGCCTAACCCGGAAAATGCCGAAGCACTTTCCATGGCGATTCAGCAGGCTGAAGAAAGTGGCTCTGACATCGTCATTGGAACCGACCCGGACGGTGATCGAATGGCTGTGGCAGTGAGGGATTCCGCGGGAAAAATGGCATTGCTCACCGGCAACCAGATAGGATCTCTGATGGCTTGGTATCGAACCAAAACCCTCTTTGAGCAGGGCGTCCTCAATTCGGCCAATCGCGATCATGCCGTGATCATCAAAACATTGGTGACCACGGAATTACAAACGGCAGTCGCCGCGAAATTTGGAGTGCCGGTTGTAAACACCCTGACAGGGTTCAAATACATCGCCGCCAAACTCCGCAAATACGAGAATCAGATTCCCGTGGGACTGCGAACTGATTATAGAAATCTCACCAGCGAAGAGACCCGCGGGCTTCGCCTGGAATTTTCCCGTTTTTTTGTATTCGGAGGTGAAGAGAGCTACGGCTATCTGGGGGCTGATTTCGTCCGCGACAAGGACGGGAACGGCGCGGTGGTCATGTTTGCCGAATTGGCGGCCTATGCGAAATCTCAAAACCTCACTTGTGTGGATTTACTGAATAGGCTGTTTTGCGTCCACGGCGTTTTCAAGGAGTGACAACATGCCGAGACCCTTTCCGGAGCCGAAGGCAAGGACCGGATTCAGAGCTTGGCGGCCAGCTATGTTGAGCAGCCTCCGGCCGAGATTGACGGGGTGAAGGTGCGGCGGGTCCGGGATTTTGCCAATGAAGATCACCACGACGAAGAGGGCGATGTCATCCCCAGAGAGAAAATGGCTTTCTTCGATCTGGCGGACGGTAGAGCCTTCGCGGTGAGGCCATCGGGAACCGAGCCCAAGATTAAATTTTACCTGTATTACCGGCCGGCGCCGGGCCTTGATCCGGTCATTGCCATGGAGGCTCTCGACGCGGCAAAAGCGGAAGCGGACGCAAAACATGAGTCCCTGAGACAGTGGATTCTGGAAGACATGAGGCGAAGACTCGAGGCGATCTGAATGGGAGGGGTTCAGTGGCTGAGAGACTGACGATGGGAGCTTCCACAAACAATGCGAGCGGGCACTTCCCGCACTCCCTGGTCACAAAGTGGTGGCCATGGCTGGCGGCCGCTTTGAGCGGATTCCTTCTGGCTCTCTGCTATCCGCGATGGAATCTGACGGGATTTATCTGGATTTGGCAGGCGCCGCTTCTCGGCGCTCTCTGGTTCAGCAGGCCGGTGAAGGTAAAGACCGCTCGCTGGAAACGGGGATTTGGATTGGGATATGTGTCAGGATTCGTTTTTTTCGCAATCGACCTGAGTTGGCTTTTCCAACTGAAAGAGATCGCGGGAAGCAACTGGGGCGGAGTCGGCGCGGTGCTTGGGTTGTCGGGCTATCTCGCCCTGTATTTCGGGGCCTTTGGAGTTTTTGCCTCCACCTTGGGGCGATGGATTCCGCGGGAGCCGAAGGGGCTCGGGGAAAAGAAGAGTCCGGGTCGCCGGGGGGCGGGATTTTTGTTGATGGGCAGGGGGCATCTCTTTGACCAGTCTGTTGGGGTCCTGAAAATAGCCTTTCTAAACGGCGCCGCCTGGTGTGGCCTGGAATGGTTGCGAGGCGTTCTTTTCACCGGTTTCGGGTGGAATACTCTGGGAGTGGCTCTGAAGGAGCTTCTAATGCTGGTTCAGTTTGCCGAGGTCATCGGCGTGATCGGCTTCGGCTTTGTCCTGATGTTTTCGGGTTGCATCCTTTTCACCACCCTGGTCAGGATGTGGCGCGAGGTGAGTGATCGCAGACGGGTGCAACCCCACCTCGATTTCGCGGTGGGAGTGGCCATGATTGTCGGCCTGTTTCTGTTCGGATTCCAAAGGGTAGTGGAGAAGCCGAAGCGCACCATCGATCTTCGGGCAAGAATAATGCAGATGAATATTTCCCTGGAAGAAAAAATGTCGAGCGATCCGGCGGTGTTGCGAGAGGGCCTGCTGGCCCATCGGGATCTGACCCGAGCTTTTGTTGAGACAGGCAAATACGACCTCGTAGTCTGGCCCGAGACTTCTATTCCCGGCGTTTTCAGCTCAAAATGGATGCAGGATTATCTGAACAATGAAATCCTGAAAGGCGGTGATTTTTATCTGTTGGCTGGCCTGGAGGAAAGCGATTTCTCGACGGATCAGATTTTCAATACCATCACCTTGATGAAGGGAAATACGCAGTCCTATCAGATGTACAAAAAAATTCATCTGGTGCCCTTTGGAGAAATGCTGCCGTTGCGGGGGAAGTTTCCTGTCTTTGAATGGATTTTGGGCAATATCGTGGTGGAAGATTTCACTCCCGGAACCAGTCATGAACCGCTCACCATGAAAAAGGGAGCACAGCTGATCAAAATTATTCCCCTGATTTGTTTCGAGGACACGATGGGTCGTTTTGCCCGGAAATTTATCCGAAGCGGTGGCCCGCAGTTGATGGTCAATGTCACCAATGACGGCTGGTTTTTTGACAGTGCCGCGTCAGAGCAGCATTTCGCCAACGCGCTGTTTCGCTGCATCGAGCTTCGTCGCCCCATGATTCGGGCCGCCAATACAGGTGTCAGTGGCTTTATAGATGAGCGGGGAAGCGTCTATGATCGCTACGCCGATGACGGATACAAGCGCATCATTCAGGATGAAGTCAGTGGGAGCACCAACATTCGGGGAAGTCTTCCCGGAACCTTGAAACTGGATCTGAACCCTCCGACCACCGTTTACGCCCGAATCGGTGACACCTTTTCGATCGTCATGGGGATGGTCGCCCTGATCTTTTCGATCCGCGGAATTGCCCGGACCCAAAAAGGGAAAACCGCATGAAAAATTGCCGTCAAATTGGCGTCCTCCGATCACTGCCAAGAGGGCTTGATCGCTCGCGTAACTCCGCTATGGACCTTCAATTTTTTCCGCCCACTTTGACTTCCACCCTTTGCCCGGCCACTTCGTTGTGTTTGATGAAGGCGACCAAATCCCATATTTCAGCCTCTTTCAGGGTCTGGTAGAATCCGACCATGGGTGTCCCGTCCAGGCCGGTTGCAATCGTGCGATAAAGATCCTCGGCTGAATCGCCGCTCTTGTGGTGTTCGTTGGTGAGATCGGCTGGAACGATCAAATGTCCCCACACATCTCGCAATCCCTTGGCGGCGGGACCGTCGCCCCGTCCCTTCGATCCATGGCAGGCCGCGCAGATTTTGGAAAACCGGACGCGCCCCGCCTCCGAGTGGGCTGCAATTTGTTCACTGTTTCCAAACCATGCAGGTTTCTTCGGTAGGTGAAGCGGCTTGCCGTAATTGGCCTTGTCATTCCAGCGGGTGGACAGGTTCTGAATGTAAACGATGAGGGCATTGACCTCAGCATCGGTCAGCTTTTCAAAAAAAGGCATTGCGGTTCCTGGAATCCCGGATCGAATGGTTCGGCGCAAGTCGTCACTGGTGGGAAGTTTGCCGCGGGGAGTGGTCCGAAATTTAAAAATCCCCACTCGAAAATTCCGGGGCTTGTCTGTCAGACCGGCCGCCCACGGACCGTCGCCCCGACCTGTCTTCCCGTGACAGGGAATGCATTGGCTCTGAAACAGGCGCCTCCCTTTCAAGTAAGAATACATGTCCCGGCGGCGCGCGTCATCATCCGGTGCGGAATCGGAACAAAGCGCTGTCAGGGGCAGACAAATCAGCGCGGCACATACCGGGGCGATACCGGATACGGGAATTCGTTTTCTGAAAAGAGTCATCCTGTGAGAGAGAAAGTCAGCCAGCAAAACGCGACAGTTCAACGGAAAGTAGTCAGCTTTTTTTGCGCTCCATTGGGCAATACCTGATTTCTTGCGTCGAATATTCCCAAATTACACCAAAATTTGAGCAAAAAAACACTCGAATAGAGGTCACGTTTCTCTGTCCGGCGAAAATCACCACCTGAGGGGAACCGGTTTCTTCACTTACTCGAAACATTCGGGATTTTGTTTTGCTTTCAGGATTTTCTTCTGTTTTGGGGTATACTGGAGAGAGACCACGCTTCCCTCGCAGCGGAGGAATCAAGTTCTCTTGTCAGGTTCTCTTGAACTGACGAGAATGACGGACGACAATGATGGAAAAGACGACCAAGATTGAACTGCCGCCCCCGCGGATGATTCGTCCGGGGGGAAGAGAGCGGCGTTTTCCGCGCTGGCTTTGGGTGGTCATCGTGGCCCTGTCCCTCGTGATCGGCGTGGGGTCTGGAATGTATCTGGAGCGAGCCTGCACAACCGTTGAGAGCGGCGGGACTTCGTCCGCGGAGGGATCTTCCGGTTTGAGAAATCAAGAGCAGATAGAGGTCAAACAACAACTGGCCGAGGCTCGTGCTGCCGTGGCTGAGGGGGACTGGCTTCGGGCGCGGGAAATTTTCCAGGCGGTCCGGAAGGTGGATCCAGAGAACGAGGACGCTCTTGCTTCTCTTCCTCTGATCGATAAACATCTCGCAGCGGCGGTGGGCACTTTGATTGTCAAAACCAAACCCGCGGGAGCCTCCGTCAAGGTCAAAGGTTTTGGCACGCGCTCCAGTCCGGCGGAGTTTTCCCATGTGCCTCTGGGGCGACATAAACTGGAAATTTCTCTGAACGGATTTGATTCAGTTACCCGGGACGTGGACGTCCGAAGCGAGGGTACCACGCGGCTCCCCGTTGTGAGCCTGTCCAGGAGCACCGGGAAACTGGAGGTGGTCAGCGAGCCGCGGGGCGTGGATTTCAAAGTGATTAAATCTGATGCGAAGAACAAGTTGAAAGAGCTCATCGAAGTGGGAAAAACTCCCGCCATGATCGAAAAACTGGATCCGGGTGAGTACCGGGTTCTCATGGAGGCGGAGGGATGGCCGGAATATTCGGAGTTGATTCGGGTTCAACAGAACAGAAACGCCTCCGTTTCGGCGGTGTTTGCAAGAGGTGGTTTAAATATCACCAGCGACCCCGTGGGAGCGGAAGTGTGGGTCCGAACAGGAAAGAAAGGGCCGTTGAATCAGTCGGGCGCGACGCCGATTACCCTGCCTGATCTGCCTGTTGGGAAGCAGCAGGTTGAGTTGCGTTATCGGGATTGGCCACCCATCAGGCGGACGGTGGATGTTCAGGACGGGGTGACCCAGAATCTGGAGTTTTCATGGGAACCGGGACTGGTGAACTTCCGAAGCGATCCGGTGGGAGCAGAGGTGTATCTGAGTTCAAAAAGGCTGGGAGACGGGCGGCAGGTGACGCCGTTTTCCATAGAACTTCCAGCGGGTGAATATCTGTTTACCGCCAAGTATAGAAAGCTTGCCCCGGTCAACAAGACAATCACAGTCAACGCTGAAACGGAATCAAATGGAGTCGGGTTTTCCTTTGAATACGGCACTGTCAAGATCGAAAGCGAACCAGGCGGTGCGGCGGTGGTTTCCAACGGCGTTCCCCTGGGAAGAACCCCTCTGGTTCTGCCGGTGGTTCCTCCGGGGAATTATTCCTATCGCCTGAGCAAGGAACAGTATGTCAGTTCCACGGTTTCGGGGCAATTGCAGCCGGGCGGATCATTGAATCTCAGTTCCAGTCTCAAATATGATCCCGTGTCTTCCACGGATAATCATATCAAGAACGGAGTCGGGCAGAGTTTGATCTGGTTTGGATCTCTCAACGGTTGGGTGGGCACCCGGGAAGTCACCCAGGAAGTGTACCAAAAAGTGATGGGCGGACCCAAACAGAATCCCAGCGCTTTCAAGGCCCCCAACCATCCGGTGGACAGCGTGAACTGGTATCAAGCCAATCAATTTGCGGAAAAACTGACCATCCTGGAGCGGAGTCTCGGAAATCTTCCGGCCGGATACCACTATCGCCTTCCCACGGATGAAGAGTGGAGCGAATACGTCGGAAAACAGGATTTGAGTCAAGCCGTGACCAGTGTCTATGAAAGGCTGGAGTCCACTCGTCCGGTCGGATCCATGCAGCCAAATGAATATGGCCTTTTTGACGTGCGGGGAAATGTCTGGGAATGGTGTAGCGACTGGTATTCTCAAACGATCGTCAATCGAATTCAGAAGGAGGGTGCATCGGCCAACAACCAATGGATCGGCACGGAGAGAAAAGTGATGCGGGGCGGGGCCTGGAATCGTTCTTCGCAGTATGATTTGTCCATTGCCAACCGTCGGGCAGCCCGTCCGTCCACCTCAGCGAACGACATCGGCTTTCGAGTGGTCCTGATGCGGGATTAAACCGGGGGCAGGCAATCCCGCCGCCCCCGATCAGCGCTTTGTTCTACCGGAATTTCTGCGCATCATCTGCCCTCGAATCGCAAAGAACAAGCCGATCACCACAACCGCGGCGCCGGCAATTTGCCAGGGAACCAGAGACTGCCCCAGAATAAAGACACCCAGTAATGCGGTCGTAACGGGTTGCGCCAGCAAACTGGTTGACGCAAGACTCGCCGGCAGTCCGCCCAGACTCCAGGCAATCAATCCCTGACCACAGGCATGAGAAATCACGCCCAGCGCGGTCAGCCAGATCCAGATTCGCAGGGAGCCGGGCCAGAAAGGATCCGGATGAATGACAGCGATCGGCAGCAAAACCAAAGAGGCCACTGCACTGGCCCAGAACATCAGAGCCGGCGCCGAATGCTGATCCCGAAACCGCTTGATGGATAACTGATAGGTCGCGTAAAAACCGGCAGTGACAAGTGCCAGAAAATCGCCAAACAAGGGATTGCCATCGGTGGGCGCCTCACGGGAGGCAGAACTCAACATGAGAATGACCATTCCGCAAAACGCAGCCGCCGCCCCGGCGACAAAAACCCTGCTGAGTCTTTCCTTCCAAACCAGCCAGGCGAAAAGAGTGACCCACAGGATGGCCGTGTTTGCCAAAAGCGTTGAATTGGCCACCGCAGTGTGGGCAAAAGACCAGTGCCAAACCCAGAAATCACCGCCAAAGGCAAGGCCCGGCAACCAAAGCCAGGCTGTTCCATGGACGAAATCTTTTCGGGTGGGCCGGACGGATTTCTGATTGACTGCAAACAACAAACCCAATGCGACCGCCCCAATGGAAACCCGCCAGAAGGCGGCATCCCACAATCCCACTCCATGGGTCGTGCGAGTGCTCAATACGGCAAAGATGGGCGCAAAGGCAATGCAAATCGCCCCGCAAAATGCCCCGATAAGATGGGGAATCGAAATTGCCTGGCGATGGGTTTCGTCATTCGTCATTTGGGATTTCCGTGGTACCTTCATGGCAATGAAAAATCGTGCTATTCTTTTTTGCGTCATCCTCTCTGCCGTTGCAACGGGCTCCGCCATTGCCGAAACACATCAGGTTGCCATCCCCGGTGCAACAATTGAAGTCTACAAGAAAGCCTCCGGAGATGATCTACGGATCTACCGGTTCGATCCGCCCGGGTATGATCCATCGAAAGATCGACGGCCTGCTGCGGTGTTCTTTTTCGGTGGCGGATGGAACGGCGGAAGTGTCACTCAGTTCGAGCCTCATGCCAGGTATCTCGCCAAACGCGGCATGGTGATTTTTCTTCCCGATTATCGAGTCAAGAGCCGACAAAATACCACTCCCCGTGAATGCGTCGCCGATGGAAAGTCCGCCATTCGGTGGGTCAGAAAAAATGCGGCCCGTCTTGGCGTGGACCCCGACCAAATAGCGGCTGGCGGAGGTTCCGCCGGTGGACACGTGGCGGCGGCCACCGGAATCTGCCCCGGATTAGATGAACCTGGAGAAGACGCCGGAATCAGCTCGCGGCCCAACGCCCTGCTACTCTTTAATCCGGTTTACGATAATGGTCCGAAAGGATACGGGAACAGTCGCGTGACCAAGTGGTTTCCGGCGATTTCCCCGTTCCACAACATCAGCAAAAAAGACCCGCCGACCATCGTTTTTCTGGGGACAAAAGACAAGCTCGTTCCCGTTGCTACAGCCGAGAAATTTCGGGACAAACAAAAAGCGTTTGGAGTGAAATCAGAACTGTATCTCTACAAAGACCAGCCCCACGGGTTTTTCAATCTGAGACCGAACAGCAAGGGAAACTTCATCGATACAGTTTCCAAGATGGATCATTTTCTGGTAGAGATAGGTTTTTTAAAAGGCGGTGTGGACGCTGCCAGCCTGAAAGAGATCGCCAATGGAGGAGGGAAGCGATAGCGACCAACTCCTATTTTCGGCAGGTCCGTTGTGAAAGAGACATCCCGGGTGACTGAACTTGACGATGGATCGGACCCATCGGGGATGGCGCTGTGTAGAATCCCTCCCGTTACAGTGACTCGGGCTTTCTCTTTCCCTGTCCCTACCTTTTTCTTGCCGGTGTATCGAGTCTCTTCCTGATCTCTTTCATGAGACTGCGACACAGTAAAGATGTAACTAACCCGGATATTTCATGAACATTTCGTCGCGAGCCGCAGCGAACGCCATACTGTCAAGGCGCGTGCAGATTCTTGTGCTGGGCTGTATGGGGATATACTCTCCAAACAAAAACCGAGCGGAACGCGGGCAGAATGGGGCGCAGCAAGTCGCAGTAGGAACATTCATCAAATATCCGGGCTAAGAGACAGTGGAAAAACTCTGTAATGAAAAACTGCGAGTCATTTTATTTGCGGA
>Ga0114931_10010372_pt1 | contig 11093 bp, 10 predicted proteins | sample 2SBtaG_FD_89579 | JGI IMG/M metagenome (GOLD analysis project Ga0114931, IMG submission 89579) | Deep subsurface microbial communities from Kolumbo volcano to uncover new lineages of life (NeLLi) - 2SBTROV14_V59a metaG | ecosystem: Environmental > Aquatic > Marine > Volcanic | place: Kolumbo...
GGTCGAGGATGCGCATAAGCGGGCAGCCGATGCGCGCCGGCGCGTGGACGAAGCGACAGCGGCGGCAACGCGGCTCCAGGGCGAGCTCGACCAAAACGAGGCGCAGGCCGCGGCGGCGACCGCGTGGCTGAGCGACAACGCCGAGGCGGAGCTCGTCGCCGCGGAGTGGAATCGCTGGCGTGCGCTGCTCGATCGCTACGCAAAAGCGCTGGCCGAACGAAGCGTTGCCGAAGCGCAGCGGCTCGAGGCCGTCGCCGCGGACGAACGCTGCCGGGGCAAGCTGGGTGCAGCCAGCAAAGCGCAGGACGAGGCCAAGCAGCGCTGGCAGGAAAGCACCAAGCAGGCGGAGCGTGCCGAGCGCGAGGCTGACGAGCAGCCGGTCGACGCCGTGCGCACGCGGGCCAAACAGGTGGCGGCGCGCCGGGAGCACAGGGCCGCGCTGGTGCAGGCCGCGGCCGAGGCGGTGGGCAATGCGGAGGCGGCAGCCCAGGCGCGCCGGGATGCCGAGGCGGCCCGGATCGAAGCGGCCGAAGCGGCCAAACAGCTGGTCGAGCTCGAGCGCTGGTTTCTGCGGGTGGACGCCCAGTGCGGCGAGGCCGAGCGCGCCCTCAACCAGGTCAAGCTCGCCCAGGAAATGACCGATCTGCGCAGCGATCTGGTCGAAGGCCAGCCGTGCCCGTTGTGCGGTGCCGACGACCATCCGTTCGCCGAGACCGACAAGGTCAACGAGCTGGCGTCCAAACAAGAGCAACGCCTGGACGACTTGCAGAAAGAGCGGCGCGACGTGGACGACCAGCGCGTCGCTGAGACGCGGCGCCAACAGGCCGCCACCACCGCGGCGAGCCACGCCGACGACCTGGCCGCGAGTGGTGATCGGGCAGTGGCCGATGCCGCGGCCGCGTGGAAACGTGCGCTCGAGCAGCTGGGCGAGCTGGCCCTGTACGCGGATCCGGCCGACGCGCGGGCAGGGCAGTGGGCGGCCAACCAGCTGTCGGCGTGCGCCGCCACGCTCGAACAGCTGCAAGCGGCCGAGGAGCACGCCGTGGGGCTGCGCGAGGCGGCCATCGCCGCGCGGTCCACGGCGACCACGCGGCGCTCCGAGTACGACGAAGCCGTGGACGCGTATCGCGACGCCGAGCGCGCGGCACAGGCGGCGACCCGGTTGGTCGCCGACATCGAGGGAACCCTGAAGCGTGTGGCCAAAGACATGACCAGCGTTGCCGCCGAGCTGGCGCCGGCGTTCGATCACGCCGCGGCCTGGTGCGCCGAGCTGGCGGCGGATGCCGATGGCTTCTGCCAGCGTTGGCAGGGCGCCGTGGAAGCCTGGCGGCGTTACTCGGAGACCCGCGATCGTTGCGAGCGTCTCGGTCGCGAGCTTCGCGCCAAGCTGGACGAGACGACCAAGCAGCGCGATGTCTATACGACGGATCACACCGCCGCGGCAGCACGACTCGGTGAAGCGCAGGTCGAGCTCGATGCGTTGGCTGAGCGGCGCGGGCAATTGTTCGGTGGCCACGCGGTCGACCAAGTCGCCGCTGCGCTGGAAGCCGCGGTGACCGCGGCGGAGAACAAACTGACCGAGCACGCGCGCACGCATCAGCAGGCGAGCGAGACGCTCACCTCGGTGGCCGATCAGCTGGCGAGTCAGCAGCGCAACGCCGCGCAGCGCACCGAGGCTCTCGAAGGCGCCCGCGCTGCCCTGAACACCGCGCTGGCGAAGGCAGAGCTGGGCGAGGCCGGCGTGCGCAAACACCTGGCCGTGGCCGACGACTGGGTACGCGACCACAGCGAACGCCGCGACACCCTGGCGGCGGCGCTGGAAAAACATGCGACCGTTGTCGAAGAGCGCAGGGCTCAGCGCGCCCAGCACGAGCAGGGACAGCCGCCGGCGATCACGGCCGAGCAGGCCGACCGGGCCGAACAAGCCGCGCGGGCCGAGCTAACCGCCGCCGGCGAGAAGCGGGTCGAGTTGGCCACGCGCCTGCGCGGCGACGACGAAGCGCGCAAGGCCCACGCCGCGCTGTCCCAGCAGTTGGTCGAGCAGCAACAGCGCGAGCAGCTCTACCAGTCGCTTTGCGATCTCATCGGTTCGGCGGACGGCAGCAAGTTCCGCGAGTTTGCCCAGAGCCTCACCCTCGAAGCGCTGTTGTCGGCCGCCAATCATCACCTGCGCGAGCTGCACATGCGTTACCAGCTTCTGCGCGTGCCCGACCATCACCTCGCGCTGCAGGTGATGGACCGCACCATGGGCGACGAGGTTCGCAGCGTCAACAGCCTGTCCGGTGGCGAGAGCTTTTTGGTCTCGCTTGCGCTGGCGCTGGGTTTGTCGTAGCTGTCGGCACAGGACACCCGGGTCGAGTCCCTGCTCATCGACGAGGGCTTCGGCACTCTGGATCAGGACACCCTGGACGTGGCGCTGGCCGTGCTCGACTCACTGCAGGCCTCGGGCCGCAAGGTCGGGCTGATTTCGCATGTCCGGATGGCCGAGCGCATCGGCGTCCGCGTGGCGGTAACCCCGCAGGGCGGCGGCCGCAGCACCGTCAGCGTCGTGCCGTAGACCGATCCCTCGCCAGCCGGGTACGGGGCGGCGTGGTGACTGCCTCCTCCCCCGCCCACGCGGGGGGAGGCCAGGAGGGGGGCGCGGCAGTGAGAGTCAATGTACACGCATCGACTGTTCCCTGCCTCGCGCTGCTCCGACCGTGTTGCAGCGCTACCTGGACGCCGGCTTGCTGTCCGGCGCGGACGTGCCGCCCTTGCTCTTCTTGTTCTTCTTGTCGCACGCGGGAAGGTCCGCCATCTGCTTGGCTTCCATCACGCACTTGAGCATTTCTTTGGACGGATTTTCCTTCTCGCACTTCTCCACCGCATTGGGAGCCATGGAGTCGGCCTGCTGCTGGGTCATCTTGCCGGCGCTCACCACGATGCCCATGGCGTGCTTGACCGCCGCTTCACACGTCGGCTCACCCGTAGCCGTATCTGTGGTCGGCTTCGCGGTATCCGTCGCGGCTTTGGGATCCGTCGCCGGCTTCGGATCCGTCGCCGGCTTGGTCATGGGTTGATCCGTCGCGGGCGTCTCGGCCTTCTTGTCACCGCCACCACAGGCAGCGATGGCAACGGCCACGACAAAGGAAAGGGACAGCTTGGTGATTGTGTTGATCATAATGGCCGGCACATTACACTGCCGCCCCGCATGTGACGCAGCCCAGGGGCGTGATTTCGCACCTGCGGGTGGTTTTGCGTGGTTACGGCTCTCCCATCGTTCACCGACCGGCAGCAGCTCCGGTGCCGGAGCTGCTCCGCTGCCGGAGCGCTATTCTTGGAAGCAGTACACGGGTAGCAGTGTGGTGCAGTCGGCAGGATTGTACCCGCTCCCCCTCGACGCTGACATGGCACTGTCACCCTTGATCCCGATCCCGCCGCTCGAGCTCCAGCCCGAACAGTTTGGGTTTGGTGCGCCGAAGCCGGCGGCCCCCGTCCATACATCCGTACGCTGCGGCGTGCCGTCGGCGAAAAGCTGAATCGGTGCGATGAGGCCATTGTCTTGGGTTGTGCCCAACACGCTATCGAAGACTTTGACTCCGTCGGGCCGCACCCAGGTGTCATCATCCGAGGCATATGAGAATCGGCTGGCGGGGGCGGCGTCGCTCGGAGCGATGCCTGTGCTCACGTCGGCGAGATAGGTGCGTGAGAGCCCTGCAGCAGCCGCCTCCGAGTTGCAGGCGGCGTCCAACCCAGCAACGCCTGCGTCTCCTGCGAAAACGGACGACGATAAGAAAGCCGTCCGCCCGGTGGCCTGAGGTGGGGCGACCACGCCGGCCCGGTCGACGCCGAAACACAGAAGGCGTCGTGCCGCCCCGCATCCCGACGCACGGCTGGCAGTGAACGCCTCGATACCGCCACTCGGCGATCCCACCTGCGCCACGCCGCTGGTACTCGTCCAGTCGGCGCATGATCCGCTGCTCGAGTCGTAGATGCCCGACGCCAGCGTTGCAGTCCAGATGTTATTCGTACCCAAGTCTACTTGTCGTGTAACGATTGAGGCGTCTGCCCCAAATACTCGCGTTATCGGCTTATGCGCCTTTGAGTTGCGTCGCTTGTTCGGGAAATCGACGAAGTAGCGATTTCTCAAATAGTTACGGCTGCACGCAGTTGGCGGGCGACGCGGCCGAATCGGTGTCGTAGTCGGCCGCGCTCGTCCCGGTCGTGCTCATCTTGCGGTGGATCGCGCCGTTGGTGAGGGCGGGGGCGCAGGCATCGGCGGTCGGCATCGTTGGGTTGCTGCAGTCCCCGCCCCACTTGCCCGCGCACACGGCCTGGCCTATCCGCGTGCCATGGGGGTTGGTTCCCCAACACACGAAGTCCAGGATGCTGTCGTTGTTGCCGAAGCTGTTGTCCTTGTACAGGATCACCTCGCCGCCGCTGTCGGTATCGTCGAAGTTCGACGGCCAGGGCACGAGAGCGAAGCCCTTCGGTGGCACAGTCACCTGCGGCGCGAGCGCGCTGAGCGCGCGGTACTTGAACGGTGAGCAGAACTGGTGCGTTACGCTGCTCAGACTGATGGGCGAGTTGGTCGCGTTGTAGAGCTCGATGCGGAGGCCGGGATTGATCTCTGAAATCACCAGGTCCGCCGGCTGCGCCGTGCCGTCATCGGTGGGCGACAGGTCTGTCGCGCAGAACATCGCGTCGGCCGGTGGTGCTGCGTCGATGCCGAGGGGCGCGTCGTTGACCGCGCCGTCGGGGGTCAGGTCTTTGGCATCGGGGCCGTTGATGGTGGCGTCGGCGTTGCCGCCGCCGCCGTCGTCGCCGCAGGCGGGCGCCAGGGCCAAAACGAGCGCGGTCACAAGCGGGATCGCGGTGGTGGTGAATCGTGGTCGCATTGATCGTTCCCTCTCGGCTAGGTCGAAGTAACCAGCCTATCAGCCGGACCAGGCCGGCACAGCGGGTGTGCGTCACAAACCGCGCCCGGGTCGTACCCTCCTGTTGTGTTAGCCTGCAAACGTCGTATGCGGAGGCACGGATGAAGCGCACACTGTATTCGGAAGAGCACGAGTTATTTCGCAAGTCGTTTCGCACGTTCATCGAGCGCGAGGTCGTTCCAAATCAGAAGCACTGGAACGAGGTCGGCATGGTCGATCGGCAAGCCTGGCGCAAGGCGGGCGAAGCCGGGTTCTTGTGTCCATGGATCGAGGAGGAGCTGGGCGGCTCCGGCGGCGACTTTTTGCACTCGGCCATCATCATGGAGGAGCTGGCCAACGTGTACGAGTCGGGCTTCGCTATGTCGCTGCACTCGGACATCATCGTGCCGTACCTGTACAAGTTTGGTAACGACGAGCAAAAGCAGCGCTGGCTGCCCGGGTGTATCTCGGGCGAGATCATCACGGCGCTGGCCATGACCGAGCCGGGCACCGGTTCGGATCTCGCCGGCATGACCACCAGCGCCGTGCGCGACGGCGACGACTACATCATCAACGGCGCCAAGACGTTCATCTCCAACGGCCAGCTGTGCGACATCGTGGTGGTCGCCGCCAAGACCGACCCCAACCCGGGAAACGCCCACCGGGGCATTTCTCTGTTCGTCATCGAGGCCGGCACGCCCGGGTTCAGCAAGGGAAAGAAGCTCGAGAAGATGGGCATGGCTTCCCAGGACACCTCGGAGCTGGCGTTCGAGGACTGCCGGGTGCCGGCTGCCAACCGCCTGGGCGAACAGGGCGCCGGGTTCATGCAGCTGATGACCAACCTGCAGCAGGAGCGGTTGTGCGTCGGCGTCGCCTGTCAGGCCTCGGCCGAGCGCGTGCTCGCCGACACCGTCGCCTACACCAAAGAGCGCACAGCGTTCGGCAAACCCATTTCCAAGTTTCAGAACACCAAGTTCAAGCTGGCGGAGTGCGCCGCCAAGGTCGAGGTCGGCCGCGCGTTCGTCGACAAGCTGCTGGTCGAGCACACCGCCGGCAGTCACCTGGTCAAGGAATGCTCCATCGCCAAGCTGTGGGTATCCGAGATGCTGGGCGAGGTCGTGGACGATTGCCTGCAGTTCTTCGGCGGCTACGGCTACATGCTCGAGTATCCGATCACCCGTGCGTACATGGACGCTCGGGTCCAGCGCATCTTTGCCGGCACCAACGAGATCATGAAGATCATTATCGCCAAGCAGATGGGCTTGTAGACCCGCCCACGCGCTACCTAGATCAAGCCAACCGCACTGGCCAGTAGCACATAGCCGCTGGCGACCAGCAACTGCGCCAGCGCAAATGGGATCGCCTTGATCACAAACCCGCGAAAGTTCAGCGGCAAATTGTTGCGGTGGATGATCGACACGGCCACGACGGTGCTCGCCGAGCCGATGGGCGTGAAGTTGCCACCGAGATTCGTGCCGAAGATGGTGAACCACCAGCTGGACATGGGCGGGTGGGCATCCTGCAGGATGTTGCCCATGACCGCCGCCAGCGGCACGTTGTCGGTGAGTGAGCTGGCCGCCGCCGAGCTCCACATCAGCGACAGGCCGCCGCCGACTTCGCCCAGGGTCAAAAGCTGCCGGATGCCGTCGCCGATCAGCGCCAGCACACCCGCGTGCTCCATCACGTTGATGACCACGAACAGAAACGCGAAGAATGCCAGCAGGTCCCAGTCGATGGCGCTGTAGTTCTTGTCGACCTCGTGCTTGTAGCGCAGCATGGCGATGATGGCGAAGCTCATCGCCACGTAGCCCATGCCCAGGTCTTTGACGTACGGCAGCCACTCGGTGGTGGCGATGGTGAGGATGAAACCCGCCAGCAGCAGCCACGACAGGCTGAAGAACGCGCGGCTCTCGATGCCGTCGGTCTCGTCGAACGACGCCACCAGCTCGGCAGCGGCGGCGCGCTCGGTGTCGGTCTTCAGCCCCTTGATGCCGAACAGCCGGGTCGCCAACCAGATGGTCACGCCGGTGGACACCACCACGTACGGCGCCGACACGATGAAGAACTTGACGAAGCTGATACCGGCCATGCTGCCCAAAATGATGTTGGGCACCGAGCTGATCAAGGTGAGCAGACCGCCGATGTTGGTCATGAACCCTTCGGTCAAAAGGAACGCGAGCATCAGGTCCTTGCGGTCCAGCTTGGCCAACGACACGGCCGTTAACGAGCCGATGATGATCATGGCGGTGACGTTGTTGAGCACCGCAGAAAACACCACGGTCAGCACGCAGTAGTAGATGAGCAGCTTGCGCGGGTCGCCGCCGGAGATCTTGGTGAGCTTGATCGCCGTCCACGAAAAGATGCCCGAGCGCGACACCACGTCGATGAACAGGCTGGAGCCCAGGATGATGGCGATGACCCCCCACTCGATGGCGGGGATGTACACCGGCAGCGTGTGATGCGTGCCGGGCAGCACCAGGGCGTCGCCCCGGGGCAGAATGCCGGCGATCTCGCCACCGATCAGCGCGACCATGGCGAAAAAACCGGTGATCATCGATTTCTTTGCGTGGATCTTTTCTTCCAGCGCCAGCGCCGCGATCATCGCCACAAGTAGCACCAAAAAGATGTCCGTGACGTATCCGGGCGGTGCGTGAACGGCGTTGGCGACGCCGAGGCTGAAGATCGACACCGACATGACTACAACAGCAGCAGCGGGATCGACTGGATCTCCACCGCAATGGCGTACGCCATGCCCTGCATCGCCAGCTGCCGGTCGTCTTTGGTGTTGAGCACGATCAGATCGATGTTGTGCTCGGCCATGATGCGTTTGTAGTCGCTGAGCGCGTGGCCCATGATCACGATCGGGGTGATTCGTTCCTGGCGTCGTTCGCGCAGGGCTTTGGCGATGGTGTTGATGTAGTACGCGGGCCGGCCCAGCAGCTGTTTGCGCACGCGCTCGACGACCGTGTCGGTGTCGATATCGGGGATCATGCCGATGATCTCCATGTAGCGGTTGTACGTGGCGTCATCCTCCACGTGCGCCAGCACCAGCTCGCCTTCGTCCGGGCACACGAACACCCCCCAGTTGACCAGACGATCGTCGCCCTGAATGTTGTTGGTCACCACCAGCACTTTGCGCGGCCGCTCCAGGTTGGCGTCGAAGCGGTCGCCTTCGGGCCACGGCAACAGCAACACGGGCACATTGGTCGCCTGGGTGAGCGTGTCCACGTACGAGCCCAGAGAGTGCAGCAAGTTCTTGATTCGGCCGTGCAGGTGCCGGTAGGTGACGATCAAATCGCTGGCCAGGTTGCCGACCACGCCGATGAGCTCGGGCACGTTGGTGTACATATCTTTGGACACCACGTGCCAGTCCAGGCCCGAGTAGACCAGGCCCTCGACGTACGGTCGCACCTTTCCCAGCAGCTCGGCGGCGTCGTTTCCGCTCAGGTCGGTCACCAGCGAGATCGAATTGACCTGTGGCTCATGGTAGCGGAATCGGTCTTTGACCGAGCTGCGAAACACTGCCTCGAAGTCGTCGAGCTTCATGGGGGGCGGTCCCTACGGCTGCGGCACCTAGTGGATGCCGTGGGTCTGAACGATGGATTCGGGGTCGATACCCAGGCTGCGCAGGGCAGTTTCCCACATGCGCTCGGGCTCGGTATCGAAGACGATCTCGGGATCGAGGTCGGCGTGCAACCACGAGCCGCGCGCCATTTCACTCGCGAGCTGCCCCGGTCCCCAACCCGAGTAGCCCAGCAGCAAGCGGACCTGCGGCGGTGGGGCTTCGGCGATCAGCTTCAGCGTCTCGGGCGAGGTCGACAGCGACAGGCCGTCGGCCAGGCGAATCGTGCCGCCGGTTTCGAGGGTAGCGTCGTCATCGGCGAGCACCTTGCCCGGTCCGTGCAACACCCAACCGCTCGTAGGCATGACCGGACCTCCGGACCACACCATGGTGTCGGCGGCGCCGCGCCATTCGATGTTGAGCGCGCTGAGCAGGGTGCCGGCGTCCATATCGCTGGGTTGGTTGACGACCAGACCGAAAGAGCCCTGGTCGTTGTGTTCGACCATGAGCACCACCGCCCGCGAGAAGTTCGGGTCGACCAGGTGCGGCATGGCTAGAAGCAAGCCCGGTGCGATGCTGGTTTCGTGCACGGCGCTCACGTGACCGCAGTGTTCCAAATGATGGCAGCGTTGTAAAGCGCGTGGCTCAGCAGACGACGCCCGCCGGCTCGCCGGCGTCACCATCGTCTTGCACGAGGTGCGCTTCCGATTCGTTGTCCTCGGGTTCGTCGAGGCCGAGGTGTTTGCTCACCTTCTTGAACAGGGTTGCCCCCAGGGTGAAGCCAAAGCCGCTGATGACTGCACGCGCGAAGATTCCCATGCGGTAAGTTTAGCGCGGTCGCGTGCTATTGGCCGGAGAATTTGGCTTTGCGCTTGCCGACGAAAGCGGCGATACCTTCTTTGGCGTCGGCGGACGTAAACATGCGTTGTTGCAACTCCCGCTCCAGGGTCAGGCCGGCTTCGAGGGTCAGCTCTCCGCCGGTTTGCACCGCGCGCTTGATGTGACCCACGGCGCGTGCCGCTCGATTTGGCGGGCAGAACGAGCGCGCGTACTCGGTGACCTGCGTCCAGAAGTCTTCGCCTTCGTACACCGCGTTGACCAGGCCGAGGCGGCGGCTTCGGCCACGCGGAGCGTTTTGCCTTCGACCATGAGCTCGAGGGCTTTGGCTTTGCCGACCAGACGGGTGAGGCGCTGCGTGCCGCCCGTTCCCGGCAACACGCCCAGGGACACTTCGGGCAAACCGACCTTGGCTTTGCCCGCCCGGGCGACGCGGATGTCGGCGGCCATGGCTACCTCGAAGCCACCGCCGACGCAGTGGCCGTTGATGGCGGCGATGACCAGCTTGGGGGTCTGCTCCAGGCGCAGCAGCGTCTCGTTGGCGTGCAGGCAAAAGTAGTATTTGAACTCCGGCGTCGCCTCGTTGAGCATGGCGATGTCCGCTCCGGCGCAAAAGAACTTGTCGCCGCAGCCGCGCAACAAAAGCACGTGCACGCTGGTGTCCATGCGCGCGCGCAAGATGGCGGCGTCCAGTTGCTGGAACATCTCGTACGAGTAGGCGTTGGCAGGTGGGTTGTGTAGCTCCAGGGTGGCGACACCCTGGTCCACGGAATATTTGACGAGCTAGCTCATCGAGGTCTCTCCTAGTCGCTGAGGGGTTTGTAGAGATCGGGGCGGCGGTCGCGGAAAAAGCCCCAGCTCGCCCGCTGGCGGCGCAGCTCTTCCGTATCGAACGTGGCGCAGATGACGCCCTGGTCCCGGTCGCCCATTTCCGCCACCACATCACCGAGGTGGTTGGCGATGAACGAGTGGCCGTAGAAGGTCTGTCCGTCTTCGGTTCCGGTGCGGTTGGCCGCGACGACGCCGACCACGTTGCTGACCGCGTGGCCGATCATCGCGCGCTGCCACGGATCTTTGGTGTGCAGCGCGGGGTCGTGGGGCTCCGAACCGATGGCCGTCGGGTACATCAGGATGTCGGCACCGTCCAGCGCCATGAGCCGCGCGGCCTCTGGAAACCACTGGTCCCAACAAATGCCCACGCCGATGATGCCGTGGCGGGTGTGCCAGGCGCGCAGGCCGGTGTCGCCCGGGCGGAAGTAGTACTTCTCCTGGTAGCCGGGGCCGTCGGGGATGTGGCTCTTGCGATAGACGCCGAGCAACCGGCCACCGGCATCGATGATCGCCACGCTGTTGAAGTACAGCGGCCCGCTGCGTTCGAAGAACGATACGGGCACCACGATGTCGAGCTCTTCGGCCAGCGCCTGGAACCGTGCGATGGTCTCGTTGCCCTCGACCGGCCCGGCGCGGTCGAACATCTCCTCGCGCTGGGTCTTGCAGAAGTAGTGGCCTTCGAACAGCTCGGGCGGCAGCACGATTTGTGCGCCCTGGGCCGCGGCTTCGTGGGCCAGCTCTTCGGTGCGGGCGATGTTGTGTTGCGGGTCGTCGGAAAAGGCGCTTTGAATGGCCGCTACGGTAACCTTCATGGTCGGCTCGGTTCTTGTTGGGTGGTGCAGTGAATGGCGCCGCCGCCGCACAGGATGACGCCGGCGTCGACGGCGACGGTAGCGCGCTCGGGGAATGCCGCCGCGATGGCGGCCACGGCGTTGTCGTCAGCGGGCGAATCGTACACCGGGACGACC
>Ga0114931_10010373_pt1 | contig 11093 bp, 10 predicted proteins | sample 2SBtaG_FD_89579 | JGI IMG/M metagenome (GOLD analysis project Ga0114931, IMG submission 89579) | Deep subsurface microbial communities from Kolumbo volcano to uncover new lineages of life (NeLLi) - 2SBTROV14_V59a metaG | ecosystem: Environmental > Aquatic > Marine > Volcanic | place: Kolumbo...
ATCCATTCCTGCGCCTGATCGCGGGTATCTTTATTGATGTAATACACCAGTTTGATCGTGTCGTGCAAAGGCCAGACGATCAGAACACCGGCGATCACGGCGCAAACGCCCTTAGCCCAGATCCGCTCGCCGTACCGTTCCAGGATCAACGCGATCCCTCGGACGACATAAAAGATCATCATCGGCGCCACCGGAACGACATAACGGATGAACCCCGGAAAGGCCTTAAGTGTGGTCAGCTCGACGCTGAAATAAAAAACGAGAATGTACACAAGCAGGATTTTATCGACATTGGATAACCGCCGCCATGTACCCAGTCGTTTAACGACCACCAGCAGCCCCGCCAAAGCGACTGCCGGTGTCAACCCCGGCATAAGACTGTGGATAAAATGAAAAGAAAACCAGTGGTCGAGCGGATAAATTTTCAAAATGTGTCCCCGAGTCGCGTGTCCTATCGAAAAGGTGAAGCCCGCCCAGGCGTGTTTGAAATCATAGAACATCGGATAATCCGCAGCCAGAAAGACCAGCACCGCCACCGGCAAACTGATTAGAAAAAAATCCCGGTAAAAGCGCTTGGATTCGATCTCCCGTAGCGTCACCGGCAAAATAAGAAACATCACCGGCAGCAGCACCGCCTTATATTGTGAAGAAAGCGCCAGCCCGGTCGCCAGCCCCAACCAGAGCGCGTTGGAACGCGAATGGCGATCCAGATAAACGATATAACGCCAAAGAGAGAGCAACGCAAAACAACAAAGAATCACATCTTCCTTAATATAGTGAGAATGAATTACCATGATCGGAGAAACCGCGACCCCCGCGGCCACGAGAAGAGACAGCGGTCGGGACAGCGCCCGGCGGCTGATCAAAAACATAAATAATACCGAAAGGGTTCCCCACAGAGCCGTGGTCGTGCGGCCCAAGCGGGCAATTTCCATTTTTTTCGTAAACCCAAGAAAAACATTCAAGAAACGCGGGAGGTGCATGATAAGCATGGGGTGATGAAAATCCTGTTTGTTCTCGCCGGCGATAACACCGATCTTAAAGCCTTCATCAATATGCAGAAGCCCGAAATCGTTGTTCCAAAGGTTAAGGGACAGTGAAGCGGCTAAGATCAAAAAAAGACCGATCGCCGTGATAGTTTTTGAAGACATTCTTGAAGTGGTGAGATTGGATTTTTCGGTTTGCATGAGGACTCTTTAAGATCGAGGGTCTTCTGTGTTTATTATACACTTCGGGTCCGCCGAAAATAAACAAATTTAAAATATTTCAACCAACCGTGGGGAAATGGAAAGATTATGTTATCCTAATAAGGATTTCACCAATCATCACCCAGTAAATAAGAGGTTACCTCAAGTCTATGTGCGGCATTTGCGGATACGCCAGCTTCTCAAGACCGGTGGATGAACGCTGGGTCCATCCGATGACCGAGAAACTCAGGCATCGCGGTCCCGATGACCATGGTCATTATCATGACGGCCATGTCGTCCTGGGACACCGGCGCCTGAGCATTATTGACCCGGTCTCCGGCCATCAACCGATTTTCAGTGAAGACAGGACGATTGTCATCATTCAGAACGGAGAATTTTATAATTTCTCTCAGACTCGTGAAGAGTTGACGAACAAAGGCCACCGATTTTACACACACAGCGACGCTGAAATTTTCGCACATCTTTATGAAGACTACGGAGTCGATGCCATCCGTCATGTCCAAGGTATGTTTGCCGTGGCCCTTTATGACAAAAAAAATCAGCGACTCCTGCTCTGCCGCGACCGTCTCGGACAAAAACCGCTTTATTATTCCGTGACACCCCAGGGTATCGTCTTTGCCTCCGAACTGAAATCCTTGATGGCCCACCCATGGATCTCCCGGACGACCAACACCAACGGCCTGCACAAATATCTTTTTTACGATTACATCCCGGGAGAAGAAACCATCTACCGAGGAGTGAACAAACTTCCGGCCGGACATCTTCTTACTGTCGATCTAAAGACGCGCCGGGTGATCAAAGCCCCTTATTGGGACATCTCTCTCTTCAACAGAGAAGCTCCCTATTCCCTGGAGACAGCGCGGGAACATTTGTCCCGGCAATTGAATGACGCCGTTGAAAAACGGCTGCGCGCCGACGTTCGGGTAGGCGTTTTGCTCAGCGGAGGTATCGATTCGAGCATCATCGGCCGCGTCACACGTGACCTCCGAGAAAACCAGTTGATCCCGACATTCAGCGTCGGCTATCAAGAAGAGTCTTACGACGAATCCCGTTACTCCGCATTTATGGCCAAAGCTCTTCAGTCCGAGCATCATCACTTTCGTCTGACCCCGGAGCTTGCGCTAACGACCCTGCGAAAAGTTCAGACGTTTATCGATGAACCTTTTGCCGATCCGTCCCTGATCCCAACTTTTTTTCTGGCCGAGCAGACCCGCAGACATGTCAAAGTGGCGTTAGGCGGCGACGGCAGCGACGAACTTTTCGCCGGTTACCAGGTCTTCCCGTTGATGAAGGCCTACTGGCCGCTACGACGATATCGACAGACCCTAGACCCTTTCACCAGATTGCTATCGATCGCTACACCCGTCAATAGCAATTATTCCTCGGCCGCTTACTGCCTGAACCGTTTTCGGGAATCACTTCCTATCGAAAACGCAGTCATCCAAATGGCATCGCTTTTCGGATCTTTCTCGCTCAAAGAGATCCGCGAACTGACCGGTGATTCCTCGAAGGCGTTTCAAGAAAATCTCCTGAGTGAAATGAACACGTATCTCGACAAACGCCGGACGGAAGACCCAATTTCACAAATGCAGTATTGTCTGACAAAATCCTATCTCGGAGAAGGCGTCCTCGTAAAGATCGACCGGGCCAGCATGGCCAATTCCCTGGAGGTCCGTTCGCCGTTCTTGGATCATAACTTGTTTGACGACGTCTTTGCGCATGTCCCGACCTCACTGAAAATCCGGAATTTCCGCACCAAGTATCTCTTAAAAAAGACGTTCCAAGGCCGCCTCCCCGATGAAATTCTCCACCGTTCCAAAAAGGGATTCGCCATGCCCTTGGCGTCCTGGATTCGCACCTCGTTTAACCATGAAATCCGGCGTCTTCTTGAACCCCGGCGGATTTCGTCCCAGGGATTCTTGAATCCCGTATACGTATCGCGGATTGTCGATGAACATTTCAACGGGACAAAAGATCATCGTAAAAAGATATGGTCACTTTTAATTCTGCAGTACTGGATAGAAAACGACGGATAGATCTTAAAGCGGATGATTTTTCTTCCCCCGACGGGAAATGAGAATAAGATTACGAATATAGACAATGAGTCCCGTGCTTTGTCCCACAATAAAGACCGGGTCTTTCCGGTAAATAGCGTACGCCAGCAGGATCGCCCCGCCGCCGATGCTCAGGTACCAGAAAACCAACGGAATATAACTTTCCTTCTTGATCTCCGACGCGACCCACTGAATGATAAACCGCGCGCCAAAGAGCACCTGCCCCGCCAGTCCGAGAATCACCCACGGATTTTTCAGCATCTCTGTCATATGATTTATCGGCGTCCTTTCGCCGCCATCACCCTTAGAAAATCCACCATTACCCGGAAGATACGTTTATGCCCGTACTTCGAATGCCCAAAGCGCCGATCGCGGTGGTTGGACACAATTTCGGAAACTTTAAATCCCTGCAGGGACAAACTCAGCGGGATAAACCGGTGCTGCCCTTCCCAATTCAACGCGATGCGCCGGCCCGCTTCCTTTTTAAACGCGCGCAGGGTGCAGGAAATATCGTGAATCCTCATTCCCGTAAACAGCCTCTGCAAAACGTTGCCCAGCTTGGAAAGCCGGGCCTTTAAAAAGGTATCCCGACGGGCGAGCCGCCAGCCGCAGACCATGTCGCAGTTGTCTTCCCGCATTTTCTCAAGCAGACGGAGGATATCGGCCGGGTCGTTTTGCAAATCCGCGTCCAGGGTAATAATAACACGCCCGGAGGCGGCCTCGATGCCCGCCCGCAAAGCGCAGGTCTGCCCGCTGCGCCGCGGCAGATCGATTAAACGGACAACGCCGCCGTTCTCCCCGGACAGACGCCGTATGATCTCGATACTGCTGTCATCGGAGCAATCGTTGACGAAAAACACTTCATATCCGCCGGGCAGTCCGTTCATTACCTGACGGATCTCCCCGAAGAGAACCTCTAAAGATTCCTCCTCATTATACACGGGAACCACGACGGAATATTCAACACCATTCTCAGCCAAGACACTTTCCTTTCCAAATATACGGTTGACCCTGACATCATTATGGGTGACCGGCCGCCTTTGTCAATTTTTATGGCGACTATTTCCTTTCCAGCAGACGCCGGACGCGCTCGATGGCGTACCCTCCGATAAAGAAGACCGCCTTCTGATGCCCGACGTTAATCCGTTTCAAAATCACGTCATCGGGGCCCGTCGGAAAAGGGATATTATCCGGCAAACCGCTGCGCACACCGACCCAGAGAGTCTGAGAAATATTCATTGTCCTCAATCCCCGGAACGGTTTGATCCCGCCGTATTTAATCGGCCAGCCGTACATCGTCACGTCCAGAGGCTTACGCACGTACCCAAATTCCGGCATCGCCAGGGTCTGACCGATGATAAACGGCGCGCCGATATGAAACCGGGAGAAATCATCCGTCACCACTTCGGCGATCTGCTGGGTCAATTTCAGATCATTGCGGTACGCCAGACTCCTTTCCTCCAGGACGTAATTGTATCCGTCGATCGGCGGATAAAACAGACCATAGGAATTTATCAACGATATAAGAATCACGCCCGCCAGAATCACGCCGACGGCCTTTTGATTCCTGATCGCGTAAAGGACCGCCCACACCCCGCAGAAAATGATAAACGGCATCAGGATAAAAGAGTACCGGGGTGAGACTGTCTTCTGATTGAGAAACAGCACAAACCACATCAGCATCACCGTAAACATCACAAAAACGATACGGTTTTTGCCTTTCTCTTCCGTCGTTAGACGCGCGGTCTTCCGGTGCCGGAAATCGACGATTAATTTTGCGACAAAGATAAGCGTAAAAACAACAAACAGATAAAAAATCCACGTCGACTTCAGCGACGCCCATCCCGACAGGAAGGCCGTATCTTGCGCGGACGCGTATTGATAGGTCAGCGTCAGGGCCGCAAAAATCTTCAGAACGGTCAGGGCCGCCACAACCAGCGCGCAGACAACATACTTAATCTTTTCTCCTATCCGTTCCGCCGTGAATGCCCAAATCAACGCGCAAAAAACCACGGCCCCGCAGATCAAAATCCCGGGCCCTTTGGTATACGCGGTCAGGACCGCGAAGAGCGCGGCGGGGACGATACGTTTCTCCACGAGAAAGACAACTGAGATCATCGCGGCCAACAGCACCGGGACCTCCATATTGATCGCCTCGAACATGCTCAGCGAAATCGGCACCGACAAAAACATCACCGCCGTCATCACCGCCAATGCCGGGCTTAAAACCCTGGCCGCAATCTTCCGGTACAACGCGGCAATAACAGAAACCGCGGCAAAGGTCAGCAGATGACTGACAACGATAAACGACTTTATCGTTGGAAGCGCCTTCATCAGAAGCGCCATCACCGTCGGATAGATAGTAAAAAAATAAACCTTGGGCCCGCCCTCCATATAAGGCGGCTGGTTCCAAAGGCCGGAATAATCAAAGGAATGGCGCAGGAGCCAGATCGCCTCGGCCAGCGGACCACCGACCGCGTCGCCGTAAGGCGGATAAAAAAGAGCCTGCCATTTCGTGATCAGGAGATAAATAAAAACCGCGGCGCCGAATACAAACGCTGAAGATTCGCGGAAAAAGACCAGCGCGAGAATAAGAAAACCGGCGCCGGCCAGCGTCACGGCCAGCGGCCCGAACAGGCCCGCATCCATTTCGCCGACGTAATAATCAAGGTTGTCCAGCTCCGGCTCGGGGGGAGGAACAAAAGTCTGCAAAAATTTAATATTTCCGGCGTGATAAGCGCGCGTGGTAATATTGTCAGCGGAAAACTTCACCAGAAAGGACAACGCGAAGAGAACGACGGCCGCAATGCTCCAGACAACCTCTTGTCGTGATAGCGTGATTCTCAATTTAGATTTTCTCTTCGATAAAATATAAAGGACGTCCCCTAGCGTCTTCAACGCCCCGCCACACATACGCCCCGATGATCCCCAGCGCCAGCATCTGCACGCCGCCGGTGATCAACAGCAAAGCCATCACTCCCGGATTATTGCCCATCGAAAGCTGCGGGGCAATCCCGCAAACAACCGCGCCCTGAAAAACAAGTCCCATCACAAAAACCAGAAGACCCACCCACAAAACAAGACGCAGCGGCGCGCCGGAAAAACCGGCAATCCAGTCCCATGCCAGATTGATCCGCGCCGATAGGCTCCACTTCGAACGTCCCGCGCGCCGCGGACGTCTTTCATACTCTACAGCGCCGGTTTTAAAACCCATCCAATTCAACAGCCCGAAAACCGATGTCTTTTGTTCCAGACAAGTATTGAGCGCGTCGACCACCACCCGATCCAACAGGAAGAAATCCGCCCGGTTCAGATCCACCTCACTATCGGTCTGGACTCCGATCCCTTTCAGGAAGTGATAAAAACAATTTGCCGCAAACCGAAAATATCCCGGCTCGTCCTGCCGGCCTTTCCGCAAGGCCCAAATCACCTGGACTCCGCTGAACCATTGGGAAATCATTTCCTTGAGTACTCCGGGGTCATCCTGTCCATCGGCGGAGAGACACAACACCGCGTCACCACCGGCCGCGTGCAGTCCGGCGCGCAAGGCGATATGACTGCCGCTCCGCCGGCTCAGACGAATCCCGCGCACATGAGGATCACCCAACCGCCGCAAGATATCCATTGTGTTATCGGACGAGTGATCATCGACAAAAATAATCTCGTAATCCTCGATCCGGTCAACCATTCGAATCTGATCCGTCAACTCAGAATGGAGTTGAGGAATATTCTCCACTTCGTTAAACGCGGGGATGATAATAGAAAGTTTCATGGTTACACCTCAGATTTTTCTCAAAAACTTTGCCGGATTTCCCGCCCGGACCTCCCCGGCGGGAACATCCTCTAATACGTTCGACCCTATCCCGATAAGGCTTCCCTCGCCGATGGTCACCCCGTCTTTTACCGTAACGCCCGAACCGATATAACACTGCTCTCCGATACTGACCGATCCGGAAATCGAGACATTCGACCCGATACAAGAGTATGACCCGACTGAGCTTTCATGGGAAATAACCGTATTCGGCAAAATAACACAATGATTTCCAACCCGGCTCCCCTGATTGATGACGACGTTAGGCGTCAAAAGTGAATTGAATCCGACCTCGGCGTCCGCCGAACAAACCACTGACGGATGAATAACTGTGGCAAAACGTTGCGGAAAAAATTGTAATTCATCAATTATCTTTCGGCGTTGAAGATACTCGGAAGGGTTCCCCGGGACTGCCAGAACCTTTGCGTCACCATATCGGCCAAGAATATCACGTCCCCCGAGAACTTCAACACCTTGAATCTCACGTCCGCGCAGAGATTCATTATCATCGATAAACCCGAGCACATCCCAGGTTTCTTTATCCTTGTTGATGTCCGCTATGACGGTCAACGCCTCCCGGGCGTTTCCCCCGAACGGAAACAGAAGAATTTTTTCATGCATGCCGGATCACCTCAATTACAGTTTCGACATTTTCATCACTCATCGCTGAAAATATCGGCAGCAGGACGTTTCGCGCCCGCGCCTCTTCTGAATGTTTTAAAGAGACCTTCTGTCCGGCGTAAGGCGGTTCCTGGTGCGCGTTCATAATACCGGGGCGCGTAACCACGCCGTTGTCCAAGAGATACTGCATAAAGTCTTTTTGCTGCCGGGGCGCGCCCGGCAGTAAACGCACGGCAAAACTCTGCCAGTTGGTGCGCGCGTACGGCGGCTCGACGGGGAGTCCCAGCCAGAGAAGGTCCTTCAATCCTTCGCGGTAGCGTTCAGCGATCTCCCGCCGCCGCCGGACCATCTCCGGCAGCTTTTTAAGCTGTTCGATACCGACCGCCGCCGGGATATCCGACATCCGGTAATTGTAACCCACCTTAGAATACGTTTCTAAAATGATCCGATCGGCCTGATGTCTGTCCAAAGCCGGAACACTCATCGCCTGACCGCGCAGCAGCCGGCATTCCGTGTCATATTCTTTCGAACGCGTCGTGATCATGCCGCCTTCCCCCGTCGTCAAAATTTTGCGCGGATGAAAGGAAAAACAGGCGATGTCGCCATGCGGCTTTCCGATTTTCTCAAACGTCCGGCCGCCATCGAGGCTAATCTCACTGCCGGCGGCGCAGGCGGCGTCTTCCACGACGGGGATATCAAACTCCCGGGCGATACTTACGATGCTCGCAATATCGGCGGGCATCCCGATCTGATGGACGACGAGAACGGCGGTAATTTTTCCGGGATTCTTTTCCAAACATTTTTTAAGGGCCTCCGGTGACATATTGAGTGTGCCGGGGTCGATATCGACAAAGACCGGTTCGGCGCCGCAGTGGCGGACGGCGTTAGCCGTGGCGATGAAGGAATGACTCACCGTCGCCACGGCAGCTCCCGGCTTCACCCCGACGGTCAGAAGCGCCAGATGCAGGGCCGCGGCGCAATTGCTCACCGCGCAGGCGTGGGGCGCGCCCACAAAATCCGCGAAAGCCTTTTCAAACTCCCCGACCTTCGGACCCTGGCTGACCCATCCGGACAGGATAACCTCCCGGGCCGCGCTGGCTTCTTCTTCGCCGAGATTGGGTCTGGCGATCGGAATCATGCCGTCTCCGCGATCTTTTGTTCGTCCAGCCAACGCACCAGTTTTTTTAATCCTTCCTTCAAATTGATCTCTGTCTTGAATCCCATCATCTCTTTGGCCTTGCGCACGTCCGCCTGCCGGCGGTAAACCTCCACCTTTTGACGGTCTTCGGGAACCGGAACAAACTGCGGTTCCAGTTTTGATCCCATCGCTTCCAGCAGGGCCACGCACAACTCTTTTAAAGACGTTTCCCGACCGCTGGCCACATTCATCACTTCGTTATTCACACCAGACTTCATGGTCAAGACATTGGCCCGCGCCACATCGTCGATGTAAACAAAATCCATGGTCTGCCCGCCGTCGCCGTAGATCAGAGGCGGCTGGTTGTACCTGATCAAACGGTACCAGCGGATCAGCACCTCGGTATAACGGCCGTGGGTATCCATGCGCGGACCGTAAATATTAAAATAACGCAGGGCGCAGTAATTCAGCTGATACATATGATGGAACGAACGCAGCATCAGTTCATTGGCCATCTTGGCGGCGCCGTATAAAGTGTAATTGTTGTAAGGGTGATAATTCTCACCGGTAGGAAAATCATCGGCCTGCCCGTACACCGACGCCGACGAGGCAAAAATCAGGCGTTTGACCTTTCGCGCGACGCAGGCCTCGAGCACATTGAAGGTCCCGTCGTACATCACCTCAAGCGCCTGCCGGGGTTCCTCCGCGCAGTGGGTGATGCGCAGGGCCGCCATATGAAAGCAGTAATCAATTCCCTCGCACAGTCGCTAAGGATATCCCGGTCCCGGATGTCGCCCTCGACCAGTTTGATCTTTCCGGATTCCATCGCGGAGGCGATATTGTCTTTTTTGCCGCGGACAAAATTGTCCAGGATAACGATCTCTTTGACATCTTCACGCAGAAGCTGGTCACAAATGGTTGACCCGACGAGACCGGCCCCGCCGGTGATAAAGACCCGTGATCCTTTTAAAGAAACACTCATGCCCTAACCTTTTCGCAAAAATTTCGCCGGATTGCCGGCCCAGACCTCGCCGGCCGGGACGTCCCGAGTGACCACCGCGCCGGCGCCGATCACAGCGTTGTCGCCGATAGTGATCCCGCCGAGAATCGTGGCGTTGCTGCCGACCGCGACGTTTTCACCGAGACGGGTTTTGACAAAACGGTCCGCCCAGTCTTCTTCGCTTTCCATCTGCACGTCCGGACGCCGCGCCCGCGGATATTTATCATTGATGAACATGACGCCGTGGCCGATAAAACATCCGTCACCCACCGTCACGCCTTCACAGATGAAGGTATGGGACGAAACCTTGCAGGACTTCCCGATGATGACGCCCTTCTGGATTTCGGCAAAAGCGCCGATCTTGGTATCATCACCGATCGCACAGCCGTAGAGATTGATAAACTTGGCGAGTTTGACATTCTTTCCCAGCTTGACATCATCGGCGACGGATAAATATTGTTCCATAGTTATGGCTAAAGCTTGATCAGCTTTCCGTTTCCTTTAAGTGATTTGTCCGAGGCCTCAAGCATCTTGACCACGCGCAGGCCAGCGTGTCCGTCGTTGATCGGAGTTTGGTCCCGCTCGATACATTCAGAAAAATAAATGAGCTCGCGCTTTAAGGCCTCCATCTGCTTGACATGCGGCGACCACATGTCCCCGGATCGATAATCGACCATAAGATTGTAAAGCCCTTTCTTATTTTCGACCGAAACACTTTTGTCATAAATCTTAATCTTCTCATCGGTTTCAAGGTCATCCCAGACTAGCATCTTGGAAAGCCCGCCGATCACCGCCGTCCGGATCTTCATCGGAGAAAGCCAGTTGACATTGATATGCGCGATAAACTTGTTCTCGAAATGGATGGTGACGTAAGCGATATTCTCCCGGCCCTGGCCCAGATGATCCGCGCCGTGGGCGGTGATGGCCTGCGGCTTGCTTTGAAGGATATAATCCATGATGGAAAAATCGTGCGGCGCCAGATCCCAGATGACATTGACGTCAGGCTGGATATTACCCAGGCTCACACGGGTAGAATCGAAATAACAGAGGGCTCCTAAGTCGCCGCGGTCCAGGATCTCTTTGATCTTGCGGACGGCGCCGGTGAAGACAAAGGTATGATCGACCATGATCTTTTTGTTTTGGCGTTCGGCCAGGGTGATAATCTCTTGGGCCTGTTTGCTTGAAGCCATGAAGGGCTTTTCAACGAAGATATGCTTCCCGCTTTCCAGGGCCTTTTTGGCGAGATCAAAATGGGTAGCCA
>Ga0114931_10010374_pt1 | contig 11092 bp, 8 predicted proteins | sample 2SBtaG_FD_89579 | JGI IMG/M metagenome (GOLD analysis project Ga0114931, IMG submission 89579) | Deep subsurface microbial communities from Kolumbo volcano to uncover new lineages of life (NeLLi) - 2SBTROV14_V59a metaG | ecosystem: Environmental > Aquatic > Marine > Volcanic | place: Kolumbo...
AGCTCCCCCACGGCAGCCATCCGCTCGGACCGTCTCAGATCCTGCTCCATCTCGACGATCTCGGTGATGTCCTGGAAGATCATCACGTGGCCGCTCGGGCGCCCTTCGCCGTCGCGCAGGATCGAGGTCGCCAGCCCGAGGTGCAGCCGCTCGCCGGCCGCGTCCACGAAGCCCATGCGTTCGCGCTTGCGTTCGGCATCCGCTCTGTGCTCGAGGAACCGTTCGGCTCCCGGAAGCAGGGCAGCGATGGGCCGCCCCAGAGCCTCGCTGGCCGCGACTCCGGTGATGTGCTCGGCCTCGCGATTGTAGGAGCGGACGACTCCGCCGAAGTCCACGGTGAGCAGGCCACTTCCCAGGCTTTCGACGGTGAGTTCGTGGAGGTCCTTTAGGCGACCGAAATCCCGGGTTCGTTCGTCCAACGCGCGATCAGCGCGTGCCAGTTCGCGCGACAGGCCGCTCGCCAAGGCTGCGACGACCAGCAGCGCTCCCGCCTTCACCGCGGAGTCCGCCGCCGTCAGCGCGAAGGGCACCGCCGGATCGGCCGGCTCGACCCCCCCCCAGCCGCGCGAGGCCGCGAACAGCGACGCCGTATAGGCGAGCGCCGCGGCCACCGCGGCGGCGACCGAGAGGCTCCGATCGAAGAGAAGCGCCGCATAGGCCACGATCAAGACGTAGAGGAAGGAGAAGACGGAGTGGCTCGCTCCCGTGACGTAGACGATCACCGTCACCACGGCCAGATCGGTCCCGACCTGGATCGCCCCGAACGAGCGAGCGCTCCGGAACCGCCGCACGACGAGTCCAGAACCCACGGTCGCCGCCAGCCCGGCCAGAACGGCCAGCAGCACGTGCCGTTCGCCGCCCGCTTCGGGGAGATCGGTGGAAGCATCGAGCACCACCGCCACCACCAGAACGACCAGAAGCAGCACCACGCGCGCGAGCATCAGCCACGCGACGCGGCGAGCCAGGCGGTCGTCGAGCTTCCGCACGGATGCCCCGCGCCGCTCTACTTGATGGTCTCGGCGATCTTGAAGATCGGGAGGTACATGGCAACGAGGATCGAGCCCACGCTCCCACCGAGGAACACCATCATCATCGGCTCGAGCATCGAGGTGAGCGCCGCCACCGCGGCGTCGACTTCGTCCTCATAGAAGTCCGCGATCTTGGTCAACATGCTGTCCATGGCACCGGTCTGCTCGCCCACCGCCACCATCTGTACCACCATGCCCGGGAAGATCTTCGATTCGATCAGGGGCTCCGCGAGCGTGCGGCCCTCGGAGATGGCCGATCGCGTCGCGAACAGCGCCTTCTCGATCACCTTGTTGCCCGCCGTCTTCGCAACCACCTCGAGTGAATCGAGAATCGGCACACCGCTGGCGATCATGGTTCCGAAGGTGCGGCTGAAACGCGCCACGGCCGTCTTGCGCAGCAGGTTTCCGAACACGGGCAGCTTGAGCGCCAGGGAATCCGTCTGATAGCGGAACGTCGGAATTCGTCTGCGGGCCTGGTTGAAGCCTGCATAGGCCCCGAAGGCGCCACCGAGCAGGTAGACGATGTTCGCCTGCATCCAGTGCGACGTGTTCACGACCAGCTGGGTGGGCCCGGGCAAGGCACCGCCGAAATCGATGAACATCTGCTCGAAGATCGGAATCACCTTCACCATCAGGAGCACCAGGACGCCCATGGCCACCACCATGATCGTGATGGGGTAGACCATGGCGCCCTTCACCTTGCGTCTCAGGGAATCGTTCTTTTCGAGGTAGGTCCCCAGCCGGTTGAGGATCGTGTCCAGGATTCCGCCGATCTCGCCGGCCTGGACCAGGTTGACGTAGAGCTCGTCGAAGACCTTCGGATGCTTCCGAAGGGCGTCTGCGAACGTCGAGCCCTGCTCGACCTCCGCCTTCACCTGGAGCAGGATGTCCTTGAACTTCTTGTTCGGCTCCTGCTCCGCGAGGATGTCCAGGCATTGCACGAGCGGCAGGCCCGCGTCGATCATCGTCGAGAACTGGCGCGTGAAGACCACCAGCTCGCGCGTGCTGACCGGGTTGCCCATCTCCGGTAGGAAGTCGAGAAGATCCTTGGCTGCTGGCTTCACGGTGATCGGAAGCAAGCTCTGAGAACGCAGCGCGGCCAGAACCGCCTCGTCGTTCTGGGCATCCATCACGCCCTTCTTCACGGCGCCCTGGCGCGTTCGCGCCTTCCAGTTGAAAACCGGCATGTCGTGTCCCTCCGACGTCCCTTGCCGACGCAGACCCGTTCCGGGTGCGTCCAGCGTTCTAGGCGGCCCCGACCGCCTTCTTCCCCGCCTCTCCGGGCGCGATGCCCAGCATGTTTCGAAGCTCTTCGGTATCGCTGCTGCGTCCGAGGCCGTCCTCCAACGTGATCAGGCGGCGTTGGTACAGGCTCGCCAGCGACTGGTTCATCGTCTGCATCCCGAACTTGTCCTGGCCCACCTGCATCTGGGAGTAGAGCTGGTGGATCTTGTCCTCGCGTACGAGGTTGCGGATCGCGGCGTTCGGGATCATCACCTCCATCGCCATCACCCGACCCGGGGCTCCAGCGCGAGGCAGCAACGCCTGGCAGAGAACACCCTCGAGCACGAACGAGAGCTGCGCGCGGATCTGGGCCTGCTGGTAGGGCGGGAACACGTCCACGATCCGATTGATGGTCTGGACGGTCGAGTTGGTGTGAAGCGTCGCGAACGCCAGATGGCTCGTCTCGGCGACCGTCAGCGCCGCCTCGATCGTCTCGAGATCACGCATCTCGCCGATCAGGACCACGTCCGGGTCCTGTCGCAGGATGTACTTCAGCGCGTTCTTGAAGTTGGCGGTGTCGGCGCCCACTTCCCGCTGGTTGACGATGCATCCCTTGTGCGGATGCAGGTACTCGATCGGGTCTTCGATCGTGACGATGTGCTCGTTTCGTTCGGTGTTGATCTTGTCGATGATGCTCGCGAGCGTGGTCGACTTGCCCGAGCCGGTCGGGCCCGTGACCAGAATCAGGCCTCGGGGCTTCTCGGCCAGGGCGTGGACCACCCGCGGCAGTCCGAGCTCCTCGATCGTGTTGATCTTGAAGGGGATGGCCCGGAACGCACCGGAGACGGCGCCCCGCTGCATGAAGATGTTGGAGCGGAAGCGGGCGAGGCCGCGAACGCCGAAGGACAGGTCGAGCTCGTTGTTCTCCTCGAATCGGTGCTTCTGGTTGTCGGTCAGGATCGAGTAGCAGAGCTGCTTCGTCTCCGGGGGGGAGAGGGGCGGCAGCTTCAGGGCGTGCAGCCGACCGTCGATCCGGAGCTGCGGCGGCGCATTGGTGGTGACGTGGAGGTCGCTGGCGCCCTTTTCGATCATCGCCTTCAAGAGCTGGTGCAGATTCGCCATGATCGCCCCTATTGGTGGTCCGACGCGGAGACACGCAGCGTCTCTCCGAGAGTGGTGACCTCTTCCGCGACCTTGTGAAGTGCGCTCTGACGGAGCGTGGTCATTCCCTGCCGGATTGCCTCGCGCTTGAGCTCCGCCGCCGAGGCGCCGTTCAGCACGAAGTCCTTCAGCTCCTCGGTGAGGGCCATGACCTCGTAGAGCGCGACCCGGCCCTTGAATCCGGTGTCCGAGCAACGGCTGCAGCCCCGGCCCTTGGCGGGGCTCACGGCTTTGGCGTCCTCCTCGCTCAGACCGGCCTTTACGAGCGCCTCGACCGTGACCTCCGGATCGCGCTCCCGACACTCGTCGCAGATTCGGCGTGCCAGACGCTGGGCCACGATGCAGTTCACCGAGGACGACACCAGGAAGGGCTCGATGCCCATGTTCAGCAGCCGGTTCACCGTGGACGGAGCGTCGTTGGTGTGCAACGTCGAGAGCACCATGTGGCCGGTGAGCGCGGCCTTGACGGCAATCTCGGCCGTCTCGAAGTCGCGAATCTCACCGACCATGATGATGTCGGGATCCTGACGCAGGAACGAACGAAGCGCGGCGGCGAAGTTCAGGCCGATGTCCTCGTGCATCTGGACCTGGTTGATTCCCGTGAGGTTGAACTCGACGGGGTCCTCGGCGGTGCTGAGGTTCTCCGAGGTCTGGTTGAGCTCCGAGAGCGCGGAGTAGAGCGTCGTCGTCTTGCCCGATCCGGTGGGCCCCGTCACCAGCACCATCCCGAAGGGCTGGTGGATGCACTCCTTGAAAACGTCGAGCTGCTCGGTCTCGAAGCCGAGCTTGGTCATGTCGAGCTGGAGGTTCGACTTGTCGAGCAGGCGGAGGACGACCTTCTCACCGAACAGGGTCGGCAGGACCGAGACGCGGAAGTCCATCTCGCGCCCACGGCCCATCTTGAGCTTGATGCGACCATCCTGGGGCAGCCGCCGCTCGGCGATGTCCAGCTCGGACATGATCTTGAGCCGCGAAGTCAGCGCGTTCTTCAGCTTCATCGGCGGCTTCATGACCTCGTAGAGGACTCCGTCGATGCGATACCGGACGCGGAAGCTCTTCTCGTAGGGCTCGATGTGGATGTCCGACGCCGCTCGCTTGATCGCATCCGTCAGGACGAGATTGACCAGCTTGACGACCGGCGCGTCTTCGGATTCGGCCGCCAGCGCGTTGACGTCGACGTCGTCGTCGTCCGAGACGACGTCGATGTCGGAGTCGTCGAAGTCCGCCATCACGTCGGCGAGCTGGTCGCCGCGATCGTACCAGCGGTCGATGGCGGCCTTGATCTTGTCCTCGGTGGCAACGACGACGTCCACGTTGTAGCCGGTCAGGAACTTGATGTCGTCGATCGCGACGATGTTCGAAGGGTCTGCGGTCGCGAGGACGAGCGTCGAGCCTGCGCGGTTCACGGGTACGACGGAATGCTTCATCGCGACTTCTTCGGGAATCAGATCGAGCACGTCGGGATCGGGCTCGAAATCCTCGAGGTCGATGGACGGCACCCCGTACTGCTTCGCGATGAAATCGGAGAGCTCCGCCTCCTCGAGGTAGCCGAGCTTGGTGATCTGCGCGCCGAGTCGTTCGCCGCTCTTCGACGCCTGTCGTTCCGCCTGCTGCAGCTGCTCCGTACTGAGCAGGCTCTCCTTGACCAGGAGCTCGCCGATCCGCTCGTTCACCGCTTGGTCTCTCCGCTTCGCACGCCGTTCCGGAGCCGCCGTGGACGCCACCAAGTGACGCCGCGGCCAGCCGGCACGGAGGCCGGTCGGTCACCGAAAAATGACGAGAACCCGCTGAGTTATCGGAGGCGCCGCGGGAGAACTTGACCGCCGCGTGGGGCACGGCGATCGCGAGCGGCCGGCAGGCCGCCGGCAGGCGCCCCGCGCTCGCCCCGAAATCGCGAGCCGACGGCCTTGGGGGGGGTCCAGCGGCCTCGGGTGAAGTCCCGAGAGCCGGCTCTCAGGCCTCCGGCGCGGAGCGCAGGCGAGCCCGGCCCTCTTCGACGTCCCGTGCGATCTGGTCGCGCAGGGCATCCGGGCCTGGAAAGCGGCGCTCCTCGCGCAGGCGATGTTCGAAGGCGATCTCGATGCGACGCCCGTAGGCGTCGCCCTCGAAGTCGAGTAGGTGCGCCTCGGCCAGGGCGCGCTCCCCGGCCGAGAACGTGGGACGCCGGCCCACGTTGACGACGGCGTCGAATCGGCGTCCCGCGTCCGGCTTGGCGCCATCGAGAAAGCGGACCCGCCCCGCGTAGACACCGTGGGCCGGAAGGATCTCGCTCTCGGAGGCCAGGTTCAGGGTGGGAAATCCGAGGCTACGGCCGCGCTGGTCGCCCTGGGCGACCCGCCCGCGCACCGCGTAGGGACGGCCCAGCAGCGCCGCGGCCTCGGCCACGTCGCCTTCGGCGAGCAACGCCCGGATGCGCGTCGAGTTGACGTCGCGCTCTCCCACCGTGACCTCGGGAATGATCGTGAGCGAGAACCCGAGATGGGGCGCCATCTCGGCCAGCAACCTCATGGACCCCTCCCGGTCGCGACCGAAGTGGAAGTCGTAACCGACATAGACCTCCAGGGGTCGGATCCGCTCGTAGAGGCATGTCCGGACGAAGTGCTCGGGCGGAGTCCGGGCGAACGGCAAGTCGAAGGGCTCCAGGACCACGAGGTCCATGCCCGCCGCCTCGAGCAGCTCGAGCTTCTGATCGAGGGTCAGGAGCATGCCGGGCGCGTCCTCGGCGTGGAGGATCTTCCGCGGGTGCGGGTCGAAGGTGTAGACGACCGCCGTCCCCGTGAGCGCACGCGAGCGCGCCCGGACGATCTCCAGGATGGCACGGTGGCCGCGGTGCAAACCATCGAAGTTCCCGATGGTCAGGACGGCCCGATGGGGCGGCGCCGCCAGCGCCGCGCTGCCTCGTGCGACCTCCAACTGCTAGGCTCCATCCGGTGCGAATTCTGTCGCGTTACGTGCTCGCACGATTCCTCACCTGGTTCGCAGTCACGCTCACGATGTTCTGCGGCCTCGCCTTGTGCGTAGATCTGTTGATGGCTTTCGACCGGGTCCAGGACCTCGGCGGAGAAGGCGCCCAGGCCATCGTGTACCTGCTCATGCGCCTGCCCGCCCTCCACTTCCGCTACCTGCTGCCCATGGCCGCCTTCGCCTCAGCCCTGATCACGATCGGGACGGCCTCGCTCGGGCTCGAGGTGATCGCCGCCAAGGCCGGAGGGATCTCCCCGCTTCGCTTGATGCTCCCGATCCTCGGCGGCGCGGCCGCCCTGGCCGCGCTCACCTGGGTGGTGAACGATACGCTGGTCGTACGAGCCACGCACTACGTGGAGCGGCCCGAGCAGGGCGACGCCCCCGAGATCGTCTTCCGAGGCGGGTCGTTCTGGTACCACAACGGGAGGACCATCTACAACATCCGGCGGGCCGATCGGAACCTCCGGACCCTGCGAGGCGTGAGCGTCTACGAGCGGGACGGCTCCGACCGACTGGTCCGCAGCGTCCACGCGCGGCGGGCCCGAGTGGTCGGCCCGGACGCATGGCGCCTGGACGACGCGATCATCCGCACCTTCGATCCCGACCGTCCGGGCGAGACCCCTCGTTTCCAGCGTCTGGCCACACTCGACCTGGCCGTGGCCGACGACCCCGAGCTCCGGGTGCTGGAGGCCAATCCGGACTGGCTCTCGGCGGCGGACCTGCGTCGCTACATCCAGGCCCAGGAGCGCGACGGAGAGGACACCGGACCGCTCCGCACCATCCTCCAGAAGCGCTCGGCCGGAGCGTTCTCGGTGTTCCTGTTCGCACTGCTCGCCATTCCAGCCGCATTCCAGGCCGAGCGCACGCGCAGCCTCGCGACGCCCACGCTCCAGGGCGTGGCGCTGCTCGTCGTCTACTGGTTCTTCAGCGGCATCGCCTCGATGTTCTCGGACCGGGGCCTGTCCGCCGGCAGCTGGGCGCCCTGGGCCGTCGTGCTGGCCTTCCTGGCGTTGGGTGCGCTCCGTGTGCGGCGCATCCCGGCCTGAAGGCACCGCTCCGCCCCGCGGCGAAGGCTGGGCGCTCGCCTCGGCGGCGCTCGAGCCTCAGCGGCCCTCGGAGCTCCCGAACAGGCGGAAGAACTCGGAGTCGGGCGGCAGCACGAGCGTCGTGTTCGATCCGATCGTCTTGCGGTAGGCCTCGAGGCTACGAACGAAGTCGTAGAACTCGGCATCGACGCCATAGGCCTCGGCGTAGATCCGCGCCGCCTCGGCGTCGCCCTGGCCACGCAGGATGTCGGAATCGCGCTGGGCCTCCGCCCCGATCACCTGCGCTTCGCGATCTGCCGCCGCGCGCACGCGGCGGCCCTCCTCGTCTCCCTCGGCCCGGTACTTGCGCGCCAGCCGTCCTCGTTCGGTCCGCATCCGCGCGTACACGTTCTCGATCGTGTCGGGCGGCAGCTCGGTCCGGTTGATGCGCACGTCGGCGGCGGCGATTCCGAAGGACGTGAGCGACTCGTTGGCCTGGACCGTCATCTGCTCCATGATCTCGGTGCGCTTCGAGGTGATCACCTCGTCGAGACTGTGCTGGCCGATCAGCTCCTGGACGTCGGCGCCCACCACGCGTTGGATCTGGTCCACGGCCCGCGTGGTGCCGCCCGGGAACGACTCGTAGAAGCGCCGTGGGTCGTCGATCCGCCACAGGACGTAGTAGTCCACGTTGATGGGCTGGGCGTCGCGGGTCTGGATCAGCAACGGACGCGCGTTGAAGTACTGGAGCCGCTTCTCGAAGACCAGCACGTCGTCGAGCACCGGAATCCTCCACCAGAGCCCGGGCTCGGTCCGCACGGCGGCCACGGAGCCCAGCCGCAGCACCATCTTCTGCTCGCCTTCCCGGGTGATCAGGACCGGCCCGATGCCGACGCTGCCGGCCCAGACGAGTCCGGCCAGGACGGCCGCCACGACCAGTGCGAGGTACAGGATGCGCCTCATCGGCCCGCCTCGGCCTTGCGCGGCTCTCGGCCGTCGCGCCCGATGGGCAGGTAGGGGAGCACCTGGGTGCCGGGCTGGATGATGACCTTCTCCACGTCCGGCAGGACGGCCTCCATGGTCTCGAGGTAGAGGCGCTTGCGCGTCACCTCCGGCGCCTTGCGGTACTCGGCCTCCAGGGCCTGGAAGCGAGCCGCCTCGCCCGTGGCCAGGGCGATCTTCGAGTCGTGATAGCCCTGGGCCGCCTGGCGCACCTCGGTGGCCTGGCCGCGCGCCTTGGGCAGGATCTCGTTCGCGTAGCCCTCGGCCTCGTTCACGGCCCGGCTCTTGTCCTGGATGGCGGAGATCACGTCGCCGAAGGCCTCGCGCACGGCCGCGGGCGGCTGCACGTCCTCGAGGTTCACCTCGTTGATCTCGAGCCCGGTCTCGTAGCGGTCTAGGATCTGTTGCAGGATCTGCTGGGCCTCGCTCGCCACGGCGGCCTTCTGCTCGTAGAGCACGCCATCGATACCGGTCCGCCCGACCACCTCGCGAATCGCGGCCTGGGCCGCGTCGCGCACGGTCTCGCGCGGCTGAGCGACGCGGTAGCGCGAGAAGAACGCATCCTTGATGCGATACTGCACCGAGAAGCGCACCTGGACCACGTTGTTGTCCTTGGTCTGGATTCCCGCCTCGAGGCGCGCCGTCTCGGTCTCGGGTTGGTCCTGGGTCTGGCCGAACTCCTCGCGCTGGGCCTCCGCGACCCGCACGATCTCGTGGCTCTCGAGCGGCGGTGGCAGATGAAGCTTCGGGCCGGGCGTCGTCACGGTCCGCGCATAGCGGCCCATGCGCAGGATCACGGCGTTCTCTCCGGGGTCGAGCTCGTAGTAGCCGAAGAAGCCCCAGGTGCCGAGAACCGCCAGCGAGGCCACCAGCACCGTCCAGTTGGCGAGACGGCGCCCCACCTGTCGGCTCACCTTCTCGGGCGGCGGCAACCGATCGTCTTCGACCAAGCCCTTCCTCCCCTAGATCCGCTCGGGTTCCGTGGGCCCGGCCGGGGCTCGGACGGGACCGTCGCCCGGAGCGGCGGCCTCGCGCTGGACGGCGGCCTCGTAGAGCGGCCTCAGGATGTCGATCGGAACCGGGAAGACGAGGGTGGTGGTCTGCTCGGTGGAGATCTCCGCGAGGGTCTGCAGGTAGCGGAGCTGGAGCGCCGAGCCCTGACTCTCGAGCACCCGGGCCGCGTCCGCAAGCCGTTGCGAGGCCTGGAACTCGCCTTCGGCGTGGATGATCTTGGAGCGCTTCTCGCGCTCGGCCTCGGCCTGCTTGGCCATGGCCCGCTGCATCTCCTGGGGCAGGTCGATCTGCTTCACCTCGACCGCGCGCACCTTCACGCCCCAGGGCTCGGTCTGCTGGTCGATGATCTCCTGGAGCTTCTGGTTGATCTGGTCGCGTTCGGCCAGGAGCTCGTCGAGCTCGGCCTGGCCGCATACGCTTCGCAGCGTGGTCTGGGCCAGCTGCGACGTGCCGTAGAGGAAGTTCTCGACCTGGATGATCGCCTTCTCGGGGTGCAGGACGCGGAAGTAGAGCACCGCGTTCACCTTCACCGAGACGTTGTCGCGGGTGATCACCTCCTGGGAGGGGACGTCCATCACGACTTCCCGCAGGCTCACGCGGACCATCTGATCCACCATGGGGATGATCCACTGGAGGCCGCGATTGCGGATGCCGATGTAGCGGCCGAGCCGGAAGACCACGCCGCGCTCGTACTCCTTGATCACCCGGAAGCCCGAGATGACCAGGACGAGCAGAATGATGACGCCGATCCCGAAGCTGGGAAACATCGCCCCTCCCTTCCAGAGGCCGGGGCGAAGTTGCCCGGCCCGAGACTGCGCCGGAGTCTAGCGGGGCGCGCCCGACTTGCGGACCCGGAGCTCCATCCCGTCGACTGCGACCACCTCGACCCGCTCCCCGGCCCCGAGCGGCTCGTCGGCGCGAGCCTGCCAGATCTCCCCGCGCACGAACACCATGCCCTCGGGGTCGAGGCCCGTCCGGGCCTTGCCCTTCATCCCGACGAGCTCGCCGGTCCCGGTGATCTCCGGCATCCGCAGGCTGCGGGTGACGGCCAGGATCACCAGGCCGACGAAGGCGGACATGGCCACCACCGACGGCATGAGGACGCTCCAGAAGGACACGTTGAGGTCGCTCACCTCGGGCATGTCGAAGATCATGGAGCCGCCCATCAGGAAGCACGCCACCCCCGAGACGAACAGCAGGCCGTAGGAGGTGAAGAAGATCTCGGCCACGAACAGGCCGAGGCCCGCCGCCAGCAGGAACAGGCCGAGCCACGAGAAGGGCAGGATCTGGAGCGCGACGAAGCCCAGCACGAGGCAGACCGCGCCCACGGCCCCGGGCATGATCAGGCCGGGGTTGGTGAACTCGACGTAGATGCCGAGCATCCCGGCCAGCATCAGCAGGACCGCGATGTCGGGGCTCGCCAGCACGTCGAGCAGCCGGTTCATGCGCGACATCGGGATGTCGACGAAGGCGGCCCCTTCGAGCTCCAGGGTCACCGGCGAGCCGGCCACCTGGACCTCGCGGCCGTCGCTCTTGTCGAGCACCTCCTGGCGGGAGCCCGCCACGAAGTCGACCACGTCCTTCTCGACGGCCTCGTCCTGATTGATGGCGACCGAATTGCGAACCGCCTGCACCGCCCACTCGGCGTTGCGCCCCCGCTCCTTGGCGATCGAC
>Ga0114931_10010375_pt1 | contig 11091 bp, 10 predicted proteins | sample 2SBtaG_FD_89579 | JGI IMG/M metagenome (GOLD analysis project Ga0114931, IMG submission 89579) | Deep subsurface microbial communities from Kolumbo volcano to uncover new lineages of life (NeLLi) - 2SBTROV14_V59a metaG | ecosystem: Environmental > Aquatic > Marine > Volcanic | place: Kolumbo...
CATGGATGATCCTTATGAGCTCTTCGCGCAGCTGCTGCTGCGTCGCGGCAAACTGCGCGAGATCGATTTGGCACGAGCACGGCGTCTTGCCGCTCAATCGAGTGCCAACAGCAGCTTGCCGGGATTGTTGGTCAAGCTGGGTTTGAGCTCGGAACGTGATGTGGCCGAGGCGCTTGCAGAGGTGAGCGGGCATCGATTAGTAGCGGCGCAAGAATTCCCGCCGGCATCACCGTTTCCTGATGAGATGTCGTCGCGATTTCTCAAAGAATGCTGCATTGCCGGGGTGAGCGATCAAACGGATGGCATCGTCGTTGCCATGGCCGACCCATTGGACCGTTTTGTGCTCGACGCGCTTCGGTTGGCCTGTGGCAAGCCGGTCCTGCCGTGTGTCGGCATCCCGTCGGAAATCGAAAATGCCATCGAACGGCAGTTCGGCGCCGGAAAGTCTCAGATGGGGCAGATCGTCGATCATCTCGACGGCGAGGAGGTCGATGAGGATGATGTCGAGCATTTGAAGGATCTTGCCAGCGAAGCCCCGGTCATTCGTATGGTCAACCTGATCATGCAGCGGGCCGTCGAGCTGAGGGCCTCCGACATTCACATCGAACCGTTCGAGCAACAGCTGAAGGTGCGGTTGCGGATCGACGGCGTGCTTCGGGATATCGAGGCGCCTCCGGTCCGATCGATGGCTGCCGTGATCTCGCGCATCAAGATCATGGCGAAATTGAACATCGCCGAGCGGCGGCTGCCGCAAGATGGGCGCATCAAATTGCAGGTCCAGGGCAAGGAATTGGATCTTCGGGTGTCGACGGTACCCACCATGTATGGTGAGAGCGTCGTGATTCGCCTGCTGGACAAGGAAAGCATCAAGTTCGATTACGAATCGCTCGGTTTCGAGGGGAAAGTGCTGAACCAGTTTCTCGATGTACTTGCCATGCCGCACGGAATCATCCTCATTACCGGCCCCACCGGCAGCGGTAAAACTACCAACCTGTATACCGCTCTGCACAAGCTGAATACGCCGGAACGCAAGATCATCACTGTCGAAGATCCGGTCGAGTATCAACTCGAAGGCGTCAACCAGATTCAGACAAAAGCACAGATTGGATTGACCTTCGCCAATGCGCTGCGCTCGATCGTCAGGCAGGACCCCGATGTCATCATGATTGGTGAGATGCGTGATCTCGAAACGGCCCGTATCGCCGTGCAATCGGCGCTTACCGGACATTTGGTGCTCTCCACGCTGCATACCAACGATGCTGCGGGCGGGGTCACTCGACTGCTCGATATGGGATTGGAAGATTATCTGATCACATCGACCGTCAACGGCATCCTGGCGCAAAGGTTGGTACGGCGTTTATGCGTGCATTGTCGCGAGGCCTACCCGGCGTTGCCTGAAGTGGTCGATGAAATGCAGCTGCAGCGGTTTGCTCCTGACGGCCCCGTGATGTTGTATCGTCCTGTCGGCTGCGATCACTGCGCCGGCATCGGTTATCTCGGACGTATGGCGATTCTGGAATTTCTGACCATGACCGATTCGCTTCGAGGTATGGTTATGAGCCACGCAACAGCAAGAGACCTCCATGAATTGGCTGTACGGGAAGGGATGCTGACGATGTATGACGATGGACTGCAGAAGGCCGTAGCCGGGTTGACGACCATCGAGGAAGTGCTGCGCGTGACGTCAGAGGCCTGATCATGCCGTCGTTCTTTTTCAAGGCGGTCAGCGCCGACGGCGAATCGGTCGAAGAGTACCGGGAAGCGCCTGACGAACAGGCATTGATCAAGAGCCTGCAAGCCGAGGGGCTGCTGCCGATCCGGGTGGTGCCTGCGGGTTCCACATCGCTCAGATGGCTGACCATGCGCCGCTTCGGTCGACCGCGCGTTTCTTAGAAAGATGTCGGTGCGTTTACCCGGGAGCTTGCGACCTTGCTCAGTGCCGGATTGCCGCTGGACCGCTCTTTGGCGATATTGACGGAGTTGACGGCAGACAACGCTCAATTGAACGGACTGACGGGCCAGGTTCTTGAAATGGTCAAAGGCGGTGCGCCATTATCCGAGGCGCTGGAAGCGCAAACCGGGGTGTTTTCTCGATTTTATCTCAACATGATCCGGGCCGGCGAGGCCGGTGGTGGATTGGAAGACGTGTTGGAACGCCTTTCGAGCTATATCGAGCGCTCCAAGGAAATTCGCGATACTGTCGTCACAGCCATGATTTATCCCGCGATATTGGTCACCATGGCAGTGCTTTCGCTGCTTGGGCTTTTGACCTTCGTCGTGCCGCAGTTTACCGAAATGTTCGCCAGCGCCGGTCAGGAATTGCCGCTGCCGACCCAGATCGTCGTCGCCATCGCGGACGGGTTGCAAAGCTACTGGTGGGCACTGCTCGCACTGGTTGTCGTCGTAGTCAGTTATATGCGCCACCAGCTTGCCGATTCGACGCGACGGTATGTATGGGACAGGCGTTTTCTGAAGGTGCCTGTCGTAGGCGATCTGATCCGCAAGGTGGAAGTAGCGAATTTCAGCCGGACGTTGGGAACCCTGCTGAGGAACGGTGTCTCTTTGCTCGTTGCGCTGTCGATCGTTAAGGAGACCCTCGGCAATTTGGTCATGGCCGAAGCGGTCGGTGTCGCTGCCGACCGGCTGAAAGAAGGGCAGGATATGACCGGTCCGCTCATCGAATCCGAATTGTTTCCGAAGATGGCGGTGCAGATGATCAAGCTGGGGGAGGAGACCGGGCGTTTGGAAGAGATGCTCGATCGGGTTGCTGCCGCCTATGACAAAGAGATAAAAATGGCGATACAGCGTATGCTGGCACTGCTCGAGCCGATATTGATCGTGGGGCTCGGGTTGTTGATCGGCGGCATCATCGCCTCGATACTGATGGCCATTATGAGCGTCAATGACTTGGCTTTCTGAAGACAGGAATCAGGAATCTGGGATCAGGAATCAGACAGGCGGCTCATCTGTTCCGATCCTTGTTTCCGGTTTTACTCTTCTGGAGTTGCTGATCGTGCTGGCGATTGCGGCTGCCGCCTTTGCGATGGTTGGTCCTCAGGTTTCCAGCGGGTTGTCGACGATGAAGCTGAACACTGCTGCCAACGATATGGCGTCGGCGCTGAGATTCGCCCGAAGCCGAGCGGTATCGAGCATTCGTGAAGCTGAATTTTTTCTGGATGTCGAAGGTCATCGTTACCGGGTGACCGGCAGACAAAAGGAGTACCGGGTGCCGGAATCGATTCATTTGAAACTGCTGACCGCAGAGTCTGAAATCCTCGACGAGGGGAAGGGGATTATCCGGTTTTTTCCCGATGGCTCTTCGACCGGCGGACGCGTTACGTTGGAAGCGGGAGCGCGCAAACGGCTGGTGGATGTGAATTGGCTGACCGGGCACATTACCATCCGGAAAGAGTCGTGAATCCATCGAAATTCGAGCAGGGCTTCTCGCTGCTGGAGGTTCTGGTCGCGTTTTCCATTTTGGCCGTCACGTTGGGCGTGCTGCTCAACATTTTCGGCGGCGGCATCCGCTTGGCCGGCGTCTCCGACGATACCGCCCGCGCCGCATCGCTCGCTCAGTCCAGGCTGGTGCAGGTGGGCGTGGCCGAAGAATTGGCCGAGGGTGAAACACGCGGTGATTTCGATAAGCGATTCCGGTGGGTCGTTCGGGTGCAGCCGTATGAGGTGATGGACGAAGAGATCGATGCCGAGAATCTGCCGGTCCAACTGTATCTGGTCAACGTCCGCGTGGAATGGAATGACGGTGGCCGCCCGCGTTCTCTTGCGTTGACGACACTCCGTCTGGCTGCAAAAGAAGGGTAGGATGCAGGGGTCAGGGAACAGGGATCAGGTATCAGGAGGGGGTATGACACCGCGCCAGGCAGGGTTTACTCTGCTCGAGGTGTTGATTGCGATGACGCTGCTCGGCGTCATGATGCTGCTGATCTTCGGGACGTTGCGTGTTTCCGTACGCAGTTGGGAATCCGGCGAAAAACAGGCGGCCGAGGTGAGTCAGCTGTTGGTTCTGCACAATTTTCTGCGTAACCATCTGACCCGGATGAAGCCTTGGGAAGATGATTTTTCTGAGGATGAGCCGGTTTTTTCGTTTCAGGGGACCGAAGAAGCGATACAATTCGTGTCGACATTGCCGCTGCACAACAGAGGCGCCGGCGGATGGCATAAGTTCAATATCCAATTGACGAAAAATCATGACAGCAGGGATTTGATCGTTAAACTGGAGCCTTTTTTTCCCGCGCTGGAGGAAGAGCATCAACCAATCGACGATGTTGTGTTGATCGAGAATGTCGAAGCGATAAAATTCTCCTATTTTGGCTCGGATGAGCTGGACGAAGAGCCGCAGTGGTTCGATGAGTGGCTGGAGAAATCGTATTTCCCGAAAATGATTCAGGTGGAGATAAGGGTCAAAGGTGAAAAAAATTGGCCGCCGCTGGTCGTTGCTCCGAAAATAGGCGGCACCGACGATGACGTTTCTTCCTGATTTTACCGTGACTCGTTGTTCGCATCGTTCTTTTGTAAACAGCCGTCAGGGCGGCGTTGCGCTGGTTTTGGTGCTCTGGATCGTGGTGCTGCTGACGATAATGGCGTCGAGCTTTTCTTTGAGCATACGGCGTAATACGGAATTGGTCCGCAACGCCAAAGAACAGGCCCAAGCGTTGGCGCTGGCGGAAGGCGGGCTGCACTATGCGATGATGATGCTGTCGTTGCCGGATCCGGGGCAACGCTGGCGGACGGATGGAGCGATCTATGAGATGTATTTGGCCGGTGCCCGCATCCGTATTCAATTGTATGACGAGTCGGGGAAGTTCGACATCAATAATACCAAGGAAGATCAATGGCATCTGCTTCTGGAGCGCCTCGGCGTCGAGACTGAGGATGCTTTAGCTGTAACGGATGCAGCGCTGGATTGGGTCGATTCCGACAGTTTTCACCGGTTGAACGGCGCCGAAAAAGAGGAATATGAGGATCAAGGGCTCGACTATGGGCCGCGGAACGGGCCGTTCCGGTCGATCGAGGAACTGCAGCTCGTGTTGGGAGTCTCCGCAAAGCTGTATGCCGCACTGGAGCCGTTGATTACGGTCTATTCGAAACAGCCCGCGGTGGATCCGAGTAAAGCGTCGAAAGAGACCCTGCTGTCGCTTCCGGGGGCGGACGAAGCAATGATAGAAGAGTATCTTGCAGCACGGGAGGAAAGCGTGTTGAATAAAACACCGCCGCCTCCGCCGCCGGACATTCTGGCCCAACAGTCGGGCGATAGTGCCGGTATCTACCGCGCACGGGTAGAGGCGCGGCTGGACGACGGATTTATTGCGGGCTTGATGGCTACGGTGACGCCGGAGGCAACCGATTCGGAATCTCCTTTCGGCATTATCGATTGGCAAACGCTGGTTGTCGCTGACGACAGCTTGTTTGCTCGGAGCGATGATGAGGCGGCAGCAGCAGGGCAATCGCATTGACATCGATCTGAAATCGTAGGGTACGCACGGCGTGTCTTTTCCGCTATAGTGGCGCATCGTTACTCATTCAGGGCAGTCGTTTATGGTTAAGCTGGATACAGAAATCAATTTGGATATCCGCCCGTTTTTCCACTGGTGGGGGAATCAGCTTTTGACACTGGTTCCGGCACGGGTAAGGGATTGGCTGATTCATCCGCGGGAACGGCTTATGCTGTCCGTGCAGCAGGATCATGTGACTTTGGCTCTGGCAGGTAAACAGCGTTTGCAGCAATTGGGGGCGTTCAGCCTGGATGAAACCGGCAGAGAGCAGCGCCGGGAACTCTTTGAAAGGAATCCGCCGCTCAATGAGGCTGAAATTGTGTTGCGGCTTCCCCAGCATCACGTATTGCGCAAAGTGTTCGCTCTCCCGGCTGCCGCTGGTGAAAACCTGGATCAGGTGGTTGCGTTCGAAATGGACCGATTGACGCCTTTCAAAGCCGAACAGGTTTATTATCAGGCCCGTTTGCTGGAGAAGAACGCCAGGAGCGATCAAATTGACGTTGAGCTCGTTTTGGTGCTTCGCGACAAGCTCGACGACATTCTCGACAGACTTTCCGCCTGGGGCTTGATGCCCGAGGTGGTTGATGTACAGCCGGGCGATGATGAAAACGTGGATGCGGGCGAAGTACGCTATAATCTTTTGCCGCAGCACATGCGTCCCAAAAGAAGCCATTGGATCAAGGTTCTCAACCTGTTGCTGGGCATCATGCTCGCCTTGCTGGTGCTGCTGAGCTTTGCCATGCCGATCTGGTTCGACCGCCAGTGGATGCTGGCGCTTCAGGAACAGGTCGAAACAGCCGAGCGGACGGCGAAGGAGGTGCAGTCATTGAAAATGGATGTGGATCGGCGCATGCATGAAAGCGTCTTCGTGCTCGAAAAAAAACAGCAGGCGCCGATATTGATCGATGTGCTCAATGAGCTGTCGCGCCTCATCCCTGACGAGACGTGGCTGACAAGCTTGCAATATAAGGACCGACGCATACAGATTCAGGGGCAATCCCCTTCTGCGTCGGCGCTGATCGAAATAATCGAAGCGTCGCCGGTGTTTCAGCAGACCCGTTTTGTTTCGCCGGTGACGCGCGATAGAAAAACCAAGTTGGAGCGTTTTCAGATTGCAACCGAAGTGGTTAACAGGGGGCAGCTTGATCAAGCAACTGACGGATAAACAGCAGCGCCTGGCGGCGGTGGGATTGCTGTGCGTCGTGGCTGTCTTGTTTTATGTGCTGGCGGTCGGACCGCTCATTGCGCTGGCAAACGACTATAATGAAGCGATCGACGAGTTGCAGTTTCGCCTGCGGCGTTATAAGAAGGTGGCGGCCGGAAAGGACGTGTTGCTCGAGCGGGTGAAGACGATTCGGCGGCAGCAAGAGGCAAGCGGACATTTGAGCACTCGGAAAACGCCTGCGCTGGCGTCCGCGGACCTGCAAAAGTTTGTGAAACAAGCCATTGATAAAGCCGGTGGGCAGTTGACCAGCACACAGGTGATCCCTGCCAGGGAAGAAGGACAGTTTCTTCGCATTGCGCTCAAGGTTCGTATGTCCGGAGATATGGAGGTTCTGCGGGGTGTGTTTTATGCAATTGAAACCGCCAGGCCGACGCTGATCATAGTCAATCTGAATATTCGGCCTATCAGGGGGCGCCGGAACCGCAAAACCAGAAAAATCGAGCCTTCCGATCAAATGAACATCAACTTTGAGGTGGAAGGATTCATGAATGCGCCGCCGGCATGAACGCAGCATTGAATCGAGAGCACATCGTCTCGTTGATCCTGGCCGGGTTGTGTGTCGTATTCGGCATCGTCGTTTTGCTCGAATGGAGCAGACTTGAGAGTCAGTTGCGTGATCGGCAGAGAGCGATCGCCACCCCGGTCAAGTCGGAACTTTCGTTTGAGAAGATAGCGGAAGTCGATTTTGAACTGCCGGTCATTGACAGTTACACCGATCTTGTCGAACGGCCATTGTTCGTAGAAGGCCGGCGGCCCCTGGAAAAGCCGGATGAAACCCTGCAGCAAACAGATAAACAGCAAGGGGAGAGCTTACGGGCAAAGCTGATGGGGATCTATTCCGGTTCTGATGGGACGACAGCCCTGATCCTCAATGCGGAAGGCAAATATGTTCGGGTGAAAAAACACGATTCCGTCGATGGATGGCAAGTGGATGCCCTTTTCCCGGATCGAGTGACGTTGAAACAGGGTGTTGAAACGCAGGACCTGAAACTGCATAAACCGAAGCCGAAATTCTCGCGAAAACCAAGACAGAGAAAGCCGACTCCGAAGTCGCGCGCCGACGCCAGAAAAAAGGCGAAGGCAAGGGCAAGGGCAAGGGCAAAAGCGCGTGCGGATTTGAAGGCAAAGGTCCAATCGAAGCGGGGCAGGAGCAACAAGAAAGAATTAGATGCAAACGAAGAAGTCGATGAGGGAGAAGATAAATGATATTCCGTGCGCATTTCGGGACCGTCGCAAGCACTTGCTCAAGACCTGCCTTTCGCGTCAAAGCAAGCGAACAACCTGACGCATTGGCCCTCCGATTCGTTCTATTTTCACGCGGCTTCCAGTACCGAGCAGCCGCTGTCTCACCATCCTCGGTTGTCGTGGAGCGGTGGCTCATCGCGGTGCGACACGCGATTCGAACCAAGCCGTAAATCGTATTGACGAGATAGATATGTTGATATTCATAAAGGTTCTCGGAGTTCTTCTGGGCCTTCTGCTGTTGAGCGGGTGCGATACCCTGGGGCCGGATCTGTTCAACAAGCTCCCGTTGGAGCCGGTGAGTGCGATCAAGAAGCCGGGACAGCCTGAAGATACTTCTTTCGGTGCGTCGGAAGGGCAAGCGCCTTCGGAGGAGGGAGGAAAACCGACCAGAGAGCTGTATACCGGTACCGGTAACTTTGTTCGCCCGGGAGTACGTCCCGGCGGGTCTGCCCGAGCGCCAAGGCATGGCAAATATACATTGAATTTCGACGATGCGGACCTCGGGGAAGTGGCCAAGGTTATTCTCAGTGATACCTTGAATGTCAACTATGTGCTCAGCCCGCAGGTTTCCGGTACGGTCAATCTGCAAACATCGCAGCCGTTGACCAAGGAGGAACTCATTCCGACATTGGAGATGGTGTTGCGTATGAATGGTGCGGTTCTGCTTCGCGACGGGGACCTTTATCGGATCGAACCGGAAGCCAATGCGCTGCAGTCTGCTCAGTCGCCGCGGCTGGGCCGGGCCGGCGCCCATCTTCCTGTCGGCTACCAAGTCAGGATCGTTCCTCTGCGGTACGTCGGCGTCAAGGAGATGCAGTCGATTCTGGAACCGCTGCTGCCCCCGAAGGCGATCCTGCGCGCCGATCCGGCCCGCAACCTGATGCTGATTGCCGGGACGTCGGATGAATTGGAAAGTATCATCGATACGATCTCGATTTTTGATGTCGATGTACTGCAGGGCATGTCGGTGGGACTCTTTACGTTGAAAAATGCCGATGTCGCCGCAGTGATTACCGAACTGGAAACACTGTTCGGCGAGGCATCCGAAGGGCCTTTGGCCGGTATGTTCCGACTGCTGCCGATCGAGCGGCTCAACGCCATTCTGGTGATCACGCCGCAGCCGAAATATCTGTACGAGGCCGAGTCCTGGATCGAACGCCTGGATCGTACGGTAACGGCGGCCGGCGGCGGTGTCAATGTGTATCGTGTTCAGAATGTGGATGCGGTGGAATTGGCGGCGACCCTCAATGATATTTTCGGCGGTCGGGGAAGCTCGAGGCCGAGCGCGTCACTCGCCCCGGGAACCCGGCCAAGGGAGATCAGCGGCAGCCAGGATGGTGAGCCCGAAAGTGCGCCGCCGTCGCGTGAGACCGGGAACATGGACGTGTCCAATGTGGGCGAAAATGTCCGCATCATCCCGGACGAGCGAAACAATGCGGTGGTGGTGGTCTCGACCAAGCTGGAGTACGATATCATTGAAAGGGTCATCAAGCAGCTGGATGTGACGCCGTTGCAGGTGCTGATCGATGCAACGATTGTCGAGGTGACCCTGAAAGACAATCTGCAGTACGGCATACAATGGTTCCTGAAAAACAGTCTGCCCGGAGATCATACCGGCAGGGCGGTGCTGACGCAAAATGCAACAGACTTGGCGCTGTCGCTCATAACGGGTGGGTTTTCCTATTCCATCGTCAATAACGCCAGCGACGTACAGTTTGTGCTCCATGCGTTGGCCGAAGATCAGAAGCTCAACATGATTGCAGCGCCGTCGCTGATGGTGCTGGATAACCAGGAGGCGACCATCAATGTCGGCGATCAGGTGCCGATTGCCACCTCGCAGTCGACCAATACCAGCAGTGCCACTGTGTCGCCTGGCGGCACGAATGCCATCGTCACGAACCAGATCCAGTTGATCGATACAGGGGTCACCCTGAAGATCAAGCCGAGAGTGAATGCGGGCGGACTGGTCATCATGGACATCCAGCAGGAAGCCAATGTGCCGGTGGCGACGACGACGTCTGGGCTCGACTCTCCGACCATACAGCAGCGCAAGATCGAAAGCTCCATCGCGGTGCAGAGCGGCGAGACCATCGTCCTGGGCGGGTTGATTCAGGACCGGCGCAATCTCCGCCGCGATGGCGTCCCGTTTTTCAGCAAAATACCATACATCGGCCCTCTTTTCGGATCGACCGACAAGCAGCTGGACAGGACCGAACTGGTGGTTTTGATCACGCCTCGCGTCGTGCAGCGCCAACAGGATGCACGGGACATTACGCGTGAGTTCAAGCGCAAGCTCACGGGCATCTATTCCGATTTGCAGCCACCGGAGGAGACGCAGCCGAGTGTTGATATGGATGAGACAGTGAACTGATTTGTTGCGATACGCGCTCAATGCGCGTGAACTGTAGACAACGTGAGTCAGTCTCGATCGTTCGCATCGCGCAACCGCAAGGCGGCCCGGTAGAGGGTTTTCCTGGGCAGGCCGGTGATTTTTGCTGCGATCGATGCCGCGGTCTTCACGCTGCATTCTTGCAGCAGAATCGCGAGCATTCGTTCGTGTTTCGGATGCAGCATTTCCTGTGAGTCTTTGAGCGGCGGGGCGCCTTCAAGCAGTACGACCAATTCCCCTTTCTCGATAAAGGGATCGTTTTGAAGAACCAAATCAATGTCGTGGAGCGTCGATTGGATTACCGTTTCGTGCAACTTGGTCAGTTCTCTGGCGATAACGATCTTACGTGTCGATGGAAGCACCGCACGGATATCGTGCACACATTCTTTGATGCGATGCGCGGATTCGTAAAAAATCGATGTGCGGGGATTATCGAGCAGCTTTTCAAGCCAGCTTCTGCGGGCCGATGATTTCCTCGGCGGAAAGCCTTCGAAAGAGAAGCGGTCGGTTGCCAGCCCCGCAACCGACAAGGCGGCAATCAACGCGCAGCAGCCGGGGATGGGGACAACGTCGATACCGGCGTCTTTCGCCTTGCGGACCAGCGGAAATCCGGGATCGTTGATCAGCGGCGTACCCGCATCGGATATCACCGCGAGCGAGTGACCGGCTGCCAGATGTCGGATCAGTCCCGTACTCGCCTTTTGCTCGTTGTGCTCGTGATA
>Ga0114931_10010376_pt1 | contig 11091 bp, 6 predicted proteins | sample 2SBtaG_FD_89579 | JGI IMG/M metagenome (GOLD analysis project Ga0114931, IMG submission 89579) | Deep subsurface microbial communities from Kolumbo volcano to uncover new lineages of life (NeLLi) - 2SBTROV14_V59a metaG | ecosystem: Environmental > Aquatic > Marine > Volcanic | place: Kolumbo...
GATTTCGTCCCAATTCTTCAGCCGTCAGCGGTCCCTTTCTCTTCAAAGTTTCTAAAATTTTGCGACGCGTTTCAGGCAGTCGCTGAACGCCCATTGTCTCAACCATTAGGTATCACCTGCAGCGCGGAGTTCACCGCCCAGTATAGCACAAATTTTCTTGTTCGAAAATTTTAATTACTATATAATTGACAAATTATTTTATTCGCACTATACTGCCGCCGAACTGCTCAGCAGCGGGCACAATACTCCATGGAGGTACGATGCTACCCTCTAAAGCGTGTGACGATTTGAGCGGTTTACGCGGCTACGTTGAGGAGGTCAAACGTTTCAGCCGTAACGCCCGACTGTACCTGCTTCACGTCATCGGGATGGACTTGATCCACGGTACTTGGGAAGTGTTGTTTAACTTGTGCCTGCTCGAAATTGGGTACGGTCTCGAATTTTTGGGCCTACGCTTGGCCGTCATCAGCGTCTCCGGCACGTTGGCTTCCATCCCCATGGGGCGGCTTTCGGACAAGGTGGGGCGCAAGCTGGGTTTCATCCTGGGCGATGGCGGGAGCGCGGCCATGTCGCTCGTCCAGATCATGAGCGCCAACCCCGTGGTGTTGCTCGTCGCCCCCGCCGTCGGTACCGCGTTCGGGTCGCTGCACTACGTCACCGAACCTGCTTTTATGGCCGAAAACAGCGCGCGCTCAGAACGCGTCCACCTGTTGTGATGGTCATCGGGTTTACGCCCGACCCGGCCGATCCCACGACGGTGGTTTCCATCGCGGGGTTGGCCTACATCCTGCGCACCACGTTTTTCAACATGTCGTCCCCCATGGTGGACGCGTTTAGCATGGGGTTGCTCCACCCCGGCGAGCGTGCCACGGCGATCGGTTTTCAAGCGGCGTTGGGGCGCATCGCTGCTGCCGCTTCCGGGTTTTTGGGTGTCCTATTGATGAGCACTCAAGATTACCGCACCCCGTTTTCCCTCATGGCGTTGTGCTACGCGCTCTCGACGTTTTTGTTTTGGACGCTGTTCGCCACCTGGAGCCGCCGCTGACGAAGGCGTAGCTTTAGCCGAGGCTTGACGTGTGCATTCCCCTTAACTTGCTTCGGGGTTCAACACTTCGATAACGAAGATGTACCCAAAGTATTAACCACCGTGAAAAGCACTTGAGACACCCTTCAACACCCTGTCGTTGATTTGACGATCAAAGAAGGAGTGTCATAGAATAGGAAAAAAGATTCTTGCTGCGAAGAAGGTTGAACATGCCAGAGTACACAGATAATTTTTTTGATGGTTTAAACAATCTCGGTGCTGTTGAACGAAAGTTGGACTCTGCGTTAGAGAATGCAGAACTCGTTGGTTCACTTCCCATCACCGAGAAAGATTTGGAAAAATTGGGTTGCTTGATTCGTGATTTCTTTGCTAATGAAAGAATGGATCAGGTTACAGAAAGGTTTCACCGTCGTTTTCCCAATTGTCTTGCAGTTTTTATGGTCTTTGAAGGGGTTCACGAATATCAGTCAGGAAATTATTGGGGACCACTCTGTCAATGTTTAGGAGTCGAACAAGGAACGTGGATAAATGGCTGGAGACGTTTCTTTTTGGCATTTCTCAAAGAACATGGTTTCCCTCAGTTTCAGGAGAGCAGCGGTCACAAGTATGTTACGCCAATTTTGGCGCATGGCGGCATCCCGGACTATTGTCTGCGTGATTTTTTTGACCACTTACTTTGGCCTGCTATTGATCAAATGTGGGGTGATGATGCACAAGAAATTTTGGCAGATTGGGGTAATCACCCTTCGCTCAAAAAGTTCACGGATCAACCGGTCAGGCGGTTTTTACAACGCGGTGGTTCGGTTGCCACAGATTTTTTTGAACGTTGTTTGGAAATGGTTTATCGAACTCAGGAAGAAGATAAAGTACCCAAGGCTCAAGAGGTGGGGCTTCCTGAACGTATCGTAGTTAGATGGCAAAAATGGTTTAGAGGACGGCGCAAAGTCCATTCTCAACGGCCCAAGGGAACACGCACACAATTTAGAAAACCTTTCATCGCTTTCGATCCCTACGATTCAAGAGGCATTGTCCTAAACCTACCCGAACAGCTCTTGCCTACTGCCACAACCTCCGATGCAAAACCACATTGGTCAATTAAATCTGGTGGCAAAGAAACAATTGTACGGGTCGACCTGTTTAGGCACGAAACTTCTTTCATCAAAACCGGGAAGAAAACCCATCCTATCCTCCCTGCCCGACAGTATCACCTGCAGTTATTTACAGACTCTGAACTGGTAAAACAGTGGCACCTCAAAGGGATGTTTGACCATGGATCAGCGCTCGTTTTTGACCCTTACAACATGAAGTTGCTCGATCCTAACAAACTCTCCAAACAGTTAATTTGGCTTGTCTATCCCAAAAACGCTCAACTATCATCTGACGACGTTGTGGGCCTCCCTTCGTTACCGGAAGCATGGTGCGATTATCAGGCCTGTGAAGTTGACTTAGAAAATCCTTTGGGGTTGCAACACGAAGGGCATGAGCGCAGATTCTCTTACGAAGATCCCAACGTCCGTCCTCATTTTTCTGGCGGTGTTTTAGCCCAGGAGGCAAGTGATAACGAAGAGGGGATCCCATTCTATTCGGAACTTCCCGCGTTGGTAATCCCCGAGGAGCATTTCAGTCCCAAGGGCACGCTGGTGATCATCCCACAGGGCGTGGCCGACCCTGCTAAATACAAAGAGATCCAAGGGCATGAATTAGTGTCTATAGCGGCGAAAAATGGCCGTGAAGTCGCTTTGTCCGACGAACGATTGCTGGGCAAAAATGTGGTCGGAAAATTCTTGCTACATTGGCAATGGCAAGGACATGATAAGAAGCTCTACCTGTGGAGTGTCCCCAGTTTGAAGATAGACAGTCCGAAACTGCTCGTCGGAGCCCAACAAGTCCAAGTCAGCATTGTTGCACCAAGCACTACCAAGTTGGAGCTGGAAACTGAAGCCGTCGAGGTCAATTCATCTCATGAAGCTGATGCAATAATTCATAGGCTTTCGATTGACGCAGAGTGTACCGAGATCAAAGGCAACTTAAAGTATCCACTTGAAGCCCAACTGTGTGAAATCCCTTTAACAATTCAAGTCCCGCGCTTGAGATGGAGTATCAGAGGCTTGCAAAATCAGCCGTCTATCGATTGGCAAGAGCATCCAATCTCTCTTACTTTAGCAGAATTGGAACAAGCTAATGATCTCTATTTTGTGTTCAAAACAACCCATGCGGTACAAGGTTTAGAGTTTCAATCCCTGGTGCTGAGAGGGACGGAACAAGAGCCCATGGAAACCTGCAAGCCTGAGCGTGGGCACGTGCCCCGTTTTTATCTCAGGAAATTCTTGCGGAATACGATTGCCACCACCCAACTTGGCAAATATAGCATTGCGCTCAGATTGAGCCATCCTGAACGTGGACGAAAAGAAATCCTCGTTTTACAAATTCGACGACCTCTGAAGGTTTCCAACCTTGCGGTAAGTTCGAAGGTAGAAAATGACCAGTTACTCCTGTCTATTTCTTGGCGAGGTGGCAACCATATCAAAGGGCTCATCCTGCGCCTTTGGAACCTGTGGAAGCCGTGGCAAGAGCCTTGGATCGTCGACGACATCGACGACAGAAATTCGGTTGAACGAAGCGAGCCGCTTTCAGAGCGATCTCCGGGGTATTATCGCGTGCAATTCGACGTTAATGATCCCTGGGGACCCAAGATTCCTCGCCCGTCGGGAGATGCTCCGGACGTATCTGATCATAAAATAGGTTCAGGGTCTTGGGAGTCTCACCTAAGCACTTTGTCTGGTGTCTCAGGCGTGCTTGAGCACTTCTTCGCAAACCAAATTTCGCAGGTACAACCAGACCCCCCAGAAAGCCAACTCACTGAAATCACCCCTGACGAAATTCAACAAGTGTTGAAACAAGCTCACCTTGTCGAGCAAGAATACAGAAGAAAAGGATTGTGCGCTTTTCACAGCCACCTCCAAAAGCGCGTATCACCCGTTGCCTTCTTTGAAGCCGTGCTGAGGGATCCCAAGTTAGCTACCAAACGTTTATTGCGCCTTCTTGTAGGTATAGGTGTTGCACAGGACCCCGAAACGCGACTTTGGTTTCTCAAGCAGGCTGAAACTCTGGATGAAGAAACAAAGCAGACGTTCTGGGAATGGTGGGTGCCGTTTGGCTTGTGGACCGAATTGCCCTCAGAGGGCATTAATCACGACCGTTTGATGGAATTTTCTGAACGTTATTTAGATGTGCTGGAGGACAATACAGACATCGTGCTGTGGGGGACTAATTGGCGTAGCAAGCACGCTGATAAACACAACAGAATCGATCTACGTGGTCACGAAGTATGGTATACAAATAGACACGAAGAAACCAAGCACTTTTATGACAAGATCAAAGAAAAATCTATACCTTTTCCCAATACTTTTAGACGAGATACAGATTCTGGCCATGGGAGAGTACACCAAATAGCTTTTACTATCGACATCACTGTACTTGCACAACGGTTAATAGCTCGCTGTTTTTGCGAGGAGGAAGAGGGAAAGTGGAGCAAACTTGGATTTCAGGTGTTCGAGACTTTTCCCGATCTTTACATATTTAATTTGTGTTTAATCGAAATGGAATATAGGGTTTTCAACGATTTTCCCAACGTGGATCTAAAGATTTCCACATACGGCATTTCAATGCCACACCTACAATTCAAAGCGAAGCAACTCCTGCAGGGGAGTTCAGACGAATTTCGTAAGGTTGATGTATCCATAACCGATCTAGGGTTAGTTGTAGAATCAAAATTTTACCCGTTCAGCAAACTTCATCGCTATAGATGGCAGTATCTTCACGAGGATTGGTCAACAAAAATGTGGTTTGATTTTGACGAGAAAACTCTGTTCTTAGACGAAGTAGATTCACTAATCAGGACACCTCTATGTCGATATCTAAGATGTATCATGCTTAATCTTATCATCGAAAGAATCTGATGAATAATAAGAACTCTCCTTAGGAGGCAAAAATGAGTTTGCACCCACTAGAGGTGACAAAATGTATCCACCAGGCCTACCGCCATTATCTGCAAACGTCTTTTCAACTCAAAGACCCAGAACTGAAAAATCAACTCAGTCAACTGTTGCAACAAGAAACACGCCTGTCGAAGGGGCCATTGCTAGAAGCTACACCTCCATTTAAAACAGCACGATCGATCGACGAGCTTATCAAAGAAAATCTGTTGCATCCTGACTTGAAACAAGTCACGGGGTTCCCCTTAGATCGTGCTCTGTACCTTCACCAAGAACAAGCTATTACCAAAGTCGTACATGATCAACGAAATGTTGTGGTCGCTACCGGGACAGGGAGTGGTAAAACCGAGTGTTTTTTGTTTCCCATCATCAATTCTTTGCTTTGTGAACGAGAAGCGGGTACGTTGGGGCCGGGAGTTCGGGCCCTGTTGCTCTACCCGATGAATGCCCTGGTCAACGACCAACTCAAACGTTTACGCCAACTATTGGAGCCGTTTCCAGAGCTTACCTTTGGTCGTTATGTGGGTGAAACACGGGAGAAAGATAAAAAAGCGGAAGAGTACTTCAGTACGTATTACCCCGACGAACCTCGTCTTAACAACGAACTGCTCTCGCGTGACAGCATGAGGGTAATGCCGCCCCACATCCTCATCACAAACTACGCCATGTTGGAATATCTGTTGTTACGTCCCAAGGACAGCCCGTTTTTTGACGGAGAAGACAGCGACCACTGGCGCTTCCTCGTGCTGGACGAAGCCCACATCTACAACGGCGCCGTGGGCATCGAGATGGCCATGTTGCTGCGCCGTCTTAAAGAGCGCGTGATCCAAAGCCAACCGGGCCGTTTACGCTGTATTGCAACCAGCGCAACGTTGGGAAAAGGTCGAGAAGATTTTACCCAGGTCACAAAATTTGCCCAACAGCTTTTTGGGGAACGTTTCGAGTGGGACGATCAGGACGAGAGCGAACAGGACGTTGTCGCTGCTGAACGAATGCCTCTAAAAACGTTGTACCAGATGGACAGCAAACCAGATCCAGCTCTGTATTCAGCGTTGGCTGACTGCGGGCCGGAAATTGACGTTGACGTTTTGGCCAAATGCACACTTGAACATGGCATTGGATCAGACGTCGTTCAAAAAGCGAGGGCCTTTGCAACAGGATATGAGCCATCGTTGGCGACATCACGATTTTTGTATAGCGTGCTCCAAGATAATGAACACCTGTTACGGCTTCGTCAGGCGTTAAGAGAAAACGCCCAAATGTTGGATCAAGTTCTTGATGTTGTGATCCCCATCAGTGAGTGTAAAGACCGAGAAACAGCAACCCAAACGCTTATTGCTCTTGTTGATCTTGCTGTTCGAGCCAGAGCAGAGAAAGAGGATCAGCCGTTGCTCCCCGCACGTTACCACCTGTTTGTCAAAGCGCTTGAAGGAGCTTTTGTCAGTCTTTATCCGAAAAAACAATTGTTCTTGGATCGTAGGGAACAACTGAAACTTGGACAGAGACCCGACCCAGTTCCCGTGTTTGAATTGGCGGCATGTCGTCGTTGTGGACAAACCTACTTGGCCGGTCGTTTGAGTGACGAAGAGGGTGGACTCGAACGTCTACTACAACACACTGCACTCAACGAATCGGGAAAAAACGAGTTTTTTTTGTTGCGCGATACGGACTTTACAGAGATTGAGCCTAACGAAGACGAAGAGGTCACCTGGGAAACGCTCGACAAAGCAGAGAAGGCAAAAACAAACAGCAAAGAACAGGCTGATCATTTTGCTGAAGGTGACTACGAGCTTTGCGCTTGTTGTGGTGGAATCTGGCCTGCGAACCAACTCACGGGTAAGTGTTCGTGTACGTCAGATCAAAATCACCTCTGGCGTTTGATGAAGGTTCCTGTAAAAAATGGGCAGGTCAACACATGCCCCGCCTGTGGTAATCGTAGTCCAGGCATTGTACGGCGCTTCCTCACAGGAAAAGATGCCACAGCGAGCGTCCTAGGCAGCGCGTTGTATCAACAAATTCCGCCAGCAAAAGAACCGCTTTTGTCAGAGCCTGAAGAAACTGTAGAAGATGAGTGGGTCACATCTTCTCAACAAACCCAGAAAGAAAACCATTTGTCTGGACAAGGGCGTAAATTGTTGATTTTTTCCGATAGTCGCCAAGATGCGGCCTTTTTTGCCTCTTATTTTGAACGCACTTATGACAACATCTTGCAGCGGCGGTTAATCGTCAAAGTCCTGCAAGAGAACCACCTTGCCGTTCAAGAAAAGGCGTGGAGAGTTCAGAATCTGATTAAGCCACTCTTGCGTGAAGCAAAAAAGCTACAACTCTTTGATGACACTCAAGGTCCCCAAGACTGTGAGGACGAGGTGTGGACCTGGCTGATGCAAGAACTTATCGCGCTTGATCGTCGCAACAGCTTGGAGGGATTAGGGCTGCTTGGTTTTCGTCTGGTTAAACCGGAGAACTGGCAATCTCCCAAGCCACTATTACGGTCCCCTTGGTCATTAACAGGGGAGGAAGCCTGGACCCTCTACCAAATTTTGCTAGACAGTTTTCGTTTGCAGGGGGTCTTAACGTTCCCAGACGCGGTCCCCCCAACAAGCGAGGCTTTTGCTCCGAGGAATTTTGACTTTTTCATGCGCGGGGATACTTCGGCTTATGGTATAAAAAGCTGGGCTTCACCACGACGAGGGACATTGAATCGGCGTCTGGATTTTTTGATGAAGTTGCTACAACGGCGTAAAAACGACATAGACCAAGATCAAGCAAAGACTGAATGCCAAAAAGTTCTCGACGGGATTTGGAATAACATCGTCAAAGACACTCTTTGGACTGAATATTTTAGAAAAAGTATCCGTGGTGAAGAAGGTATCGTCTACCAACTAAGACATGAAATGTGGGAATTGATCACGGAAAAGGACTCTTGGTATCGCTGTGATACCTGTGGCATGGTGTGGACCTATAACCTCTGCGACGTCTGCCCCACCTACCGTTGCACAGGAACCCCAAAACCGTGTCAAACTTCAAAAGAATTCGAGGACAACCACTATCGCTCGCTTTATCAGTCACCAATTACTATTCCGATGCACATCGAGGAACACACGGCCCAACTTGCAAGCACAGAAGCTGCTGATTTACAAGAACGTTTTGTCAAAGGCGAAGTCGACGTGCTTAGTTGTTCCACCACGTTTGAATTGGGCGTCGATGTTGGCGAGTTGGAAGCGGTGTTTCTACGAAATGTACCGCCCCACCCGTCCAACTACATCCAACGAGCGGGCCGCGCAGGTCGCAGAACGGAGTCCACTGCCTTTGTACTGACCTTTGCGCAGCGTCGTTCCCACGATCTGGGTTACTACCAAAAACCGCAGGATATGGTTTCGGGGCAAATTCGACCGCCTTATTTCGAACTGCTCAACGAAAAAATCATCCGCAGGCATCTGCACGCCGTTGCTTTTGCTCAGTTCTGGAAAGAGAACGACACGTTTTTTCGCTATGTACAAGATTTCTTTACCCTGGATACTAACGAGCAACTAGGGACGGACAAACTCAAATCCTGGTTAGACTTGCACCCAAAAACGCTGCAAAAATCGCTTGAACGTGTTATCCCCCCAGATTTTCACGATCATTTCGGCCTTTCTTCTTGGGATTGGATACAACAACTGCTGAGTGGGGATCAAGATGATCCTGGTGTTTTAACTGTCGCTACTTTGGTAGTTAAAGAAGAACTAAACATCCTTGAGCAAGCAAGGCAAGAAGCCTTCGACCAGGGCAAATCTCTTGATTACTTACAACGTTCTATCAAGACGATCAAAGAGGCAAATCTATTAGGCTTCCTTTCCTCACGAAACGTTCTGCCCAAATACGGTTTTCCCGTTGATGTGGTAGAACTAGAGCTTCTACATCATGGTGGAGAAGCCAAAAAACTTGAGTTACAACGCGATCTACGTATAGCTTTGTCAGAATACGCACCTGGGAGCGAAGTCGTAGCCGCCAAAAAATTGTGGACCGGTTATGGTCTCAAACGAATTGCTAGACTCGAATGGCCCAAATATTGCTATGCTATCTGTAAACAATGTGGTCGATATCAACGGGTTCGATATAAGAATGGGAAAGGTACGTTGGAGCGTTGTATCACGTGCAAGGAACCACTCTCTCAGATTGGCACGTTTGTCATTCCTAAATTTGGATTCATCACCAACGCAAAACCTCCTAAAAAACCAAGACAACGTCGCCCCATGAAAACATACTCTTCAAGGGTGTACTTTGCAGGAGGAGGACAATCAAACGAAAACAACCTGAGTGGAACGCCAAAATTTGGCAGGTATGCCTTTGAATGGAAATATGCTCAACAAGGCACACTCGCAGTCATCAACGCGGGAAAAGCAGGCAGAGGTTTTCGCGTCTGTCATGCTTGTGGTTATGCAGAACTCGTCAGTTTTTCTACAAGCAAAACCAAAACAAACGATGGTCATAACACACCGCTTGGTAAAAAATGCAAGGCAAAACAACTTCAGCATTATCACCTTGGTCACGAATTTCTTAGCGACATTTTTGATCTGCGCGTTCACGGGGTTAACAGGCACGATCAACCCTTCTGGCTGTCTTTGCTATACGCATTGCTTGAAGGAGCCAGTCACGTTCTCAATGTGCCCCGCGATAACCTGGACGGCTGCCTTTACCCCTACACCAAAGACAGCTCCCCCGCGTTGGTCTTCTTCGACAACGTGCCAGGTGGTGCAGGACACGTTAAGCGTATGGGGTCAAACTTGGGAGAGGTGCTAAAAGCTGCCCTTAAAAAGGTCGACGGACAATGTGGTTGTGGGCCAGAAACCAGTTGTCATGGATGTCTAAGAGGCTATTACAACCAATATTATCACGAACAATTACAACGCGGCCTGGTGCTTGAATTTCTCGAAAACGTGATGGGCCAGAGAGATCCAGTTGCCTGACCAAACGGGCCGCACCCACCACAGCCGGCGTGGGCATGCACGAAGCTCTTGTCTAGGGTGACCAGGAACTCAGCGTAGAACACTTTGGTCAGGATCAAGCCTGCCGCCTCGATCAGTTCCACCTTGCGCTGGTCGGCCTTGGCCTCGATCGTGTAGTCGAGTATATCGATCTTCAGTTCGTCGAACACGAAGACCTCATGGCGTTTGTTGAATACGCGCAGTTCGTAGAGCGAGTCAAACTACTGGACGCTGTTCCGCCACATGGAGCCGCCGCCGCCGCACGCCGAAGCTGGCGAAGGCGTCGCTTTGGCCAAGGTTTAGAGAACGTTCAGAAATTATGGGATTATGGGGTATGGTCGATATCGGGGACAAATCTATGCTATACTAATTTCTATAATTTGTGACTATAATCGCACGAACACGCGTTACAAAAGCAATGCCGCTTCACTCTACGGCTTTGTGATCGTTGGCTACGAGAAACGTTAGACCACATACCAAGGAAAGAGATGAAAGTCAACGACAGCGGAATGCCAGAAGAAACTTACTGGAACAGCTTATTTGACTTAGCAGGCATTGTCGACTGGTTGGCTCTTCCCCAAAAAACCGTCACCGTAGCCGAGCTTGGTTGCGGCTATGGCACGTTTGCTGTCCCGATCACAAAGAGGTTAAAAGGTGAAATTTATGCCTTTGATATTGAGCTATCAATGCTTGAAGTGGCACAAAAAATGCTCGAGAGGCTGGCTTAGCAAATATCACTTTTGAACTGAGAGATGTTCTTGAACAGGGCACAGGGCTTGAGTTTAACAGCGTCGATAAATTTCGATGTTCTCATTGGCGTCCTCCTGTCGATATGATGCCAGGGTTCTCCACTAAGTAAGTGGTCTACCGTTCAGGGAAGCTTACGTAAGCATCTTGGCCCTCCTCTCCTTGTCCCCACATGGCACTACCAAAAAGAGCGCGTAATGGACAAGACCACCGTGTGCAGTGGTCGTGGTCCGGGTAACGCCCATGACGGTGTCTTTGTACGTCCTATCACCTAACAGGCCCCAACGAGCGTGGCTCGAATCACATACGACTTTGGGGCCGCAGGCTAAGCTCGAAC
>Ga0114931_10010377_pt1 | contig 11090 bp, 13 predicted proteins | sample 2SBtaG_FD_89579 | JGI IMG/M metagenome (GOLD analysis project Ga0114931, IMG submission 89579) | Deep subsurface microbial communities from Kolumbo volcano to uncover new lineages of life (NeLLi) - 2SBTROV14_V59a metaG | ecosystem: Environmental > Aquatic > Marine > Volcanic | place: Kolumbo...
AGCGCCCAGAGGATCACGAAGATGACCACGCCGACCAGGCCGATGGCCATGTACTGCCGGTTGAGGTACGCGCTCGCGCCCTCCTGCACGGCGCTCGCGATCTCTTGCATGCGCGCCGAGCCGGCCGGAGCCGAGAGGACCGAGCGCGCCGCGAACAGCCCGTAGAGCACCGCGACGACGCCGCTGGCGACGACGAACCAGTAGACGGTAGGCATCGGAAGCACCCCTGTCAGATAGCTGGAACGGGAACCGCCGCATCACCCACCGCGGACCCGGCGGAACGGCGAGTTCGCCACTGGATGGCGCGGAAAATGCCAGAGCCGAGGCGATTACGCAACCGCCGTGTTGCAGTGCAACAGAAACCGCCGGGGCTTAGTGGGTCACCTGCACCAGGACATCGCGCACGGCGTCCTCGCCCAACACTCTCTTGGCGCTGGCGAGAAGGCGCGCCTTGACCCGGGCGATGTTCAGAAGCCTTTCCTCGGGTGGCCGGATCATGGCGAGGTCGAGGAGATCGGTGGCGAAGGCGTCGCGCAGCCGGGGCGTGAAATCGCGCACATGCTGCAGATCGCGTGAGCCCGAGAGCTCGAGATCGAGAATCAGGGTGACGAAGCGGGTGAAGGCGCCGTCCCGGACGAAGGGCGCGGTGATGGGCTCCATCTCGTAGTAGATCGGCTGACCGGCATCGGCGGTCACCACGGGGGCCGAACTCGGGGCGATCAGGGTGAGCCAAGCCACGAACCCGCCGCCGCCGAGCAGCGCGAGCACGCCCACGAGGATCAAGACCTTCTTCATCGCCGTCATCCGCAACGGTCGCAGCGGCGCTGCCGCCACCCCTGGGGATAGCGCCAAGAAGACTAAGGTTCGGTAACGAGCGGGGCGGCGATCAGGCGGTGCCGATGCCCTGGCCGCAGACGTGATCGACCCGATAGGCCTCGACACAGTCGGAATCGGACTCGATCGCGTACTCGGACGAGCGCCACAAGGTCAGCCGGCCGATCTCCCAGCGCGCCGGATCGAGCATGACGGCGCGCGAGAACAGCCCCGGGGTTCGGATCAGGGCGCGGTGACGCTCGGCCTCGCGCTTGGCCACCACGGCGAGCGATTCGTCGTCGATGGCGTCGATCTCCCGCACCGCATAGTGCGGTATCGCGACCTCGGGCCCGAGGTCATAGCTCAGGATGGTCCAGGTCCGAAGGCGCGGCCGATCGATCCCGTCGACCACGTCGCGGAAGTGATCGTCGAACAGGAAGGTGCGCAAAGAGCGCCCGTTGCGCCAGACGAAGAAGGGGGCAAGCTGTCGCAGATCCTCGTTCACCAGACACGACGCCTGGACCAGGCCACGACCGGCCAGCGCCTCCGCCGTCTCGGTGATGCGACCCTCGGCATTCGCGATATCGCCGCCGAGCGGCCGGATGACGATCTGCATCGCCTGCATGGGCAAGCTCTCCCCAGGCTGCGGTCCTGTCTGGATCACGATAACGATAACCGGCCTGGGCGCCGCCAACAACTGCGACGCACGCATGGAAGGCATGCGCCCGCGCCGATCTAGCGCCGATGGCGGTATCCGGTCTCGGCGAGGACGAGCGCATTGCCCTCGGCGTCGATCACCCGCACGCCCGCGCCCTCGGCGACCTGGCCGATCTCGGTGACGGCGAGCCCGACCTCGGCGGCGAGCGCGGCGATCGCGGCCGAGCATGCGGCCGGCGCGGTGAAGGCGATCTCGTAATCGTCGCCGCCGACCAGGGGGAGCCGGGCGATCTCGGGGTGCTCGCCGATCAGGGTGGCGACGGCGGGGCACAGCGGCAGGCGCGCGGCTGCGATTGCGATGGCGACAGCCGAGGCCTCGGCGAGGTGGCCGAGATCGGCGACGAGACCGTCGGAAATGTCGATCGCGGCGTTCGCCACCTCGGCGAGGCGGCGGCCGAAGGCGACCCGTGGCTCGGGCAGGCGATAGCGCGCGATCAGCGTCTCGCGGGCGAGCGGATCGGCACCGATCACCCGGTTCTCGAGGATGCCAAGCCCGATCGCCGCATCGCCCAAGGTACCGGTGACGAAGACGCGATCGCCCGGGCGGGCACCGGCGCGATGGACGGCGCGGCCGCGCGTCACCGTTCCCAGCGCGGTGAGCGAGGCGGTGAACGGTCCCGGCGTCATCACCGTGTCGCCGCCGATGAGCCGGACCCCGAAGCGTGCCTGATCGGCGGCCAGACCGGCGGCGAACCGCCGCATCCACTCGGCGTCGCAGGCCGGGCCGATGGCCACCGTCATGAGGTAGTGCGCCGGCGTGGCCCCCATCGCCGCGAGGTCCGAAAGGTTGACCCGCAAGAGCTTGCGCGCCACCAGATCGGGCGGATCGTCGACCAGGGTGTGGACGCCGGCGACGATGGCGTCGGTGGTGACGACCAGCTCGCTGCCGGCCTCCGGCGCCAGCACCGCGGCGTCGTCATGCAGCCCCAGGGATTCGGGCGCGCCGGCGGCCAGGGGCGCGAACAAGCTCTCGATCAGGGCGAACTCGTCGAGCGTCATTCGCCGTTGGCGGCGTCGGATGGGGGGCGCACGCGGCGCGCCACCCGGTCGAGAACGGCGTTCACCAGCGCCGGCTCGCTGCGGCCGAAGAAGGCCCGGGCGACCTCGACGTACTCGTCGATGATCACTGCCGCGGGGACCTCGGGGCGGGCCACAAGCTCGTAGACGCCGACCCTGAGCACCGCCAGCAGGACGCGCTCGAGCCGCTCCCCGGTCCGCCCGCCCGTCAGGGCCGAATCGATCAGGGCGTCGATCTCGTCGCGCCGCGCGCCCGTTCCGCGCACCAGCGCCTCGAACAGCGCCCGGTCGGGGGTGAGCGCGGTCGCGCCTTCGGCCCCCCGGGCGAAGCCGTCGCGCTCGAACTCGGCGATGACGGTCTCGGGCTTGGCGTCGTCGAAGCCCATCCGGTAGCATGCCTGCACCGCTACCAGCCGGGCGACCGAGCGGCGATCGGCGCCGCTGCGCTCGGCGTTTGCGATCATCAGCCGGCGAGACGCCGCTTGAGCGCGATCATGGCGAGGCAGGCGCGCGCCGCCGCGGCCCCCTTGTTCCCTTGCACCATGGCCGCCCGCACCCGGGCCTGATCCCGGGTCTCGCAGGTGAGGATGCCAAAGCCGATGGCGGCCCGGGACTCGCGGGCGAGGGTCGCGATCCCGCGCGCGCTCTCGCTGCAGACGTAATCGTAATGGCTGGTCTCGCCGCGGATGACACAGCCGAGCGCGACGAAGCCGTCATAGCCGCCGGCCTCGAGGGCGAAGGCGATCGCCGCCGGGACCTCGAAGGCGCCGGGAACGGCGATCCGCTCGACCCGCACGCCGGCCTCCGCGAGGGCGGCGAGGGCACCGCGACAGAGCTCGTCGGCGATCTCGGGGTAGAACCGGGCCTCGACCACCAGGACGCGCGGGGCCTCAGCCATCGGTGTCGGCGATCCGCCGCTCCTCGACGACGCTGATGCCATAGCCGTCGAGCCCGACGTAGGCATGGTGGGTGTTGGACAAGAGGATCAGCCGGCGCACCCCGAGGTCGAGAAGAATCTGGGCCCCGATGCCGATCTCCCTGAGATCGACCTCGCCGCCTGAAGCCGCCTGCCCGAGACGGGCGCGGACCCGGGCCGAAAGGCTGGTGGCACTGGTCTCGCGGATCACCACGATGACGCCGCGGCCGGCCTCGGCGACCATCCGCATGGCCGCCGGCAAGGCACCACGGCCGCTCGTCCGGTCGCCGAGGACGTCGTCGAGGACGTTGAGGGCGTGCACCCGGCAGAGCACTGGCTGATCGCCGCTGACGTCGCCCTTGATCAGGGCGACGTGCTCGGCATAGGGCGTCGTGCCGGCATAGACGATCATCCGGAAGGGGCCGCCGAAGCGGCTGTCGATGGTGGTCTCCTCGGCCCGCCGAACGACCCGCTCATAGCGCAGGCGATAGGCGATCAGGTCGGCGATGGTGGCGATCTTGAGGCCGTGGCGCTGGGCGAAGCTCACCAGGTCGGGGAGCCGGGCCATGGTGCCGTCCTCGTTCATGATCTCGCAGACCACGCCGGCCGGCATCAGCCCGGCGAGCCGCGCGATGTCCACCGCCGCCTCGGTGTGGCCGGCGCGCAGCAGCGTCCCGCCGGCGCGCGCCACCAGGGGGAAGACGTGGCCCGGCGAGACGATGTCGTCGCGGCCCTTGGTGGGGTCGATGGCCACCGCGATGGTCCGCGCCCGATCGGCCACCGAGATGCCGGTGGAGACGCCCTCGCGGGCCTCGATCGAGACCGTGAAGGCGGTTTCGTGGCGCGACTGGTTGCGCCGGGTCATCAACGGCAGGCCGAGGTCCTCGACCCGCTCGCGGGTGAGCGCCAGGCAGATCAGGCCGCGCCCGTGGGTGGCCATGAAGTTGATGGCCTCGGGCGTCGCCATCTGCGCCGGCACCACCAGGTCACCCTCGTTCTCGCGGCTCTCGTCGTCGACCAGGATGAAGATGCGACCGTTGCGCGCTTCCTCGACGATCTCCTCGATCGACGACAGGAACTCCCGACCCGCATTCATGTTCACCGTGCCTCCATGAGGCGGGAAACATAGCGCGCCAGCACGTCGATCTCCAGGTTGACGGCATCGCCCGGCCGACGGCCGCCGAAGGTGGTGGCCGCCAGGGTATGGGGGATGAGGTTGACGGTGAAGCGCTGGCCCGCGACCGCATTCACGGTGAGCGAGACGCCGTCTGCCGCAATCGAGCCCTTGGCCGCGATGTGGCTCATCAAGGCGGGCGGTGCGGCGATGGTGAAGCGGACCGAATCGCCCTCCCCTTCGCGCTCGACGATCTCGCCGAGCCCGTCGACGTGGCCGAGCACCATGTGGCCGCCGAGCTCGTCGCCGACCCGAAGCGCGCGCTCCAGGTTGACCCCGGCCCCCGGACGCCAGCCGCCGAGGGTGGTGCAGCGCAGGGTCTCGGCCGAGGCATCGACGGCGAACCACCCCGGGCCCTTGGCCACCACGGTGAGGCAGCAGCCGGCGCAGGCGATCGAGGCGCCGAGCGCGAGGGTGTCGGTCTCGAGGGTGGTCTCGATGACGATGCGCATGTCGCCGCGGGGCTCGATGGCCCGGACCCTGCCGATGTCGCTGACGATGCCGGTGAACATGACGCTCACCCCGCGCGCTCGAGGGTCTCGAGGGTATCGTCGCCCAGGTCCAGCGTCTCGCATCGCCGTAAGCGCGGGCCGGCGGCCGGGCTTTCGAGAGCGAGCGCACCGATGGCGGCGATCGCGTCGGCCCCGAGGATTCCGGACGAGCGGAACCAGTAGAGGCGATCGACCAGGCCGGCGCCGAGCAGCGCGGTCGCCAGCGCCGCCCCGCCCTCGACGAGAAGCCGGGTGAGGCCGCGCCCGCCCAGCGCCGACAGCGCCGCGGCGGGATCGACCCGGCCCTCGGTGGTGGCCGCGACGGCGATGACCTCGGCCCCGGCGTCCTCGAGCACGGCTCGCGATGCCGCCGGCGCGGTCTCGGTGGTCAGCACCCAGAGGGGCCGCTCGCCGGCCGAGCGCACCAGAGCACTCGCCGCCGGCAGGCGCAGGCGGCTGTCGACGACGATGCGCAGCGGCGAGCGCGCCGCCATCCCGGGCAGGCGGCAGTCGAGCCGGGGATCGTCGGTGAGCGCGGTGCCGATCCCCACCATCACCGCGTCGTGGCTCGCCCGCAGCAGGTGAGCGCGCGCCCGCGCGGCCTCACCGGTGATCCAGCGGCTGGCGCCCGTGCGCGCCGCGATCCGCCCGTCGAGCGTGGTCGCGAGCTTGAGCGCGACCAGCGGCCGCCCTGCCTGCAGCCGGAGCAGGAAGCCGGCGTTGAGGTCGGCCGCCTCGGCGCGGCGCAGACCCACGGCACAGGGGATACCGGCGGCGCCGAGCCGCGCGATCCCGGCGCCGGCCACCCGGGGGTCGGGGTCCTCGAGCGCGATCACCGCCCGCTCGATACCCGCGGCGACGAGGGCGTCGGCGCACGGCGGGGTGCGGCCGTGATGGGCGCAGGGCTCGAGGCTGACATAGGCGGTGGCCCCGGAGGCCGCCGCGCCGGCGCGCCGCAACGCCTCGGTCTCGGCATGGGGAGTGCCGCCGACCCCGGTCCAGCCGCGACCGACGACCCGCCGCTCGCGCACCAGGACGCAGCCGACGGCGGGGTTGGGCCAGACCGCACCGAGGCCGCGCCGGGCGAGCGTCAGCGCCGCCGCCATGGGCGTCTCGTCGAAGGCCTCAGTCGCCGTCGCCACTCAGCTTGCCGACGAAGTCCTCGAAGTCCTTCGCCTCGCGGAAGTTGCGATAGACCGAGGCGAAGCGGACATAGGCCACGGGGTCGAGATTGGCGAGCGCGTCCATCACCATCTCGCCGATCACCTTGGACGGGATGTCGGTCTCGCCCATGCTTTCGAGCCGGCGCTGGATGCCGTTGACCAGACGGTCGATGCGCTCGGGCTCGACCGGGCGCTTGCGCAGCGCGACCTGGATCGAGCGCGCCAGCTTGTCGCGATCGAACGGCACCCGCGCCCCGGTGGACTTGATCACGGTGAGGTCGCGGAGCTGGACCCGCTCGAAGGTGGTAAAGCGCGAGCCGCAGCCCGGGCAGTGACGCCGCCGGCGGATGGCGGCGCCGTCCTCGGCCGGACGCGAGTCCTTCACCTGGGTGTCGTCGCTACCGCAGAACGGGCATCGCATGATCGTCTGTTCCTCGGGCTCGCTGGGGCTATCGGCCCAGGTCGGGATAAAGCGGGAAGCGGCGGCAGAGCTCGGTGACCCGGGTGCGCGCGGCGGTCTCGGCGGCGCCGTTGTCGGCGCCCGCGGCGGCGAGGCCGTCGAGGACGTCGGCGATCAGGGACCCGACCAGGCGGAACTCCTCGACCGCGAAGCCGCGGGTGGTCGCTGCCGGCGTCCCCAGGCGGATGCCCGAGGTGACCGTGGGCTTGGCCGGATCGTCGGGAACCGCGTTCTTGTTGCAGGTGATTCGCGCCCGCTCGAGGCTCTGCTCGGCGTCGCGCCCGGTGAGCCGCTTGGCGCGGAGGTCGACCAGCATCAGGTGGGTATCGGTCCCGCCCGAGACCAGGTCGTAGCCGCGCCCCGTCAGGGTCTCGGCCAGTGCCCGGGCGTTGTCGACCACGGCCCGGGCATAGGCGCGAAACTCGGGCCTGAGCGCCTCGCCGAGGCCGACCGCCTTGCCGGCGATGACGTGCATCAGAGGACCGCCCTGGAGGCCGGGAAAGACCGCCGAGTTGATCCTGCGCCCGAGCGCCTCGTCGTTGGCCAGGATCATCCCGCCACGGGCGCCGCGCAGCGTCTTGTGGGTGGTCGTGGTGACGATGTGGGCATGGGGCAGCGGGCTCGGGTGTACGCCGCCGGCGACCAGGCCGGCGAAGTGCGCCATATCGACCATCAGCATCGCGCCGACCGAATCGGCGATCTCGCGGAAGCGGGCGAAATCGATGATCCGCGGGTAGGCCGAGCCGCCGGCGACGATCAGCTTGGGCCGGTGCTCTTCGGCGAGGCGCGCCACCTCGTCGTAGTCGATGCGGGCATCGTCGGAGCGGATCCCGTACTGCACGGCGTGGAACCACTTGCCCGAGAGATTGGGCGCCGCCCCGTGGGTGAGATGGCCGCCGGCCGCCAGCGCGAGCCCGAGGAAGGTGTCGCCCGGCGCCATCACGCTCATGAAGGCGGCCTGATTGGCCTGGGCGCCCGAATGGGGCTGGACGTTGGCGTAGGCGCAGTCGAACAGGCGCTTGGCCCGATCGATGGCCAGGGCCTCGACCTCGTCGACGAAGGCGCAGCCGCCGTAATAGCGACGGGAGGGATAGCCCTCGGCGTACTTGTTGGTGAGCACCGAACCCTGGGCCTCGAGGACGGCGCGACTGACGATGTTCTCCGAGGCGATCAGCTCGATGCCGTCGTCCTGGCGCCGGAGCTCGCGGCCGATCGCGCCGGCGATCTCGGGGTCGGTGGCGGCGAGACGGGCGGTAAAGAACTCGGCGGCGAACGCGCTGTCCGTTGGCATGGCTCCCATCCTGGATGTGCTGACCGTGGTCGCTCTTGAGCATGCCGGCCGTGAATTCGTCAAGCAACGCGGCGGCGACAGTGCCCTCCCTGGTATTGCTAGCACATCTAGCGGCGCGAGGCCAAGCGACCACAAGACCTGAATGGCCCGCGCGGGGCGACCAGCAGGCCGGGCGGGTGCGCCAAGGCACCCCTGCCGTCTTTCCTTGAGCTTGCCGAGAGATAAGGGTTTGTTAATTGTTCGCCGGACAATAGAGCACGCCTGGAATCCTGTTGACAGATCGCGCCGATCATGCCAGTTAGGCGCCCGACTGTGGCATAGTGAAGGATTGACGAGGATGGATCGAGAGGCCAGCGAGAAAATTCCGCACGATGAAATACTGCGTATGACGGCGCAAATCGTTTCTGCTTACGTCAGCCATAACGAGCTTCCGGGGGGGCAAATCCCGGAAGTGATCCGCTCCGTCTACGTGACCCTGGATTCGCAGCGCTCCGCCGAAGCCGCGGCGGCGCAGGAGCCACCCAAGACCGCCGTCTAGATCCGCAAGTCGGTGACGCCCGACTACATCGTCTGCCTCGAGGACGGCAAGAAGCTCAAGATGCTCAAGCGGCATCTCCGCACCACCTACGGGATGACCCCCGAAGAGTACCGGGCCAAGTGGGGCCTGTCGCCCGACTACCCGATGGTGGCGCCCAACTATGCCGCCCAGCGCTCGGCCTTCGCCAAGAAGATCGGCCTCGGGCGCAAGCGTGCCGGCGGCCGCCGCGGCGCTCGCCGGGCCCGATAACGCGGCACCCTTCGTCCGCCGCGAATCGGGTAGGAAGGGGCCTCGCGGCGCCCCTCCTCCCACACCACCGGGCATACGTTCTACGTACCACGGCGGTTTCCGTCAGTCTGTAACGCAAGGTACCGGTCCGTCACGGGCACGAGACCCTGCCGTGTGAACCAGGCGAGTGTCATGGCCTCGGTTGCTTGGTAAGCGAGGGCCATGCGCCACCAGCCTTTGCCGGTAAGCGCCAGCAACCACGCCCGCCATTCCGGTACGCCGAGCCCTTGCAGGAAGTCGGCGATGGCCTTCGGGCGTTTGCACTGCTTGAGCCGGACGCAGCGCAGCTTTCGACGGATCCATTCGTCGAGGCGTTGCAGGCGGCTCTTGCAGTGGGCGTGGCGGAAGTAGCTCACCCAACCGGCCATGAAGGCATTGACCTCCGCGATCATGCGCGCGAGCGAGATACCCCGGTTGCGCTTGGTGATCCGGCGCAGGCGCTGCCTCGCGCGGGCCAGGCTCTTGGGCGCGATGCCCAAGCGCCCGTCTCGCAACAGCCGGTGGCCGAGGAAAGAGCGCTCCCCGACCGGGGCGACGGCGCTTTTGTCCCGGTTGACCTGGAGATGCAACCTACCTTGGAGGAATTCGGCGACCGAGGCCATGACCCGCTCTCCCGCCGCCTGGGACCGCACATAGATGTTGCAGTCGTCGGCGTAGCGGCAGAAGCGGTGGCCTCTCGCCTCCAGCATCTTGTCGAGGTCGTCCAGGAGCAGGTTGGCGAGCAGCGGCGAGAGCGGGCCACCCTGGGGCGTGCCCTCAGATCGCCGCATGCGAACGCCCTCTCGAATCATTCCCGCTTCCAGAAAGCGGCGAACGATCTTCAAAAGACGCTTGTCACCGATGCGCCGCGCCAAGCGGGCCATGAGGATATCGTGGTTGATCCGGTCGAAGAACTTCTCCAGATCGAGATCGACCACGATGCCACGGCCCTCGGCAACGTACTTCCCCGCCTGGGCCAGAGCGTCATGGGCGCTCCGCCCCGGACGGAAGCCGAAGCTCGACGCCGAGAACGTCGGGTCGAGGATCGGCTGCAGGACTTGCAGAATGGCCTGCTGGACTAGGCGGTCGACAACCGTCGGGATGCCCAGTTGTCGCACCCCGCCACCCGGCTTGGGAATCTCCATCCCCTTGACCGGTCGTGGCCGATAGCTGCCTCGCACCAGTTGGACCACCAGCGTATCCTTGTGATCGGCGAGCCAGGGCCGCAGGTCGTTGACGGTCATCCCGTCCCCGCCCGGTGCCCCCTTGTTCGCCTTCACCCGCTTGTAGGCATGGTTCAGGTTGGCGGAACTCGCCACCCGTTCCATCAGGTCTTGCGTCAAGGCTCGTTGCCGGTCCAACGCCGCGAGCGCTTGTGGCTCCGCGCACGCCCCAGCTCCGGTTCCGCCGTCGCCGGGTGCGCCGTGGCGCAGGGCCTTCAGCAGCGCCTCGTCGAAGAGGTCAAGCTGATCGTCCCTGCCTTGCTGCCGCTCCGCGCTCATCGAGTTGGCTCAGACTGCTCCTTGCTTCAGGATTCGGCCCTTCGCCGACCTGCCTGGCCGGCTACTATGGCCTCTGCTGACTTCTCCCTGGGCATCGGATGGCGTTGCCGCCAACCTGCTCGGGCTCGTCCCGAGACCCACGGAGACCTCCCTGGGTAAGACACTGATCTTTCCCCCGGTCGCGGCCGGATTTACCAATGCGATCTCCGAACGACTACCGGGCATCACCATCCACTGCTGGCTTACCCCATCGCACCGGCCTGATATCCGGTTCCTGTTCGTCCGCTCCGAGTTTTGCCTCCAGCTTCCTCCCCACCCCGCCTCGCGGCGACGCAGTTGCCTTCCGCTAACGGTTCCGGTCGTTACGGCCCGTAGAGGACTCTCACCTCCTGGATCAGTGTCATGCCAGGCACACAGAAAAATGGGCGGCCCACGAGGGGCCGCCCGAGTAGGGGGATCTTGGAGGAGAGTGGAGGGAGCAAGTTGCGCCTCTCAACTTACGCGCCGCCACCACCCGATCCCATCGGGCATCGCATGGTGACGACCTCCACCCGATCCTTTGCAACACTCGTGCCACACCGGTAAAATGCAGTGTATTTCAATATGATAGAAATTATCGGCGGGACCGGCGGGGGGCTGGCGGAAGCAAAGTGTAAAGCCGGCTGACACCCCCTCCCCTCCGCTGCGCCCCTCCTGAGCCGGTCATCGCCCGGACCGTCTCGGCCCAAGTGATTGAAACGA
>Ga0114931_10010378_pt1 | contig 11090 bp, 9 predicted proteins | sample 2SBtaG_FD_89579 | JGI IMG/M metagenome (GOLD analysis project Ga0114931, IMG submission 89579) | Deep subsurface microbial communities from Kolumbo volcano to uncover new lineages of life (NeLLi) - 2SBTROV14_V59a metaG | ecosystem: Environmental > Aquatic > Marine > Volcanic | place: Kolumbo...
GCATACACCACGATCGCCACTTGTCGCGGAGAAAAGCCCGCGCGTCGCAGATGGTGATGGACGTGTTCCTGGTCGCGCTCGAAGAGCGGCGCTCCCCGAACGAGGCGGCGCACCATGGTCATCGTCGTGTCGAAGACAGGAACGCCGAACGCCACCAGGGGCACCGCGATCGTGACCAGGGTCGGCCCTTTGGTGGAACCCTGCACCGCGAGCCCGGCGAGCAGAAAGCCGGCCAGGAGGCTTCCCGAATCCCCGAGGTAGGCCCGGGCCGGAGGGAAGTTGAAAGGGAGGAACCCGAGCAGGGCCCCGGCCAGTCCGGCGGTCACGAGTCCGATGCCCGGGTGCCCGAGCCGCACCGACATCAGCAGGATCGCGGTGGCCGCGAACAACGCCGATCCGGCCGCCACCCCGTCGGCGCCGTCCAGGAGATTGAACGCGTTGGCGATCCCGACCAGCCAGACCACGGTGGCCAGCGTCGCGACCACGGGCGGCAGGGTGACATTGGTGAACGGGAACGACACTTCACCGATCCGGGTGCCGAGGAAGACCACCCCGAGGGCAATGAGGATCTGGAACAGGAACTTGGCCCACGCCGGCAGGGGATGAATGTCGTCGAGTGTCCCCAGCACCAGGATGGCGGCAGAACCGGCCAGCACGGGGGCCAGCGACCGCCAGGCGCCCACCAGGGTCAGCCCGGTCGAGGCCAGCAGGACGCCGACCAGGGCGAGCGCGGTGAGGGAACCGAGGGCAAGCGCCCAGCCGCCGATCCGCGGGATGGGAGGAGTCTGAGTGTTGTCCAGGGCACCGACGCCCCGGGCCACTGCGGCCAGGAGCGGCATGTACACCACAGAAGCCACGGCGGCGATGGCAAAGACCAGCAGGTAGGAGCCCACGCGCGATCCGATCGGTCGGTACAATCCAACTCTTAACCGTCCCCCTGAAAAGTCAACCTGAATCGTCCCGAATGTGCTATTTTCGGGATCGTGCACCCAACCAGCTTCAGCGCCTGGTGAGCGTCGCGATCCTCTCGCCCGGCTATCCGGACACGCCGGGGGGCGTGAGGGATCATACGGCCCGCCTGGTGCGCCACTGGTCCGGGGACCGGGAGGTCCGGGTCCTCGACGGAGACTCCGCCACCCCGCCGGACGGACTCCCGTCACTCGACGTCGACGCCCTCCTCATTCAGTACGTCCCGTTCCTGTACGGCCGCCGCGGGCTCTCGCGCCTCCCCGAACGGATGGCCGGGGCAGCCCGCCGCGCCGGGATTCGGGTGACCACGTTCATCCACGAGCCCTGGGTCCCGCCGACCCGTCCCCCGTGGTGGATCCTCTCCCCGCTTCAGCGACGGCAGTTGCGCCGGCTGGTCGACGTCTCGGACGCCGCGGTGACTCCGGTACCGGCCTGGACGGGCCTGTTCAGGACGCCGGTGCAGGTGGCGTACGTGGGAAGCACGCTCGACGCATCGGCGGCGGAGCGGGTCACGCCGGCGGTGGCACCCGTCGTCTTTTCCCCCTTTGCGGCGGGGCTCCGCTGGGACTGGATTGTGGCGGCGGTCGACCGGATCGGAGCCACGCCGCCGGCGGTGGTGATCGGGGCCAGCCTGGCGGACGCCCGGGACCACCCGGCCACGGCCCGGTTCGCCCGGCCCGACTGGGAGTGGTGCGGCCGGCTGCCGGCCGGGGAGGTGATGGCCCGACTGGCCGGAGCGCGACTGGTCCTGGCCCCGTTCGTGGACGGATTGACGGCCCGGCGCACCTCGGCGATGGCGGCGGGGAACGCCGGGGCCCGGGTGGTATCGTACGCGGGACCGCTGTGCGATCGAGCCTTGCTGGGCGGTCCGTTTGTGGTGGCCGACGACCGCGAGGGTTTTGCGGAACTCGCGGCCAAGGAGTGGCGCGGATGGAACGAGCGCCAGCGCGCCGGTCACCGCACGTGGTACGAACAGCATCTCGACGGGCGCCGCCTCGACGAACACCTGCTTCGGATCGTGACCGGATGAGCCGCTCGATCGTGCTGGTGCTGCCCAACCCGCCGCTGCCGTTCGGCAACGCGGCGGCGCGGTGGTTCTGGGTGGCGGTCCGGGGACTGGTGGCCCGCGGTCATCGCGTCACCACGTTGGCGATCTGCCGCACCGACGCGGAGCGTCGCGAGGTACGCGAGCGGTTCCCCGAGGATCGATACGACATCCGCCTGTTCGGTGAACCTCCGCCGCGGCGGGGTCCCGGTTCCCGGTGGCAGACGGCGCGCCGCCCGTTCTCCTACATGTTCGGCGCCGATCTCCGGACCGCGCTCACCGCCCGGCTGGCCGAGGGGTTCGACATCCTGCACCTGGAACAGCTGTGGACCGGGTGGATCGGGGAACGGTGGGCGCGCCGGGCCCTGTTGCACGTGCACTATCTTCCCTCGATCGACGGCGGTCCGGAACCGCGGGGCTGGCGCGATCGGTTGCGGGCGGTGGCGGCCGCGCGCGCGGAGCGACGACTGCTGCGTCACTACCCGCACGTGAGTGCCCTGACCCCGGAACTCGGGAACGCCATCCACGGCCTGGTCCCGGCGCGGAGACCGGCCATCGTTCCCCTGGCGCTGGACCATACCGCCTACCCGTTCGACCCGGCGGCCGTGCCCCCTCCGCCGGTGGTCACGTTGATCGGCTCGTTCGACTGGCACCCCACCCGCGCCGCCGCCGAACGCCTTGGGTCGCGGTTGTGGCCCGCGATTCGGGCCCGGGTCCCCGGGGCGAGACTCCAGCTGGTGGGGCGATCGGCCGACACGATGTGCACCGATCCCGCGTTTGCCGATGCCGAGGTGGTGGCCGACGTGGACGATATCGTACCGTGGTTTGCGCGGGCCCGGGTGATGGTGTACGCCCCCCCCCGGGCGAGCGGGATGAAGGTGAAGGTGATGGAGGCGTTTGCGCTCGGCTTGCCGGTGGTCACGACCCCGGACGGCGTGGAGGGACTGCCGGCCGAAGACGGGCGTGAAGCAGGCATCGCCACCGACGACGCGGGACTCGTGGAGCGCGCGGTCGGGATCCTCACGCAGGACGACACGTGGGCCGGGACCCGGACGAGCGCCCATACGCTGGTGCGCACGCACTGTGATCCGGATCGCTGCCTCGATCGGCTGGAGGAGGCATATCTCACCATCGGGGAACAGGACTGAATGCATCCGATCGGGCTCTGTCTCAGCACCGGTCGCTCCGGCACGACCTACCTGGCCCGCGCCCTGGCCGCCACGTACGGGGACACGGCCCATGTGTTTCACGAGGACATCGACGATCCGCAGTCGAAACCGCGTCGCTACCTTCACTATCGCGGCCCGGACGACCTGGCGCAGTTGCGGAGCGATCCCGACATCGCGACCCATCTGGCCCGCATCGAACGGCTGGCCGCGACCGACGCGTACATCGACGTGGGTCACCCGGCCATGGCCATCGTTCCCCTGGTGATCGCGACGTTCCCCAAACGCGTTCGACTCGTGCACCTCGTACGGGAGCCGGTCAGCGTCGCCGCGTCGTACACGACGATGGGCCAGTACGACCCCAACCAGGCGGACACCGTGGGTCTCAATCCCTGGCTCCCCGACCCCACCGTGACCCGGTGCGCTCATCCCGTCCCGCCCGACACCTGGGCCGCGATGACGCCGTTCGAGAAGAATCTGTGGCGCTGGGGCGAATACCAGCTCGCGGCGGTGGAGATCCATCGGGATCATCCGGAGGTTCCATTCCTTCGGGTTTCGTCGGACGAACTGTTTCGCACCCCGGACACGGTGGCGCGCATCGCGGCGTTCTACGGTCTGGAGCCCCGGTCGGTGGTGATTCCCCCTCGTTCCCGCAATGAGGCGAATCCCAACCTGACGGTGATGCACTCGGTGGGACCGGAGTGGAAACGGTACACCGACTACCCCTGGATCCTCGATCTCGCCCGGGAGCTTGGCGTGCCGGTACCCGTCGATGGACTCGAGGAACGGATGCGTCGCTACGCCGCCCCGAGCGCAGGGGAGTTGTTCCGGTACCGGTGGAGGCAGCGGTTCACGTGGACGTGGATTCGCAACCGGTTACGGCGCCTGTTTCACCGACCGCCGGCCACCCGATGAGTCGCGTCCGGCGCAGCGCCCTGACCTTCGGGAGCGGCCTCGGGTACTCCGCCGTGACTCTCGTCGTGGGGCTCATCGCCGTCCCGCTGCTCATCCGGTGGCTCGGCGCCGAAGCGTACGGGGCGTACCGCGCCACCTCGGACTGGCTGGCGCACCTGATGCTGCTGGAGTTCGGGCTGGCCGGCGCGTTGCAGCCCCTGCTGGCCCGGAGCCTCACCGAGGATACCGACGCCACCAGCCGGGTGCTGGCCGCCGGGATCCGGGCCTACCTGGGCGTGACCGGCATCATGATGGTGGCCGGTGCGGTCCTGATCGCCACCATCGGCACGCTGGTCCCGGTCGGCGAGGCGTTGCGCGGCAATCTCCGCGCCGGCGTCACCGTCGGGGTGGCGGGTCTCCTGCTCGTTCCCTTCTCACCGATCCGGACCCTGGCCGAGGCCCGCCAGCGCGGGTACCGGGTCAACGCCGTTCTGCTCGTTCAGAGTCTGGTCACCACCGGCCTGGCGCTGTGGCTCGCGTGGCGCGGCTTCGGGATCGCCGGACAGTTTGTCGCCGTCACCGCCGGCCTGCTCCTGTTCGTGGTGCTGCTCGCGCCCGGAGAACTCCGGCCGTTCCGGCGCGCATTCCACTACCTCAGGCGCCCGGCCGTGATCGCCGAGTCGCGCCGCGCGCTCCGGCAACTGAACCTGCCCACGTTCCTGCGCCAGCTCTCGGGCCGCCTGAGCTTTCTCTCCGACCGGATCATCGTCGCCTGGCTGCTGGGTCCGGTCGTGGTGGTCCCGCTCTACATCACCCAAAGGCTGGCGGAGATCGTGCAGGTTCAGCTCCACGGAGTCGCGACCGCCACCTGGGCCGCCCTGGCCGACCTGCACGCACGGGAACACTTCGACGTCTTCAACCGCCGACTGGTTGAGCTGTCCCGACTGGTCACCGTGCTGGCCGTGGCCGCGCTCGTACCGATTGTGGCGTTCAACCGCACGTTCGTGACACTGTGGGTAGGGCTCGACCGGTTCGGCGGTCCGGCCGTCACGCTGTTCGCCGCCATCAACGCGTACCTGATGGCGCTGTACGTGCTGTGGGGCTGGACGTTCGGGGGAACGGGACAGGTGGCGCGGCTGGTGCCGATGAGCATCGCGGTCACCGTGGTCAACGTGGTGGCGAGCATCGCCGGCACCATGGTGTTCGGCATGGTCGGTCCGCTGGTGGGAACGACGATCGGCTTCGTGAGTGTCGCGTCGTGGCAACTGCCGCGCCTGCTTCGCCGTACCTTCCAGACCCCGGTGGGCTCGCTGCTCGGTGGCATCGCCGTTCCCCTGGCGCTCGGCGTCCCTTACGGGCTGGCGGCATGGCGGCTGGCGAGGGTGGTCGAACCGTCCTGGTTCCTCCTGGCCGCGGCGATGGGCGCGAGTGCCATGGTTTACCTTGGAGCCGCCTGGTTTCTCGTGTTCTCCAAGGACGAACGCGTCGTGTACCGCGGTCTGCTGCAACGCGGGAGGGATGGATCGTGAGTGCGACCCTTCGCGCGCACACCGGCGGTCCGGCCGCCACGGGCCCGAAGGACCCGGCCCGCCTTCGGGTCGGGATCAACGCCCGACTGCTCGCGTCCGACTCGCTCCGCGGCTGGAACCGCTACACACTCAATCTCGTCGAGGCGCTGCACCGGGAGGGGATCGATCTCGCCCTGTACACCGACGCGCCCCTGCACCCGACTCATCGGGAGCGACTGAAGAATATCCCGGTACGCACCAGCGTTGCCGGACGGTATGCCCGCTGGGAACAGCAGTGGCTTCCGGCCGCGTGCGCGCGGGACGGAATCGACGTACTGCACACACCGTATCACTTCGGTTTGCCGTGGTTCAGCCGCTGTGCCCGGGTCATGACGCTTCACGACACCATCGACCACGACACGCTGGCGGCCGCGCCGTTTCGCGAACGATGGCGAATGCGAACGGCGGTGACCCGACTCCACCGGTGGGCAGCCCGAACCCGGGCGCACCACATTATCACCGTCAGCAACCACGCCCGCGCTGCGGTGATGCGGAGCTACGGGATTCCCGACGAGCGTATCTCGGTCATCCCGGAAGCCGCAGACCCCCGGTTCGACGAGCCGGTTACGCCCGAACGGATCGACGCGGTACGCACGCGTTACCGGCTGCCGCGGCAGTACCTGCTGTACGTCGGCGGGTGGGACGACCGCAAGAACGTGCGGGTCCTGATCGAGGCCTTTGCCCTCGCCGATCCGACTCACACGGGGCTCGTCCTGGCCGGGGGATCCCCGGACCCCGGGACCCACATCGTGCAACGGATCGCGACGTGCGGGCTCACCGATCGGACGGTACTGCCCGGCGTCGTCCCCGATCCGGATCTCCCCGCGCTGTACGCCGGCGCGCTGGGGTTCGTCTACCCGAGCCTGGCCGAAGGCTTCGGGCTTCAACTCTGCGAGGCGATGGCGGTCGGTTGTCCGGTGCTCGCCGCCGACCGGACCAGCCTGCCCGAGGTGCTTGGCGACGGCGGGGAAACGTTCGATCCCGACGATCCCCGCGAACTCGCCGGACTGATCGGCCGCCTGGGGTCCGATGAAGCGTGGCGACAGGACCTTGCCCGCCGGGCCCGGGCCCGGGCCGGCGCGTTCTCGTGGGTGGACACCGCCCGCCGCACCCTCGATGTGTATCGCCAGGCGGTGAGGCAACGATGAACATCGGGTTCGTGGTACACGACTACGACATCCGGGAGGGGCACGGGCGCTATGCCGTGGAACTCGTCACCCGTCTCGCCATCGATCACGACGTCACCGTGTACGCGGCCAGCATCGTCACGCCGCCACCGCCCGCCGTCACGGTGATTCCGGTTCCCGCCGTCCGACGCCCGTCGTACGCGTCGATCGTCACGTTCCCGCGCGGGTTTGCGCGGGTCAGGCGCCGCCACGACGTGGTCCACGTCCAGGGGTGGAGTGCCGACGAAGCGGACGTCGTCACCGCGCACATCGTACTCGCGGCGTGGCGGGACGCGGCGGCGCGGGCCGGAGTCCGCCGGGGCCTTGGCGAACAGGTGCTGGGGCCGACGGTGGAACGCCGCGAGCGGGACTTCTATCGACGCGGCTCCCGATACGTGATTGCGCCGAGCCGGCGGGTGCGGGCGGATCTCGCGCGGTGGTATGGTCGCGAGTCCGAGGTCAGCGTCATCCCGCACGCCTTCCCGGCACCCACCGTGGACGGCCGGTTGCCGGCCCGCCGGGCGCTCGGTCTGCCCGACGAGGCGTTCGTGGCATTGTACGCGGGCGATGCACGGAAGGGCCTGGACGTGGCGATCGACGCGCTGATCGACGGTGACGCCGTCCGCCTCGCCGTCGTGACGCGCACCCCGATCGATCGCTACCGCCGGCGGGCACGGGCCGCGGGGGTCGAGGAGCGGGTGCACTGGATCGGGCCGCTGGCGGACCTGGGGCCCGCCTATGCCGCCGCCGACGTGCTGCTCCATCCCACCATCTACGACGCGTTCGGGCTGGTGGTGGTCGAAGCGATGGCGGCCGGCGTGGTCCCGATCGTCAGCGCGGAGGCCGGAGCCACGGAACTGTTCGGCCCGGACGCGGGGCTCGTCGTTCCCCGTACCGCATCGTCCTGCCGCGCCGCGCTGGTGGACCTGTCCCGGAACCGGGACCGGCTCGCCCGCCTCTCGGCCGGCTCCCGGGCGGCCGCCGCGGGTCGCACCTGGGACGACGTCGCCCGAGAGACGACTGTTCTCTACGAGCGGGTCGCGGCGTCGTGATGCGGGTGCTGGTGGTGTCCCACACCTACGTCGAGCCGGAGAACCGGAAAAAGCTCCACGCGCTCGCCGCCGAGGGACTCGAGGTGCGCGTCGCGGTGCCGGCCCGGTGGCACGAACGGGCGCTGGACCGCACGTGGATCACCGCCCCGACGGTTGAACACGGCGTGCGGGTGGTTCCGGTCGACGTGTATCGTCCGCTTGGGAGTCCCGCCGCCGCGTGGTGGCGTGCGCTTCCGTCGCTCGATGACGTCGATCTCCTGCACGTGGAGGAGGAACCGTGGAGTCTCGTGGCCGCCGTCGCCATCGGTCGGGCCCGTCGGCGCGGTATCCCGACCACGATCTTCACCTGGCAGAATCTCGCCCATCACCCCCGGTGGCCGTTGTCGGCGCTGAGGCGGCGAACCCTGCTCGCCGCCGACGGATGGATGGCCGGGAACCGGCAGGCCGCGGCACTGCTGAAGAGACTCGACGACTTGCGCCCCACGACGGTCGTCCCTCAGCTCGGCGTGGACCCGCCGGCGCCGTTTGTTCCGTCCTGCACCGACGGGCCACTGCGGGTGGGGTTCGTGGGCCGACTCGTTCCCGGCAAGGGGGTCGGCGATCTGCTGGCGGCGATGGGGCGGCTGCCCGACGGGGTTGCCACCCTCACCGTCATCGGGAGCGGACCCGAACGGGAGCGGCTCGAACGCATGGTGGGCGAGCATCGGTGGGAGGATCGCGTCACCTTTGCCGGTACGGTGGCGCACGGTGAGATGGCATCGCGTTGGCAGGATCTGGACGTGCTGGTGCTGCCGTCGCGAACGACCGGAACCTGGGCCGAGCAGTTCGGCCACGTCCTGATCGAAGCGATGGCGGCCGGGGTGGCGGTGATCGGTTCCGACTCCGGGGCCATTCCCGAGGTCATCGACGAGGGTGGGACGGTGGTACCCGAGCGTTCGCCGGAGGCGCTGGCCGCGGCCCTGCGCCCGCTCACCGATCGTGCGGTGTTGACCCAACGGCAGGCGGCGGCTCATCGTCGGGCATCGGCGTTCACCCACGCGGCCCTCGCGCGGCGGTACCGCAGATTCTGGGAGCAGTGCACATGAAGGTGCTCCACATTCACAGTGGTAACATGTTCGGGGGTGTGGAGCGTTTTCTGGTGACGCTGGCCGCGACGTCGGTTCCCGGGATGAATACCGCGATCGCCCTCGCGTACGAGGGACAACTGACCGACGAACTGCCCGCCACCGGAATCGACGTCCATCGACTGCCGACACCGCGCCACCGGAACCCGTGGAGCGTTCATCGGGCGCGGCGTGCCCTGCACGAGCTGCTCCGTGAGCACCGGCCCGATGTCGTCGTCTGTCACGCGCCCTGGGCCCTGGCGTTGTTCGGGCCCGTGGTCCGGCGGCACCGGGTGCCGCTCGTGTTCTGGATGCACGGCACGGTGACCGGTCGACACTGGCTGGAACGTCGCGCCCGGCGCGCCGTTCCCGACCTCACCATCACCAACAGTGCGTACACGCAGGCGAGCCTTGCCGGCCTCTTCCCCGACGGGCCGAGTACCGTCATCCGCTACCCCGTCGCTCCGCCGACCGGCGTCCAACCCCGCTCGGCGGTGCGACAAGAACTCGGGACCGATCCGGAGACCGTGGCGATCGTCCAGGTCAGTCGCCTCGAACCGTGGAAGGGCCAGCACCTCCTCATCGAAGCGCTGGCCCGGATCCGGACCCACACTCCGTGGTCGGCGTGGATGGCGGGCGGCGCCCAGGCCCCGGCCGAACAACGCTACCTCCTGCAACTCCATTCGCGGGTGAACGCGCTGGGTCTCGCGGCGCGGGTTCGTTTTCTGGGGCACCGGCGGGACGTGGCCGGCATCCTGTCCGCCGCCGACATCTTCTGTCAGCCCAACACCGGGCCGGAGCCGTTCGGTATCACGTTTGTCGAGGCGCTGAACGCCGGCCTGCCCGTGGTCACCACCGGGTACGGTGGGGCCGCCGAGATCGTGGCCGACGGCGCCGGCGTGGTCGTGCCGACCGGCGACCCGGATGTGCTGGCCGGTGCGCTACGCGACCTCGTCGACGATCCCACGGCGCGGGCCGCCGCCCGGTCCACCGCCAAAGAACGAGCGCGGGAGCTGTGCGATCCCGTGATCCAGGTCGAACGTATCCGCGACACCCTGGCGCAACTCGTGAACGGTGCATCATGACCGACGTGTCCCCGCTGGCCCGCACGAGGACCGCAGACCGGGCCAGACTCAGCGCCGGGGCCAGTCACGACGCCATCTACCGGATGGTGGCCGACGCCCTGGCGGTGGTGGGCGCCCGGGGCAGCGTGCTGGATATCGGGTGCGGAACCGGAGCGATCCGGGCATACCTGAACGACCGTTTCACCCGGTACACCGGCGTCGACGTGATCCGATACGACGGCTTTCCCGACGACGGGCACTTCGTCCAGGCCGATCTCGACCGGGACGATCCCGCACTCGATGCCGCCGATGTCGTGATGGCGGTGGAGACGATCGAACACCTCGAGAACCCGCGCGCGCTGGTTCGCCGGCTGGTCCGGCTGGCCCGCCCCGGCGGGTGGGTGGTGGTGACCACGCCCAATCAGTTGAGCGCCCTCAGCCTGCTCACCCTCATGTTCAAGCAGCGGTTTTCCGCGTTCCAGGACGTCCACTATCCCACCCACATCACCGCGCTGCTGGAAGTGGATCTTTGCCGGATCGCCGCCGAAGCCGGTCTTGAGCAGGTGCGCATCCGGTACAGCCGGCAGGGGCGGGTCATCTTCACCCCGTGGCACTACCCCCGGTGGGTGAGCCGTCGCTGGCCGCGGCTCTGTTCGGACAACATACTCATGATCGGCCGCACGCCGGCCGGGGCGTGACGCTCACGTGTTGCCCCCCGTCTCCCCCGTGCCGTACCTTGGGACGTTCGTGACCCCATGATCGAGACCCCATCCCTCCCCCCGACCGGGCCCGGTCTGCGCGACCGGTGGACCGACATCTTCCGGTCCGACATCGTCGTTCACCTGTCCCTGATGGCGGCGATCGTGCTCGGGACGTTCCAGGCGTACCTCAAGGACCGCATGGTCGGACCACTGCCCTACGTGCTGGCCGACGGTGCCTTTGCAGTGGCGGTGCTCGCGTGGTTCGGCGCGATGGCCATTCGTCACACGCCGATCCGGGGGCCCGGCACCACCCCGGTGATCCTGCTCGCGGTCATCCTGCTGCCCGCCTTCTACGTGCTGCA
>Ga0114931_10010379_pt1 | contig 11090 bp, 8 predicted proteins | sample 2SBtaG_FD_89579 | JGI IMG/M metagenome (GOLD analysis project Ga0114931, IMG submission 89579) | Deep subsurface microbial communities from Kolumbo volcano to uncover new lineages of life (NeLLi) - 2SBTROV14_V59a metaG | ecosystem: Environmental > Aquatic > Marine > Volcanic | place: Kolumbo...
CGAGCGTCAGGGTCCGGCGTTAGCATTACGGCGCCAAACCCCATCACGACAACAGCGGAGGAGGGGAGCGACATGGCAAAGAAGAGCTTTACATCACTTGCACGCAAATCCTTGCTCCGGCGCGGCCGCGCTATCTTGCGCTTGCGGTCCGATTACGCCGACGGCGCCAAGACGGGGCAGGGCCCGGACTATTTGGCCGGCCTCAGCGATGCGGAGCGGCACGAGCTGGAAGAGATCCACGCGGCGCTCGAGCGCATCGAGCGCGGCATCTTCGGTCGTTGTGAGGTGTGTGGCTGCGATATCGACCGCGAGCGTCTCGGCGCCCGCCCGTCTCTGCGCAACTGCGCGCCGTGCGACGCCAAGGGCCGCGAGGTAGAAGCACCGACCGCGTCGGTCAGTAGTGCGTAGAACGCAACACGGGCCGCGTACACCGTAGTGCAGCGGCCCGCGAGTCATCGCCTCGCCCTACACGAGGGCAGGGGCGTCGTGTTCGCTACATCGCAGGCGCCGGACAGGTGCCGGTGTACTCCGAGTAGACGCACACGTTGTTGTCGCTGCAGCTCAGCAAAAAATCACCCGGACAATCGCCGGCGCTGGTGCACTGGTCGCCCGCGGCGTATGGCGTCACACAGGTACTGGTGTTGCCGTCGTCGTAGCAGAACAGGCCGTCGGCGCATTTGAGGCCATCGACGTAGCCACAGGCATCACCCTCGTTGACGATGGTCGGCGCGATGCACGTGTCGTCGGCGTTCTGGCCGCCGTTTTCGCAGGATTCGTAGTCGAGAATCCGGCAGAATCCGGCGCCCTGGCCACACGTGTCGCCCAGCGACAGATACGCGGTGCACACGTTGGTCTGCGGGTGGCAGTACCAGTCCGAGGACGGAAAGCCGCACTGGGACGTGATGTTCTGGCCGTCACACGAATCGTTCTCCGCCCAGACTGTCGGCGTGGCGCATAGTCCGGAAGTGTCGTCGCACTCCAGGGTGCCGCCGCAGTCGCTCACGTCGCCGCACGGATCGCCCACCTGGCCGAAGTCCTGACAGGTATCGTCCGAGGCGCACAAGCGGCTGGTGCACTCGTCGGACACCGTGCACGTCTCGTCGTTCGCCAGACGCGGCTGACAAGTGCCGCAGGCCGTGCCGCCGCTGTTGTCACAGAACAGATCGCCGTCGCACTGGAGCGAGTCCTCGCAGGTATCGCCTTCCAGTTGCCAGCCGATGAACACGTTCTCGCACGGGTTCGGACCGTCGAAGTCGAACGAGTCGCAGTCCAGGTTTGCGATGAAGTCCAAGCAGGTGTTCCAGTCTGCGTCGTCCTGGGAGATGGTAACGGTGCCGTCGTCGACGTACGGCTGGAACTGCTCATCGCACGCGATGCTCAGCTCGTTCGCGTCGGGCAACGAGCCAAAGAACGCTTCCAGGTCCGGCTGGCAGGACAAGGCGGTCTGGAGAAAGTCGATGTACAAGCCGGTATCGCTGTTGCATACGTTGGCAGTGGTGTACGAGCCACCCCCGTCGTCGCCGCACGCGGGCAGCAAAATCCCGAGCGCCAAGATTGCGGCGAACGCCGCTGAACGCTGATGCATATAGTCCCCTCCTTTAATCCAACGGCCGCACACGCGGCCTATCAATGCTGGGATACGTTCGCCCAGAGCGTTAGCATAGCGCCAGTTTTTGGCAGCGATTGTGAGCCCGGGCACAACATCCCGGAACGGGACGGTTTGCCAGCCGGGCTCAGCTCGCCTTGGCTCTTTCCACCCGGCGCCGCTTGTTGTGGTCCAGGATGGTCTTGCGCAGGCGAATCGACGACGGGGTCACTTCTACCAGCTCGTCATCGTTGATGAACTCGAGGGCGGCCTCGAGGCTCATGTCGCGCGGCGGCGTCAGCAGCAGCTTTTCGTCGGCGGCGTGGGTGCGGAAGTTGGTCAGCTTCTTGGCCTTGCACGGATTGACCACCAGGTCGTTTTCGCGCGCGTGCTGGCCCACGATCATGCCGCCGTAGACCTCGACATTGCGGCCGAGAAACAAGATGCCGCGGTCCTGCAGACTGAACAGGGCGTACGAGTTCGATATCCCGTGGTCCTGGGAAATCAGTACGCCGTTGACCCGGCTGCGCAGCGGTCCGGCCCACGGTCCGTACTCGGCAAACTGGGTGTACAGCACGCCGGTGCCGCGGGTGTCGCTGAGGAACTGCGAGCGGTAGCCAATCAGGCCGCGCGCCGGCATGCGGTATTCCATGCGCAGCCGCCGCTCGACGCCCTCGCGGCCGTACGGCTCCATCTCCTGCATTTTGCCCAGGCGGCGCCCCAGCTCTTCGATGACCGCGCCCGAGTAGGCCTCGTCGAGATCGATGACGACGTCTTCGTACGGTTCGAGGGCGTTGCCCTGTTCGTCTTCCTTGATGATGACCCGCGGCTGCGACACGCACAGCTCGTAGCCTTCGCGGCGCATGGTTTCGATCAGCACCGACAGGTGCAGCTCGCCGCGGCCGGAGACTTTGAACGTTCCGGCTTCGCCGCCTTCTTCTACGCGTAGCGCGACGTTGGACTTGACCTCGCGCATCAGTCGGTCGCGCAGGTTTCGCGAGGTGACGTACTTGCCTTCGCGACCGGCGAACGGCCCGTCGTTGGCCGAGAAGTTCATGCTGATGGTGGGCGCGTCCACCTCGAGCAGCGGCAAGATGCGGGGCGTTTCGATGCTGGTGATGGTCTCGCCCACGTTGAGCTCGTTCATGCCGGTGATGGCCACGATGTCGCCGGCGTTGGCGGCGGCGAGCTCGAAGCGCTTGAGGCCCTGGAACCCGAGCACCTTCTGCACGCGGAATTGCTCTTTGCTGCCGTCGCGGTGAGCCAGCAACACGCGATCGCCGACCTTGCAGGTGCCGCTCGTCACCCGACCGATGGCCATGAAGCCCAGAAACTCGTCGTAGTCCAGAGTGGCCACCTGCATGCACAACGGCGCGGTCAGGTCGCCCTTCGCCGGCGGCACCGCTTCGATGATCAGGTCGAGCAACGGCGCCAGGTCTTTGGACTCTTCGTTGAGCTCGCGCTTTGCGTAGCCGTCACGTCCCGACGCGTAGATCACCGGGAAGTCCAGCTGATCGTCGTTGGCTCCCAGGGACACGAACAGGTCGAAGACCTTGTCGAGGGCCAAATCCGGCTCGCTGCCTTCGCGATCGATCTTGTTGATGACCACGATCGGGTTGAGACCCATGTCGAACGCTTTTTGGGTGACGAACCGGGTCTGGGGCATCGGCCCTTCCCAGGCGTCGACCACGAGCAGCACCGAGTCCACCATGCCCAGCACGCGCTCGACCTCGCCGCCGAAGTCTGCGTGCCCTGGCGTGTCCACCAAGTTGATGCGCACGTTGTCCCAGGTGACCGAGGTGCACTTGGACAGGATCGTGATGCCGCGCTCCCGCTCGAGATCGTTGGAGTCCATGGCGCGCTCGGCCACGACTTCGCCGGTTCGGAAGCTTCCGGCTGCGCGCAACAGCCCATCCACAAGGGTAGTCTTGCCGTGGTCAACGTGCGCGATGATGGCCACGTTGCGAATCCTCGAATGTGTCTGATGGGGGGACATGCGTGGGCGTTTTCTAGTCGCTGGGCTGCCCGATAGCAAGTACGCTGGTTAACCGACACCACCATTTGCGGGGACGATGTTGATTTTTTACCACGTCCGAGTCCTAAGTAACCGATATCACCGTTGGCATGGAGGCTGCTTGGTTGGGGGACAACAATGGTCAGACTCGTCAAAACAGGACTCACCGGCGCTGGTGCAACCGCGATCGAGGTTGCGGGCATTGTGTTGCTGGTCGAGGTATTCGGCGTGCCGGTCGGCCTGGCGGCGTTTTTCGCGGCCCTGTTCGGTGCGACCGTCAACCTCATCCTGAGCAAGTACTGGGCGTTTGGCGAGCGCACACCGATCGGGGCAGGGCAGGTGAGTCGCTACGCCCTGGTCGCCCTGTGCACGTCTACCCTCAACGGTCTCACCGTCCACGTGCTGGCGTCGATCGTCGGCTTGCACTACTTGATCGCCAAGGCTATTTCGGCGACGTCGATCTTCCTTTTGTGGAGCTACCCGGCCCAGGCCAAGCTGGTGTTCGTCGACGCGCCCGCCGCGCGATCATTTCCACAGCGCGTGAGTAACCGTAGCACCCTGTAGCCCGGCGATTTTTCCGCGGTGCGCCCAATGGGTGAACGCTTTGAAATCGCCCCAGCTGGTCTTCATCTGCTGGAAGTAGTCGTCGAGTCCGGCCTGGCTGGCAAACACCGCGGTGATCACGAACACCGAGTACTTGTCAGGATACGCCCGGCGGGCCAGAGGATGGGCGCGCTCTTTGCCGCGGCTCACCGAGTAGTACAGCAGTGCGTGGTCGCCGGTGGTGGCGTGGTGTTTGGCCAGCCACCGGGTGTGGCTCGCCCACAGTTTGTCGCCTTCGGCCACGCGCTTGGCCTTCGCCGTGAACGCCATGACCACGGCGAAGGACTTCCCAGGTGTCGTGTGCGCCGCGGGGTTGTCGAGCCATTGCAGCACGCGGCCGCTGCGAAGCGCGGTTACGCGCACCTTGCTGGCCCAGGTGATGAACTTGTTGTAGTCCGTCCAGCCCTGCGGCATCGACTTGTCGTGGTCGGCCAGTCCCGCCGCGCGGGCATAGGCCTGACTGAGCACATAGCGCGTACGTCTCGTCTTGCGCGATTTCGGATCCACCCCCGAGCGCCGCGCCGCGCCCTTGAACACGCCATAGCGCGCCAGCGCCAAATGGCCCCGGTGAAAATGCGTGCGCCGAACCCAGTCGGTCAGACTCGCAAACAACCGCTCACCCTCCGCGACCCGCGACCGCGGCACCGTGAACATAAACATCTGCCCCGCGGTAGGGACGACACTCCTGGTCCTGGTCCCACTCCCACTCCCAGTAGGAGACCCCGATCCCGCACCCGAACCCGAACCCGAACCCGATCCCGAGACCGATCCCGAGACCGATCCCGAGACCGATCCCGATCCCGATCCCGATCCCGATCCCGATCCCGATCCCGATCCCGAGCAACCGCCGCCTCCAACCGCGACGAACAACGCCGCAATCATCAGTCCGCGTGTTGTCGCTGCCCGCACCTGCTGTCCTACGAAAAAGCGTCCGCCGTCAGAGTGGTCAATAAGCCGAGTTCTGTTCCGAGGTCGGTTGCCCTTGCTCGGTGGTGATCATTCATCTACGCCCACCATTGCTGGGGAGCTGCGTTAGCGACTAACCCGGAGTCATTGCGCGGGTCACGCGACCCCTGTCTGGTCTTGCTTCGAGTGGGGTTTACCGTGCCCCTCTCGTCACCGAGAGGGCGGTGCGCTCTTACCGCACCCTTTCACCCTTACCCGACGCCGAAGCGCCGGGCGGTTTGCTTTCTGTGGCACTTTCCTTCGAGTCGCCTCGACTGGCCGTTGGCCAGCACTCTGCCCTGTGAAGCTCGGACTTTCCTCCCGTATCAATTGATACCGGCGATCACCTTGACCACTCCGGCGGGGACAAAAACCTATGATGCGTCGTCGTCTTCGAGCCCCAAGAAGTCTTTGCGGTACAACAGCCGCTTGCAGCTGGGGCAAATCTCGATCGACTCGTTACGCGCGATGACGTTGTTGAGCTGCGGCGGCACCTGCATGTGGCAGCCGAGGCAGACGCCATCGTCGACCGGGGCCAGCGCGTAGCCGCGTTTGCGCAGGGTGTCTTCGTAGCGCTTGAGCACCCGCGGGTCGAGTTTGTGCGTCATCTCATCGCGACCTTCGGCGCGCTTCTCGGCTTCGGCCTCGAGGGTCTTGAGCGTCTCGACCACTTCGCCTTCTTGCTCGGCGATGTGACTGCGCAGCTTGTCGACGTCCTTTTCGTGGTCTTCGACTTCGGCGCGCGCCTTGTCGATGGCCTCGATCAGCTTGAGAATCTCTTCTTCGCGCTCCGAGATCGACTTGCGCTTGTTGTCCACCTCGCGGCTGGCTGCCGCATAGTCGCGAGGGTTCTTGGCCGCCTGGAGCTTGGACTTGGCGTTCTTGAGCCCTTCTTCGTCGGCCTTGACCAACTCCTCTTGCTCTTTGCGCCAACGCTCGGATTCGGCGAGCCGCTCTTTTTCGATGTTGAGCATGGACTCGAGCTTGGCGAGGTCCTGTTTGGCCGGGAGGAGCTTATCGGGAAGCGCCTCCATCGACTTGCGAATCTCGTGTACCCGGGAATCGATTTTCTGAAGCTCTAAAAGCAAAAGCCACTGATCTTTCAAAGTTGTCCCCTTAACCGCTGGTGACCGACAAAAACCTAATTATCAAAGTGGGCCCACCAGGACTTGAACCTGGGACCAGCCGGTTATGAGCCGGCAGCTCTAACCAACTGAGCTATGGGCCCCTGTGATACCGGACACGTATAGCTTTTTGCCGGGTCATTTGCAACGTGAGGGTGCTATCCTCCCGGACGTGGGTACGCGCATGATGAGTTTGGGAACGTGTCTTCGCGTCATTGCCATCGGCGGCGCCGTCGTGGTGTCTGCCGCGTCGGCAAAACGGCCCAATACCGGGGCAAAGTACGCTGGTTCGGGAAATGAGCCGCCCCAGGCGCACGCGATGGCACCGAGTGCGGCGGTGGGACTGTGGAAGTCGACGTTCGGGCCGGTGAAAATTGAGCTCGATGAGCAACACGGCCCGGGACAGGTCCGCGGAATTTGGTATTACAAACGCGACGATGAAGAAGTCATCGGCGACTTTGCCGGCCAGCTCCGTGGCAACGTGCTGCGCTTCAAGTGGCGCGAGCCCGCCAAACCGTCCAATCTCACCGGTACAGGCTACCTGGTGTTCGACCAGCGTGGACAGCGCTTCAACGGCAAATGGTGGACGAACAACAAGGATCGCACGGGCACGTGGACGGGCTGGCGCCAGCGCAGCAACGCGCAACCGGTTCCGCGCCAGCCAGATCCGAATGATCCTGATGGCGCGAATCCCGACAATGGCAGCGAGCCGCCGCCACCGCCGCCAGACGATGGCACGGACACGCGGCCGCCACCGCCGCCCGAGCCGCCGGCAAACGGCGGCGGCGCCAAGCCGTACCCGGCCGGCACCACCCTGCCGCCAATGTAGCGGCCCCCAAACGCGACAATAGATGCGAAAACGGCCCATACCTGTCGGTAAGAGCCGTTTTTTTGTGCCTGAAAGTCGGCCTAGCTCTCGACGAACGCTTTGAGCCGCTTGCTGCGCGACGGATGGCGCAGCTTGCGCAGCGCTTTGGCCTCGATCTGGCGGATGCGCTCGCGGGTGACCTCGAAGTCCTGACCGACTTCTTCGAGGGTGTGGTCGGATTTCTCACCGATGCCGAAGCGCATGCGCAGGACCTTCTCCTCCCTCGGCGTGAGGGTGGCCAGGACCTTGCGCGTCTGCTCGGCCAGGTTGACCGAGATGACCGCCTCGGACGGCGACGTGACGCTCTTGTCTTCGATGAAGTCGCCCAGATGCGAATCTTCCTCTTCACCGATGGGCGTCTCGAGGGAGATGGGCTCCTTGGCGATCTTGAGCACCTTGCGCACCTTGTCGAGCGGCAGCTCCATGCGCTCGGCGATCTCTTCGGGCGTCGGCTCGCGGCCCAGATCCTGGACCAGGTAGCGCGACGTGCGGACCAGCTTGTTGATCGTTTCGATCATGTGCACCGGGATGCGGATGGTGCGTGCCTGGTCGGCGATGGCGCGGGTGATGGCCTGACGAATCCACCAGGTCGCGTAGGTGGAGAACTTGTAGCCGCGCTTGTACTCGAACTTGTCCACCGCCTTCATCAGGCCGATGTTGCCCTCCTGAATCAGGTCGAGGAACTGCAAGCCGCGGTTGGTGTACTTCTTGGCGATGGACACGACCAGGCGCAAGTTGGCTTCTACCAGCTCGGACTTGGCGCGCTCGGCCATCCGCTCACCGCGGGACAGGCTGGTGTAGCTGTCGCGCAGGTCGGCGATCGACAGGCCCCACTCGTCCTCGAGCGCCTTGACCCGTTTGGTCGCCGCCTTGACGATCTTGTCCATCTCGTCGAGCTCGTCGAGGGCGAAGCCGTAGCGGCGGTGCAGCGAGCGGGCCTTCGCCGGCGAGGTTTTCATCTCGCGGATGACTTTGCGCATGTCTCTGGCGGTGAGCCCGCACTTGCGCTGGCAGGCGACACCGTCGGCCTCCGCGGCGTCCACCTTGACGATGAGCTGTTTGAGCCTGGCCACCATGCGGTCCACGCGTGGCTTGTTGAGGCGAATCTCGGACAGCGCGTCGGCCAACTGGCCGTGCAAGGTTTCGAGACCGTCGCGCAGCTTCTTCTTTCTGACCTCGGACTGACCGCGCACGGCCAGCTTCTCGCGCTGCTTGTCGAGGGAGGCGGAGACCTTCTGAATCGACTCGAGCTGTTTGATCACCCGCTCGGTGTGCCACTGCTCGTCGTAGTCGGCTTCTTCCTCGTCGATGTCCTTGGCGACGTCCTTGACGCGCATCTTGCTGTTGCGCAGCCGGTCGCACAGCTCCTCGAGGCAAGCCACGGCCACCGGAGAGTTGAGCACGGCGAGCAGCATCTGGCGCTCGCCCTCTTCGATGCGCTTGGCGATCTCGACCTCACCCTCGCGGGTAAGCAGCGATACCGAGCCCATCTTGCGCAGGTACATGCGCACCGGGTCGCTGGTGCGTGAGTAGCTGCTGTCGTCGTCGTCCTTCTTTTTGGACTTCTCTTTGGCGGCGATGGCCGCGACCGACTTGGTCGATTCGTCGGCGGCTGCCGCAGCGGCGGCGGCGCGGCGTTTCTTGTTCGCCTTGGCGGTTTCTTCCGAGTCCACGATTTCGATTCCGGCGTCGCTCAGGGTGCTGAGCCAGCCGTCGATCTGCTCCGAGGTGATGATGTCCTCGGGCATGTGATCGTTGACGTCGTCGTAGGTGACGAAGCCTTTTTGTTTGCCCAGGTCGATGAGCTTTTGCTGGCTGACGCTGGGCTTGTCGCCCTTGCCCTTGCTGGCTTTGTTGACGCCGTTGCTCTTCTTGCTGGTCTTGGCCGCGGCTTTCTTGTCGCTGGCCTTGGCCTTGCTCGCCGTGGTCTTTTTGGCCTTGGCAGCAGCGGTCTTTTTCGGCGCTGCCTTTTTGCTGGCGGCTGCCTTGGCCGGCTTCTTAGCCTTGCTGGCGGCCGTGTTGGCCGGCTTTTTCGGCGCTGCTTTCTTAGCGGCGGTCTTGGTCGACTTTTTTGCTTTCGTCTTCGTCGCCGCTGCGGCCTTAGTCCCTTTTTTGGCGGAGGGCTTGGCTTTCGCCTTGGTGCTCTTAGAAGTCTTGATAGAGGTACGGGGCATTCTCAATCGACCTGCCTTCTTGTAATCAAAATCTCGCGAACCAATTTGCGTTCGAGCTCGACATCCCCTCTACGCTTCGCGACCTGAGCCTCGCGTTTGAGAGCCGCCAATCTGGCGCGCTGCTGCAACCGCTTGAGTCCGCCTATCGCTTCGGTGAGACAATGTTTGGGGTCCTTAACATCTGCATACGCCCCGGCAAGCATTTGCTTCGCGAGAAGCGGGCTCACCTCATGCGGCCACTCGCTGGGACTGGACAGATAGGTTCGATTCTGACGTGCGGCGCAATACATGTCCCGAAGCCGCTCATCCGTCAAGAGGGAAAAAACACTATTCTGTTCAGCGGTTTCCATCAATTGCGGATGCTCGGCGAGGATCGCCAACAACGCTAACTCCATATCATGTGGTGGAGGCCTACGCCCAACCGGGGCCGGGGCAGGTTCGCTTTGTGTTTGTTTTTGCTCAGAATTGTTGTTTTGCTGAGCACGCGAGACTCCCCGCCGTACAACCTGGGAATCAACATTTAGTGCTTTGGCCAGGGTGCCGATGACGAAATCGCGCTCGGTGGGGTTTTTGATGGCCCGGATCACACTGGAGGCCTCCGCCAGGGCTTCGGCCTGGCTGTGGTTCGAGCCGGTGTTTTTGCCCCAGACCTCGTAGGCAAAGTACTGGATGCCGCCCTGGGCGCGGCTGAGCAGCTCGCCGAACTTGTCCGGGCCGAGGCGCTTGACCAGATTGTCCGGGTCCTCGCCTTTGGGCACGACGATGACCCGGGTGTCGATGCCGGCGGCCACGAGCACGCGCAGCGCTTTGAGCGTGGCGGCACGGCCGGCTTTGTCGCCGTCGTACATGAGCACGACTTTGTCGGCGAGCCGGCGCAGCTGGTCGGCTTGCTGCGTGGTGAGGGCCGTGCCCAGTGGCGCGACGGTTTCTTCGAAACCGGCTTCGTGCAGCGCCATGACATCGAAGTTGCCCTCGACGACCACGGCGCGCTTGCTCTTGTGAAACGCGGTGCGCGCGCGGTGCAGGCCGAACAGCAGCCGCGACTTTTTGTACACGGGGCTGTCGGGCGAGTTGATGTATTTTGCGCCGGCCTTTTCGCCCGAGCTGTCGGCCAGCGTGCGCCCGGAGAAGCCGGCGACTTCGCCACCCGGCATGATGATGGGGCACATGAGGCGATTGCGAAACCGATCGTAGTAGCCGCTGGAGTTGGGCCGCTTGACCACCAGGCCGAGGGTCACCGCCAGGTCCATCGGAACCCGTATGCTCTCGAGGTGGTCGGTCAATGCGCTCCAGCTATCGGGTGCGAGCCCCAACTGAAAGTTCTCCGTCACGGCCTGGCCAATCCCCCTGCCAGCCAGATAGCGCCTGCCGGCGTCGCCGCGGTCCGAACATAATTGCCCGACAAAGAACTCGGTCGCCAGTTTATTGACGCGCAGAAGCTGGGCGCGTTCGTTGCGCTCGCGGCGCACGTGCTCGGGCTCTTCGGTCTTGGGAATCTGAATGCCCAGCCGGCCTGCCAGACTCTCGGCGGCTTCGACGAAGCTTTTGCCCTCGTACTCCATGACGAAGGAAAACACGTCGCCTTTTTTGTGGCAGCCGAAACAGTAGTAGAAGCCCTTGGGGCCGTTGACGTTGAACGACGGGGTCTTTTCGTCGTGGAACGGGCACAGGCCTTTGTGGTTCTGCCCGGCCTTCTTCAGCTGCACGTGCTGGCCGATGACGGCGACGATGTCCGACCGCTCGCGGATCTCGCCAATTACACTGTCTGGGATTAGAC
>Ga0114931_10010380_pt1 | contig 11090 bp, 11 predicted proteins | sample 2SBtaG_FD_89579 | JGI IMG/M metagenome (GOLD analysis project Ga0114931, IMG submission 89579) | Deep subsurface microbial communities from Kolumbo volcano to uncover new lineages of life (NeLLi) - 2SBTROV14_V59a metaG | ecosystem: Environmental > Aquatic > Marine > Volcanic | place: Kolumbo...
CGTCAAGAATTTCAAGCTGTTTGAGGAGAAAGCGACGAGTTCTTGAAATTTATTCCCGCCGCCGACGGGATAGCGCCCCGGGTAAACACAGGAGCGACGACGAAACATGTAGGGCGCAAAGTTGCCGGCTTTGTGGTGGCTAACTATACCCCTTTTCGAGCTGAACTACGTAAGCTGCTTGGAGAGATTGGGCCACCTGTTTATGTTGCATTTTTCACACTGGTCGGTGCTTCGCTGACGCTGGATGTGCTGGTCTATGCCTGGCCTGTTGCGCTGATACTTTTCGCTGCTCGACTGCTGGGCCTGTTTGTGGGCTCGTTCGGTGGTGGTGTTCTGGCCGGCGATCCCATGAGGTACAACCGGATCAGCTGGTTGGCCTATATCACCCAGGCGGGCGTGGGGTTGGGGTTGGCCAAGGAAGTGGCAGTTGAATTTCCCGTGTGGGGTGATGCCTTTGCAGCCACAATCATCTCTGTCATTGTGCTCAACCAGTTGATTGGCCCGCTCACGTTCAAATGGGCGATTACGACCGCAGGCGAAGCTCATCCCCGGAGCAAAAGCAGAGATTTCGCCGGCAAGTGCGCGTTGATTATTGGACTAGATACGCAATCCGTCACCTTGGCACGTCTTCTCCAGTCCAATGGATGGAGCGTGGTTGTTGCCTCGCGCCATGCGGAGTCCACCAATGATCATGACTGCATCGATATCGACGTTCACCATATTACCAAACCCGATTTAGAATGCCTGCGCCAGGTGGGTGCGGCGGAAGCCGATGTCATTGTGGTCATGCTCTCCAATGACGAGAATCATGAGATATGCGAATTGATTTATGAAAACTTCGATGTTGTGAACGTGATCGCGCGCCTCAATGAGGCGGATGACAGTGATCGTTTTCAAAGGCTCGGTGTCACCATCGTGGAGCCGTCGACTGCCATTGCTCATTTACTGGATCATTTCGTTCGCTTTCCCTCCATGATCTCGCTGCTGCTGGGGATGGACAAGAATCAGACCATCGCCGAAGTCCAATTGCAAAACGCGGTCTTGCATGGCCTGGCTTTGCGCGAGATGCATCTGCCCATTGATGTGCTGATCCTCGTGGTGCGCCGTAAGGGCAACATACTGATCCCTCATGGATACACCCAATTGGAGTCCGAGGATTGGGTGACCGTGATGGGTTCGCATGAGAGTGTAAACGAAGTGGTTAATCGCTTTGGCGTGGTGTGAAAGCATGCAAACAGTAAATACGCCAGTCTTGATTCTCGTTGGTATGGACCAAGTGCTGCGAGAAATTGGTAAACGTTCGGTTTACTGTAAAATGGATGGTGGCAACCCCGTGAACGGTTACAGAAATTTTACCCTTTGTCCACATTCAAAATAAGCTGAACAACAGGGACTGCCAGCATTTTTCATCCAAAAGATCAGAGGAGGCTGGAAGCATCATGAGATTATGGCGCATCATTTATTTGAGAGCGATGCTATCGCTTATAATTTTTTTCTTTTGGATTGGGGGCTGCCGGCCGGCAGGTGGATACAGCGGCATTCATCTTGATTTGGTAAAGTTGCCGCCAGGTTTTAAAATAAGCCTCTTTGCCGCCGACATTCCGGGTGCGCGATCGATGGCGATGAGCCCCGGAGGGACCCTGTTTGTCGGAACCCGAAAGGAAGGGAAGATATATGCCGTTGTGGATCGCAACGGAGACTACCGGGCCGATGAAGTCATTACGCTGGGCAGTGGATTGAATATGCCCAACGGCGTGGCGTTTAGAGACGGATCACTTTACGTTGCCGAGGTTCATCGCATCGTTCGTTATGATCAAGTCGAGGCGCATTTGCGTCATCCACCGAAACCGGTAGTCGTCAACGACAGCTTTCCCGAGGATAGACATCATGGCTGGAAATACATTGCATTCGGGCCGGACGGCCTGCTGTACGTGCCCGTGGGCGCGCCCTGCAATGTGTGTTTAAGCAACGATCAGCGCTATGCAACCATCATGCGTATGAAGCCAGACGGCAGCCAGCTGGAAATTTTCGCTCATGGAGTTCGGAACACGGTAGGATTTGACTGGCACCCTTCAACCCGGGAGTTATGGTTTACCGACAATGGCCGTGATTGGATGGGAGATGATCTGCCTCCTGATACGCTTCATCACGCGCCGGTAAAAAATCTTAACTTCGGTTTTCCATACTGCCATGGGGGTAATCTACCCGATCCGGAATATGGATCCAAAGGCAGCTGTGCCGAGTTTACACCGCCGGCATTGAAGCTGGAGGCCCATGTAGCGCCACTAGGCATGAAGTTTTATACTGGCACCATGTTCCCTGCGCACTATCACGATCAAATTTTTATTGCCGAACACGGCTCTTGGAATCGCAGTGAGCCTATCGGCTACCGAATAATACTGGCCGTATTTGAGAGAAACCGACCGATTCATCAAGAAGTTTTTGCGGAAGGTTGGCTGCAGCAAAGCAAAGCCTGGGGCCGTCCGGTGGATTTGCTCATCCTGCAGGATGGCTCCCTGTTGGTTTCAGACGACCGGGCCGGGGCCGTATACCGCGTAACTTACCAACAATAAGCAGGGAATGCGCCGACTTCACCGCATCTGCAGCGTTGCGAAAGCCCGGAATATGCCGGATGCCCCTAAAGCTCTCGCGCCTTGCCAGCCATACTTCGTTTGGCGAAACCGGCGCCTCAACACCAAAAACCTGTGAATTTATTTCTGCGCGAACCCTGAATCCCACTTTCCACACCCAAATTTCCACACGACTGCGATGAGTTCAATACCCGTCCCGAAGCCATCAATGTGATCGATATTCTCCAGAATCTGTTACAGGCGGCGAGCGGTCAACCTTTGGCTGTGTAATCTCTGAGCTGCGCCTTTTCGAGGGGAAAGAGGGCAAAAAGGACTTATGTTTTCTTTTTTTTGCCGAAAAAATTTTTGGAAAGTTTAGCAGGGCGAAAACTTGCGCAGCAGCCTTGATTTTCAGGCAATGGTGAATGCAACAAACAGGAGAGGAAACAGATGAAACACACAAAAACCGTCGGGGTGATGCTTTTGGCATCTGCCATGTTTTTCATCCTACTGTATGCCAACTACACTTTTTCAACGCATATGCAGCCGGAATTACCATTGTAGGAAACAAAGACGTGCCTGTTGATACACTGTCCAAAAAAGAGCTCAAAAACATTTTTTTGGGCAAAAGGACACAATGGGATGGAGGACAAAAAGTCATTACCACCGGCTATGCCGGTGGTAATGACTTCAGCCGTGACATCGATCATAAATTTGATTGATCAGGGTTTTTTATGCCGGCTTCTCAGGTGCCCGGTTCCCCGCAGAACTTTGGTGTTTGGCACCTACCGTGGCGGCCTTGTACTGCCGTACGCGGTCGGCCAGTATCGCCGCGAGGTCTTCGCGGTCCAGATGCTCTTCGATGAGGCGTTCGAAGGCGCTGCCGATGACCACACCGTCGGCCGCCGCAGCCACCGCGGCCACGTCGGCGGTCGTGGAGATGCCGAAGCCCACGCACACCGGCAGGTCCGCCAGCGCGCGCAGCTTGTCCGCGTGACGGCCGATGGTGCCAAAGTCCAGCCCGCCGCTGCCGGTGACGCCGGTCATGGAAACCAGGTACAGAAAACCCGAGGCCGCTGCGGCGATACGCGCCATGCGGTCGTCGGGGGTCGTGGGCGCCACCAGGCGGATCAGCGCCAGGTCGTTGCCGGGCCAGCGGGTGGTCATTTCATCCGACTCTTCCGGGGGCAGATCCACCACCAGTACCCCGTCGGCGCCGGCGGCCACCGCATCCGCATAGAAGCGCGTAAGGCCGTAAACGAAAATGGGGTTGTAGTAGCTGAAGAGGATGATGGGCACATCGCTGTCCTGCCGCAGGCGTGCGGTCATGGCCAGCACGTCCTGCAGGCGGGTTCCGCCGGCCAGGGAGCGCGCCGAGGCGCGCTGGATCACCGGCCCGTCGGCCGTGGGGTCCGAGAAGGGCACGCCCAGCTCCAGGATGTCCAGGCCGGCGGCGCACATGGCCGACACGATTTCGAAGGAACGCGGTCCGTCGGGGTCGCCGGCGGTGACGAAGCCCACCAGGGCTTTGCGGTTTTCGGTTTTCAGGCGCCGGAAGGTGTCTTGAATGCGGTTCATGATTTTTTTGGCTCCTTTGGAAGTCTTTCGGACACGATGCCCAGGTCCTTGTCGCCGCGGCCCGAGAGATTCACCAGGATGATCGCGTCGGATGCATGCCGGTGTGCCGCGTCCATGGCAAATGCCAGGGCGTGGGCGCTTTCCAGGGCCGGAATGATGCCCTCCAGGCGGCTCAATGCCTGGAAGGCCGCCAGGGCCTCTTGGTCGGTGATCGATGCGTAGCGCACGCGGCCGGTGTCTTTGAACAGGGCGTGTTCGGGACCCACGCCGGGGTAGTCCAGGCCGGCCGAGATGGAGTGCGCCTCTTTGATCTGGCCGTTTTCGTCCTGCAGCAGGTAGGACTTGGCACCGTGCAGCACACCTACGCTGCCGGCCGTCAGGGTGGCGGCGTGTTTGCCGGTGGCGATGCCGCTGCCGGCGGCTTCGACGCCCACCATGGCGATATCGTCGTCCACGAAGGGGTAAAAGAGACCCATGGCGTTGCTGCCGCCGCCCACGCAGGCCACCAGCAGGTCCGGCAGCCGACCGGCGGCCTTCATGATCTGGCGGCGCGCCTCGATGCCGATGACCTGCTGGAAATCGCGCACCATGGCCGGGTAGGGGTGCGGTCCGGCCACGGACCCGATGACGTAGAAGGTGTCGCGCACGCGGGTCACCCAGCTGCGCATGGCCTCGTTCATGGCGTCTTTGAGCGTGCCGCTGCCGCTGTCCACGGAAACGACCTCGGCGCCTAAAAGCGCCATACGCTGGACGTTGGGCGCCTGGCGGCGGATGTCCTCGACTCCCATGAAGATGTGGCACTGCATGCCGAAAAGGGCGGCTGTGGTGGCCGTGGCCACCCCGTGCTGGCCGGCGCCGGTTTCGGCGATCAGTTTCCGTTTGCCCATCCAGTTCGCCAGCAGCCCCTGGCCCAGCGTGTTGTTGATCTTGTGCGCGCCGGTGTGGGCCAGGTCTTCGCGTTTGAGGTAGATGCGCGCGCCGCCGACGTGATCACTCAGACGCTTGGCCGCATACAGCGGTGTGGGACGGCCTGCGTAATGCGTCAACAGCGCCGCCAGTTCTTTTTGGAAATCCGGCTTGGGTGCGATCTGCCGGTAGGCCGTCTCCAGCTCCAGCAGGGCCGGCATCAGCGTTTCGGCCACGTATCGTCCGCCGTAGGGTCCGAAATGTCCGTGGTCGTCGGGAAGGGTGCCGGCGGTGGGCTCTGCATTCATGAAAAGATCCTCCTTGGTTGATTATGGAGTGAAATCTCTGCCAGCGCCGCCATCAGCGCTTTGACGCGCGCCAGGTCCTTGACGCCGGGCTGTTTCTCTACCCCCGAGCTGACATCCACACCGTCCGGTCGGGCCGCGGCCACGGCGGCGGCGATGTTGCGCGGTGTGATGCCGCCGGCCAGGATCAGCGGCGCCCCGAGATCAAATTCACGGGCCTGTGACCAGTTCCAGGCCATGGCGTTGCCGCCCGGCAGCGGGCCCCGGACGCATTCGACCAGAAAAGCATGCGGCGCATAGTCGGCGGCGTCGTCGAAGTGCGGACTGCGGTCGGCAAACAGGGCCTTGATCACCGTGAGCCCTGTGCGGCACAGGCGCATGACGAGGTCAGGCGCTTCACTGCCGTGAAGTTGGACCGCGGTCAGGCCGCAGGCATCCGCCGTTGCCATGATGCGCTCGAAATTAGCATCCACGAAAACCCCCACGCTGCTCACCGCTGCCGGTAGCGCCCGGGTGATGGACCGCGCCTGGGTGAGGCTCACATGGCGTGGACTCGGGGCATAAAAGACCAGGCCGATGGCATCAGCCCCCAGGGCGGCGCAGACCCGGGCTTCCGCCGCGCGGGTGAGCCCGCAGATCTTCAACTGGGGCCGGCGGTGCGTGTGATTGTCGGGTATCCGGTGGTTTTGCATGTCACGTTTCGTTTTCAGGCGGTGTCCGCCGGCATCCGGCGGCGGACAGTGTTTTGATGAAAGCCGCCGGATCCGCGGCGCGCACCAGACTTTCGCCGATCAGGAAATTAAAAATGCCGGCATCCAGGTTCGTCCGGATGTCCAGAGGACTGCCGATGCCGCTGGCCGCCACCGGGACCTGTCCGGGCACCAGGTGCGACACGAGTTCAACGGCATTGCCGATGTCGGTGGCAAAGTTCGTCAGGTTGCGGTTGTTGATACCGATAAGCTGTGCACCGGCCGCCGAGGCCTTTTCCAGGTCCGCCGGGCTGTGGATCTCAACCAGCGCGTCGATGGCAAGCGCGCGGCACAGGTCGAGGTAGTCTTCGAGCTGCCGGGCGGAAAGTACGCGCACGATGAGCAGCACGGCATCGGCGCCCATGGCCGCGGATTCGTAGATCTGGTAGGACGTCACCATGAAATCCTTGCGCAGCACCGGTAGCCGCGTGGCGTTGCGGGCCGCCTGCAGGTCGCCGGGCCGGGCGTTGAAAAAGGGGCCGTCGGTAAGGACCGACAGGGCGCCGGCGCCGCCGCGTTCGTACTGCACGGCCAAGTGGACGGGGTCCAGGTCCGGGCAGATGGGACCCTTGGACGGCGAGGCGCGCTTGATCTCCGCGATGATGTTGACGCCCGTTTTCCCCGGCTGCTTCAGGGCCTTGAAAAACGGGCGCTGGTCACGGCGTGCGGCCGCGATGCGCTGCAGGGCCGCCGGTGGGTTTTCGGCGGCGGCGCGGGCCACGTCCTGTTTCTTGCGGGCGATAATTCTCGTCAGAAAATCCACGGGTTCATCCGTTTTCGCAGGTGTAAGCGATGAGCGCCCGCAATTTCTCCAGGGCGCGGCCGGAATCGATGGATTCCGCGGCCAGGGCCATGCCCTGGACCAGACCGCCCACCCGGCCGGCGGCGGTCAGTGCGGCCGCGGCGTTGATCAGTACGACATCCCGGCGGGGGCTCTTTTCGCCGCCCAGGACGGCACGCGTGATGGCGGCGTTTTCAGCGGGGGTGCCGCCTTTGAGGTCCTCGGGCGCCGCCACGTGGTCGAAGAACTGCAGCGGTTCGATATCGTAGGTGCGGATATGGCCGCCCTTGAGCTCCGAGATGCGCGTGGGCGCGCAGATGCTGATCTCGTCCAGCCCCTCCTGGCCGTGCACCACGAAGGCCCGCCGGGTGCCCAGCAGCTGCAGGGCGGCGGCGAACATCTCGGTGAGCTGGGGGGCATAGACCCCCAGCAGCTGGCAGTTGGCGCCGGCCGGGTTGGTCAGCGGCCCCAGCATGTTGAAGATGGAGCGCAGGCCGACCTCCTTGCGCGCACGCGCGGCAAAGCGCATGGCGCCGTGGAAGCGCGGCGCAAACAAAAAACCGATGCCGATCCGCTCCAGGCACTCCTCGACGATTTCGGGGTCGGCGTCGATTTTAACCCCCAGGGCCTCCAGCAGGTCGGCGCTGCCGCACTGGCTGGAGACCGAGCGGTTGCCGTGCTTGGCCACGGTGACATCGCAGCCGGCCACCACGAAGGCGGTGGTGGTGGAGATGTTGAAGGTGTCGGCGCGGTCGCCGCCGGTACCGCAGGTGTCCACTACCACCGAACCGGCGGCCTGGATGCGGGCGGCCTTGCGCCGCATGGCGGTGGTGGCGCCGGCCAGCTCTTCAAAGGTTTCGCCCTTGGTGGCCAGCGCGCCCATGAAGGCCCCGATCTGGGCGTCGGTAATGTTGCCTGAGAAAATGGCTTCGACGACGTCCGCCATCTGTTCGCCGGTCAGGTCCTGGCTCGCGATGATGTGGGCTAAATTTTCGGTAAACATTCGGTGTTCTCCTGCAATTGTGACGGGTTAGTGAATATCCGAAAGAAGAATGCGGGCGATTTTCTCCTGCTGCGCCCGCTTGCGGGGGCTTCGGATGTCGATAAAAACGCTGTCTTTGATCAAGGCCAGGCGCTTTACACGGTCATTGCCGGCCCAGAAGGCTGCATCCCCCAGGCCGGGTACGGTTTCGATTTTCGAAAGAATCCCCAGGGCCTGCCGCATCTTATCGAAATCTCTTTTGGCTTCGGCGGCGCTCCCTTCGTGGTAAACGGAAAAAGAGATCGATTTCAAAAAGTTGCTTTTGGACCGGATGACGCACCGGCTCGGAAGGTCATCAAAGGTCTGTACCAGAAGATCGGACTGCTGGACGCCCAGAATATCGGCGGCCTGTGCTTTCGACACGGCCTGGCAGGGGCCGCGGCCCTTCGACGCGGCCGCAGCGGCCGTGGTGGCGTAACCCAAAAAAAATCCGCACAGAAAAAACAGCAAAACCTTGCGTTCAGGCATCTTTTCGTTCCTCTCTGGTCAATTTCAAAAAATTTCTGAGAATGCGCTTTCCCACCGTGGTCATGATGGACTCCGGGTGAAACTGGATGCCCTCGGTGGGATGTTTGCGGTGCCGCAGCCCCATGATCTCGCCGTCGTCGGATTCGGCGCTGATCTTCAAAGCAGCGGGGAAGTCCTCGTGCGCCACCGCCAGCGAGTGGTAGCGCATGGCCTCGAAGGGCGACGGGATGTTGTGAAAGATTGTTTTGCCGTCGCAGGTGACCGGCGAGGTCTTGCCGTGCATCAGTTTCTTGGCGGGGATGATCTGAGCGCCGAAAGCGGCGGCAATGGCCTGGTGGCCCAGGCAGACGCCCAGAATCGGCAGTTTGCCGGAAAAATGCCGGATGACGTCAAGGGAAATCCCGGCCGACTCGGGCCGGCCGGGGCCCGGCGAAATGACGATGCCGGTCGGCGCCAGCTTCACCAGTGCGTCGACGCCAATAGCGTCGTTGCGCACCACGCGGACTTCGGCGCCCATCTGGCGCAGGTACTGCACCAGGTTGTAGGTAAAGGAATCGTAGTTGTCGATGGTGACAATCATAACGCGCAATCCTCCGGCCTGCGGTTGTGCCGCCCCGCCAGCCGCAGGGCCTTTTCAATGGCCATGGCCTTGTTGACGGTCTCGAGGCGTTCGCTTTCGGGATCCGAGTCGGCCACGATGCCGGCGCCGGCCTGCAGGATCAGCCGGCCGTTTTCGATGCTGGCGGTGCGGATGGTGATGGCCAGATCCATGTTGCCGGAAAAGGAGATATACCCCACGGCGCCGCCGTAAGGCCCGCGGGCGGTGGGTTCCAGCTCGTGGATGATCTGCATGGCGCGTACCTTGGGTGCACCGCTCAGGGTGCCGGCCGGGAAGGTGGCCCGCAAGAGGTCCCAGGCATCCAGTCCGGTCCGCAGGTCGCAGCGGATGTTGGACACCAGGTGCATGACGTGCGAGTAGCGTTCGACGACCATCAGTTCGGTGACCTGCACACTGCCGGTCCGCGCCACGCGGCCCAGGTCGTTGCGGCCCAGGTCCACCAGCATCAGGTGCTCGGCGCGCTCCTTTTCGTCCTTGAGCAGTTCATCGGCCAGCCGCCGGTCGGCCGGTTCGCTGGCACCCCGCGGCCGGGTGCCGGCAATGGGCCGCAGCGTGCAGACGCCGTTTTCCAGGCGCACCATGGTCTCCGGCGAAGAGCCGATCAGGATGGTGCCGTCCAGGTGCAGGTAAAACAGGTAGGGAGACGGGTTGACGTAGCGCTGGACGCGGTACAAAAGCCAGGGGTCGGGCGGGTTTTCGCAGACGAAAGGCTGCGAGATTACCGTCTGGATCACATCGCCGGCCAGGATGTGTTTTTTGATGCGGCTTACCTTGTCGCAGAAATCCGCTTCGGCGACCAGAGGGTGCAGGCGGCAGGCAGCGGCCGCCGGGGCTGCCGGCGTCGACGGCAACGGCTGCCGGATGCCCTCCAGCAGGGCCTCCAGGCGTTTGCCGGCCGCTTGATAAAGATGCGCCGCTGACGGCCCGTCGACTGCAAAGGCGATCACCACCGCAAACAGTGTGTGCCGGATGTTGTCGAAGATGATCAGTTCGTCGGGAACCATGAACTGCGCCAGCGGCCGGTCCGGCGCCAGGCGGTTGGGGATTTTTTCGAAAAAAGAGACCGTTTCATAACTGAAAAAGCCCACCAGGCCGCCCCAGAAGCGCGGCAGCTGGGGCATGTGGGCCGGCCGGTAAGCATGCATCAGGGAGCGCAGAATCGCCATGGGCTCTCCGTGCGCAACGGTTTTTGCGCCCCGCCGGTCCTCGCTTTCCACGCGGTCGGCAAATACGCGCACGCGCATGTGGGAGGATACGCCCAGAAAACTATAGCGTCCCCAGTGTTCACCACCTTCCACACTTTCAAACAAAAAAAGCGCGGGCCGGCTCCGGTAGTACTTTTTCAGGAGCGACACCGGTGTCTCGGTGTCAGCCAGGATTTCGGCGCACACTGGAATGACGTTGCAGTCCTTGGCCAGGGCACTGAAAGTCTGCTTGTCCGGAAAACGGTTGAGTTCCATGCTGCGGGTTTCCTTTTGCGGGATCTTGCCGACCCTACTGTCAGGGTTTTTTAGGTGCCAACAGTTGCGCGCTAGCCGCGCAATATGTATTGCTGCTATGCTTGGGATTCCGGCCCCCGGAAAAAAAGAGGCCGCGGAAAAATGTCCGCGGCCCCTCCTGAAATTCAAAAACCGCGGGCGGCGTCTGGCCTGCGGTTTACGGTGTTTTCGGTTTTACAAAATCAGTCCGGCTTCTTTCCGCTGACAGGCGCCTGTAAAATAACAGGCCACCACCAGTGTCCGGGTAGCATATCGCTTGGTTTGCAGTTGGCCGCCATGAATCGCCTCTAAAAACTCTCCTAAAATATACTGGCGTTACAATAAACGCAAGCCACCGCGCTTGTCAAGTAAAATCAGGGAAAATTCGCGCGTTTCCGATAAATGTCAACCAGGGCTGCGGGATATGCAGGTCCGGCTTTTGCTTTTGCCGGCAGCCTGGCTGCATAGATACACTGATTATTGTAATTTGAAATGTGGTATCGGTGACATCGGCGCACGCGCAATTTTTGCATGTCCGCCAGGAAGATGGCCTGACGGCCGCCTTGGCAAGCAGGCTGCAGTGCGGCGGGCGCC
>Ga0114931_10010381_pt1 | contig 11090 bp, 9 predicted proteins | sample 2SBtaG_FD_89579 | JGI IMG/M metagenome (GOLD analysis project Ga0114931, IMG submission 89579) | Deep subsurface microbial communities from Kolumbo volcano to uncover new lineages of life (NeLLi) - 2SBTROV14_V59a metaG | ecosystem: Environmental > Aquatic > Marine > Volcanic | place: Kolumbo...
CCTCGCGAAAAATCTGTTTCGCTTGGAATTCGTGAATCTTCATCGTCGTTTTCTCGTTAAAAGCCGTGAGATGGCCGTGATCGACGCTCGGTTGGCTGCATGCGCGATGGCTGCCACAATCGGGCTGCCACAATCGGTCGAGGAGATCGAAGGGACGCAAGGGCGCGGATTATAGGCCCGCCAAAGCCAAATGGTCAACCGACCCTGTAGCCCCTGCGTCGTTGAGGCGTCGTTGACCGTTGCTGTCGAGCCGTCCTATGATGAAGCTCAACGGCACTGGGAATGGGGATTGCGATGCAAATCGGCTTGTCTTGATTGGCCTTGAGCGAGGCTCTGAGTTTGTCGACAAACTCCGACAGTTCCGATCCGTTGCGAGCCGCACTATCACCTGCACGATCTTGCCCGCGACGAAGTGCATGACTTGCCGGTGAAGTACGACCCTCTTCTACTGGAAAAGATCGAACCGCGACTGCGCGAGAAGCTGTCGGCGAAGGGCTTTCACGTGACCGGTTATCGTCTTGAGGTGCAGGGCGAATGCCGGCCGCCGGGTGAACACTCCAGCGCGACGCCAGAGGGCGAATAAGCGTCCGCCGTGTCGCCGTCTCAAAAGCTTACCAGGGCCACAATCTAGACGGTCAAGGCGCCGGGCGGTCAAGCAGTTTTTGCATCCGCGGCCAAGTTCGCGTGTTGGCCACGTCTTTTTTTGTCAGCCCCGCGCGGCGGGCTTGCAATACGCCGTAACGCATGCTGGCAAGACCTTCGGTGCTGTGGGCGTCGGTATTGATCACGATCGGGATGCCGTGTTGCCGGGCTGCCGCGGCGGCGACGTCGTTTAGATCGAGACGCGCCGGATTGGCGTTCAATTCCAGCATCTTGCCGTGTTGCTTGGCCGCTTTGAAAACGGCGTCCAGATCGACCTCGTAAGGCTTGCGGCGATTGATCAGCCTTCCGGTGGGGTGCGCGATCGCCGAGACATAAGGGTTCGCCAGCGCTCCGAGAATGCGCCGCGTGATCTGCTCACGGCTTTGGCGTTGACCGTAATGAATGCTGGCAACCACCCAGTCCGCCTCGGCCAAAACGTCATCGGGCAGGTCCAGTCCGCCCGGTTCGAGGATGTCGACCTCGACCCCCTTAAGCACAAGGATGCCCTTGATTCGCCGGTTCAGTCGATCGATGGCATGCCACTGTTTACGCAATCGCGTGGGCCCCAGACCGTTGGCCATGCTGACACGCTGGGAATGGTCGGTGATGGCGATGTAGGACAGGCCCCGTTGTTGGGCCGCCGAGACCATTTCCTCGAGCGTCGCCTTGCCGTCGGATTCGGTCGTGTGCATGTGCAGATCGCCGCGTAGATCGTCGATCTCGATCAGTTTCGGCAGCCTGCCCGCGGCGGCCCATTGAAACTCGTGCCGCGCCTCACGCAACTCCGGCGGAAACCAGGGGAGATCCAGCGTGGCGTAGACCTCTTCCTCGGTGGCTCCGGCAATCGATCGCTCGCCACGAAAAACGCCATACTCGTTGATCTTCAGTCCCCGGCTTTTGGCCATGCCGCGCAGCACGACGTTGTGCTGCTTCGAGCCGGTGAAGTAAACCATCGCCGCCCCGAACGATTCACGTGGCACGACGCGCAGATCGATCTGAAGCCCGCCGGAGAGCCGAACCGACATTTTTGTCGAGCCGCGAGCGATCGTCTCGCTCACTTCGTCGAACCGTTCGAAGCAGTCCATCACGGTTTCCGCACCATCGGAGACGACCAGCAGATCAAGATCGCCGACCGTTTCGCGACCGCGGCGATAGCTGCCGGCGACCTCGATTTCTTCGATGCCTTGACAACCGTGCATGTGGGCCAGCAGGGACTGGACATAGATTTCCGCTTTGGCCCAATAGATGCGCCGGTCCGCCGCGCCGGCGATTTCCAGCCCGGCAAGAATCGACTCCTCCGTCTTGGCACCGAAGCCCTTGAGCTCGCGGACCCTGTGTTTCTCGCAGGCCTCGCGCAGCGCATCGAGGGAGCCGATTCCTAGCTCTTTGTGCAGTATGGCTGCTTTCTTGGGACCAAGCCCCGGCACTCGCAAGAGCGCCATGACGCTGGGGGGGATTTTGGCACGCAGCTCATCGAGCATCGGTAGCGTGCCGGTCTCCGAGAGTGTCGCGATCTTTTGCGCGAGATCCTTGCCGATGCCTTCGAGCTTGGTCAGGTCGCGGTTCGGGTCGGCGATAATCGTCGCGGCCGACTCTCCCAGATCACGGACGATGCGGGCTCCGTTGCGATACGCGCGAACGCGAAACGGATTGGCGCCGCTGAACTCCAACATGTCGGCGATCTCATCGAAAACCGCCGCGATCCGCGCGTTATTCATACGGTCGAGTTTAACGAAGCCGTGCTTCAGCGCGTAGGGAGTTGCTTGGATGAGTTCTTGAGACAATACCCACCGTCGCCTCGAAGACGCCTGAGACCGGGAACACATTTCATGCGCGGAAGGTGGCTTCTCAGCGTGAGGCGATTCCCAAACAGCCGCCGCCGCAAGCGGCGCGTTAAGCGAAGGAAGGAATGATGCGAGACAAGACGCCAAAAAGAAAACGCGCCGCCCCAACTTTAGTCAGGACGGCGCGTCTGGGTCGCGGGTGGGTCTCCGGCGAACGTATGATCGGCGATGTTACTTGGACGAACGGGCACCTTCAGGGCGAACGGGCACCCAGCCGCCATCGTCGAGAGGCGGACGGGTGGGCGCGGGGCGATGCCCGTTCGTTGCCGGCAACTGCTTCGGGGCGGTCGCTTGTGTGTGGGAAACCGAACGCGCGGCCCACCTGACGGGCGTGTAGTTCCAAGCCCAGCGGTTGGGCTGCATCGTGGTGCGTGAAGCGGGCGGCGCGAAATAGGGTCCGCCACTGGTGCCGGTGTTTTTCCCGCTCGCCTTCGGCCTGGCAGCCGGGGCTTCATTGGTGTTCTTGTCAGGAATCGGACGCATCGACTGCGTGCCGCCGCGGTTGCCCGACCCTTCGTACGTCTGTTGTTGCGGGGCCTGGGGCGTTTGCGGACGAAGGCTTGGACGCGGCGTTTCCTGGCTGCTGCTGGGTGCCGGGGACGGCGTGCTATATGTCGGGCCTGGGGTCGACGGGCTCGGGTAAGACGGGGTTGCGTAAGAAGGCGAAGGCGACGATCGGTAGCTCGGCGCCGCGTAGCCCGGCGTCGCCGACGGCACCGCGGCACGCGCCGGCGCGCCGGCGCACGCAGGAGCAGCTACCGCGGGAGCGTAGAGCCTGGTGGTCGGAGCGTAAAGCGTCGTGGTTGCGACCGGCCTCAAAGCCACGCTCGGCGCGGCGACGACCACCGGTCGGTACGTGGTGTAGGGCACCAGCCGCGTGGTCGGGCGATACGTAACCACCGGACGGTAGGTTGTCGTCGGACCGCACTGCCCGCAAACCGTGACTGGTCGATAGGTCGTGACCGGAACGTTTACGATCTGCGTGCGATAACTGGTCTGCGGGACATACTGCACCACCTGCGGCGCGCAGCTTACACAGGGCGACGCGGCAACGACCGGAACGGCCGTTGTTCGGGGGCTGAAAGCATTGCGGAGCCAATGAAAGATGGCTTGGCTCTCCGGCGGCGCGGCGAGCATCGCCGTAACCACGGCACCAGCCGCCAAGGCGTTTCGTATGATTCGGGGCGTCATGATCGGCTCCATGTCAGTGGTAAGACGCAGCCACTAATTACAAAGAAGACGCAGCCACTAATTATTCGTTAAACCGGCCATCGGGGAAACTGTCAAGCAACCTCGACACCGAAAGCGTGATTTGTCAAAAAGTTTGTATTGGGCGGATTGCGCCGGCCGGCGCGGCTGTAGCGGTTCAGTGAATCTTGGTAGCCGTACAGGCACGTTCGCACCTTGCCCACGTCACGCGGTCGATGTAGACCTCGCCCGCACGCTGTCATCGCAAGCGTAGTTCATGTTTCGCCACGCCGAGCGGAGGATAAGAAAACTTTTCCCGTCCGTGCGGACGCTGCCGCAACCGGCCACGACACGCAAGCCGACGTTGCCGCCAAGAGCGGGCCGGCGCTGAATCGCCGGTGCGGGTCAACCTCGTCCCCGAGATCAAAGTTGAATCGAGCCGCCGGCATCAGTCCTGCCGTACGCGCTGTTCGTACAGATCGTATAGCTTGAACAGCAGTTCGCGTACGTCCCCGGTACATTGTTCGAAGATCCGGTTTACCTCGGCGGTCGCAATCAGGTCGGCGTAACCCGAGGTCAGCCGGCGCACGACCTCTTGGGCCACGGCATGATTCGTGCGGGTTTCAAAGGTCCATTCCATCTTCAGCGGGCGATGGGTCGTAACCAGCAGCCCGCCGGCTTGCCCGGCCATTTGCCGATGAATCCGCCACCGCTCGAAACGGCCGAGTTGTTCGTAGCCGTCGATCACAAGCATCCAGCGCGAGTCGCCGGTTGCCTGCGATATGAACTTTGATAGGCGGCCGCGCGGAGCTTTGCTCTCTTTTCGCAACGTGATCAACGTGGGACGTCGGCCTTCGTGTTCGAGCAGCGGCAACAGCGTGGCCAGCAGCGTCGATTTTCCGGTTCCGTGGGGGCCAATGATCTGCCCTCGCCAGCGGGCTTCGCGCAAGCGGCAGATCAAGCCTTCCGCGGTATCCCCTTCCGGAAACACATAAGGCAAGGTTCCCGGCGCGATGCGTTTCGCGATGAATGGGTTGCGTGGCGGTTGGACCGGCGGCACCTTCATGAACCAGAGCCCCCCGGACGCGGAAGGCGACCGAGACGCAGCGGACGTTCTTCGACGACCTCTTGCCCGTCGCGAAGAAACAGTCGCACGCGGACACACCAGCGAATCTTGATCAACAGACCATCGTAACTAAGCGGGCTGAGCGGTAGCTGAGTACTGAAGCGAACGGGGTGTTTCGGGTCGATGGGCGGGCCGTCGTCGGCTGAGAACCGCTTGAATAGATGGACGGCGAGGTCTTCGTCGCCCTTGCCTTCGGTGTGCCAAAGAACGGATAGCTCGACAGCCGCGATTTCGTCGGACGTGACTCCGGCAAGCGTAAAGGCGCCGGCAAGAATATCACCTGGACGCAACACGTCGTGCGGAGTGTCCAGGCGAATGTGAATGGCAGGGTCGGACATGTCGGCTCGGGGGTTCAAGTCGCCGGTTCGAGTGCCGGGCAAACGACAAGTGGAAACGCGCGCTCAAAGTCGGGCCAGCCGCTAATGTCTCCATGGATCACAACACGCCATGCGATCTCGTTGTGGTCCGATTGGAACGAGTGCATGGCTCCGGGCGGGATGCAAAGCGGGCACTGCATCTCGAAGGCGCTACCCGACTCGGTACGAAGATCGTGTCGGTCGTCGATCTTCTCCTCGTACACGATCCGCGTTTCGGTGCGCGAGTTGGTGCCCTGGAGAAAAGTGGCCCGCTCCTCGCACACCAGGCGGATTTCGACCGAGCGGAGGCGTACTTGGCCCGCGTATGAAAAATAGAGCCGATACCGACGACCGGGGAAGAGCGGATGGTCGGAAATCTCGACGATCGTCGGCCCCGCGCTGCCGAGCACGAGAAGCCTGCGGACGAAGTACAACAGGGTCGCGATGCCGCACAGAATGACGGGGACGGTGAATGCCGTGAGTAGCCAGTCCGGCTTGCCTCGACGATGGCCGTCCACGGCGAGATAAACAAACAACACCGACATGGCATTGGTGGCCAGCGTGACGGCCAAAGCTCCCATCAGGGCCCAAGCGCCGGACATGACCGGCGGCAAGCGATACGCCAACGTGGTGCCCGGACTGTCCATCACCGTGCGATAGTTCGGAACCGACGGATACTCCTGATGCGCGAGGTGGGTCTGGTCGAAGGGGTCCAACTCGCCGGCACGTTGGGTCAGTGCGGCGCGGCGTTCGGCGCTTTTTCCCAAATAGACGAATTGGTAAACCAAGCCCCCGCCGCCAATGGTGATGAACGAAATGGGCAGCAGCAGCATGATCCAGACCGGCCAGCTGTAGCCGCGCGCCAAGACCGCTCGTTCCGGGTTGCCGGGATCGATCCAGCAAGCGTACTTCTTACCGATGGTAAACCGCCGGAGGATCGCCTCGACCGCCTTGCGATCCGGATTGAAAACGCCCGTTATGTCGTAGGCCCACGTTTCATAGGCCCGATGGTCAACCTGATAAGCGATCAGCATCTCGGGGCGATAAACCGGCTTGCCATCGACCGGCTGTTCGGCGAGCCGTTTTTTCAACACGACGCAATGGTTGGGGCGAAAGACGACGTTCACCCGCCACTCGGGAATGATGAATGCCCACAACATCCATGCCAGCAAGGCGATTCCACTGACAAGGGCCAATGCCAGAAAGGCCAAGACCGCCGCGTTGCCAACCGCCCGCGAACCGGTACGCCGGGCACCGCGTTTCTTGCCGTAAAGCCGAAAATAGCGAGCCAAAAAACAACCTCGTTATCGCTCAAGCCGAAACAGGGGCGGGCACGCGATTCATCCGGGGAAGGAGGATTTCGCAATCGACCACTTCGCAAGGAACCGTTTGATTCTACCTCTTTTCCACGGCCAGGGTCAGCCAACCGCCGGCCGCCGGGCGGTTCAAGACAAACCTTGGTCAACTTCGATTCGCCGGCCATGGTTACCGCCTATTCCGACGGTTCCGGCGGGTGCAAACCGCCGCGGCGCTAACCAGGCCGCGCGATCGCTTTTCCGCACGACTTGCACGCTTGACACGCTTTTCATTTCGGCCGAGAATCGCGACTGCTCGTTGCGGTGGTGGAACGGGCTTTTTTCTCTTTGGCCCGCGGACCTGAAGCAGCCCAGGATGGTTGACCTCGCCGAAGCGAAGCCGCGCGCCAAGAAGATTGTTCAGGCGCTGCGCAAGCAGTATCCCGACACACGCACCGCGCTGAATTTCAGCAATCCGCTGGAATTGCTGGTGGCGACGATTCTGTCGGCTCAATGCACCGACGTGCGGGTCAATCTGGTTACAAGCAAGCTGTTCAAGAAATACAAAACGGCCGAAGATTTTGCCAAGGCCCGGATTTCGACGCTCGAGCGCGAGGTTCAAAGCACCGGTTTCTTTCGCAATAAGGCGAAAAACATCAAAGCCTGCTGCCGCGCGCTGGTCGAAAAGTATCATGGCGAGGTGCCTCGCGATCTCGACGCGCTGGTCGAGCTTCCCGGCGTGGGCCGCAAGACGGCCAACGTCGTGCTTGGCGCCGCGTTTGGCATTGCCGTGGGCGTGGTCGTGGATACGCACGTCGGGCGGATCAGCCGCCGCTTGGGGCTGACCGGCGAAAAGGATGCCGTCAAGGTGGAGCGTGATTTAATGCAATTGATCCCCCGCCGAGAGTGGGTGGATTTCAGCCACCGCATGATTCATCATGGACGAGAAGTTTGCATGGCCCGGCGACCGAAATGTGACGAATGTTGTCTCGAGCGCTGGTGTCCCCGCATCGGCGTGGCCTCGTAAGAACGGCGGAACCGGTCGACCCTCGATTAGCAATATGCAACCGACAAACGCTTCCGACGATGAGAGCTTGCCAGGGATCACGCTGATTTTGTATTCATAGACGCTTGCGACAAACCGCCGCACGACGCACTTGGGTAACGCTGCCATGATTCTGTCCGGCCAAGAAATTCGACGGCAACTTGACGACAAAATCATAATCGATCCGTTCAACGAATCGATGCTGAACCCCAATAGCTACAACCTTACGCTGCACGATGAGTTGATGACCTATGAAGAGGTCGTGCTCGATATGCGTCGCCCGAATCGCGTGCGGCGGCTAACGATTCCGCCCGAAGGCCTCGTGCTGAGTCCCGAGCATCTTTACCTTGGTCGCACGGTCGAGCGAACCGAAACCCACGGCTTGGTGCCGATGATCGAAGGCCGCTCGTCGGTCGGCCGATTGGGGCTGTTCGTGCATGTCACCGCCGGTTTCGGCGACGTCGGTTTTCGTGGCTATTGGACCTTGGAGATGTTCGCCGTGCAGCCGGTACGGATTTATCCCGGCGTGCCGATTTGCCAGATTTTCTATCACGAGATCGTCGGTGAGATCACCGAATATCAAAGCAACAAGTATCAGAACAACCGCGACATCCAGCCCAGCCTGCTGTTCAAAGAGCTCAACCCCGAAGGCGAGAAAGACCCCCAGCTACACCTCGACTTCGGGCTCGAATGGTCGCATAGCTAGCCGCATCCACAAAGCGCTCGCGGTCTGCGATTGCCGCATCCCCTTACCGCAGCAGGTTTCGGCCCTCTAGATCGGAAGCCGGCGCGGCTCCCAAGGCGGCGAGAATCGTGGGGGCAAGATCTGTCATCCGCGCGCCGTCTCCCTGAAAAGGGCGGTTCATCAGCAACATGCCGGGCACGAGATCGGGGTCGATCATGTGATCGCCGCTCCACGGCTTGACGTTGTCTTCAAAAATCTCGCTGCCCAACCCGCCGATCGCCGTTCGCCAGGCCACTCGATAGCCGGGCGCGAAGCAGGTGACCAAGTCGGGTGATTCGCCGGCGTAAGGGCCGCTGTAAACCAGTTGTCGAGTCGCCGCGCGTCGCACGCCCACGGTGCCGCGAAGGGGGTCGACCACGTTGTGCAAACGCGACGCGATTTCGTCGGCCAGACGTTCGGCTTCTCCGGGCGGTACGATCCCCTGCCCCTCGCGGCCCGCGAGGTTCAGGTAAATGCCGCCCAGCCCGGCGGCATAGGCCTTGGTCTTCGACCAATCGACGCCGTGAAACAACTGCGACGTCTCGTCGCCGATCACGACGCCGGATTTCAGAGCCAGCAACCCTTGCTCCCGCAGCCAGGCGTTCAGATCGACGCCCCGTTGAAAGCTCGTAAAGCCGTGGTCGCTCATGGCGATCAACAACGTCGCATCGTCGACATAGTGATCCAAGACGTCTCCGACGATGCGATCGCAGCGGCGATATGCCTCGGCGATCACGTCACGCATGGACGGGTCGTAGTGCCCGCGGTGGGCCGGATGATCGGGTTCGAGGAACCGCCAGAACATGTGCTGAATGCGATCGGGCGTATCGAACAAGCAGTAGACAAACCCCTCTTTTCCCCGCTCAAGCTCATGTTTGAGCATCGCTTCCCGCTCACGCCATACGTCGTCGCATTGGGTCAGAAAGGCGGCCTCGTCGAAGCGGCCGTTTTTCAGCCCGCTGTCGTCTTCGACCATGCCGGTCGTATAAAACGTGCCGATGTCTTCGCTCAGCTCGGCGGCGAAATCGTCCGGCGAACTGATGGGAAACCAGGGCCACTCGGGATCGAAATTCACCGGCGAGGCATAAAGTTCAAACTCCGGCTCCGTGTTGACCAGCAGGAAACGCACCATCCCGCGTATGGATTGGAGCATGCCCAGCTTGAACTTCACCCGCACCCACTCGCTCCACCGACCGCGACAGAGCGTGATTTCTCTCGGCCGCCCCGGCGTACGAAGCTTCACCGGTCCGCCGTTGCGGGCGAGTTCAATGGTCACTTCGATGCGGGCGTCGTCCTTGCCTTTACGCGGACCGGCCAAAAAGGTGCGAACCGGTCGTCCGGCCACTGGGCGAACTCGGACAAGCCGCTCGCTTTCGCCGACCGAGGCGTCTTCAGCCGAGGTGAAAAAAGTGGCCGTTCCTAGCCCGAACCGGACGTCCGGCACTCCCATGCCCGAGAGTAAACGTCCACGAAATTTAGCGGGCGGGAAGTTGCACGGGCAACGAATCACGCTCGAGCGGATGCCCGACTCGGCGAGTCGTTGCCATACCGTGGCGCCGCGGCGATTGTTGACCGGCGCCGGTGGCAGCAGCGGGCTCTTCTGTTCGTAGCGTACCAGCCCTAGATCGGGCAGATACGTGCGCGGGTCGCGGCGCAAAAAGTCGAAAATGCCGTGCCCGCCGGGATTCGTGCCCGTGGCAAACGTGGACCAGGCCACCGGCGTTTGTGCCGGTGTGGTCGTGGCGACGCGGGGCACCGCGCCGGCGTGGCTCAGTCGGGCGAGATTCGGCAGTTGCCCAGTCTCGAACATCTGTTCGACCAGGCTCGGCTCCAGCCCGTCGAGACCAACGACAATGACCTTCTTGATTTTGTTCACGTCGTCGTCAACAACGGGTTAATCCACCGTTGGCCAGAGGCACCCACGGCTCACTCACTTCGCCGGCGAACAAAGCGAAACGCCTTTTTGCAGGCCAGCACGAGATAGCGCCAAAACAACAGCACCGCGCCGCCGATTGCCGCCAAGGCCGACGCCAGGGGAACCATCGTGTCGGGGCCGATATAGGCGAACCAAAGCATCTCGTGCGACATAATCAACCCATCGTCATGCTTACGGTACACAGGAAGGCCTGTCCATGTCTTCAACATTACCATCCCGCCCCGGCGGCGAAAAGCCTTGGGCGCAGGGTACACTCTGTCGTCCGTTGCGGTTCGTGCCGACCGTCTTAAGACTTTTCCCAGATTGGTCGGCCCGACTTGATCCGCATCGGTCCGGCGACGTCAAGAATCAGACGTTGGCTGGCGCGGTGTCGGCGGGTTTTCTACCGGCGGTTGTTCTTTCGGCAAGCTTTCCTCTGACGCCTCCGCGGGGCCCGGCGGTGGTTGCGTTGTTTGTTCCTCGCGCGGCCGGAAACGGATAGGCCCGTAACATTCGGGGTATTTGGGCGTGATCGATTCGTAAAAATCGCGCAGCACCTTGGTGTCTTGCTCCACGTTGCCGGTTGGCATGAACGAAGGACCGAAGCCGCCGACCTTTCGCTTGTAATCCAAGAAACCCAATACGACCGGCACATGGGCTTCCAGAGCGATGTAATAAAAGCCCGACTTCCAGCATTCGGCGCGGCTGCGAGTTCCTTCGACCGGTACGGCCAAGGCAAACTTATCCCGCCGCTGAAACTCGTGAACGATTTGCTCGACGGTGTTACCTCGGCTGCGACGGTCGACCGAGATGCCACCCGTCCAACGCATGAAAGGCCCGAAGGGAAAGCGGAACAACGTATGCTTCCCAATCCAGTGGATTCGCAGATGGTAGAGGCTTGCCAGGGAGAGCATCAACGGCAAATCCCAGTTCGACGTATGCGGCGCGGCGATGA
>Ga0114931_10010382_pt1 | contig 11089 bp, 8 predicted proteins | sample 2SBtaG_FD_89579 | JGI IMG/M metagenome (GOLD analysis project Ga0114931, IMG submission 89579) | Deep subsurface microbial communities from Kolumbo volcano to uncover new lineages of life (NeLLi) - 2SBTROV14_V59a metaG | ecosystem: Environmental > Aquatic > Marine > Volcanic | place: Kolumbo...
AGCGCGAATCACGCCCCTTCACCACGCTTCAAACCGATCTGGCGCTGCTGCGCACGAACAGCCGCACCCGATGCGATTCCGGGCGGGATTCGTGCTCGCCTCGCACCCGTGAACGCGTACCCATAGCCGACCATGACCACTTCCTGACGGGCCGCCAGTGCCGCGCCTACGGAAGCAACAGACTCATGGCCCGCGTTCGGCGTTGCAGCGCACGCTGGGCACAACATAGCGAGCCACGCCGGGACGGTAGGACAGCCCCTCATGCGTGCGTCTCGCTTCTCACGGGAATGCTGCGGCGCTCGCAAGGAAGGTCGTCCGAGCCGGTTCGCAACTCGGAGGGTACCGGCTCTGCCCCGCACTTTCCTGCTCGAGCTTCACGCGTCCGGAAAACCCACGCGTGGTCGATTACTTGCGCGACGTTCTTGATGCAGCGCTTGCGCTACGCGGACGTGCTCAGAATGGAACCACACCCAGCAGCCGGCCGTAGGTCAAAGCGAGCCTGGCCCAAAAGACCTGCGCGGTCACAAAGGCCGCGAAGTACAGCAGCGCCGGCCATCGCCCGAGGGGGCCCGTTGGAAACCGCGGTACCGACGAGGACACAAATCGCCCCTCGGTCTTGCCGCCACCCACTTCCGAGCCGGCTGCTTTGTAAAGCACAAAGGGAACGAAAATCAGTCCCAGAACCGGTATGGCGACCAACATGATATCGCCCATCAAAGCCGCAAAGACATCACCCAGCCCGCCAAAGTGAACAGTCGGAAGGCGCTCGGGCTGTGCCGCGGAAATCGCTATGGCCGACAGTATGGTCGCCAAAAGCAACACGGCAAGCACCGCGAGAAAAGGCAACAGCGTCAACAGCGAGCTGCGAAAACCGGCGAGCGCAAGGGACTGGCCAACAGACCACACTGCTGCGAGCACATTGAACAACGCGATGACAAGGATGGCAATCGGGGCATGTGATGCGACCTCGTTGAACGAATTGTAGACAGCTGGACATGTTTTCCAGGTGTTGGCAAGAAACGAGTCGCGCGGGGCGCAGATCCAACGCTGGCTCCTTGAGGTTTTCGCCTGGACAGTCTACGCCTCGATCGAGCTCCGAGGACGGCGCGCCGTCGCGGCATCGGGCCGTGCGCACGTCGTCTCCGCACGAACACCGAGCCTCCGGGCGGGTCCGCGCCCTCGCGAGCGCGCGTTCAGTGCGCGTCGAACAGCTCCGCCTCGATTCTCGCGAGCAATGAAGTGGACAGCTCCTGCGCGCGGCGGCGCATCGGCTTCGCCTCGCGCTCGAGTCGCGGGCGCGCGGGAGGCTCTCGAGCACTCCGTGCGCGGTGCCGCGCCTCGTCGTCGAGAGCGGCGCTGCTGGATTACGTCGGCAAGAACCCGGGCCAGCGGATCGAGGAGATCGCGTCGGGGATGGGCACGAGCACGAACGACTTGAAGCTGCCGGCGAAGAAGTTGATAGCGTCGAAGAAGCTGAAGACGAAGGGCGTGAAGCGGGGCCGGTGGGCAAGGCCGTGCCCAGCTTCTCGGCCGGCAAATCCGGGTCGATGCCCGATCCCTGGTCCGTGTGCGTCGTACTCGGCCTGCGGCAACTGCACGATCACGGGATGCTTCGCCGGGTCGAGCCAGCCGAGCACGGTCTTGATCTGGCTCTCCTCGCCCGCAGTGCAACCGACGGCTCAGGGGGACACCTGGCCGAGCGCGCCGGCGAGCCGCGGCAGCACGACCTCGTCGGTGTAGCGGATCATGTTCTCGCCGCGCACGGCGCAGGCAATGGCCGAACGCACCGCATGCGTTCCGCGTGGCAGAGCACGAGCCAGCAGCCGCCAGAAGAGCGCCCGCCGCTGGCCAAGGATGCCGAGGCGGTAGAGCGAGCGCAGCGCGATACGCACGTCGGCTGCGAGCAGCGGCGTCGGGCTTGCCGGCGCCCCGATGCGATCGACGACCGCCGCGCTCCTCTGGAAGTACGCCTCCGGTGCGTAGAGGTCGAAAAGCAGCTTCGCGTAGGCCGCGATGAGCTCGCGCTCCGGCATGGTGGGCCTGAAGTTGGGCCGCGCGAAGGCGTCGCCATCGGAATGGGCGCGCAGTCTTCCTTCGCGCTCCAGCCGGCTCCAGAGCGCGGTGCCCGGCAGCGCCGTGAGCAGGCCCACCATCGCCAGTGGCAGCGGCGCGTCGCGAAGCAGCTCCCGCTGCGCCTCGAAGCTCCTCTCGCCGTCGCCGTCGAAGCCGACGATGAACCCGCCCATCACCTCCAGCCCTGCCGCGGTGAGCTTGTCGAGCGCGGCGCGGACATCGACGCCCACGTTCTGGCGCTTCTTCGTGATCTTCAATGCCTCTTCGTTGGGCGTTTCGATCCCGATGAACACCGACGTGAAGTTCGCGGCGTGCATCGCGGCCACGAGCCTATCGTCGGCGGCCAGGTTCAGGCTCGCCTCGGTGTAGAACGTGAACGGGTAGCCCGCGTCGTGTTGCCAGCGGGCGAGCTCGGCCAGCATCGGCCGTACCGCTTTCTTGTTGCCGATGAAGTTGTCGTCGACGACGAAGACCTCGCCACGATATCCGAGCCGGGCGAGCTCCGTGAGCTCGGCGACGACCTGTTCGGGCCGCTTCACCCGCGGCACGCGCCCGAAGATCTCGATAATGTCGCAGAACTCGCAGCTGAATGGGCAGCCGCGAGAGGTCTGGATGCACATCGAGCGGTACTGCCCGATGTCCAGCAGGTCGAAGCGCGGCGCCGGCACCTCGTGCAGCGACGGCCGCGCGGCGGGAGCGTGGAGGATGCGCGGTGTGCCCGGCTGCGCCTCGATCGCCCGGACGAGCTCGTCCACGCGCCCCTCGGCTTCGCCAAGGAAGAGGCAATCCGCATCGTCGAAGCGGTCCGGCGAGGTGGTGCACGCCGGGCCGCCGGCGATCGTCCGACGCCCGAGCTGCCGCGCGCGCGCCAGGACCTCGTGCATCGACGGCTCCTGCACCAGCATGCCGCCGGACAGCACGACGTCGGCCCAGCCGAGGTCCTGCTGTTCGAGCGGCGCCACGTTCAGGTCGACCAGGCGCACGTCCCAGTCCCCTGGCAGCAGCGCGGCGACCGAGATCAAGCCGAGCGGCGGCAGCGTCGCGCGCTTGCCGACCAGCGAGAGGCTGTGCTGGAAGCCCCAGTAGGTCGTGGGGAACTCCGGGTAGACGAGCAGGACGCGCATCGGGCTCCCCCATGCAGAGGGGATGTCAGAAGGAAAAGCAAGCGGTAACGCGTTGGCAATATCCGCGAGCGGGGCGTTTCGCCCTTCGAGCGCAGCGCAACGGTTGCGCTTTGCACCAGGCAGGCGCGCCTAGCGTGCGCGGGCGGTGGCCTCGAGGTCTGGAGCATGGGCGCCGTCAGGGGTCGCGCGACCCGAGCCCGGGCGATGTCCTGCAGGTCCAGGCGGATCGAGGATCCGGTACGCGGCGAGCTTCACGCGGTCATTCAGGACGAACCACCCGAGCGCGTAGCCCCACACGAACAGCGCCCAACCCCAGCCGAGCGGCGTCATGAACACCCCATAGACCGCGATCAAGGTCGCCACCGCTTGCGTGCCGAGCACGGCGCCCCACAGGATCCGCGCGGGGCGTATCGACCAGAACGGGCCGCGCGTGCGCGCGAGGAAGATCGTCAGGTGCCCGGCTACCGATAGCTTCAGGTACATGAGCGTCTGGATGTGCGCGCGGTCGAGATGAAAAACGCGCTCGCCGAGATAGAACAGACCGAAGGCGGAGACGACGCCGATGACGCCCAGCACCGTGGCGACCCCCAGGACCACGCGCATGTTCCAGGACTCGGGCTGATCCTTGTAGTGAACCTTGTCGTAGGCAATGCTCAGGATGGCGCCGTCGTTGAGCAACGCGAGGATCACGATCATCACCGCAGTCAGCGGATAGAAGTTGAAGATCAGGATCGCCAGCGTCATGAAGAAGAGCACGCGCAGCGTCTCGGCGATGCGGTAGATCGCGTAGCTGTTCATGCGCTGGAAGATCTTCCGGCTCTCCTTGATCGCGTCGATGATCACGGAAAGACCCGGTGTGAGCAGCACCATGGCCGCCGCTGCGCGTGCGGCGTCCGTCGCGCCGGAGACGGCGATGCCGCAGTCGGCCTTCTTCAGCGCGGGGGCGTCGTTGACGCCGTCGCCGGTCATGCCGACGATGTGACCGCGCTTCTGCAGAGCCTCGATGATGTGGAACTTGTGTTCCGGAAACACCTGGGCGAAGCCGTCCGCGTTCTCGATCGACATGGCCAGCTGGGCCGTCTCGTGATGCTTCGCGTCGCCCAAGCCGCTGGCATCGAGGATGTTCGTGCCCATCCCCAGCTTCTTGGCGGTCTCCTGGGCGATGGCCAGCTGGTCGCCCGTCAGCATCTTGATGGTCACGCCCATCCGACGGGCTGTCGCGATAGTCGCCTCGGCCTCTTGTCGGGGCGGGTCGAAGAGCGGCAACACGCCCGCGAACTGCCATGAGCCTTGCGCCTCCGTCCGGGCGACGCCCAGCGAGCGGAAGCCACGCGCCGCGAAACCGCCGACGGCCTTGTCGACGGCCGCCTGCACCTGTCCGGCATTGGCCGATAGCTCGAGGATCACCTGTGGTGCGCCCTTCGTTACCTTGAAGGTCGCGCCGTCGGGGGCGTGGACGGTCGCCTCGGTGCGCTTGTGCACGGGATCGAAGGGTTGGAAGTGGACGACGTCGTAACCCTGCAACGCCTGGTCGTTGGGCAGGCCGCCCAGCACGGCCTGGTCGATGGTGTCCTTGTCGTCCGCGCGCGACGCCAGTGCAGCGTCGAGGATGACTTGATCGACGGGCGTGTCGTTCGCGCCGAACGGAGCGCCCAGCGTCAGCTTGTTCTGCGTGAGCGTGCCGGTCTTGTCGGCGCACAGCACGTCCACGCCCGCCAGTTCCTCGATGGCGGCGAGCCGCGTCACGATGGCTTCCTCTCTGGCCAGCAGGCGCGCACCGACCGCCATCGTCACGGACAGCACCGTCGGCATCGCCACGGGGATGGCTGCCACGGTCAGCACCAGGGCGAACTGCAGCGTCGTGATAATGCGGTCGCCGCGGAAGATCGCGACGGCGATGATCACCGCGACCAGGACCGCCGCGAGGATGATCAGGTAGTTGCCGATCTTCAACACGGCCCGTTGAAAGTGGCTGACGCTGTGCGCCTCCTGCACCAGCTCGGCGGTCTTGCCGAAAAAGGTGTTCGCGCCCGTGGCATAGACCAGCGCGCCGACTTCACCCTGACGGACGATCGAACCGGAGAAGACCGCCTCGCCGGGCTTTCGCGTGGCCGGCAGGGACTCGCCCGTCAACGCGGACTGGTCCACTTCTATCGGATCACCCTCCAGCAAGCGCGCGTCGGCTGGCACGATATCGCCCAGGCGCACGCGGATGACGTCGCCCGGTACCAGCTCGCGCGCCGGCGGAGTGATCCACTTGCCGTCGCGCTTCACCCTCGCGGTGATCGCCAGCTTGGCCTTGAGCGCGGCGATGGCGTTGCCTGCCTGGTGTTCTTCCCAGAATCCGACCCCAGCGTTGGCCAGCAGCAAGAGCAGGATGATCGCGAAGTCCGGCCAGTGCCGGGCCACCGCCGACAGCACCACGGCGGCTTCGATCATCCACGGAATGGGTCCCCAGAAGTAGGTGAGGAACTTCAGGAAAGCATTGGTCTTCTTCTCTTGTAGTTGGTTCGGTCCGTACTGGAGCAGGCGCTTTTCCGCCTCGGCCTGGCCGAGGCCGTCGGGCGACGACCCCAGCCGTGCCTGGAGCTCGGCCATCGGAAGGGACTCGAGATCGACCTCCGCGGCTGGCTTCGCGCCGGACGCTTCGAGCTTTGCGATGCGCATCGCGACTGATGAGCGAGCAAGGTTCGTGCCCAGACCTGGCGGGGGGTGCCGGGTCTACGGCCTGGACCTCCCAGAGCCCGGTTGCGGTCTAGTCGAAATACATGACCCGTCAAGCGCGACGTATTCTCCACCTGGACTGTCATCGAATCCGCCTGGCGCGGTTGGCGCGCCGACCTGAATCTGCTCTGAGCCGTCGGCATGGGCATGCCCAAGGACAACGACCTCGCTTTCGTCCGCCACATGGTGGCGGCCACGCGCTCCAGCTGGATGTTCACTATCGACCCGAGCGATTCGAGTCCCTGAACGCCTCGCTCTTCGCTCTCTCCGCCCGGACATTCGTCGCGATCGCGTGCACGGTGCTGATCGGCTTCGCGGTGAACCTGGAACCGCGGGTGGCCGCGCGCGTCTTTGGCCCGGCCACCTCGTGCCGCTGGACCTGAGTCCATCGGCGGAGCTGTCGCTGGCGCAGGCCCAGACCATGGAGCGCAACTACACAGGGAAAATCAGCCCGCTGACCGTGATCGAGCCAGGCGAAACAGCCGCCGTTCCGCCCGCTGCCGAAGAGTACCTCGAGCTCGCACGTCCGGAAATTCCACCGGCATCGCGCTTCGATCTCCGCATGGAACTCCAGTCACGTTGCGGTAGGTACGCCGGCTTCCTTTGGAAGCAGCTGGGCGACGATTCTCCCTTGCATCCGCCATCCGCGAGGAGCACGTCCGGAGTCGACACGGGCGCCAGCTACTACTACGACAAGGCGACAGGGAAGCTGGCCGCGGTTGTGAGCTACAACGCGCTGTTCCGGACCTTGCGCTGCCAGGGCGGACCGCGCGGCTTCGTCGAGCCCTCCTGCGGCTCGTCCCAGCGACTGTCCTGCCCCGACACTGGCGGCGGCGCGGGCGCTGCGGGTGGCACGGGCAGGGCTGCGGGCGATGCCGGGCGCTACTCGCGCTTCCAGTCGCGGAACGTGTGGAGGAGCTCGTCGCGCACGTCGGGCGGGATCGGGTCCGCGGGCATCTTCCCGAGCGTCTTGATCGCCAGCTTGCGGTCGTGGAGGAACGCGCGGCAGTGCCGGCAGGTCCCGATGTGGAGGCGGAAGCGGATGCGGTCCCAGAGGCTCATGCGCCCCTCGAGGTAGTCCGTGATCAGTTCGGTCAGCTCCTGGCACGTCAACATCACGACTCGTCCTCCTCCAGGTACCGCTCCAGGGCGCGGTGCAGGGTCGATCGGGCGCGGTGGAGCATCACACGCTGGTTCGTCTCGGCGATCTCCAGGATGTTACATACCTCCTCGGCCGACACCCCTTCGATGTCGCGGAGCACGAGCACCGTCCGCTGTCGTGGCGGCAGCTCCTCGATGGCCTGCTCCAGCCGACGTCGGGCCTCCTCCCGGAGCAAGACCGCCTCCGGCGTGTCGTCCTCCCACCGTCGCGGCGGGCTGGCCCACATGCCGTCCGAGCGGAAGCGGGCGGGATCGACCGCGGGCTCGTCCGGCCCGTCGCCGTCGCCGAGCCCCGAGAACGGGACCGACCTGGCCTCGCGCACCCCGCGCGTCTTCGCTCGGTTGACGAGGATCCGGAACATCCAGGTCTTGAGGGCCGAGCGCCCCTCGAAGCTCCGCAGACCCTTGAGCACGCCGACCCAGGCCTCCTGAACCACCTCCTCGGCCGTGGCCTGGTCCTTCACGAAGGAGCGCGCGAGCCGAAGGAGGCGGCCGTGGTACTGGTCCACGATGCCGGCGAAGGCCGCCTCGTCACCCGCGAGGAGGCGGTCGATCAACGCTCTGTCATCGGCCGGGCCTGCCTCGACGGCCGCCGGACCGGAGCGGAGCTCGCGCTCCCTGACCCCGGCGCCAGGCAAGCTCGCGTTCGTTCCCCGGATTTCGTCGCCTCGACCCATGATCTCCCGACGTTCGTGCCGACGGCACTGGGTCGTCGGGCGACGCGGCAATGTGCATCACCGCCGGCGGATTGTCCATCGACGGCTGGCGCCGAAGGGCGCCGATCTCGCCGCGTAACATCCGGTGGCCCCCTTTGACGCTGCGTTGTGAGCGGCGTCGCGATGACGCGGCGGCCGCCGCACGAACTCCGAGGAGGAACAAGCCACGTTCGAGAAGCTCAACGTCTCCCGCGCCATCGTCGCCGGGCGCAGCGGCGCACGGGCACGCCTGAGCCCCCTTCACGTGAGGGACCCGGAACCAGCGCAAAGAGGAGCTCGGAATGCCACCGAACGCCACGACAGATGACACCCGAGCCACCCCGGCCTGCAGCTCCTGCTCGCACGTCCCGTGGCGACGGCTCGGGTCGCATCGACGGCGGACCCGCGACGAAGAGGTTCGCGTCGACGCGGCATCGCCGAAGGAGGTCAGGTCATGACGGCGGCCATCGTGATCGTCTTCCTCGTCTCCGCGGGGCTCGCCTACGCCAACGGCGCCAACGACGTGTCCAAGGGCATCGCGACGCTCGCCGGCAGCGGCGTCACGGACTATCGCAAGGCCATCGCGTGGGGCGCGGCCTGGACCGGCGCGGGCGGTGCCCTCGGAGCCGTCTTCGCCGGGGCGATGCTCGCCACCTTCGGCGGCGGCCTGCTGGCGGACGGCGTGACCCAGACGCTCCCCGCCGCGCTGGCAATGCTCGCGGGGGCAGCAGGCTGCGTCGTCCTGGCCACGCGAGTCGGGCTGCCGGTCTCGACGACGCATGCCATCGTCGGCTCGCTTATCGGCGTCGCGGTACCTGCCTATGGTGTAGGTGCGGTCCAGTGGGCGGCGCTCGGCGGGAAGGTCGTGTTGCCACTACTGCTGTCGCCGGTCTTGTCGCTCCTGCTCACCGGCGCGCTCCTGAGGGCCACGCGCAGTCGCGCCGGATCGAGCGCTCAGGCGTCGGATTGTCTGTGCGCGGAGGTGGAGCCCACCTCGGCCCTCGCCGCGTCGGGCGGGTCTGCTACGGCGGCAGCGATCGGCGCCTCGGGCGTCCGGCTCGCGATCACCTCGGGGCGGGCCGAGGCGTGCGCCGTCGAGCAGCCCCGGGCGCTGCGGGTGACCCTCTCGCGCCTGCACTGGCTGACCAGCGGTGCGACCAGCCTGGCGCGCGGCATGAACGACGCACCGAAGATCGTGGCGCTGTCGCTCGCCGCGTCGGCCCTCGGCGCGAGCGCCGCGCTGCCGGCGCCGTTCCTGTACGGCATCGTCACGGTCGCGATGGTCGCCGGAAGCCTGGTCGCCGGGCTGCGGGTCACCCGGGTGTTGGCCGAGGACGTGACGCCCATGGACGACCGGGAGGGCTTCACCGCCAACCTCGTCACCGCCGCTCTCGTCACCACGGGCGCCGTGTACGGCCTCCCGATGTCGACGACCCACGTGGCTTCCGGAGGCATCTTCGGCGCTGGCGCGCAGCGGGGCACGCTCGACCGCCGCTCCATACGCAACATCGTCATGGCCTGGGTCGTGACGCTGCCCGCGGCGGCGCTCCTCGGCGCCGGCTGTTACGCGCTGGCCGCCGGGCTCGGCGGGTGATGGAGGCTGCGATGCGACGACACTCCCGATGGATCCTTTTCGCTGCTCTGGCCGCCGGCCTCGTCACCGCTGCGCTGATGCTGCCGGTCAACGCCTGGCTGCTCGGTCTGGTGGAGTGGGTTCGGGCCGCGGGGGCCGCCGGAGTGGCCGCCTTCGCCGCCGTCTACGTCGCGGCGACGCTGCTGCTGCTGCCCGGCTCCGCGCTGACCGCCGGCGCCGGCTTCGCCTACGGCCCACTGTGGGGGACGCTGCTCGTCTCGCCGGTGAGCGTCCTGGCCGCGAGCCTCGCCTTCGTGCTCGGCCGCACCGTGGCGCGGGGTTGGGTGGCACGCCGCATGGCGGCGGCGCCCCGCTTCGCCGCAGTCGACCAGGCCATCGGCGAGAGCGGCCTGAAGATCGTTCTGCTGCTGCGCCTGTCGCCGCTGTTCCCCTTCAACCTGCTGAACTACGGGCTCGGGCTGACGCGGGTCAGCTTTCGCGACTACGTGCTCGGCTCGTTCCTCGGGATGCTCCCCGGGACGGTCCTGTACGTGTACCTCGGCTCCCTGGTGACGAGCGCCAGCGAGCTGCTGAGCGGACGCTCGTCGGGGCCAGGCGCGGCGGGCCAGGCGCTATACTGGGTGGGCCTGGGCGCGACCATGGTGGTCACTGTGCTCGTCACGCGGATCGCCCGGCGCGCGCTCGACCGCGCCATCACGACGCCCGCGAGCGAGCCCAGCGGCGCTCCCCTTCAATCGAGGGAGGCACAACCGTGAGCATCGAAGCGCTCCCACGTACGCTCGAGCCGGCCGCCGGTCAGATCGAGCGAACCGAGCAGGACCTCGTGCTGCCCGACGACTCCCACAACCGCGCGCTCGTCGCGAACGTGCACCCGGCCGACTGGCGCAACCCGGAGCCCGGCGGCCGCTACAACCTCGTCGTCGTCGGCGCAGGCACGGCCGGCCTCGTCTCCGCGCTTGGCGCCGCGGGCCTCGGCGCCCGGGTGGCCCTCGTCGAGATGCACCTCATGGGCGGCGACTGCCTGAACCACGGCTGCGTGCCGTCCAAGGGGATCCTGCGCGCCGCGCACGCGGTCCACGAAGTGCGGTCGGCCGGGAGGTTCGGCGTCGAGATCGGCGGCGAGGTTCGCGCCGACTTCGGCGTCACGATGGAGCGCATGCGACGCATGCGCGCTAGCATCTCGAGGAATGACTCGGCCCCTCGGCTGAAGGAGCACGGCATCGACGTGTACCTGGGCGGCGCAACGTTCACGGGCCCCGACGCCCTCGAGGTGGACGGCCGGCGCCTGCGCTTTCGGCGGGCCGTGATCGCGACAGGCGCGCGCGCCGCGAGCATCCCGGTTCCCGGGCTCGCCGAGGCCGGCTATCTCACGAATGAGACGGTGTTCTCCCTGACCGAGCTGCCGCGCCGCCTCATCGTGATCGGCGCCGGGCCCATCGGCTGCGAGCTCGCGCAGGCGTTCCGTCGCTTCGACGCCGACGTCACCGTCGTGAGCCTCGGCCCGAGGCTGCTCCCGAGGGAGGACCCCGACGCCGCGGCCATCATGACCCGGGCCTTCGAGCGGGAGGGCGTCGGCCTCGCGCTCGGCGCCCGCCTGGTGCGCGTCGAGCGCGAGGGGACCGCCAAGGTCGTGGTCTTCGACCGGGGGCAGGGGGAGGAGCGCGCCGCGGGCGACGAGATCCTCCTCGCGGTCGGGCGCGCCCCGAACACGCAGGGGC
>Ga0114931_10010383_pt1 | contig 11089 bp, 7 predicted proteins | sample 2SBtaG_FD_89579 | JGI IMG/M metagenome (GOLD analysis project Ga0114931, IMG submission 89579) | Deep subsurface microbial communities from Kolumbo volcano to uncover new lineages of life (NeLLi) - 2SBTROV14_V59a metaG | ecosystem: Environmental > Aquatic > Marine > Volcanic | place: Kolumbo...
CTGCACATCGAGCAGGGCGCCATTCTTCATGAGGAGGGCATCGATATCGGCATTGTCCTGGGGATCGTTGGAATCCGCTGGTGGGACGTCACCGTCGAAGGCATGGCCAATCATGCTGGCACGACACCGATGAACCGACGCCGCGACGCCCTGCTGGCGGCGGCCCGGATGGTGATCGCCGTCAACCGGGCCGCGCGCGGGTTCGCCGGCGGCCAAGTGGCAACGGTGGGTCGAATCGAGGCCAGGCCCGGTGCCGCCAACGTAATCCCGGGCGAGGTGCGCGCCAGCCTCGAGATTCGCGATCTTTCGGAAAACAGGATGGCCGAAGTCTTTGACGTAATCACTCGCGAGGCACGTGCCATCGAAAAGAAGGCCGGCGTAGTCATTCGTTTTGACGAAATCCCGCTCGACGCCAGGCCTGTGCCGACAGACCCGCATATTCGTGAGATCATCGCGCGGGTGACCAACAGGCTTGATCTTACCGGCAAGCGTATGGCGAGTGGCGCCGGCCACGACGCCCAAGAGATGGCGACGGTGGCCCCGACAGGCATGATTTTCGTTCCGAGCGTCGGCGGCATCAGCCATTCCCCCAATGAATTTACCGAACCGCGGGACATGGCGAACGGCGCCAACGTCCTTTTGCACACAATCTTGGAACTCGACCAAATGAGACCCTGACCGGGATCGGTGAGGTTGTTTGAAATCCTCAACAAATGTTTGGCCAGTGTCAGGAGAGGGGTGCCGCGGCAAATCACAGCCAAACATTCCGCCGATATCCAAGGTTACGAGAGACAGGCTGCGTAAAAGACGGCCGAGGGTCGCATGGGAGGACGGGAATATGTTCAATCGGACTTTTGAAGAGGTTTTGCGCAAGCGTTTATTGAACGCCGGCATCTCCGGTGCTGTTTGCAGGGCCACCGCGCTGTTGCTGGCGGCCACGGCTCTAACCGGCGGATGGAGCGGACTCGCTCTTGCTCAAGCCGAGAATGCGGACAATCAGGGCATCGAAGAGGTGGTCGTAACGGCCCGGAGGTTCGAGGAAAATTTGCAGCGGACCGGTGGCTCGATCACCGCCCTAACCGCCGCTAAGCTGGAGGAATTGGGCGTCACCCGGGCGAACGATTTGCAAAACCTGGTGCCGAACCTGGTCCTGAAACGCCGGGGCGGTAGCGCTTCGCGAGGTCTGACCATCAAGATTCGCGGAATCGGTACAAGCGATGTGGATGTCCCGACGGCGGACCCCAGCGTCGGTGTTTATATCGACGGCATTATCCAGGTCCGCGCCTTCGGTCCGCAGTTCGAACTCTTCGACATCAAGCGCATCGAAGTTTTGCGTGGGCCCCAAGGCACGCTTTATGGCAAGAACACCTTGGGTGGGGCGATCAACATCATCACCCACAAGCCGACCGGCAAGGGCGACTATCGCATCTCGGCCGGATATGGCAATTTCGATGCGGTGGAGCTCCGCGCGTCGGCCGACGTCACCATTGTCGAAGATAAGCTGTTTGCCAGCGTTTCCGGTTTTGCCCGTAATCGCGACGGCTTCTACACCAATAATCTCGGGGCCATCAACGACGCCACGGGAGCGGGCCAGGATCTCGGTGATGCCGATGTTTTGGCGGCGCGCGCGGTTATTCATTATGTGAGCAGCAGTTGGGATTTCCTGTTGACACAGGATATCAGCCGTCAGCGCCAAGCTAATTTTCCAGAACTCTTCCTTGGCTTCGTTCCCGGCAGTTTGTCAGACACGGCGGCTCAATTGGCCGGCTTCAATCTCAACGACTTTGTCGTTCCGGTTAACGCCGACTTTAAGGACCGGCGGGTCATCACGGTGGATACCGGGGGTCTGAACGCCGACGCCCTGCCGCCGGGCGCCGGTGGCCGCGGTGATGCCGTCTCCAACGCCGATTTTTGGGGGACCAGCCTCATCGCGGAATGGAACAATGGCGGTGACTACACGATAAAGTCGCTTACGGGCTATCGCGGCTTCAATACCTTTATCTCCCAGGACCTTGACGGCACACCGGTCTCCATAGCCGATCAGGTGACCGGCGATTCGGGCTGGCAGTTTACCCAGGAACTTCAGGTCCGAGGCCTGCTGTTTAAGGAGCGGCTCAATGTGATCACCGGTTTGTTCTGGCTGCATGAGGAGTTGCTGACCGAACACACCAATCCCTTTTTCCTCGGCTTTCTGCCACAGATCAGCGCACTCCGCGTCACGACCACGAATACGGACTCCTTTGCCGGGTACGTCCATGGCGTCTTTTCGGTCACCGACAAGCTCAAGTTTTCGGCCGGCCTTCGCTACAATCACGAGAACAAGGCGGCGACGTTGCGTGACGGCGACCTGGTTTCAATCGTTGTCGGGGTTCCGTTCAGGGATCAGCCCAACAGCATATTCGACCAGCCACCTCTTGGCACCGGCGATCTTAATGCCAGAAAGGCCGAGAGCTTCAATTCCGTCCAGCCGAAATTCGGTATCGACTATACCTTCAACGACAATCTCTTCCTCTATTTCATCGCCGCCCGGGGCTTTGCCAGCGGCGGCTTCAATGGCCGCGTCAATCGCAACCTAAACGGCATCGAGACCTTTGGCCAAGAAACCCTGTGGAACTACGAGGTCGGCTTCAAGTCGGACTTCTTCGACCACCGCGCGCGGCTCAATGTGTCCACTTTCTGGCTCGCTTATTCGAATATTGTCGTCCAGAGCTTTGGCGGCGGACAGAGTGGAACCGAAATCGGCTTCTTCCTGCAGAATTCTGGGGCCGCTAGGGTCCGCGGCTTTGAGGTGGAATTCGCTGTGCGGCCCATACCCGCATTCCTGTTCCGTGCCAATCTTGGCTATCTGGATCAAAAATTCAAAGAATTCGGCGTCGGCTCCGATGGCCAGCCGATCGATCCCAGCTTGGCTAATTTTTTCGATAGCCCGAACACGACGATATCGCTTATCGGCCAATACGATCAGCAATTGCCCAACGGCGCCGGGACGTTGATTTTGTCGGTCGACTGGTCTTACCGTACCCGCACATTCTTTGACAATGACGGCGTTGTCGGCAGCAGCCAGCCTAACTACGACCTTACCAATATCCGTTTGACATACGCATCACCCGATGATAGTTATCAATTGAACTTTTGGGCCAAGAATATCTTTCAGGAAACCTATCTGCGCCGAAGCCTCCAGGTCTTGGATACGCCTCTTGGCTTTGCCAGCGGCCTGTTCGGCGACCCGCGGACCTATGGTTTTACCTTGACGATCAGGCGTTAGCGCCAACGATTTCCGTCGCGGAGATATGCCGCAGCCGTGCTCGACGGAATTTTCTTGAAATGGCATTTTAGGGCCCCCAACAAGGGAACGAACGATGTTGCTCAAGTCTTTCAGCCTCAAGGTTGTATGGATAGTAGGCGTCGCACTGTCAGTCGCGCCGCTTGGACAGGCCAAGGCCGAAGAGAGCGCGCCGTCGGAGGTCGCCAAGGCGATTTCCTAATATCGCCAGGCTCATGAGCGCGACATCCTGCTGGAATTCCTGGATTTTTTGCGCCTCCCCAACTATTCCGAAAACCGGGACGACATTCGCCGCAATGCCAAGCACATCGTCGCCATGCTGACGAGACGAGGGATAACCGCCCGTGTGCTCGATGCCAGCAAGGGGGCGCCCGCGGTCTATGGCGAACTTACGGTGCCGGGGGCAAAGACCACGGTATTGTTCTATGCACACTACGATGGCCAACCGGTCGTGCCCGAAAACTGGAACAGCAATCCTTATGAGCCGGTATTGCGGACCGGTTATCTCAACCGTGGGGGGAAGGTTGTCGAATTCGACAAGGTCGCGTTCCCGATCGATCCCGAACTCCGCATCTTCGCACGCTCCACCAGCGACGATAAGGCGGCCGTGATCGGCATTCTCAGTGCACTCGACGCGCTCAGGGCGAACGGCATAAAGCCGTCGGTCAATATGAAGTTCTTCTTCGAGGGGGAAGAAGAAAGAGGATCGCCCAATCTCGACGTCATGCTGTCGGAGTACGGCCACCTATTGACCTCCGACGTCCTCTTGTTCTGCGATGGGCCGGTACATCAATCAGGCAGGAAAAAACTGTCGTTCGGTGTGCGTGGCCCTGTCGGTTTTGATGTCACGGTCTATGGGCCGGACCGCCCCCTCCATAGCGGACATTACGGCAATTACGCGCCCAATCCGATTGTCATGTTGGCCCATCTCATCGCCAGCATGCGCGATGAAAACAGCCGCGTTCTGATTGACGGTTTCTATGATGCGGTCATACCGCCGACAAAAGCAGAGCTAGCCGCCATCGCGGGGCTGCCTCGCATAGACAAGCAGTTGCATCGCGAATTGGCCATCGGACGCCAGGAAAGTCAGGGTGTCAGATATCAGGAGGCGCTTCTGTGGCCGGCACTCAACCTCAAGGGCATCCGCGCCGGCGAGGTCGGCAGCGCATCGCGCAACGCCATCGTCACGACGGCCACCGCGGCCTTTGGTTACCGCATGGTACCCAACCAGACGCCGAAGCTTTTGAAGAAGTTAACGGAAGACCACATTCGGGCTCAAGGCTATTACGTTGTTCGCAAAGACCCATCTGAAGAGACGCGCCGCCAGCACCCGAAAGTCGCCAAGGTCACCTGGACCGACTACGGCTACGGCGCCGTTCGCACGGCGGTAGATCACCCGGCCTCACAGGCACTGATCGGAATTATGAAGGATTTGGGCTACAAAGATTTAATCCTTGTCCCGAGCTCAGGTGGCAGCCTGCCAATCTGGTATTTCAAAGAGGTTCTGGACGTCCCCCTCATCATGCTGCCGATCGCTAACTACGACAATAATCAACATGCCGAGAATGAGAATATCCGCATCCGCAATCTGTGGGAGGGGATCGAAATCTATGGCGCGATCATCGCCGAGTACGGTCACCGGTATAAAAGTCGATAGCTCAACCGAATTGGACCGGGCGGCGTCAAGCCGCGCCCGACCCGCCGAGAGCTCCCCCTTAACCGGCCGCGTGAGCCCTCATTGCACCGGCCACGCTTCTTGCGATCTTGTTTGTGTCCAAGGGTTTTTGAATGACATCGGCGATACCTATAGATCGGGCCCGCGCCCGGAGTTCCGGCGAACCAAAACCCGTCATGAGGATGATCGGAAGGTCCGGCCGCACATCGAGAATAGCCTCGGACATGGCAATGCCGTCCGGCTCTGGCATCGTAAAGTCGAGGATCGCAAGATCGAAGCGCTCAGGTGCCGCGAAGAAGGCTTTCAGCGCCTCGGTACTGGCGGAGAAGCCGATGGGCTCGAAGCCCAGGCTCGCCAGGCGCTCCTCCACCAAGGCAACGATCGGCTCTTCGTCATCAACGATCAACGCCACACGTCCCCTGGCATCGAATTGCGGCGGCTTTTCATCCGCCTCATGGCCATTGGCGACATTTGATTCGGGCAGAAAAACCGTAAATGTGGTGCCTACGCCGGCGGTGGTGACGACACTGATAATGCCGCCATGGGCCTTGACGATGCCGTGGGAGATCGATAGCCCAAGCCCAGTGCCCTGCCCAACCTTTTTGGTCGTGAAGAAGGGATCAAAAATACGATCCCTATCCCGTTCGGGTATCCCTTTGCCGGTATCCGCGACGGATACGAAGACATAGCTCCCCTCCATAAGCTCGAGTTGAGCGAGCATGGTCATGTCGGCGACATTCGTCCGGTCAAGCACGATCTTGAGTTCGCCGCCATCCGGCATCGCTTGCAGCGCGTTGCGGCACAGGTTCATGATGACCTGATCCAGTTGCGACGCGTCCCCCAGAACCCAGGATTCCCGCCGCCGGATATCAAGCGAAACGCGAACCGAAGGGGGAACCGACACCCGTATCAGCTCAACCACCTCATGGATAATCCGGTCGAGACGCACCGGCGTGCGGGTTGGCTCGACACGGCGGCTGAAGGTGAGAATCTGGCTGACCAGGGATTCCGCCCGCCGGCCGGCCAGCAGGATTTGTTCAAGTGCTCGCTTCAGGCGCGGCCGGCCGGCCGCACGATCTTCCGCGATTTCACCGAAACCGATAATGGAGCTCAAGAGATTGTTGAAATCGTGAGCCAGACCGCCCGCCAGCGTCCCCAACGCCTCCATCTTCTGAGCATTGCGCAGGTCGGCTTCCAAAGTCGCCCTATACGCCGCCGCCCTCCTGTGTTCCAGAATATATATTTCCAGTGCGATGGCGAGCCCGATGGCGGTGAAGACAAAGACGGCCGCAAGAAGATATTTGATTTGGACAGCCTGTCTGTGCTGGGCAAAAAGTCCATCCACGTTGGCCATGGTGGAGACGAAGAACGGGCCGTTACCGACCGGCTCGGTGGAGGTCAGCACAGCGCCGTTATCCTCAAGCAGGATGTTGAACGTCCCCTGAAATTCGGACCCGTTTCTCGGAACATTGACGGGAAATCGTGAGGATCTCGGTAACTCTCCGGTGCGAATTTCACTATCACTGGCGACGATCAGCCCTTCCTTGGCGTGATACAATGCGATCGCGTAATGCTCGTTGGGCACCAACTGCGCGTATAGGTCCCGTAGATAGGTCAATTCATAGGCCGCGGCGACGACGCCAAGGAACCCCCGCCGCCTGTCGAACAGGGCAAGAGACGAGAAAAAATGCGGCGCCTGCGTCAGATCGCCAACAATCATTTCTCCGGTAAAGACCTGATCAACGCCGGCGGTCCGGCGCGACCTAAAAAATTCAAATGCACTGCCGTCATTGCCAATGATTTCCCTGAAACTGCTGGCTTGGATTCTGCCGCTCCCGTCAAGTAGGAGCGTCGCTCGCAGATAGGGCGGCGAAGAGAAATGATCGTCGAGGATTTCCTGAGGCGACCGTCCACTCTCGCCAAGATGCATCAGATCCGAACGCAGCGCGGTCAGGGTTTGGACGGTGGCCCCGAAAATCGCCTCTGTATGCTTCTGAGCCGAAATGGTGATGACACCGGACAGACGTCGGATGTCATTTTCTATCAGTTTGCGTTCGTCCCGCATATTGGCGACCACTGTTGCCATATAGAAGCCGACAATGACCACCAGAACGCTCATGCGCAGCCAAAACCCCAGGGTCGCGATATGCTGCCAGCCTGTCGGTCGGGCTATCGGGAAAAGCGAGTTCGGGGAGACGTTCATCCGACAAGGGCTAAAGGCGCGTCACTTTGGGCGCAAAGACGTAACCGGCGCCATGCTCGGTGCGGATCAGTTTAGGGGCTCGCGGGTCGTCCTCGATTTTTCGCCTAAGTTTCAGGATCAAATAATCTATGGTCCGATCGAACACCGCTTCGGGATCGGTGCGGCTGAATTCAAGTAGCTGATTTCTGGTTAGAACGCGCTGCGGCCTTTCCACGAAAGTCGCGAGAAGCTGAAATTCCGAATTGGTCAACCGTACTTCTGTTCCGTCGGGCCGCTTCAGGCACCGCGAGGTGAGGTCCAATTCCCAGTCGGCAAACCGGACCTTGACCCGATAGTCGTCCGTGAGCTTGGCTCGTTCCGTCGCCGCTTCGATGCGCCGGAAAATGGATTTGATCCTGGCCAGCAGTTCGCGCGGACTGAACGGCTTGGCGACATAGTCATCAGCGCCGATCTCCAAGCCGATGATACGTTCGACCTCGTCGCTCTTGGACGTCAGCATGACGATCGGTACATTGCCACCTTCCCTGATTTCTCGCACCAAGGATATGCCGTCGGCGTCGGGCAGAATAAGGTCGAGAATGACAAGGTCGAATCTGTTCTTCGCCATGACGTCCCGCAAGCCACGGGCGTCACCGACGGCCATGGGGGCGAAGCCGGCCTCGCTCAAATATTCGCTCAGCATCTTCCGCAGTTGAGGGTCGTCATCGACAATGAGTATGCGCTTTTTGGGTCCTGTCACCGTAATGTCCCCACGGGCCCGCCGTTACCAACCATGACGGTCGGGTGGGAAGCCGTTGCTGTCTCGGTCGGCCCAGACGCTCGCCAGGGGTTGGATCGCCGCGAGCCTTGTGGCCTCTGGGCCGGTCACCAAAAGACCGCGGGCAGCCCAACTCAGGGTCGGTCTGATTTGTGTTGTTATCGCTCCTCGTCGAAGGGACACGAACATCTCAACCGACATTTCCCGGATCACCTTAAAATCAAATACGATCCTACCAAAGTTTGATCACTATAGACCATCATCGTGGGAACGGATTTCTCTTTGTGGCCAAACAACAGTCCAGATTTGTTAAATCGTTGGGAAATCTATTCGGCTAAATTTGTCGTATTCAGACGTTTCTCTCTTGTCATTTTCACGATGCCGCCTGTTTTTCGACGGCCTTGCCGCTGGTCACCCAACCCATGGCGGGATCATGCCCAGGCGGTCGTGTCGTTCCCGTCTTCATAGCCACCCAATCGATCAAACCCCGACTAACGGAACTGATCCATTTTACCGCGTTACTCATTCCAGCCTTCGCTTGCAAGCGGGAACCCGATCACATCGCCGGCCTCGCCGATGGATATTGGTGGAATATTTGCAAACGAAGATATGTCTTTCAACCGGGCCATAAATCCTCGATGGTTCAAATCTTCCTCCAAAATTGACATGCAACTATCACAAATCGCCGTGCGTCGGCCAAGCTTGCGTGTGCTTTATTTTATGTAGATCGATGGGTTTTATGCAGATCGATGGTCCGCGAGATCGTTAAAAAAACACCGAAATGGCGAACGTCGACGCTCGTCGGGCTGGTTCTTGCTCTCGCGGCGGCGCTCAGCGCGGCCCTTTGGCTGCTGGCGCTCGACAAGCATCTCAAGACTGATGTCGAGCGATTGGCCACCAATGTACGCGAAATGGCAGCGAATCATATGGGCGAAGCGGGGGCCGCGGCTGATGGCGGTCGTCTAGCCCAAATGCTGGCGATGCCTGAAATCCTTGGTATCGAGGTTTACACGGCGGACGGCCGCAGGACCTGGGGTGGCGGCGAGTCCCTGGAGATTGTCGGTTACCGGTTGGACCGAACCACCGAATTGATCCATGTCTCGCAAGACGGCGCGCGCCACGAGGTATTCTGGCCCGCAAACCTTCAAGGTGGCCGATATGGCTTGGCCATACGGCTTGATACAAGCTGGTTCCGGCGCACCCGACTGGGCCTCATTGTGGCTTTTCTGGGGGCAACACTTGGCGCCACCACCCTTGTGGCGATTGCCGCACTCAGACTTTCACATATTAGGAAGGAAGAATTTCATGAATAAGCTGTTGATGAGATTAACCACCGGCATGTGTCTGTCGGTTCTTGCCGGCATCTTCACCGCCGTCGGCGCAGATGCCGAGACCCAATCCGGCCGCCCCATCGCGCTCGTGGGCGGCAAGCTTTTGGATGGTTATGAGGCCGCGCCGATTCAGGACTCCATCGTCATCATTCAAGGCAACCGGATTGTCGCCGCGGGGTCCGCCAAGAACGTCGTGGTGCCCAAGGACGCCTATGTCATCGACACCCGCGCCAAGACGGTGTTGCCGGGCCTGATCGATCTTCATGCTCATTTGGAGTTGATCGGTCACGGCGACTACAAGGAGTATTATGAATATGTCGGCGATCTGGCAAATCTCGAGCGAAGCCGTGAGATCGCCTCGAAGCAGCTTCTGCGCGCGGGCGTAACCAGCGTCTTGGATTTGGGGTCCACGTTCGGCATCCTTGAGACCAAAAAACGCATCAAAGCCGGAACTATTCCAGGACCACGAATTTTCGCGTCCGGCCCCTGGATTTCAAGACTGCCGGTCGGAATCGTGCCGGCTGAAATGCAGTTCGTTATCCACAGCCCGAAAGAAGCGGCGAGACGCACAATCGAGCTTATCGAGCGCGGCGTTGACGTCATCAAGGCCTGGGAGGGCCTCACCCAAGAGGACTATTATGCGATCGTGCGCGAGGCCCACAAGCGCGGGGTCAAGGTCCATGCCCATCTTTATGATCCGGAGAAAGCCGTATTCGCCTTGAACGCTGGTGTCGACGTACTGCAACATATGGGCTCGGCGAAGAATTTTCCCTTTAGCGATGAGCTTGTGGCGAGAATCGCCCATAAGAACATCCCGGTCATCCAGACGATCTCCCACAGGATATGGATATATCCCGCAACCGTGGCTTTTCCCGGCCGACTCACGAACCCGGTGCTGGAGCGCGATCTCGGTTCTGAGCTCTTTGAAGAATTCCAACGGTCCTTCAGGGCCTTCCACAGACGAGACTATTTCCGTCAGGTGGCGCGCGAAATTCGGTTGGCCAAGGTGGCGGAGAAACAGTTCATCAACGCCAATGTGGTCATGGGGGTCGGAACCGACGGCGGCAGCCCAATAAATTTTCATTCCGAATCGCTGTGGCGCGAGATGTCGGCGCTGGTCGACTCCGGCATGACGCCGATTCAGGTGATCTCGGCCGCCACCAAGACCAATGCGGAAATCTTGGGCAACATGCAGCTCTTGGGTGGCCACCGGCAGCTCGGCACCATCGAGCCCGGCAAGCTTGCCGATGTCATCGTCGTCGACGGTGACCCTTTATTCGACATCAATGTGCTCGGCTATGTGGACCTGGTGATCAAGGACGGGGTGCCCTGGTATGTCGAGAAAAAGACGGCGCCCGCATTGCGCGCCATTGGCAGGCAGTTCTGAGGCCGGCGTGGGCCACCGGGAACGCCGCTTCGGCCCCCCGCCGATCACCGAAGGAACCGCCACAGGGCCACCGCGGAAGCCATTTTGACACCACCAGACAACGACCCGGCCCACCTTGCCCGTCTCCGGTGGCCACTAGGGGCGCGAATATGGGCCGTCTGTGCCCCACAAACCTGTCCCGCAAACGTCTCCCGCAAATGACGTGATCGAAACGATAATTTATTGAAATATAACAAGAAAATAAGGCTGGTCGGGGAGAGAGGATTCGAACCTCCGGCCCCCACGTCCCGAACGTGGTGCTCTACCAGGCTGAGCTACTCCCCGAGGGCTGAGCGGCGTTATAGCGCTCCCGCCGCCGCCTCGCAAGCACCGACCGGCGCTCACCCGGGTTTGATTTGCCGCGACGCGAAAATCCGCTTAGCCTGCTTTTTCGAATTTAGCTTCAGCGGAGCC
>Ga0114931_10010384_pt1 | contig 11089 bp, 5 predicted proteins | sample 2SBtaG_FD_89579 | JGI IMG/M metagenome (GOLD analysis project Ga0114931, IMG submission 89579) | Deep subsurface microbial communities from Kolumbo volcano to uncover new lineages of life (NeLLi) - 2SBTROV14_V59a metaG | ecosystem: Environmental > Aquatic > Marine > Volcanic | place: Kolumbo...
GTCAGATCGATGAGAGAGAATGCACTGATTTCCATCGAAAGGTTAAAACCTTTTCGACTGACAGCGTGAACCGGTTTCTGTAAATCGTCCAACGGTGCGTAAGCGATCGAATGCACGATGAAGTCGAGAGAACCGAACGTCTCCTTTGCAGCCTGAAAGACACGGTCGAGATGTTCATCATTCTGAACGTCGCAGGGCAACACCAGTTTGGGATTCCACGGATCGACGACTTTACGAAGGCGTTTTTCCGCTTTGGGTCGCTGGGGATCGTGATCGGGTAAATGCGTGAACCCCATCTGCGCCCCTTCACGATGTAACGCTTCGGAAATGGCTGCGGCGATCGAACGGTCGTTCGCAATTCCAAAAACCAGTCCTTTTTTGCCTTCGAGCAGCCCCATCTCATTCCTCTCGATGCCAAAGATGGCATTCGGATTTAAGTGGTGTGAAAATCGATATCAGACAGAATCCCCCTGTATAACCTGTTTGCAGACGAGTTTCAACAAGCGAGAGCCGAAGAAAAAACCGTGGCGAGAAACCACGGTGAGATGCAGCGATGTCGGTATCGACTCGATTAACCGGCGGAGGCCACCAGTTCTTGAATTTCTTCTGCCTGGGCTTCTTCTTCGGGGGAGAGTGTATCGCCGTCGATGAATCCCTTGAGATGATCGCTTCGTGTGTGATGTTGAAGTTTTTTTAACGCTTTCGACTCGATCTGGCGGATCCGTTCTCTTGTGACTTTGAAGATGCGTCCGGTTTCTTCCAGCGTGTAACTGTAACCGTCGCCCAGACCGTAACGCAGTTTGATAATTTCGCGTTCACGATAAGTTAAACTTTTGAGAACGGTGTTGATTTTGTCTCTCAGCATCTGCTTCATGGCGGATTCCGCAGGAGTGCCGTCTTCACCATCTTCAAGGAAATCGCCGAAGCTGCTGTCTTCGCTTTCGCCGACAGGGGTATCGAGACTGATGGGATGTTTCCAGGTCTTCATAATGCGTTCGGTTTCTTCGACCGAAAGCCCCACCGCTTTGGCGAGTTCTTCCATGCTGGGATCGCGACCGGTTTCCTGTCTTATCTGTTCGCTTTTGGCTTTCAAGGTTGAAATACTTTGGAACATGTGGACGGGAATACGAATCGTGCGGGCATGATCTGCCACAGCTCGTGTAATGGCCTGACGAATCCACCAGGTGGCGTAGGTCGAGAATTTATAGCCTCGTCGATATTCGTACTTCTCCACACCTCTCATCAAACCGGCATTTCCTTCCTGAATCAAATCCAGAAAACTTAAGCCGCGATTACGATATTTTTTTGCGATCGAGACGACCAACCGCAGGTTCCCACCGGAGAGTTGCTGTTTTGCTTCGGTCCAGTCGTCGAAGCGTTTGACCATTTCCGTATCACGATTCAGGAATTGCTCGGGAAGTTCGCCGGTCATGTCAGTGAGTTCTTCCAGTTCCCGATTCAGCGTTTCGACATCCGTTTCGTTCCGACGATATTTTTTCGCATCTTTGATCTCGCGAATCAGTTCGATCATGCGTGCCGAGATCTGCTGCATTCTTTTCATAATTGGTTGAATTCGGTGCGTTCGCAGACTGAGTTCCTCCGCCATGCAGGCTATCTTGCGACGCCTGAGTGTCATCCGGCGATTGATTTCCTGGCAGATTTTACTTTTTGGTTTGGCTTCGAGCAGTTTGCGAAAATCCGCTTCGTTTTCTGCGACGAGGTACTTCAACGTTCTAAGGTTACAGGGCATTCTGCCCAGAATTTGCTCTTTTTGAACATTTTCGGTTTCGGAGGTGCGCAGGGTTCGTTCGAACGGCAGTTCGCCGGCAAAAACTTTCTCGAACGTTGTGACCGCTTCACGCAAAGCGAAGTCCGATTGCATGACGGTTCTGCGAAATCTCTTGCGCGTGACTTCGATTTGCTTGGCGAGAAATATCTCTCTTGCACGGGAGAGCAGGGGGATATTTCCCATCTGGCTGAGATACATGCGAATGGGATCGCGCGACGACAACGCAGCCGTTGGCTCGTGCACAATAAGCGGTGGTCTCGAATTTTTCTCGTTCCGCGATCTTTGCTTTTCTTCGGGTGTTTGGGGTGGAGTGTCGATAGGGGCATTCGGATCGTTGCAAACGCCCATCCCTAATTCTTCCAGTAGGACGACAATTTGGTCGACGATCGTGGGATCACCACCTTCGTCGGGAAGGAATTTGTCGATTTCCTGAAACGTCAGATACCCTGTTCTCTTTGCTGACTCGATGAGTTCGTTCAACTCTAATACCTTCTTCTGCACGGGACACTCCCTCAAAATTAGAAATGTAATCGTATTTCCTTACACGATCCTTAAACTACAACCTTCTGCTTTTTTTATTCTCCGTTTGGGGCTGAGATTTCACCGGGCCGAATGAGCGAAACGATATTTTCGTACGATCCCAAATTCGTCACCAATCTAACGTCACCGAGACAGAAAACATCGGTCATCTCCCCGTTCCTTTTCAACAGACAAGACGATCCGCTTCATCGAATTCTGAGAAACCCATCCGTCCTGTGCAAAGGGTCGCACGCAAAGCGGCACCACAGCAATCCGGCTTCTTCCACGACAATCGTTCCAACGCAACCGAGAGAACTAAAGTCTTTTCTGGCAAGGCGTTAGAGGAACTTTTGCCGGATTTCAGGCGGTCGATGGCGGGTAGGGAAGAGTGGGTTCCCGGTGACAGCATCCTTTCTCTCCGAGAGAACCGATGTGTATATCCATCCAATACAACGAAGACGATCCATGCTACCAAAGTTTTTCCCATTCCGCGCGTTTGTTTTCTATTTTCTGGAAAATTTTCCGAAAAAATTCCACCCGCTTCTTCTTCGATAAGATACGGGTTGAAATTCGAAAAACCCAAGGAGACCAACGCGCGTCCGATATCTTTCAACCTACTTGTATTCCGTCATTCCAAGTAAAATCATTATTGGCGCGATCTTCTATGACGGCAACGGAATTTTTTAATTTTTGACAGGTTTTTTCACGCGTTCCATTCCGGTTTTCCTGCTGTGAGCGATATCTCGGCTGGTGTTATGAATGTAATCCTCAGCTTTATCTATAAGATCGTCTTCGATTGATGTGGGTTAGAAAACGAATCGATATCGGATGGAGGGGCATTGTGTCGATCATCGCCCGATGCTGTCTCCCGGTTCGTAGCGAGTCTCTCGGGAACTGCTTCGATGACTATTGGGACGATCCCCGAATTCCCGTTCCCGTCTTCTCGGTTCGGTCGGGATTCGATCTATTCTTGCAGACGGCCAACCTACCCAAAGGGAGCGAAGTGTTGATGTCTGCCTACACTATCACCGATATGCCTCGCATCGTGAAGCATCACGGACTGGTTCCCGTACCGTTGGACCTCTCTTCCGAGGATTTGGGAATCGATACGAGACATTTGGAAAAAATGATTACACCTCAAACATGTATGCTCGTCGTCGCGCATCTGTTTGGAATACAACTCAACCTGGACAAACTGATCTCAGTGGCAAAACGACGAAATCTGATTGTGATCGAGGACTGCGCCCAGATTTTTACGGGTAGACGATTTTCCGGACATGCCGACGCTGATCTCACGATGTTCAGTTTTGGATCGATCAAAACTGCAACAGCTCTGGCGGGAGGGTTAATTCTAATTCGAGATGAAGAACTTGCGAACCGCATGAAATCCCGTCAAAACGAGTATCCCACCCAGTCGCGATTCTCGTATTTGAAAAAAGCCATCAAGTACAGCCTGCTGAAGTTGATTTCCTATCGTCCCTTTTTCTGCTTGTCGATCGGCATTCTGCGAATCCTCAAAATCGATTACGACCGAGAGTTGAATCGCATGTCGCGAGGATTCCCTGGAAGGAATTTCTTCGAGCAGTTACGAAAAAAACCTCATCATGTCTTATTGCGAACCATGCTGAGTAGAATTCGAGCTTTCGACGAAGAACTTCTAAAACGCCGCATCGCAAGAGGTAGGCGTTTGTCTCAGAATTTGCCTGCAAGTGTGCGGTCCCCGGGAACGCTTTCAGACCGACATTGCTATTGGGTCTATCCGGTTCTTGCCAAAAACCCCAAGCGATTAATTAAGTCGTTGCGGGAGAAGGGATTCGATGCCACACAGGGAGGGAGCATGAAAGTCATCGAACCGCCGCTCGGTCATTCGCGAGTCGAACCGGTTTATTCCCACCAGCTTCATCGGGAACTTGTTTATTTACCGTTCTATCCAGAGCTTTCGGATTCGGCGTTAGAGATGTTACCAGAAATTGTGATGCGTTCTGAAAGAATCGAGTAAACCGCATTATTCGTTTTTGAGTTCGTTCTGGAATTCTTCGTCCCAAAGATCCAGTTCCCGTTGCAGTCGATACGGGCTGAGTGCCTGATGGGAGAATGCAGAGAACGAGTCCGCATTGAGAAATCCCGTTTCCATCTCTGACATGCTCTTGTCGATTTCCTGCTCGATATTGCGTAACCATTCGGGGACATCGATTGCAGAACCGGTCGTCGCCTGTTGGTACTCGTCGATGATCTGTTTCAACCTGCCGATATTTCGATCTATTTTTATACGATCCGAATCGGTGGCAGCGTCGCGGATGGCCGCCGGAATGATGGCCTTCAGCGAGTTCAACGACAGCGAACGCACGAACCGCTCGCTAATCCGGTCTGTCACGCCTGGCAGACCGAAAGCGTATTGTTTTTCGAGCCGTTCGAGTGCTCTTTGATGTTTCGCTGCTCTTTTTGCTGTAAGATTCTCCAGCATTTTCGCCCAAAACTCGGCGGGACGGAGATTTTCGGACTTCGAGAGAACTTCGTGCGCCAGGATATACGGCTGAATGTTCCACTCGTCACGATCGTACTTCGCTTCCACTCTCAAAAAATCGAGGAAGCAGTAGAATTTTTCGCCGTAATCGGACTGTGTAGTCGTCGAATTATACTCGACGAATCGGTCGATATTATCGAGAACCGCTTCGAGGACCGTTTCCATCAGAAATTCGGCACGGTCCCGATCGACGGTTCCTGCGGAGATGGCATCGAGTAATTTGTTATTTTCGAGAGGATCTCGGTTTTCTTCCATGTTTCTCAGGAATTCGTCGACACCCATTTGTAAAATCGCGCGGACGTTTCCGGGAATGAGTAACTGTGCGTGAAAGAAATCTTCACCGTATTCTTCAATGAACGATTTCACTTCGTCCCAAAATTGTCGATTGTGTAACGATTCGACCGTCGAGATACGTATCGACCTGCTGTGGGTTTTCCACAATGCCGACATTTTCTCGATGACGTTGCGAATGGGATTCAGTTGTGTTCGAAACAGATTTTCGTCATCACGATGAAATGTTGCTGAAGATGTTATTTTTTTTTCGGATCGAGAAATGGGACTGGAGGAATAAATCGAAGGTGTTTGCTGCGGTCGATTCTCGATCTGGGCTAGTTGACGTTGCGAAAACGACACGCTCGGCGAAGAGGTCGAAACATCGCATTGCTCGGTTTTCAATCGAGGTTTTCGATCGGGATTCGGACCGAAGGAATCGATCGAAATTTTCTTGAAGTCTCGAAATTCGCGAGTATTCGTCGATCGAACCACCGTCTCGAGAACCGAGCGGAGAGCCGCTTTGAAGAGACGGTCGAATTCCGTGACAGCAACGCCTTCCGGTTTCGAGCGACGTTCCATTTTGTAGACAAGTTGCAGCAATTGCCACGTTTCTCGAAACATTCCCAGTGCGGGAAGCCTTGTGAAAAAAAACATCAACACCATTTGACGATTTTTGGCCGAGAGGACCTTCACCGCTGAACCGCCACGATCCAATCCTACATACAGAATCGGTTTTCTGAGAAATTGTGAAATCAATCTTGGTAACAATCTTCGCACGAACGAAACATCCCGCCTCAATACGCCACGATAAAGTGCTGTCACGAGTTCTCTTCCAGCCGATTTTTCCTGCCGGTTGTTCTCGGTACGCGATGCTTGTAAATAACGACTTGCTTCCTGAAATTTCAGCAAGGTCTGAATCACCCCCGATTGCAAAGTTTGCTTGGCGTACATTTCGCTATCGTATTCGATGTTCGCATCGCTGCTTCCGTCGGGAGGGATGATTTCGAATTCTTCCAACGAGCCGAGTAACTTACGCAATCCATCGAGAAACCCCTCGATCTGATTTTCCCAGCCTGAAATCGATTGTTCTACGATTTTTGGTCTCACTCCGTGGGAGTTTCTTTTTTTTTCCAGCGAGGCCAACTTCAGCGCGGCCATTTGCCAAAGGGAAGCGAGAGATTCCAGAAATCGAATTTTCGGTTCGAACGTTTTCGCTATTTCCTCGAATTCGGTACTCCGATGACCGTACCCTTCGTCGAGAGTATCGCTTTGAAATCCGTCTTCGGCGGAGTCTCGATAAATCACACCTTCATACGCAGCCTCGTATAGAGTCTCATCGAATTCTCCCTCTTCGATATCCGACTCTTCATTCCAATCTCCGCCTTCATCGATCTCCCCCTCATCGTCATCCAAGTCGAGGAAATCGCCGACGGATTCTTCCAAAGTTGGAACGACCCACATAGTCTCGGCGTTCGCTTGCAGATAATCGAAAAAGCGACCCATTTCGTGCAAGGAATCTTCCGCAGAAATTTCTTCAAGAGTTCGGTGAAACAGCGAAACCAGCAGAATTGGCAGAGGATACGGGTCTGCATCCAAACCGGTTTCTTCTGCCATGCTCAACCAGTGCATCAACAAACCTTTGGCGGCGAGCAGGTCGTTCTTTTCCAATAACGTCGAGACAACCTGCGAGAAGGCATCTGCCGAGGGAAGTTCCTCGACTCGTTCTCGCCAGAAGGAGATATCTCCCGCCTGCTCACCCGCTTTTCGCCACGCCGATAAAATGCCAGAAACCCGGACCGCAGACTCGCTCAATTCTTGTCCAACCACGCGAGGCAGTTCATCCACAACCGAACTTGCATAGCGATCCCATTCGTCGGCGATTTCGAAAAGCCTCGCGCGAAATCGCTGCGCTAACGCCTCGTCCCCCGTCATTTCCGCTTCGCCAAGACCGCGCGAATAGCCGTGAAAAAGATGACGCATTGCGGCGAGCAGAAACTCCACTCGGTGATCGGGAATGCTGTCTTCTCTCGACTGAAAGAGCGGAAAATGACCTTGAAAACCGAGGATGTTCCACGGATCCACAATCGCCCCGCAATGAATGCCAGATTGGATTTCGTTGTACGTTTCTGCCAGTGTGGAATACACATTCTCCAGTCTTCCATGATCGAAATCTCGATCGAGAGAAGAAACATGACAAATAATTTCGGTCTCGAACCGGGTCGAAAGCGTGGGAATGGTGGCCGTCTGCGTTCGTGATTCCTCCAAAAATCCTATCCGTGCATAAATGCCGGCAATCTCCCGCGCTTCCACCTGACGGGCACCGTGCTGGGCCATCTCGGTATTGAGGTGCTGGCGTATGTGTCCAAACGGTTGTTTTGTCGCTCTTGCAAGTTTTTCGATTCGTTTTCTGCGTTCGCCGGAAAGCTGAGACATTTGAAACTCGTAAAACAAATCTCGCTGTCTTGCCACGTCCGGAAGCAACCCCGAGAGGCTGATTTCTGAAGAATGCGTTAACGGCCCGGAACCGGAAATGGCGGAAGCCATTAAGATCGTTCCGCATAAAACCACCGAAGCATCGTAGAGTCGTTCTTCTTTGGGTTGACCGTCGTCGCGGTCGATCCACCTTAACAACGAGTCGAGGATGAATTTCCGCATGATGAATCGGCGGTAAAACCCCTTCGTATCGATCAGATGGGGATCCCATTCGCCAAACATGTAGTTCGTACGTTTGTTGACAGGATGAAGATGGTCGTGAGCGCGAACATCGACCGCAAGTTCGTCAATCCTCTCCACATCGACGTAAGAACCTTCGAGAATATCGGGTTGCAATCGTCGTAAAATGTCGAACGTGTTTCGAAGTAATTCGGAATAGCAACCGTAGGCAACACCGACATCTTTCAAGTAAATGGGAACCGGTCGGAACCATTCGTGATCGTAGGCTTGCAAGTTGCGTTCGTTTTCAAGTATCGCCACGGGGCGATAGCCCACGAAATCGTTGAGCTTGGAGATCGCGCCTGCGACAATTCGCTCTTCTTCATCCCACGGCCCTCCCTGCTCGAGCGTCGCTTCGATGATTCGCACCAGAAAAAAGATGTGTTCGAAGTCACGTGCATTCAAATGAAACAACAGGTCTTTATGGAATGCACGATATGCTGCGGGAACCTTCTCCAGGGCAAGGTCGATCACGCTTTCCACCTGAGACGTCTCGCGGAATACAGACGATTTCTTCTTCAACCTTGCGATTTCTTTTTTCAGCGAGCTTCTCAAGCGTGGCAGAACGGAAGATTCTACGTCACAATGGTATTCATAAAATCGATTGAATTTCGACTGGAATTTCGCCTCCGGTTTTCCGTTGGAGAAATTGAGATACCCCAAAATCTCTTCGTGAAGATCGGAAGATTTGAGTTCGTTGTTCGAGCAATTCATCCAGCGAGATTTCTGTAAAAGAAGCGGCATAGGAATGACAATCATCATAACGAATGTCGTCATGTTTGCGAAACGAAGAGGAAAAGCATCTCGCCGAACATTGGAATTGTTTGAAAACCGCTTGAAGCAGAAATGGAAATTCCAGTAATGACAACAGCGGAGAAACAACCGGCTCGAAAGGTCACTCACCAACCGGGAAGTACGCAGATGCCTTCCTGGAACGTGGACGAACTGATCGACGCGCCTCGGTTCGGTTGGAAAAGTTGGGCGCTTTTGTTGGGGCCGGGACTGGTGATGGGGGGAACCGCCATCGGCGGCGGGGAATGGCTGACCGGGCCGATGGTGACCGCTCGTTATGGCGGTGGATTACTCTGGCTGGCCACTCTGAGCATTCTCGGACAGGTGATTTACAACCTTGAAGTCAGTCGCTACACGCTCTATTCCGGTGAGCCGATTTTTACCGGAAAATTTCGCACACTTCCAGGCCCCAAGTTCTGGGTCGTGATCTATCTCCTTCTCGACTTTGGGTCGATCTTTCCGTATCTGGCGGCGTATGCCGCCACACCCCTGGCGACGGTGATTCTCGGTGAAGTTCCCGACACGCAGAACGGCATCGACTCGTTTGTATTCCTGTTCTGGGAATGGGAGATGTCTCATAAACTGCTTTTAAGGCTTCTCGGTTACTTCATCTTTCTGGGGGCGATGGTTCCATTGGTTTTCGGTGGGAAAATTTTTAATGCCCTCAAAGCCATTATGGCGTTTAAGATCTTCACCGTCCTGGGCTTCCTGCTAATTCTCGGAATCCTCTATTCTTCATGGGGGACCTGGGCCGAAATTTTCAGCGGGTTTGTGAAATTCGGTAACGTCCCCGTTCGACAAATCGAAGATACCAACAGTAACGGAATTCTTGATACGGGTGAAGACTGGGATGGCGACGGTCATCTCGACGTGATAGAACCCTCGCTAACACTTCAGTTCGGTTCATTCGGCAAAGATCCTTACGCCACCGATTTGGATCTCGATAGAAAACCCGACCCGATGGTGAACCTGGGAACCGAAAAAAAACCAATTTACTGGCCCGATCTCGACGAAGACGGCAAACCCGATAAAGAATTTCGATTCGATACCGACGGCGACGGAATCCCCGACCATTCCTACCTGCTCGATGCCGACGGTGACGGAAAACTCGACAACTTCGTCGATATCGACAACGACGGCATTCGCGACGGCGACAACCTCGGCAACATCATCACTACCTCTCTCACGCCGGGAAAAGGATTCCCGGACATCGACTGGTCGATGATTGCTCTTCTCTCTGCCCTCGTTGCGATTTCCGGTTCGGGGGGGCTTTCCAACACAACCACGAGCAATTACACCCGTGACCAGGGGTGGGGCATGGGGCATCATGTCGGGGCGATTCCCAGCGTTGTTCGCAGTCATAACCTGAAACTCTCGCACGTCGGCACGGTTTTCGAGGTGAACGAAAAAAGTCTCCCAAGATGGAAGCGGTGGTATCGCCATATTGTCAGAGATCAACTTGTCGTCTGGATGCCAGCCTGCTTCTTTGGTCTGGCACTTCCCAGTATGCTTTCCGTGCAATTTTTGCCTCGAGGAACCGCAGTGGCGGATAAATGGGTGACGGCAGCGATGACCGCGGACGGTGTCGCGTCGGCAGTCGGGGGAAAATTAGGTGGCCTTTTTTGGGGGATGACACTTTTTTGTGGATTTCTGGTTCTCGCTCCCAGTATGGCGACAACGGTGGACGGCGTCGTTCGCCGATGGGTAGACGTGTTCTGGACCACAAGCAAAACGCTGCGTCAGGTCGATCCCAAAAATATCCGCTACGTTTACTTCACCGTGCTGGCATTCTACGCAGTTTTTGGTCTGACGATGCTTTCTCTGCAAGCACCGGAAACGTTGTTGGTCATCGCCACAACGATTTACAATTTCGCACTGGGTTTCAGTTGCTGGCATACGCTGTGGGTCAATCAAACGCTGCTTCCTCCCGAATTGCGACCGCGAGTATTCGTGCGAGTTTCTCTATTTCTTGCCGGCGCATTCTTTTGGCTGATTGCAACCATCTCCGCGTTACAGAAATTCGGATATCTCTGAGTGTAACAAATCGAGTATCGGAAAAGGGATTGGGTATCTGCGATTCTTCTCTGGGATGGGCTTGCTGGCAAGTGAGTCGATCGCTACGGTAGTCGCGGCTTTCTGCAAACGATCGACACCATACAAATCGTGAACGATCATTCCTATTACTTGTTGGCCACTGTGTAAACAATGCCAAAAATGATCCACAATAGACCGAACCCCCACACGGGTAAGAAGAATAAACTTCCTCCGCTTCTTGGAGCAAACCAATGGCCTTCACGAGATCGAAATCGATAGACCATATCCATCAAGGCAACCAGCGGGCCAGCAATAAGCATCGGCGGACCCTCCCCAGACCATCCAAGTGCTGAACACAATGGAATCGCGATGGCGAATCCCACAATGAGCATAACCATCCCTGCCAAGTTAAATATAATCATGAGAACGATCAATCCTTTTTCAAA
>Ga0114931_10010385_pt1 | contig 11088 bp, 9 predicted proteins | sample 2SBtaG_FD_89579 | JGI IMG/M metagenome (GOLD analysis project Ga0114931, IMG submission 89579) | Deep subsurface microbial communities from Kolumbo volcano to uncover new lineages of life (NeLLi) - 2SBTROV14_V59a metaG | ecosystem: Environmental > Aquatic > Marine > Volcanic | place: Kolumbo...
CTTTCTTTCCTTGTCGTTTCTCTTGCCCGACCCCGACGTCCTCTAGTGAGCGTCTTCGAGGTTCAAGCCGATGTAGACCATCGTGAGCAATGCGAACACGAAGGCCTGAAGAACCGAGACCATGGTTCCGAGCCCGAGGAAGATCGCGGGGATCACGATCGGTACCAGGCCCAGGAAGATCAACACCAACGTATGGTCGGCGAACATGTTGGCAAGGAGTCGGATTGCGAGCGTCAGGACACGGGCCACGTGCCCGATCAGCTCGAGAGGGATGAAGATGACCGCGAGGATCGGGATGTGGCGCCCGGCGATCTCGAAGCGCGGCCCGAGGAAGTGCTCGAGGTAGCGGGCGCCGTGCTTGCGAAGGCCAGCGTACTACGACACCAGCACCGAGATGAGCGCCCAGCCCGCGGTGGTGTTGATGTCGTCGGTGGGGCCACCGACCCCGGGAAGCAGGTTCAGCAGGTTCCCGATGAGGATGAAGACGAAGATGGTGCCGACGAGCGGAAACCAGCGGCGCCACTCGTCGCCCATGTTCTCGCGGGCGAGGTTGGCGAGGCCATCGACGACCAGCTCGAGCACGTTGCGCAGGGTGATGCCTTCATCGGGCACGACGCCCCCGTGGGCCGCGGCCAGCTGACGACGCACGACCAGGCCCATCGCGACCAGCAGGATCGAGACCAATGCAGCGGACTGGAAGACCTCGGCAACGCCCAGGTGCTCGAGCGGTCCGTAGATGCTCACAGCTCGTCGTCCTCCTCGTCGCGGCGGCGTTCGCTGGCCGTCCACGGGTTCCACGCATCCCAGCTCGGGTCGTCTGGCGGGGGGCCGGCCAGGGCGGGCCCGGAAGTCACCGGCTTCTGGCGAAGCGCCGCGACGACGGCGGCGGGCAGGATGGTCGAGAGCCCGATCAGGAGGCCCACCGGATGCGCCCCGGCGCCCACGGCCACGGTCATGGCCACGGCCAGGAACACGAAGCGCAGGCCGAAGCCGGCGCCCCAGGCGCGGCCGGCTTCGCCGTGCTTGCCGAAGAAGACCTCCGTGGAACGCCGCAGCGCGCGGTAGTTCACGGCCTCGAGCGCCACCCCGAGGGCGAGACTCGCCGTGAAGGGCGCGGGCGCAAACGCCGCCGAGGTCGCCAGCGCGCCGCCGGCGATCGCCCAGTTGAGCTGCTCGGTCCGGTCGAGAGCCAAGGGCGCTCCGCCTCCTTCCATCTCACCTTCCTGTCTTCACACCTTCGACCGACGCTCACACGCCCGGGTCGTCCGACTTCTCCGTTGCCTGGCGCCGACGCTCCAGCTCGTTCAGCAGCCGGACCAGCCGCAGCACGAACGTCCCGAAGCCCAGGAGCACGCCCACGATCAGGAGCAGCGGAGCCGTGCCGAACCGCTGGTCTGCATAGCCGCCGGCCGCGGCCGCCACCACCACCGCGAGCGTGGCTTCGAAGGCAGCCTGGTAGACCCGACTCGCCTTCATGCCCGGTCTTTTGCCGGGCGGGTTCCGGGTCGACGGTCCCTCGTCCTGGGCGCGATTCATGATGCGAGCGGCCCGCTCCGCGGCGCCGAAGGCGGGCGAAGACTAGCCCGCAAGTCCGCGTCCCTCAACGCTCTGCGACCCCGGAGCCGGGGGCGCGGGGCGGGGCGGACTGGGCGGCCGGCTCAACGGACCCGGGCCGCCCGGCGGAGGGCCAGGGCGGCGGCCTCGAGCGTCCGGGCGAGGTCCCTCGGCCGGTGCGCGGTAGAGACGAAGGCGGCCTCGAAGGGCGAGGGCGCAAGGTAGACCCCCTGGTCGAGCATGGCGGTGAAGAACTTCCGGAAGCGGGCCCCGTGCGCCTTGCGGACATCCTCGAAGCTGCGGACGGGCCCGGGATGGAAGAAGAATCCAAACATGCCCCCGCACTGGGTCGTGCACAGCTCGACGCCCGCGTCGCGGGCGAGGGCCGCGAGGCCGTCGCTGAGCCGTGTCGAGCGTGCCGCCAGGCCTTCGTAGACGCCGGGCCGCTCGAGCTGCCGGAGGGTCTCGAGCCCGGCGGCCATGGCCAGCGGGTTTCCCGAGAGCGTCCCGGCCTGGTAGACCGGGCCCTCGGGCGCGACCTGCTTCATGAGCTCCCGGCGCCCCCCGTAGGCCGCCGCCGGCAGCCCACCCCCCACGACCTTGCCGAGGCAGGTGAGATCGGGCTTCACGCGGTAGAGGCGTTGGGCCCCGCCCCAGGCCACGCGGAAGCCCGTCATCACTTCGTCGAAGATGAGCAACGCACCATGGCGGGTGCAGAGCTCGCGGAGCCCCGCGAGGAACCCCGGCTCCGGCAGCACGCAGCCCATGTTCCCGGCCACGGGCTCCACGAGCACGGCCGCCAGTGCGTCGGGCCAGCGCCGGAACGCATCCTCGACGGCGTCGAGATCGTTGTAGGGCGCCTGCACCGTGAGCCCGGCCATGGCCTCGGGAACCCCGGGCGAGCCTGGGATGCCGAGCGTGGCCACGCCGCTGCCGGCGCCCACCAGCAGCGAGTCGACGTGACCGTGGTAGCAGCCGTCGAACTTGAGGATGCGCTCGCGGCGGGTCGCGCCGCGCGCAAGCCGGATGGCCGACATGGTGGCCTCGGTGCCGGAGCTCACCATTCGGACGCGATCCACGGAGGGCAGGGCTCGGCAGAGTGCCTCGGCCAGCTCCACCTCGAGCTCGGTGGGTGCACCGAAGCTCGTGCCGCGCGCCATCACCTGGCGCACGGCGCGAAGAACCGCCGGATGGGCATGCCCGAGGATCAGCGGGCCAAAGGAGCCCACATAGTCGATGTACTCGTTCCCATCGACGTCGAACACCCGGCAGCCCTTGCCGCGCTCGATGAAGGGCGCCGTGCCATCCACCGAGCCATAGGCTCGGACCGGGCTGTTCACCCCTCCCACCATCACGCGCCGGGCGCGCGCCATGAGCTTTCGCGAGCGATCCCGTGCCATCGGGCGAGAGGCTAGCTCGGGTCGTCGGCGTCGGGAGCCGCGTCGCTGCCGGAGGCGGCCGCAGGCGAAGCGGCGGGCCCCGACGGGGCAGCCGGCGGGGACGCACCCGGGTCGCCGACGGGCTCGTCGTGATCGGCCAGCCGAGCCATGGCGACGATCTGCTCGCCCGGGGCCAGGTCCATCAGCCGCACGCCCTGGGTCGCACGTCCCATCCGGGAGATGCCACCCACCTTGCAGCGAAGCACCTTGCCACCGTTCGTGATCAGCATGACCTGATCCTCGTCGACGACCTGGGCCACGCCCACCACCGGGCCGTTCCTCGCGCTCGTGCGGATGGTGATGATGCCCTGGCCCCCACGATTCTGGACGCGGTAGTCGTCGAGCGGGGTGCGCTTGCCGTAGCCACGCTCCGTGACGGTGAGGATGTTCGCGCCCGGCGAGAGGATCTCCATCCCGACGACCTCGTCGTCGCTGGCGAGGGCCATGCCGCGCACGCCTCCGGCCGTGCGTCCCATGGCGTGGGCTTGATCCTCGGGGAAGCGTATCGACTTGCCGCGTCGGCTCGCGATGATCACCTGGTTCGTGCTGTCGGTGCGGCGCGCCGAAACCACCTCGTCGTCCGCGCTCAGGTTGATGGCGATGATGCCCCCGCGCCGCGGGTTTGCATAGGCGTCCATCTTCGTCTTCTTCACGACGCCTTTGCGGGTGCAGATGAGGATGCAGCTCTCGCGCTCCTCGGCGAAGCTCCGAACGGAGAGCGTGGTCTGGACCTTCTCTCCCTCCTGGAGCTGGAGGATGTTCGCGAGCGACTTGCCGCGAGCCGCGCGACCGAGCTGGGGCAGCTCGTAGACCTTCTTCCAGTGCACGCGGCCACGGTTCGTGAAGAAGAGGACGAAAGCATGGGTCGAGGCCACGAACAGGTTCTCGACGAAGTCCTCCTCGCGCGTCCCCATGCCCAAGACGCCCTTGCCGCCACGGCGCTGCGCGCGGTACTGGGTGACGGGGTTGCGCTTGATGTAGCCGGAGTGGGACACAGTGACGACCATGTCCTCCTCGACGATCAGATCCTCGGTGGAGAGGTCCACGACCGCGTCGGTGATCTCGGTGCGGCGCTCATCACCGTACTTCTCGCGGATCTCCTGGAGCTCGTCGAGCACCACGTCGAGCACCCGTGCGTCATCCTCGAGCAGGTCCTTCAGATCGGCGATCTTGGCGCGCAGCTCCCGGAGTTCGTCGGCCACCCGTTGGCGCTCCATGGCCGTGAGAGCGCGCAGGCGCATCTCCAGGATCGCGCGCGCCTGCCGCTCGGAGAGGCCGAAGCGCTCCATCAGCCCGGCACGCGCGGCAGCGGCGTCCTCGGCGGCGCGGATCAACGCGATCGCCTCGTCGAGCGCGTCGAGGATCCGCTCGAAGACCTCGAGGATGTGGGCGCGCGCCTCGGCCTGGGCGAGGTCGTGGGTGGCCCGGCGCACCACCACCTCGGCCCGGAAGTCGATGAAGTGCCGCAGGACCTGCTTGAGCGTGAGGGTCTCCGGCCGGCCGTTCACCAGGGCGATCAGGTTGACGCCGAAGGTCGATTGCAGCGGCGTCATCTTGTAGAGCTGGTTGAGCACGATTTCGCCCGGTGCGTCGGCGCGCAGCACCACGACGATCCGCATGCCCTGGCGGTTCGACTCGTCCCGCAGATCGGTGACGCCGTCGATCTTGCCCTCGCGTACGAGGTCGGCGATCCGCTCGAGCAGGGCGCCCTTGTTGACCATGAAGGGGATCTCGGAGACGACGATCCGCTGGCCACCGCGTCTGCCCTGCTCGAAGGCTGCTCGGGCACGCACCGTCAGCAGGCCGCGGCCCGTCGAGTAGGCGGAGCGGATGCCATCGCGGCCACAGATCGAAGCGCCCGTCGGAAAGTCGGGACCGGGCATCTTCTCGAGCAGGTCGTCGAGGCTGCACGTGGGATCCCGCGCCTCGAGCACGAGCGCATCGATCAGCTCGCGCAGGTTGTGGGGCGGAACGTTCGTCGCCATGCCGACGGCGATGCCCGCGGACCCGTTGGCCAGCAGGTTCGGGAGCCGGCTCGGCAGGACGATCGGCTCCTCCACGCTCCCATCGAAGTTCGGCGCGAAATCGACCGTCTCGCGGTCGATGTCGCGCAGCATCTCCTCGGCCAGCGGCTGCAGGCGGCTCTCGGTATAGCGGTAGGCGGCGGCCGGATCCCCGTCGATCGAGCCAAAGTTGCCTTGGCCGTCGATCAGCGGGTAGCGGAGCGAGAAGTCCTGGACCATCCGGACCAGGGCGTCGTAGACGGCCGAGTCGCCGTGCGGGTGGTAGTGCTTCAGCACCTCTCCCACGACACCGGCGCACTTGCTGTAGGGGCGGTTGCTGGCGAGCCCTTCCTGGTTCATGGCGTAGAGGATGCGGCGATGGACCGGCTTCAGGCCGTCGCGCACGTCGGGCAGCGCGCGCGAGACGATGACCGACATCGAGTAGTCGAGGAACGATTTCCGCACCTCGTCCTCGATGGCGATGGGCGGGTTCTCGGGGGCCCCGCCACCGTCGGCGCCCCCCGCGACCGCTCCCACCCCGCCATCGGACGGGCCGCCAGGAGCTTCGGGGGCTTCGATTTCGGATTGGTCGTCGGCCATGATGCGTCGTCGGGTCCTCGTACCCTCGCCGTCTAGACGTCGAGATTCTGGACGTCGAGGGCGTTGCGTTCGATGAACTCGCGGCGCGGCTCGACGTCGTCGCCCATGAGGTCGCTGAAGACCGAGTCGGCCTCGATCTTGTCGTCGGCGCGAACCTGCAGAAGCGTGCGCCGCGCGGGATCCATGGTGGTTTCGTAGAGCTGGTCGGGATTCATCTCGCCGAGCCCTTTGTAGCGCTGGATCGAAAGGCCCTTCTCTCCGCGCCTCAGGATCGCCTCGAGCAACGAGACCGGCTCGCGGATCTCGATCGCCTCGGCCTCGCCGGAGCCGGCCAGGCGATAGGGTCCGGAGCTCAACTCGGAGATTCGGGCTGCCAGGTCCGATAGGCGCGTGAAGTCCGGGGAGCGGACGAAGTCCCAGTCGAAGCAGGTGTGGAAGACCACACCGGAACGGCGCGTCATGCCGTCGAGCCGGAACCCGCCGTGCTCGGGGTCGGCCGTGAGATTCCACCCCACGGCCACCGGCTCGGCCCGGAGCCGCTCGAGCTGGGATTCGATGCGGGCCGTGACCTCACCCCGCAGGCGGGCCTCGTCCTGGAGGCTCTCCGCGCGCGGCGCTCCGGCCCAGGCGGCTGCGTCGACCACGCGCTCGTCGAGCCGCCGACGTGTCACGCTCGCGAGGATCTTCCGGTACTCGGCCGCGTGCTCGAGGAGCTCGCGCAGGGTGTTGGAGGCAAGGGCGGCCCCGCTGGCTTCGGGCACCACCTCGACCGCATCGAGCGCGAGGTCGAGGAGGTAGGCCTGGAGCTCGCGCTCGTCCTTTACGAAGCGCTCGGAGCGACCCTTCTTCACCTTGAAGAGCGGCGGCTGTGCGATGTAGACGTGGCCGCGCTCGATCAGCGGGAACATGCGCCGGTAGAAGAACGTCAGGAGCAGCGTGCGGATGTGGCTCCCGTCGACGTCTGCATCGGTCATGATGATGATCTTGTGGTAGCGGGCCTTGTCGGCGTCGAAATCGTCGCCGATGCCGCAGCCGATGGCGGAGATCAGCGCCTGGATCTCCTGGCTGGTGAGCATCTTGTCGAGGCGGGCCCGCTCGACGTTCAGGATCTTGCCCTTGATCGGAAGGATCGCCTGCGTTTCCCGCGCACGGCCCTGCTTGGCCGAGCCGCCGGCGCTCTCACCCTCCACGATGTAGATCTCGCACTTCTCCGGGTCCCGCTCCTGGCAGTCGGCCAGCTTTCCGGGGAGGCTGTGGTCCCCGAGGGCCCCCTTGCGGCGGGCGAGATCGCGGGCCTTGCGAGCGGCGCTGCGGGCGCGGCTGGCATCCACGGCCTTCTGGATGATCGCCTTGGCGACGTTCGGGTTCTCCTCGAGCCGGTCTCCGAGCTGCTCGTAGACGAGGGTCTCGACCAGGCCGCGGACCTCGCTGGTTCCGAGCTTCGTCTTGGTCTGCCCCTCGAACTCCGGCTGCGGCAGCTTCACCGAGATCACGGCCGTCAGGCCCTCCCGGACGTCCTCACCGCTGACTTGCGGCGCATCCTTGCCGTTCTTCATGTGGGTCGCGATGTAACGATTGAGAGTCCGGGTGAGGGCGGTGCGAAAGCCGATCAGATGGCTTCCGCCCTCGGTCGTGTTGATGTTGTTGGCGAATGCGAACACGTTCTCGTTGTAGCTGTCGTTGTACTGGAGCGCGATCTCGATCAAGACCGGGACGGGCTCGTCCTTTTGACGGAATTCCCGTTGGCCGGAAAGCAAGATCGGCTGCGGATGAAGGCTCGCCTTGGAGCGATTCAGGTGCTCCACGAAGGAGACGATCCCACCTTCGTAGCAGAAGTCGTGGCTCTTCTGGCTCCGCTCGTCCTGGATCGTGATGCGAAGACCGGCATTGAGGAACGAGAGCTCCCGCAATCGCTGGGAGAGGACGTCGAAGCTGTACTCGGTGACCGGAAAGATCTCCGAATCCGCCTTGAAGATGACCTGGGTTCCCGTCTCATCGGTGGTATCCACCTGCTCGAGAGGGCCGGTCGGCGCGCCCCGCCGATACTCCTGTCGCCAGACCTTGCCCTTGCGCTTGATCTCGAGCTTGAGCTCTTCGGAGAGCGCATTCACGACGGAGACTCCGACGCCGTGGAGGCCTCCCGATACCTTGTAGCTCTTGTCGTTGAACTTGCCGCCCGCGTGAAGAGTCGTCATTACGACCTCTGCGGCAGGTCGGTGCTCCGTGGGGTGCTCGCCTACGGGAATGCCACGGCCATCGTCGCAGACGGCGACGCTGCCATCCTCACGAAGAACGATCTCGATCGTGCGGCAGAAGCCGGCGACGGCTTCGTCGACGGAGTTGTCGACCACCTCGTAGACGAGATGATGAAGCCCATCGATTCCCGTGCTGCCGATGTACATGGCCGGCCGTTTCCGGACCGGATCGAGGCCTTCGAGGACCTCAATGGAGGTAGCGTCGTAGCTCACGCGAAGATCACTCTGCCCGAGGGGTGAGAAGCCGGCTGGAAGCGCGTAGCCCACAGCCCGGCGGGAGAGTAATCGAACTCTAAGTGCGCGTAAAGGCGGCGAGTTCCTGGCTCGCGGCGGTCCGGATCCCGACCCGGTCTCACAGGCGCATCGGCATCACGACGGCCAGGGACTCATCATCGTCGGCCGGCCGCACCTGTACGGGCGAGAGGCCATCTTGCAGCCCCAGGTTGATCTCCTTGGCATCGAGAGCCTGGAGGGCATCGATCAGGTATCGGGCGTTGAAGCCGATCTCGACCGCTTCTCCAGCGAAGTCGACATCCATCTCCTCGCGCGCCTCGCCGAGATCGGGATTTCGCGTGGAGATCGCAACCTGACCTTCCTTCACCTCCAGCTTGACTGAGTGACTCTGTTGGCTCGAGAGAAGGTGAACCCTGCGAAGCGCTCTCACGAACGGCTCGGAAGGTACTGCGAGGCGACGACCGGGCTCCTTTGGGATGACCTGGCGATAGTTCGGGAACTCCCCTTCGATGAGTCGCATGACGAGTGTCACATCGCCCTTCCGCGCCAAGCCGCTGTTGCTCTCGAAGCCCAGCTCGATCTCGTCTGCGTCTTCCTCATCGACCAGTCGCTTCAGCTCCGCCAGACCTTTCCGTGGAATGATGATCCCTGCCGGGAGATCCTCGAGACCTTCGGCGATCGTGCGATCGACACAGGCGAGCCGATGTCCATCGGTCGCAACCATCCTGAGCTTTCCCTCGTCGGGCAGGACCTCGAGATAGACACCATTCAGGTTGTATCGAGTCTCGTCTGCGCAGGTCGCATACATCGTGCGCTCGATCATCTGCGACAGCACCACCGCCTGCATGGGTATCAGCTTCTTCGGCGCCGCCCCGGGAAGCGTCGGATACTCCTCGACGGCCGTACCCGCCAGGGTGAACTGCGATCGAGCACACTGCACCTCAAGGTAGTTGTTGTCCGTCGTCGCCAGGTGGACTTCCTCATCCGGTAGCTCTCGAATGATCTCGTGCAGCTTGCGCGCTGCCACGGTCACACCACCCGGCTTCTTCACGCTGGCCTCGTGACGACTGTGGATCCCCACCTCGAGATCGGTTGCCGCCAGCTTGAGCCAACCCGCCGACTTCTCCTGGACCGCCTCGAGCCGCACGTTGGAGAGGATCGGCATGGAGTTGCGCTTCTCGACGATGGACTGGATGCGAGCCAGCCCACGCTGAAAATCGGACTTCTTGATCGAAAGGTTCATCTCCCTCTTACTCCGTCTTCTTTCATCCTGAAGGAGTTCAGTGGGAGTAGTAGTCGAGCGTCGAGCCGACAGAACCCAGGCACTCGTTCGGAAGTGTTCAGGTTGTGCGCCGTTCGCAAGACCACCACTACTCGACGGCGGGAGGGGGGGCAGGACCCGCGTCGGACAGGGTGGATCTTACCATGGGAGTGGCCGGTCAGAACCCGTTGGAAGCGGGCCCCGGCGGATTTCCGATCGGCCAAACGCGTGTTTGGAGGCTAGCGTCGGTAGTTGACACCGCTCGCAGCGGCTAGCTACTCTCGCGCGCCTCGGAGGCCTCGGCCCGGGAATCTTCCGCCTCCAAGCGGACCTCTCTCCCATCATCTTCGGGACGGATCCAGCGATGAAACGAACCTATCAGCCGAGTCGAATCCGGCGCAAGCGGACCCATGGCTTCCGGGCTCGTATGAAGACGAAGGCTGGCCGCGCCGTCCTCAAGCGGCGACGCGCAAAGGGTCGAAAGCGGCTCGCTGTCACCGTCGCGTCCAAGTAGTCGTGGGCTCCGAGCTGCCTCGGCGGAGCTTTCGCCGGGTGGATCGTCTGCGAAGCGCCCGTGAGTTCCAGCAGGTTTCCCGCCGGGGTCGACGCCTCGCTTCGAGGAGCTTCGTGGTCTTGGTCGCTTCGCGGCGAAGTTCTTTGCCGGGGCTGGTGCACCGCGGATCCGGGCGGGTTGGTCTCACCGTGAGCCGTCGGGTGGGGGGTGCCGTGGCGCGGAATCGGCTCAAGCGGCGTCTTCGCGAGTGGTTTCGGGCTAGCACGATTCGTGACGCGGGGGCGCTCGATTGGGTGGTGATCGCGAGGCCCGCCGCGGCTGGGGTGCCGGGCCCGGTGCTGCGCGGGGAGCTCGAGAAGCTCTGCAGGTCCGCGTTGGGAGAGCCTCAGGGATGAAGTCCGGCGACAATTCGGGGAGTTCCAGCATGAGCTCCAGGTCGGGGACGACCCGCCCGACGGGGCTCGCGAAGGCTCTTTCCTGGCTCCTGATCGGGCTCGTCCGGGCCTGGCAGGTGGCTCTCTCTACAGTGCTGGGACCAAGCTGCCGCTTCCACCCCTCGTGCTCTGCCTATGCCGTCGAGGCGCTCGAGCGACACGGGGCCTGGCGAGGCGGCTGGCTCGTCTTGCGACGTCTATCCCGCTGCCACCCTTTCCACGAGGGCGGGCTCGACCCCGTCCCCTGAACGAGACGCCGTGGACCGAAACTTCCTCCTCGCCTTCGGCCTCTCGTTGCTGGTCATCACACTCTGGATGTCCATGCAGCCGGCGCCGAAGCCTGGCCCGGATCAAACTGAGGTAGAAAAACCCCAACCCACTGCACCGAAGTCCGTGGCGCCTCCCGCCGGCAATCTCCCTTCGGCCGAAGGAAACCTCCCCCCGGCGGCTGGAAGCATTCCCAGCTGGGAGCCATCTGCACCGGGTGCTGCGCCGACCCGAAAGGCTGCGCCCTTCGAGCGAAAAGCTGGGCCCTTCGAGGCCGCGGAGCCGGCGGCTCCCGGCCGAACGGTTCGGATCCGGACCGACCTCTTCGTGGCGGAGCTCTCCAGTGCCGGGGCGGCTCTCACGCACTGGGATCTTTCGACGTACGACGATGCGAGTCGCCCGGGGCGGCCTCCGGTCTCGCTCGTCACCAACGCCCCGGGTCTTCCCGCCGCACTATCGACACCGTTCGGTGAGCTGGGCGTCGGGAGCTGGGCGTCGGCAGCCTTCGAGGTGGACCAGCCCGACGC
>Ga0114931_10010386_pt1 | contig 11088 bp, 13 predicted proteins | sample 2SBtaG_FD_89579 | JGI IMG/M metagenome (GOLD analysis project Ga0114931, IMG submission 89579) | Deep subsurface microbial communities from Kolumbo volcano to uncover new lineages of life (NeLLi) - 2SBTROV14_V59a metaG | ecosystem: Environmental > Aquatic > Marine > Volcanic | place: Kolumbo...
GATTATGAAATTGAAAACATAACAATTCCTTTATGGAAACTTGATTGTGTTGATTAACTAAAAATTAGATAGGAATTGTAATACTATTTTTTTGAAGATATGATATTAGATTATTCATTTTTATCTCTAATTCAACATATTTCTCATCCATCTGCTTGATATTGCTCTCTACAGCCTCAAAATCTGACATTGTCAGGTAGGGTTCTGCCTGCAAGAACATCTCTTTTTTCTTCTCTTCAGATAACTGGTAGTAGGTATCAAGATAGAAACTGTGACCCATTATGGCTTCGGCAAAGTCACGACCAACAACATTTCCAACTGTAGTTCTAAAGTATTTGCGAAGTGAATGCAAATGAATTGTTTGTCTGCCATATTCGTCTTTTACATTAAGGTCTGGAATTGATCTGACAATCTCTCGTAATTCAGTTTGCAAGGTCTTGATGATTGAATCTGCAATAAATGGACCTCTATGGCGATATACTGTTGCAAAGATTTGCTTGTCTAATATGGCAGGATCTTTTACTCCATCAAACCATCCATGGAATCTTTTTAGATAATCTTTGAGTGCATTTGCAGCTTCACCTGTCAAAAAACACTCTCTTGCTTCTCTTGTCTTTGTAGTGTTTGCTCTAAGGTATACTTTGACTGGATTTTGTGTAAAATCAATATCTGAAATCTTTAACTGAACAATCTCTCCGATTCTCATTCCAGTTGAAACTCCAACAGTTATTGCAAGATGCAGTTTTGGTTTTGCATTTCTCAATAATCTAACAAGAATCTCTTTGTCAAGTGGCATCTTTCTAATCTTAACTATCTTGGGTACCTTGACTACCTGTTTGAGATCATCTGAATCAATCTTTATTCCTAAATGTCTAAGGTATCCTTTTCCAACTGATAATGCATTTCTTATTGTTCTTGGACTCTTGCCAACTTTATCCATATAAATTACAAATTCTTTGAAAATATTGAGAATGTCAATATCGCCTTTTTCATAGTGGTCAAGTAGGTCAAACTCATCCATACTATGTCTCTCTCTCAAAAACGTCCTTAGAAGACGGATTCTTGTCTTGTATGCCTTTATGGTATTGTGGCTGTGAGATATTACATATACAGAATCAAGATAGGATCTCTCAAAATCGTCTTTGTTTATTTGAAGTGTCATGAAAATTATTCACTAGCATAGTATTTCATGGGTTGGGGATACGGAGATGGGTCGCTGAGGATTGATTTATATCCGCAATAAGTGCTTTTTCTGAATACATGAACGCACAAGTGATCAGTTCTGAACCTAAGGAAATTAGCCTTTCAATCACTGAAACCGATATAGGAATTCTATACGTAATTCAACATGAACTCCTAAAGGGATCAAATATTGATTTTGCAGGAGTTATTGTAAAACACCCTCTGACAAATGAATGCTGGATGAGAATTAATTCTAGTACAAAACCACTAGGAGAAATCAAAAAAGCCACAGATTCTGCAATCAAAATGGCTGAAGAGTTCAAACAATTATTTAATTCTAAAATTCAGGTAAAGTAGATTGAAATTTTGCCCCAAATGTGAGGTCAAATTAAAAAATACTGGTTCTGGCCTACAATGTTCTAAATGTGGATATACTGAAGGTGAAAAAGCAAAACCAACAAAAAAAATTATTGAAGAAGAACCAGATTTCTCACTACTTGCTTTTGAAGGAAATGAAGGAGATGAATCTATGCCAACAACAAAAATAGACTGTGAAAAATGTGGTCATGATGAAGCAGTTGGTTGGATGTTTCAAACAAGAAGTGCAGATGAACCAACAACCAGATTTTATCGTTGCTTAAAATGCAAACATACATGGCGTGATTACACATAACGTTTAACTGGAACTTTGAGTCAGGAAAATTGATTTGACTTTTGGAGCTAAAACAAGTGGTTCAGATGATCTAAAGGCTATCATCTCTGCAATCTCAACACTTGTAGAAGAAGCAACATTTGTTGCAACAGCAGAAGGAATTACTTTTAGAGGAATGGATCCATCACATGTTGCTTTAATAGATATTTCTTGGCCAAACTCTGCTTTTGAAAAATATGAATGTGATAGTGATATTAAATTTGGAGTTAGAATTGATGAATTTTCAAAACTTATCAAAAGAGCAGATAAAAAAGACAGTATCGAGATCAGTATTTCTGAACAAAACATGTTACTTGTAACAGTTGGAAAAAATAAAAAATACAAAATGCGTTTAATTGAAAGTTCTGCAACTGATACACCGTTACCAAAAATTCCATATGACTCAAAAATCATTTTATCGTCATCAAAATTTGATAAGATTTTGGGTGATGTACAGGTTGTATCAGATTATTTGACAATTCAAACATCTGATTCAAAAGGTGATTTTTCTGGTAAAGGTGACTCTGGTGAAGTAGTAATTGATTTAGATAAAGATGATGAAGACATTGAAGAAATATCTTCTAAAGAGGACAGTGTAGGAACTTACAGCCTTGAGTATCTTAATCCTGTTGTAAAGGCTGTAGGAACAACTGCTGGCTTTATCACATGTGAGTTTTCAAGCGCAAAACCTCTTAGAATTGAATTTAAAGTAGCAAATATCGGTAGAATTCACTTCTACTTGGCTCCACGCGTGGAAAGTTAAAGCATTTAAAGATTAACTAATTCAGGTACTTTGAATTGAGATTAGTTGTAAAATTTGGAGGAACATCAATTTCTGCTGCAAAGGATATTCAAACTGTAGCTAAACACCTTAGTTTGTTATCAAAAGAACATCAAATTGTTGTAGTTTGTTCTGCAACAAGTGGAACAACTGATGATCTAATCGAAATTTCTGAATCTATAAAAAAAGAAAATAAATCAAAAGCAGAACAACTTGCATCAAAGATTACCAATAGACATAAACAATTAGCAAAACAGACAATTAAAAAATCTGACATAAGAAAAAAATTACTAGTAAAGTATGATGAAGATTTTGCAGAACTTGTTGCATTAATCGATGGTATGGTGTTATTGGGAGAAGTCACTCCAAGAACAATGGATTATCTATTTTCATTTGGTGAAAGATTATCAATTAAATTAGTTTCATCAGCAATTGATGATTCTGGAAAAAAATCATTACCTCTTACAGGTAAGGAAGTTGGAATTGTTACCGATTCTAATTTTGGTGAATCCAAACCACTAATGGATACAACCAAATTGAGAGTTTCCAAAACCATTGATGCTCTTCTTTCAAAGAAAACAATTCCTGTAGTTGGAGGATTTGTTGGAGCTGATCAGCATGGACATGTAACTACTTTTGGTAGAGGGGGTTCTGATTATTCTGCAACAATAATTGGTTCTTGTATTAAAGCAGATGAGATTTGGTTGATGAGTGATGTAGATGGGCTAATGACTGCAGATCCTAAGATTGTTAAAAATGCAAAATTACTAAAAGAAGTATCTTACATTGAAGCTATTGAAATGGCTCTATTTGGAGCAAAACAGATTCATCCACGAACATTTGAACCTCTATTGTCAAAGAAAATTCCGATGAAAATTAGAAATTCCTTTAATGTAAACAATGAAGGAACTTTGGTATCTGCTTCACCTTCATCATCTGTTAGGAATACTGTAAAGTGTGTTAGCACCGTTCGAAATAATGGCTTGATAGACATTCAAGGAGGTAGCATGGTTGGAACACCAGGAACTGCTGCTAAAATATTTGCAACTCTAGCAAAAGCTGGAATCAATGTAATGATGATTTCTCAGAATCCCTCAGAATCAAGTATTACAATTGTTATTAAAAATACAGATCTTGACAAGGCAGTAAGTGCACTGGAAATGGAATTATTAGGAAATATCATTAAAAAATTAGAAGTTACTACTAATGTCGCAATAATAGCCTTAATTGGTTCTGGAATGAGAGGAACAGTTGGAGTTGCATCAAAAGTATTTGGTGCAGTTGAGAAAAACAAAGTTAACGTCTCCATGATTACACAGGGTTCATCCGAACTTAATCTAGCATTTGTAGTAAAGAATTCTGATACAAGTTCTGCAGTACGAGCATTACATGATGCGTTTGCACTTGATAAAATCAATTAAGACAAAATCATTTAAGGACATAAACTCAAACATACATGATGAAAAAAATAATTGTTATTTTTCTAGTTGGAATTTTTATAGTTGGTATTATTTCAGTATCTTCAATTTCTGAACAATTTGCTGATGCTGGTTCTAGAAAAAAAATTCAATTTACTCAAACTATTACATCATCTCAAGATCCTGGAAAAGGACATGAAAACCATCAATTAGCCCTAATTCTATCTCCAAATAAGGGAACCCTTTATCATGGTTCTATGACATTTACTTCAAGTGTTCCTGTTCAATTGGTTGTTTTACATGAAATCAACTCACAGGAAGCAAAAGGACAACCAACATGGACTGTTGATGGAAATACAGTATATGGATTATCTTTAATTGATTTACAAGAAAAATCAGGCTCTTTTGAATTTACAGGTGCTGCACTTGCGCTACATTCTGAAAATTCTGAAGAATTTACTTCAACAGTAAGTGTTGATGGGTGGATACGAGGACAACCCACTGAAGTAATTATGCAAAAAATTGAACTTGAAAAAGAAGAACCATCTATGTTGTTATCAAGAACTAGTGTTCCAGCTACAATTCCAATGCATATGGGAATCTATGAAGGAAATCAAGTACTTTACATTATTACTGATGGCAGTGATGAAGAACTATCAAGAACCATATCCGAAAAACAAGAATGGAATGTCGAACTTGCACCATCTCTTAAAGACATTCCAGAGAATACTTTTCAAAAATTATTTGTTTTTAAAAATGGAGTAAAAGGTGATGGAATATTTGGTTTTCAAAATGAAGTATTTTCAAGCACTCCATCACAAGAGTCAGAATATAGTGCATTAAGTTCAGTAATTGAAGTTACATGGAAAACAGGTCAAAAAGAAATAGAGTTTCAATCTGCAATCGATATAATTAATGCTGAAGAATCAGGCAGAATTGAATTTAATGAATCAGGAATCATACTAAACACCCCTCAAATCTCTTGGCCAGATGGACAAATGACTGTTCGTTCTGAAAACAAAATTACTGATGAAATGCTATATGGTGGAGGACAAATTATTGAAATTAACGAAGAAGAGCTGACTGTAACTTTTGTAGCTCATAGAGGATGGGGACCTGATGGAAGAACTATTTACTATATTGTAACTGACGCTACTCCATCTGGACCTGCTGAAACTATGGGAGTTGTTTCGTCTCCATCCTCTGCAAATCTAATTGCTAATTCTGGGGCAGTTGATCTTTTCCAATTTAAAAATGGCATAAAAGGTACAGGTCCTTTAGGATATCAAGCAGGAATTGCTGGAGCAGCTCTTGGTGATGAAAATTACAGTCCTATGTGGAGAATTTATCTAGTTGAGTGGAATGATCCAGAATCAGCTAAAATTCTGGAAACCAAATCAGATATTGACTCATTTCGTGCAGATGATTTACTATCAGTTAGTATTGCAAGGCCTCTCAACAGTGATCATATAGTAAATTGTCCTTTCATAGATCCATTCCAATAGAATCCAGTAAAGGGATAAATTACTTGACAAAAAAATTATTTTAAAATTGACTGGTAAACTCTACATTGTTGGTGTTGGTCCTGGACATCATGATCACATGACATTTCGAGCAAAAGAGGTAATTGGTGAAAGTGACACAATTGTTGGTTATGAAACTTATGTAAATTTAGTTCAAAATCTAATTGAAGGAAAAACAGTACATCGTTATGCAATGACACAAGAAGTAGAGAGAGCTCATCAATGTATTGATCTTGCAAAATCTGGAAAAATTGTTTCACTTGTTTCAAGTGGAGATCCTGGAATTTATGGAATGGCTGGATTAATTTATGAAACACTTGCAGAAACTGGCTGGAATCCAAAAGATGGACTACCAGTAGAGATAGTTCCCGGAGTATCTGCACTCAATTCTTGTGCATCAATTGTTGGATCTCCATTAATGACTGATTTTGCAGTTGTTAGCATGAGTGATCTGTTAGTTCCATGGGAAATTATTGAAAAAAGAGTTGAGGCAGCAGCTCAGGGTGATTTTGTCATTGTCATTTATAATCCTGCCAGCAAAAAGAGAATTCATCAATTGCAAGATACAAGAAAAGTTCTTTTAAAATATAGAAAACCCACAACTCCTGTTGCCATAATCAAAGGAGCATTTCGAGAATCTGAAACTATTGTTATGACAGATTTGGAAAATTTACCAAATCATTCAGACCAACTAGGAATGATTAGTACAGTGATTATTGGAAATTCATCAACGTATACTTACAAAGATTTAATGATTAATCCAAGAGGATACAAATCAAAATACAATTTAGAAGAACAAACCAATCCAGATCTCAAAGTCTAATTACTTTTCTTTATTGCATCACTAATCTCTTGACTAAGATTCAATTTTTCTCTAATAGGGGAAACCACTTTCACCAAATAATTTCCTACAGTTTGTTTTAAATCTCCTGGATGTAATTTCTTTTCAGCAAAGTCTTTCTCTAGTTGTGTATATTCAGAATAAGTCACATTACCACCAAATTTTTCAGGTCTTTCTACGCTCATTTCATTAAATTCATGAAAAATTACTGTTTTTGCAATCTCTAATAATGGGTTATTTTCAATATTAGATTCTTCACACCATGCCTTGCTGATTTTTTTCTTTATTTCTTCATCTGTATTGTGAATAAAAATACCTGAATTTGGATCAGATTTACTCATTTTACCTACAATTTGGGAGTCACTTAAATCCGCAGGTTTTGAAAGTCCAGGTAACAATTTATGATGAACTGCAACAGGCACCTTCCATTTCATTTTAGGAAAAACTTCTCTTACTAACATGTGGATTTTTCTCTGATCCATTCCAGCATGAGCAATATCTACTCCCAACGAATGAATATCAACTGCCTGCATTGCTGGATAGAGTAATTTGGCTAAATCAATTTTTTTATCATCCTCACTTCTTCCCATAATTGTTAATGTCCTCATTGTCCTTGCAATTGACATATGTTTTGTAAATCTCACTAGTTCTGACCAATACTCTTTTTTTTCCTCATACAGTTTTGAACCAAATACAATTTCTGCATTTGGACATACCAACTTGAAAGCATCTTGATAATATTTTGAAACTTTTGATATTATGTCCCAATCCCCACCAAGTTTATCATTAATTAGAGTATGCCAATCAGCAAGAAAAATTGTACATTTTACTCCAGCTTTTACAAAATCATTTATTTTGAAACCTGTACTGATTAAACTACCTAGATGCAAGAATCCTGAAATTTCTAATCCAATGTAATGCTTTGGTGATGAATTAGTTTTGAATAATTCTATTAACTCATCATGAGTCACTACTTCTTCAGTTGGCGGTCTTTCTATCAAATTTACTTTTTCTGTAATATCCAAATCAAAACAACTTTTGAGACGTAAACGTATAAAGTTATTCAAAACTAGTCATGAAAATTGGAAGCTTTGAATAGAAGACATGTAAACAATATACATGACTCTTGAAGAAGGATTGGAATTAATTGCAAATTACAAGAAAGGATTAGAAAAATATTTAGAAATATTGCCTGAACAGTCAGTACAACTAGGCTCAGAAATGATCAAAACACTCACATTGAATTCTCAAAATGAAATTAAAAACTTGGAAGCAATTGAAAAAGCCCTTAAAAGACAACCAAAGTTTGAGTCTGGACTATCAGAGTAATTTCCTATTTACAATTTTTTTTGTGTTTTCTTAATTCATCTGAAGTATCAAATTCAGTTCCACAAACTCTACATTTTTCTTTTTTCTTGTTATGAGCTTTTTCCTAATGTTTTTTTAATCTTTCAGAATCAGAAAGAATCGTTCCACATTTTTTGCACTTTAAATCGTTTTTATTAGAACCAAATAATCCCATATTAGAAGTATTCTTACATACTAGAAATAGTTTTTACATTAAATAAATCAAATTTTTACTCATCTAGGCTTTTTCTAGGTTTCACACTTAGATAAAATGCATGAGTGCTAATGATAAATGCTGCAAGAAATACTTTGGTTGCAAAAACTAAATTCCATGGTCTGTCAGGATCCGGATACGCAACTGATAATTTATCGATGTCTGGAACTATTCCATTGACAATTCCTGCAGTCATTTGTGCATTAAGTACTGTAAAATTGTATAATACCTCATACAATGTAATGATTGAAAACCCTAACAGCATTAATTGAAGTAATGCCATTTTTGTTCCAACAATTTTGTCTCCCGCAGTTCTTCTCCAACCAATTCTTGATACACAATACCACCCAATTATTGTAGAGAAAAATATCCATGTTGAGACTCTAGCAAAATTTTCAAATGGAATAGTTGTATTATGAATTGCTTCCCCCATAACATAAGTTCCATTTTCAATCCATTCTACCATAGTTACATAGACACCAAAAACTAGAGATGATGCCATAATAAATCCACAAATATAGAAAACGTACAGATATACTTTGTATCCTGAATCTGTTTTTTCAAGGTGGCGTGGTTTCATAATGCCGTTTGCCAAATTTTGAAATATAAAAATTCATGTTTCTGTAACGAGATTTATAGACCAGATATAAACAGCATTACTGTTGAATATTCCAATTAACATTCCGTTTGTAGGAAAAGAGGAGATATCTGCAGTTACTTCAATCTTAAAAAATGGTGCTTTGACATCATCTGCTAATCAAGGAGGTAAATTTGTTCAAGAGTTTGAAAAATCAGCAACTTCCTTTGTAAAATCAAAATATGCCATTGCAGTGAATTCTGGTACTGCTGCATTACAAGCAGCGCTCTATGCATTGGATATTAAACATGGAGATGAGGTTTTAGTTCCATCGTTTACTTTTGTAGCTACTGCAAATGCAGTTGTGTCAACTGGGGCAAAACCTGTTTTTGTTGATATTCTTAAAGAAAATTATACAATTGATCCAGATGATTTAGAAAAAAAAATCTCAAAAAAGACTAAAGCAATAATTCCTGTTCATCTTTATGGAAATGCTGCACATATAGAAAGACTATCAGAAATTTCTAAAAAATATAATATTCCAATCATTGAAGATTCTGCTCAATCATTAGGTACTACATATAAGAAAAAATACACTGGAACTTTCTTTGAAATGGGATGTTACAGCATGTATCCTGCAAAAGTTATGACTGCAGGTGAAGGAGGTTTTATTGTAACTAATAGTAAAAAACTTAGAGAGAAATTATTGATGATTAGAAATCATGGAATGATTCATGGATATGATACTAAAATATTTGGACTGAATTTACGATTGCCTGAAATTAATGCAGCTATTGCAACTGTTCAAATGAAAAAACTTCCTAACTTTTTAAAACTGAGAAAAAAAAATGCAGAACTACTATCAGAATTAATTTCCAATCTTGATATTATACTTCCTCATCAACGAAGAAATGAAAACGTTAACTGGTATCTTTATACAATTGCAACTGAAAAACGTAATAAAATTTTAAATAAACTAAATGAAAAAGGAATTGGTGCAGCATCATACTATCCAACTCCAGTTCATAAAACTCCATTTTACAAACTAACAAAACTTCCTGTTACTGATTGGGCAGCATCCCATGTTATTTCATTGCCAATTCATCCAAAAGTTTCCCAAAAAAATATTGAATTTATAGCAAAAACTATGCGTGATATACTCTGAATTTAATCGGTGAGGCAATAGGAGAACTTTGTAAGGTAATCCTACCAATATCTGAAGAGTATTTCAATGGAAATCCAGACTCTGGGATAGCAGTTTGTACACTTTCAAGCATAGATTTACTCAAAAAATTTGCAAATCCAGAAATTCTAAATCATATCTCAATTGCAGGTAGACTACTTTCTGAGAATAAAGGAATTGATTCAATTATTGAATATGTAAATAAAAATCAAAAAATCACAACAATCATAGTCTGTGGAAAAGAGGTTTGGGGTCATAAATCTGGCCACTCATTATTTCAATTACATAGAAATGGAATTGATAAAAATAATAGGATAATTAATTCAACTAGTCCTAACCCGTATCTTACAACATCTAGTTCTAAGATCAGATATTTTCAAAAAAATATCATTCTTGTAAATTTAATTAACGAAATTGATTATGAAACAATTCTAAATAAAATTAAACTATCCTAGTATCCATTTCTCTGTCTTTCTCTATTAATTTCATTTTTCTTTTTGTATTCAGCAACAATATCATCAGGTGAAAGATTTAGTTCAAGTGATGCCTGTACAACAAAGTGCCATATGTCAATTAATTCTTCTCTAGCTTCAGCTTCATTAAATTCAGTTGGTGTTTTCCACCATTTCCAATTAGTTGTTCTTTGCAGTTCTACTGCTTCATGCATAATTGCAGTAGATAGGGCTGATACTCTTCCCTCAGAATCTTTTGGATATCTATCTAATTTCATCATTTCTGAAAGACCTTTTTGAAGCTTGAAAATTGTATCTAATCTATCTTCAGACATTTCTTGTGTCAATGATAAATTGATTTGAGAAATAATTGAACTTAAGTCTTTTTAGAAACGGATCATTTTTTCATACATTTTAACTCGTTTTGAAATATCACCATTTTTGATCTTTAACAATCCGTCTAAACCATATTTTTCAACTGCAAAAGAACCTAATACATTTCCATAAACTACTGCTTTTTTGATCTCCGACATACTTGTAGATTTTTTACTTGCAAGATAACCTATCATTGCACCTGCAAAAGAATCTCCTGCCCCTGTAGGATCTACTACATCTTCCAAAGAAAAACCAGCAGTTGGAAAAATAACATCATCATAAAACATCAAAGAACCATGCTCACCCTTCTTAATAATGACATATTTTGCTCCCCATTTCATCATTTTTTTTGCACATTTAATCAAATTGAATTCTTTTGTTAATAGCTTAGCTTCTTCATCATTAATTACGACTGCATCTACAGCTTTTATCATTTTAATAACTGCATCACGTTTAGTTGAGATCCAAAAATCTATTGTGTCACACATAGAAAATTTTATCTTA
>Ga0114931_10010387_pt1 | contig 11086 bp, 7 predicted proteins | sample 2SBtaG_FD_89579 | JGI IMG/M metagenome (GOLD analysis project Ga0114931, IMG submission 89579) | Deep subsurface microbial communities from Kolumbo volcano to uncover new lineages of life (NeLLi) - 2SBTROV14_V59a metaG | ecosystem: Environmental > Aquatic > Marine > Volcanic | place: Kolumbo...
CGTGCATGGGATACCTGGGAGTGGCTCAACATCTACGGCTCGACGGCCATGGCGAGGCTCCGAGGCAAGACCGTCCGCATCAAGGCCTACCCGCGCGTCAAGCCCGGGTCGGGTCGACTCGCCCGGGTTGGCATCTCCTACTGCATGTATCGTGGCTCCAATCCTTCGACCTCCAAGATCACGATCGTGGCTCCCGACGTCGTCAAACCCAATCAGCTCTTTCGCTTGCGCGCTACGATCGAGCCACTCTCCGGGGTTTCCACCAACACGCTCCTGGAGATGTACGACACGGGAGGTTTTTCCAGGCTGAACACATACTTCCGATCTGGCGACAATCTCCTTCGGATCAATGGAGGTCTCCTGGATTGGACGCTTGGTAATGTCTATCCCAAGCAGAGTTCCCTGCAACGAAATCTCGAATGGAGCCTTCGCAAGTCCCTGAGTGGCAACAGCACGGTCAGGGTCAGGGCATGGACCAATAGCATCGCGATCGGCGACGTGGTGGGCGCCAATACAGCGTCCAAGACGATTTGCGTCGACGGGACACCGCCGCCTGCATCTCTCGGCATGAGATCCACGACGCACGCCCTCGGCGTTTGGTCCAACAAGACCTCCTTGGGTATGCGGTGGAACACGGTGACGGACTCGGGTTGTGCGGGCGTGGCGGCTCAGGCTGTCAAGGTTGCCAGTCCCATTGGGGTCACTCCCACGAGCTTCACGCTCAGCCCGACCGTGACGACGGCGACGGTCACAGTCTCCTCCAATGCCAAAGCCTGGTACTTCACCCATCGATCCAAGGATCGGGCGGGCAACCTCTCCAATGTGCGGCAGTCCGGGCCCTACTTCATCGATACGAGCAAGCCCAACGTCCTGAGCGTCTCGATCAACAACGGAGCTGCGACGACCTCCAACCTCAACGCGCAGGTGCGCATCACGGCCTCGGACACCTTCAGTGGTGTCCAGTCTATGCGCTTCTCCAGCAATGGAGTCACCTGGACGCCGTTTCGGAACTTCTCGACGGGGAGCCAGCCCTTCAATCTCGCTACCTTTGGCGGCAACACGGCCCAGGGCACCAAGCGCGTCTTCGCAGAGGTCCGCGACCGCGCGGGCAACCTTTCGTCGCTGCGTTCGGACACGATCCTCTACCAGGTGCTTCCCAAGGTCACGTCCAGCACGGGCACGACCTACACCGTCATCCACGACAACACGGTCACGCTCACCGGCACGGGCTTCTCCACGGTCGATCGCGTCCTGGTCGGTGCCAGGCTGATCCAGAGCAAGAATCCCGATGACTGGAACGATGGATGGTTCAAGGTCCTGTCCAATACCAAGATGGAGGTGCATCCGCCGCAGAACTTCGCGCCTGGCACCTACCCATGCGTTGTTCGCAACGGATCGATCAGCAGCAATGCCGTTTCGCTCAAGGTCATCCTCAACACGACAGCCAGGACCGGCGTGCCGCCGACGCAGAAGAGCGGCAGGGTGCTCCACGTCTACACCGCGCGCGGACCGCGACCCGCGACGACGCTGTCGATCCTGACCTTCAGCGTTTCGGCCAAGCCTCTGGTCATCCCCGGTCTGATCTCGCTCGGCCACGGCGGCAACACGACCACCTTCATCGATCCGAGCTTCACGATCCTGAGCCCCGGCCAGCTCCACAATGCCACAACGCGCACGGCCCACTGGGCCTTCCCGACGCCCGCAGGCAAGCTCGTCGGCAAGTTCTACTGGGCGAGCCTGATGTTCGACGCTGCCAATCCCACGGCGACACCGATCCCGGCCTCCACGACGGACGTGGTGCTCTTCTCCAAGTAGCGCACCGATTTCTGCACCGATCCCAACAGCGATCGAGAAGCCCAAAGTCCCGGCTCTCGGATTTCCTCGAATGCGATGACAGGCGAAAGCGCACTCGCTTGTCATCGCACTCGCGGAACCACCCCAAGCTCCGGCAGACTCGTGGATCCTGTGTTCCAACGGAACTGGACTGTCCATGGGCTGGAGATACCGAGGATCTGAGAGTACAGCTGGTGATCATCCATCGCCGTTCCATACAAGTGTCCTGATGGGGCCCCGAGAGATCTCTCGAGCTTGAGGGCGAGGGAGTCGACTGTAGAATCACCCAAACAGTTGCTCGAAGCGCCACGATTCTGTTTGACGGGTGCGGGAAGGCTGATCACCGTCCGCTGGAAGCGTCCATGATCTTCCCCTGACCCCGTGTCTACCGAAATGGGGGAGGTTTAGTCTGAAACCAGCGCACCTGCACGTTCTCGAGGTGATCGTCGGAAAGGATCAGGCCTGCCGCAATCCGCAGTAGGGGCAGCGTTGGGAATCATGCTCCGGCGCTAGGAGTCCGCGCTCATTTGCAGAATCCTGATCCAAATCCAACTTGCCTCTGTGCCAACAACGCTGAGATCTACACGGTCAAGGAGACCGGTGTGCAAAACGCCGCGCATGGGGAGGTGGCCCTCACGCGCGGCGGCTCTGATCGGATCGGTGCGGTGTCTGGTGCAGGAGATCAGCCGCAACCTCCGTCCTTCTTGAGCTTGCGCTTGACCTTCTTGGGTTTGCGCTTGGGACGGGGGCCGGCGCTCTTGGAGCCGGTCATGAAGCGATACAGAGCATATCGTTCTTCGAAGTTGCGGATGTCCTCGGGACCCGCGTCGTCGGAGAGCTTGGGCTCCATGAGGAAGAGGCCGGCGAAGGCCTCGTAACCGCCGGCGAGGCGGGTGATGCGGCCGGTGTAGTTGCCCAGCTGCTCGTAGGGCGTGGGCGCGTCGTTGTCCAGGACCATGACGAGGGTCTGTGTGCCGGGGAGACCTTCGAGGTATTCAGAAAGGCTGACTCCCTTGGAGTAGCGCTCGGCGCCCGGGATGACGACCTTGGGTACCTCGCGGCGGAGGCAGAGGATCTCGACGGCACCCGGGTCCTTGACGATCGTGCGTGCCAGGGTCCAGGGATCCATCTTGCCCACTTTGGCTTGTCGAGCCTGCGTCGTGTGGATCTGGACCGGGGTGAAGCTCGAGAAGGCAAAGATGCCGAGGACGATGAAGACGGCGTTGCGTACGGCCTTGACCGAAACGGGCGGGCTCTCGTGGTCCTTTCGAGCCAGCTTGCGCTCGAGGGTCTCTGCGCCGAGGAAGGCGCCGATGGCCATGGCCACGACGGCCAGGATGACGACAGGCTCGGGCACGTGCAGGAGGTCGGGCAGGCGGTAGACGCCGAGATCACCGCTCAGATAGAAGGACTCGTAGAGCGGATACAGGATCCCGAAGAGGACCGAGCCAAGCACGATGCCGAGGAAGGTCAAGGCCCCGTCGATCTTGCGGCTGGCCATCGCGACGACCGAGGTGCCAGGGCAGTAGCCCGAGACGACGAAGCCGACACCGAAGAGCAGGCCACCGAAGATCATCGGATAGAGGAAGGTCTTGGGCACGACCATGGCGCTCCAGTCGAGCAGGCCGATCGTGCGGAAGAAGGCCAGCCCGACCAGTGCCGTGACGATGGCCGAGAACATGACCTTGAGCACACGGTTGTCGCGGCCGTAGAACTGCGCGGCCAGGATCGTGGAGCGGCCGAAGCCGTTGCGCTCGAGCACGATTCCGAAGAAGAGGCCCAGGACGATGGCCAGGACCTTGGCTGTGGGCTGACCGAAAGCGTCGAGTTGGTAGAGCGGGAAGGTCATTGCCATTGCCTCCTCACGAAAGGTGCCATCAGGTAGCCGCCGGCGAAGATGCACATCATGAAGACCCAGGATCCCACCGAGAGGAGTGCACCTCCCGAAAGTGCCTGACCCGAGGTGCAGCCGCGCGCAAAGCGGGAGGCCACGCCCATGAGGATGCCGCCGATCAGCGCAAAGAGCAGACGCTTGCCATTGGAGTAGGGGCTGTGCTCGCCCTTGAGCACGGCGCGGTCGTTGCGGCGTGCATAGACGGCACTGATGAGACCACCCATGAAGAGACCGATCACCAAGAAGACCATCCAGTTGTCGAGCGCGTTCAGATGCAGACCCGAGTAGTGCGACATGTAGGGACTGCCCTCGACGACGGTCGGAGCCACGCAATACGTGACCGAGCAGCCCAGGCGGGCGGCGGCGCCGGACGAGCCGAGACCGTAGCCCATGAGGAGGAAGGTCGCCAGCAGGACGAGCCCGAGAGCCACGCCGCCGACGTAGGGATTCCAGAGTGCTTTGGGTTTCATTGTTGGATACCTGTCAGAAGCCCGCGACCTGCACGATCGAGGTGGGTTGTCCCGAGAAGACCATGATGTAGCGCAGCATGAAGCCTCCGAAGAGGACGACGATCGGGAGGATCTTGGATGCATGCACCCTGCCCCTCTGCTCGGAGGTCTCGAGCACGAGCGGCAGGATCAGGCCGGTGATGATGAGGAGGCCCCAGAAAGAGCCGCTCCAAGGCCCGCCGAGGAACTGCGCTGCGGCAAACCTGCCGCCGACGCCCGCGTTGCCGTAGCCGATCAGCAGCAGGCCCAGGAGGACAAGCTCGGCCACGATGGCGGCGATGTCGAAGCGCAGGAGACGCTTCTCGTTGTCCGGGTCGGTGCGGAAGAGCAGCAGGAAGGCGGCCGCACCCGAGATGCCGGAGACCAGGAAGAGCGGGCCGAGCAGCGCGCTGTTCCAGACGACGCGACTGCCGTTGGCACCGAGCAGAATACCGGTGTAGACGGCCAGCGCGATGCCCGTGGCGATCGACAGGCCCCAGAGGCCTGTGTTCATCTTCTTGGCCTTTGCCGCGAGCCAGCAGAGCGGACTCGGCAAGCCTGCGCGCGCCAGCGGGCAGAAGCCCACGATGCGACTGCGTGCTTCCTCACTGATGAGGTTGAGGCCCAGGAGGATGCCGACCGGATAGACGAGCATCAGGATCCACGAACCCCAGGACATCGGCGAAGTGAGCTCGAAGCTCAGGTAGAAGCGCCAGACGTAGAACTTGTGCGCGAGGTCCAGGAAGAGGAAGAGCATGCCGATGCTCAAAAGTCCCAGGGCCGTGAAGGGCATCCAGGTCGCGGCTTTGGCGACAGGCTTGCCCTCACGGCGCGCCATGAAGGCCAGCACCGCCGAGAGAATCAGCAGACCGCCGGCCAGGCCGCCCAGGAAGAGGTAGATCGGGATCTCGGATTCCCAGATGTGGAGGCTGGGATCCACGTGCGCGTTGGCCCTGGCCGTGGTGACCTCGACGGGAACGCTCTGTGCAAGTGCTTGCCACATGATTGGCTCCTTTGGTCTCAGACCAGGAAGAAGAGGTTGGGATCACAGCCCGTCTCCGGGCCCTTGACCTTGGACTTTCGGGTCCGCACCAGTTGGCTGACCTCGGAATTGGGATCGTCGAGATCTCCGAAGTGCAGGGTCTTGGTCGGACAGATCGACACGCATGCCGGGTCCTCGCCTCTTCTGACCCTGTGGATGCAGAAGGTGCACTTGTCGACGTAGCCCTCGGGATGCACGTAGCGCGCGTCGTAGGGGCAGGCGGCCATGCAGGCCTTGCAGCCGGTGCACTTTTGGTGGTTGACGAGGACGACGCCACCCTCCTCGATGTGGCTGGCGCCGGTCGGGCAGTTGGCGACGCAGGGGGCGTGGCTGCAGTGATTGCAGCGCTCGCTGCGAATCTCGGCGGACAGGTGGGGATAGTTGCCGCGCACCTCCTCGACGATCCAGTCCCGGCAGTAGCCCGCTGGGACACTGTTCTCGGACTTGCAGGCGAGCACGCAGGCGTTGCATCCGACGCAGCGGCGCGTGTCGACGACCATGGCGTATCGGGTGGCGCTCATGACATCACCTCCTCGAGCGTCACGAAGTTGACGTTCATTCCCGTGGACCCCACGGCCGGGTCCACGGCAGCCTTGGTGATGAGATCCGAGTCACTGCCTCCCCTGCCGTTGGCGAAGTGCAGTCTCTTGTCGTCGTGGCCAAAGCCGTGGATCATGTAGACGCAGTCGGGACGGATGCGCTGCGTGACCTTGACCTTCATCGGGCCGGTCTTGGCGCCGTCCTGGTTTTCGACGACGACCCGCGCTCCCTGGCGCAGTCCGAGCTCCTTGGCCGCGCGTGCGTTGACCCAGACCTCGTTCTCGGACTTGATCTCGCCGAGCATTCGGTTGTTGGTCGTCCGGCCAAAGGTGTGGACCGGCGATCGGCCGAACAGCAGCCGGAAGGATCCGGCCGGGCCGACGTTGGGTGGTTCGAAGGTCGGGAGTGGATCGAGTCCGGCCTCGGCCATCAGGCTCGAGTAGAGCTCGATCTTGCCGCTCGGCGTGTCGAACGTGAGCTCGACGCCCTCCTCGGTCGTCGCGGGCTCGGGACGTCCGTGCACGACGCCCTTGGCCTTCAGCGCGTCGAAGGAGATCCCCGACGCATCGGCGCGCGCACGCAGATACTCCTCGGGCTCGTCCCAGGGGAAGAGCGCGCCGAGACCGAGCCTCTTGGCGAGCTGCTTGGAGATCCACCAGTTGGGCTTGGAGTCGTACATCGGCTTCACGACCGGTTGGCGCAGGGAGACGAAGGGCTCGATGTATCCGGGCGCCCAGAGATCGTCGTAGCGCTCGAGGTAGGTGCACTCGGGGAGGATGACGTCGGCCCAACCGGTGATCTCGGTCGGCAGTACGTCGATGGCCACCATGAGGTCGAGGTTCTGGATGGCCTTCTCGGTCTTCTTGCGATCGGGTAGGCACTGGATCAGGTTTGTGCCGTAGACGATCCAGGCCTTGATGTCGTACTCGGCGTAGCCCGGGAAGCTCGCGTCGCGGAAGCCCTGCACCAGCGACTCTCCGCCAAAGGGGATGACCGCATCCTTGGCGCGGTCGGCGGCAGGCTTGGTGATCTTGTGGCCGACTTTCTCGTGCAGCTTGTAGGGCGCGAGGTCCATGCTCGACTTCAAGTAGATGCCTCCGCGCCGGCCCCAGGAGCCGAGCAGGGCGTTGAGGATGGCGACCGCGCGCATGCGGTTGGTGTCGTTGCCGTACCAGGTCGAGTGGCGGCCCGGGTGGACGATCGACGCCGGGCGGGCAGCAGCCATGGTGCGTGCCGAGGCTCGGATCAGCTCGGGGTCGATGCCGGTCTTGGTGAAGGCCCACTCGGGCGTCTTCTCTTCGACGTGCTTGACGAGTTTGTCGAAGCCGGTCGCATGCCTGGCAATGTAGTCTCGGTCGTAGAGCTTTTCCTTGATGAGCACATGCATCCAGGCCAGCAGCAGCGCGGTGTCGGTGCCGGGTTTGATCGGCAGCCAGTGTTTGGCCTTGCCTGCGGCGACCGAGAAGCGCGGGTCCACGACGATGATGTCGGCTCGCTTGCCGACGGCATCGGCAAAGTCCTGCACCTGCGTGTTGTGCATGTTCTCACCGAGGTGCGAGCCGATGAGCGTGATGCAGCGCGCGTTGTGCAGGTCCAGCGGTTCGGGTGAGCCCAGGCCGGAGCCGAAGGTGAGCTCGAAGCCGACCTCGCGCGGGCCCATGCACTGCGCCCAGGACGGCGCGCCGACGTTGGGTGAGCCGTAGGCCTTGACGACGCTCTTGAGCCAACTCCCGCCCTTGCCGTGCGAGAACAGGGCCAGCGACTCGGGTCCATGCTCCTTGGAGAGTTTCTTCATCTTGTCGGCGATGAAGCCCAGCGCTTCGTCCCAGCTGACGTCCTCGAAGTACTGCTTTCCGTCCTTCTCGCGGCGCAACTGCGGGCGCTTGAGGCGGTCGGGATCGTAGAGCAGACCCAGGCCGCCCGTGCCGCGTGGGCAAAGCCGGCCGCGCGAGAGTGGATGGTCGGGGTTGCCGACGATCTTGGTTACCTTGTCGTTCTGGACGTGGGCATGGATGCCGCACTTCCAGAAGCACATCTCGCAAAAGCTCGGGACGATTTTGCCATCCGTCCCGGGATCGGGGATCGGGTCCTTGTCTGCGCCCCACCACTTGGTGGTCAGGCCGGAGAAGAGGACGCCGCCTGCGGCCGTACCGCCGCTGACTTTCAAGAATTCTCGACGTTTCATTGCTGCACCGAAACAAGGGGTGACGAGCGATCAGCTCGGTTCTCCCGCTCGGTAGGCAAAGAGTGTGCCGATGATTGGTAGGCCTGTGGTGGCTTTGTCGCGGCCCTGGAGTCTCATGGTTGCTCATATGGCCAACTGTGGAACAGTGGGTTGCAACAGGCTGTTGCAGACTGTTTCACGCGATGAAACTCGCTGCGAAAAGGTCGCATGAAGCTCTAGTCGGCGATGCCGAACTCGCGCATCTTGCGCCAGAGGGTCGTTCGGCTGATGCCCAGGGCATCGGCGGCAGGGCCGCGCCGCCAGTGGTTGTCCTCCAGGGCACGCAGGATCTGGGCCATTTCGCTCTCGCCGGCCTGGCCGATCTGCCGGATCTGCATCTTGGGGAGATGCTCGACGGATTGAGCCGTCGCGGGATCCCGGATCTCGGGAGGAAAGGCATCGAGCAGAAGCATCGTGCCCTCGGTCAGGGCGAATGCGAACTCCAGGGCGTTCTCCAGCTCGCGCACGTTGCCGGGCCAGGGGTATTTCTTGAGCGCGGGCAGCACCTCGGGGGCGACGCGCACGACGCGCCCTTCGCGCGCGGCGATGCGGGAGAGCAGGTGGGGGACGAGTGGATCGATGTCCTCACGTCGTTCGCGCAGGGGAGGGATGTGGATCGGGACGACGCGCAGGCGGTAGTAGAGGTCTTCGCGAAAGCGCCCGTCCTTGATGGCCTGCAGCAGGTCAACGTTGGTGGCGGCCAGGATGCGGGCCTTCATCGCCAGCGAATGGCTCTCGCCGACGCGCTCGAAGGTCCGCTCCTGCAGCACTCGGAGGAGATTGATCTGGAGGTGATGGGGCATGTCACCGACCTCGTCGAGGAAGACCGTGCCCTCGCCGGCTGCCTCGAAGCGCCCGATGCGATCGGTCGTCGCGCCAGTGAAGCTGCCCTTGATATAGCCGAAGAGCTCGCTCTCGAGCAGGTCGGGCGGCAGGGCGGCGCAGTTGACGACCACGAAGGGCTGGTCGCGACGCTTGGAGTGGTCGTGGATGGCCCGGGCGAAGACCTCCTTGCCGACGCCGCTCTCGCCCGTGATGAGGACGCTGGCATCGGAGCTGTGGATGGCGGGCAGGAGGCGTACCAGCTTCATCATGGCGCGGGAGCGCGCGACGAAGCCGTAGCCGGACAGCGCGTGGTGGAGGATCTGGTTGTCGCGCTCGGCCGGCCGGAGGACGAGCAGCCATCTCGCGGGAAAGTCGTCGCTGTCGTCACCCTCGCGCAGCGGCACGATCGTCATCGAGATCAGGCGTGAAGTCTCGTCCATGCAACGCAGCACGGCTTGGCGGCCCTCTTCGGACAAGAAGTCCTCGACATCGTCGAGCCGAGAGAAGAACTCGCAGTGGATCAGCTCGGTGATCTTGCGCCCCAGCGCCTTGTCGGTCGCCGAAGCGCAGACCAGCTCGTTGAGTGTCTCGCTGGCGCGGAGGATGTGCAGATCCTTGTCCAGGACCAGCAGGGCCCGGCCGAGGGTGCCAAAGGCCAGCTCGATGGCGGCCCAGCCCTCCTTGAGGGTCTTTCCGGGTGCCAGGCTGTCGAGGGGGGACGTCATCGGCGGGGTCGTCGGCGGGATCGTCGTCGCTGGTCGTGGCTCGGGCCGTCCGAGCGCAGGCGAACGGAGAGTCTAACCAAGGTCTGGAGGCGCTTCATGCGTCCATTGGCCCCCTCCTCCGGGAATGTCTTCGGATGGGGGTCCCGCGCGACGCGGAGGTCATGACTCATTCCAGTAGAGGTTCGATGACGAGCAGGATGGCTGCGAGTGCCAACAACAGGAGTGCCCAGAGGATCATGGCTCTGCGCGTGGCGAGTTTGGCCTTCTTGGTTTCCCACCAGCTGCGCGGACGGACGCCCATGAATAGGAAGGTGGCGACGCCAGCGAGGTTGACGCAGATGATGTTGGCCGACAGCAGGAGGAAGGCTCCCAGGGCCTTTGCCCATTCGGCCGTTCCGAGAAGCATGCCGAGGGTCACGAGCGGAGGCATGAGCGCGACGGCGACCATGACTCCGATGACGGTCGAGGAGAGTCCGGCCGTGAGGGCCAGGGTTCCCGCCACGCCGGAGATGATGGCCAGGAGCAGATCCCCCAACCGTGGGGAGGTGCGCTTGAAGATTTCACTGTGCTCGGCCACAGCAGGGTGGAGCAGGATGCCGATCGCAATCGCCACGGCCAGCGCCAGGACCATGCCGAGCAGATTGGCCTTGAGCGCGCGACGCCATAGATCCTTGTCCCCGAGAGTGGTCGCCAGCGAGAGGGCGACGTTGGGCATCAGCAGAGGAGCGATCACCATGGCGCCGATGATGACGGCCAGGTCGTTGCGGATCAGCCCGAAGGCCGCCACGAGGGACGAAAGAAAGACCATGGCAAAAAAGATGCGGTCCGGCTCCACGCCCTCGGAGACGGTCGTGTAGAGCTCTTCGCGGCTGACCTTGGCGTGATAGGTCTTCTTCTTCTTGGGTTCGGGTTGTGTTTCCTCGACCTGCTCCTGGGGTGGCTCCTCCTTCTTCGGTCGCGGCAGCGCGGCATCGATCGGCAGGAGCAGCACCGAGAAGCCCGAGCTCGTGCTGAAGCGACTCTCGAGCCGGTCCATGACCTCCTGGACCTCCTCGCTGTCCAGGAGGATCTGGTGGATGGGGCGAGGTTCCTCGCAGAGCGTGGCCCAGCTGCCCAGGTGTGTACCCTCCTCGACGAGCTGTCGGATATCCATATCGAATCCCGCAGGCAGGACGATCTGCAAGAGTTGTTGCGCCATGTTTCCTTGGAGTCGAGCTCGGTCTACATCCAGAGAATCTAGCCATCTTCCGCTACCTGATCGAGTACCAGAGGTCAGACCTTGCGCTGTCGATCGGGGGTCTTGCCAATCTTCGGGATGATGTGTGTAGTACGTTCCTCTGCACCGAGCATCGACAAGGCATCGAGCACATGGACCAAGGCACAAGATGGGGTAAGCGATCAGCGCTCCTGCTCATGGTCGCACCAGTGAGTGTGATCCTGGGACTGGCCTGGGGACCGGATCCGGTGCAGGTCGAAGCCGAGAAGCCGCTCATCGATCGCAAGCATGACTATGTC
>Ga0114931_10010388_pt1 | contig 11085 bp, 10 predicted proteins | sample 2SBtaG_FD_89579 | JGI IMG/M metagenome (GOLD analysis project Ga0114931, IMG submission 89579) | Deep subsurface microbial communities from Kolumbo volcano to uncover new lineages of life (NeLLi) - 2SBTROV14_V59a metaG | ecosystem: Environmental > Aquatic > Marine > Volcanic | place: Kolumbo...
AATCCGCCGGGGATCGATCGAGAAATGCGGCGGCGCACGCTTGATTCTCTGGCGAAAATTAACCAACAGACGGCTGAAGATTATGGCGATCCTGAAACCCGTGCTCGAATCGCCCAATATGAAATGGCATTTCGTATGCAAAGTTCGGTACCTGAGCTTACCGATCTCTCAAAGGAACCAAAGCATATCCTCGATATGTATGGGCCCGATGTGACCAAACCGGGCACCTTTGCTGCCAGTTGTTTGTTGGCCAGACGCATGGCGGAACGCGACGTGCGATTCACTCAAATCTTCCATCGTGGTTGGGATCAGCATGGCAACGTCGGTGGCGACTTGCCGATGCAATGCAAAGATGTCGACCAAGCCAGTTGGGCTTTGGTTCAAGACCTCAAGCAGCGTGGCTTACTCGAAGATACGCTCGTTATCTGGGGCGGAGAGTTTGGCCGGACTATCTACTGCCAAGGCGCTCTTACACGCGAGAACTATGGACGCGATCATCACCCGAAATGTTTTACGATCTGGATGGCTGGCGGCGGCATCAAGCCGGGGGTGGTTTACGGTAAGACCGACGACTTTAGCTACAACATCGTTGAGAACCCTGTCCATATCCACGACCTCAACGCAACGATTCTCAAATGCCTGGGAATCGACCATCGTCGCCTAAGCTACAAATTCCAAGGCCTCGACATGCGGTTGACAGGCGTTCTTGAACAAAACCCGGTCGAAAGCATTTTGCTCTAACGGTATCGGCAGTCAATATTGGCCGAAGAGCTTGATTTCTTAGAGAATCGACTGGCGTAGCAAAGGTGTACTTTAGTACCCAGACTCATTATATTTGCACGTTCACGCTTTCGCAAACTGCTGCAAGAACATAGGAAGGATTCTCGATGAATACTATTGACTATATCAAGCAAGAAATGGGAATGAGTATGAGTTGGATAGGCGGTTTAATGGCCGACATGCAAGACTCTCCTTTGACGGTTCCAACCTCCAACGGTGGCAATCATCCGCTGTGGATTGTAGGACATCTCGCTTACAGCGAATCGAATATCTTTCACTGCTATATTCTTGGCCAAGGCAATCCGCTCGCCGAGTGGAAGGATGTTTTTGGAATTGGTTCGCAGCCGAAGAATGACGCAACTGCCTATCCGCCGTATGACGAGATGCTTGCAAAGTTTGAAGCAGTCCGAGCCGACACGCTTGCGTATTTGGAAACGATTACCGACACCGATCTCGACAACCCGTCTCATAATGTTCCGGAAGATCGAAAAGCCTACTTTGGCACGATCGGAAAGTGTCTCACCGTGATGACAACGCATTTGGCATTCCACAGCGGGCAACTTGCCGATGCGCGGAGTGCAGCAGGACGCGATATTCTTACGGCCTAAGAACAAAATTCTCCGGCTCTTTCCTTCCTCCCAATGATTGTTGCGTTGTATGACCACTGAATCTGTTTCAGATTTGCACGGAGAGCCAACCACGAGTAAGGCATTTCGCAGCTACCGATGGAGAATTTTTACGGTCAGTTGGTTAGCCTACATGGGCTTCTATTTTTGCCGTAAGAATTTCAGCGTAGCTATGCCGCTGTTGAAAGAAGAGCTTTCTTTTACCGATGATGATTTCAAGTGGATTATCTTTGCCTATAGCCTGACGTACATGTTGGGTCAGTTTCTCAATGGGGTACTTTCCGACCGGCTTGGGCCGCGGCTGATTGTAAGTTTGGGAATGGCCGTTGCCGTGGTCGCTAATCTTCTGATGGGTTTTTTTGCGTCTCCCTTGTTGTTCTTAATTCTAGGAATAATCAACGGTGGCGCACAATCTACTGGCTGGCCGGGGACCGTAAAAAACATGGCCCCGTGGTATTCTCGCGGGGAACGCGGCGTAGTCATGGCATGGTGGTCCACCTGCTATGTCTTGGGATCTTTCTTAGCCACCCGGTTTGCTGCCTGGACGATCGGTATCGACGCACCGTTTTCCGAGTGGGGGTGGCGGCGAGTTTTCTGGATGCCCCCAGTTGTGCTTACCATCATCGTGATGCTCTTTGCAATGTTCACACGAAATCGTCCTACCGATGCCGGTTTCTCGGAACTTGATGAATCGGCTCCTGACGAAATCGAGGGAGAACCATCTGCTAAGCCTGATTCAAACCAAGCGATCAGTGGCTTGGCAAGTATCCTTGAAGTGCTTGAGCACTCGACGGTTTGGATTGCCGGTTCGATGTATTTTTGCTCAAGCTGACTCGCTATGCTGTGATATTTTGGACTCCGCTTTATCTTGTCGAGCACTTGGAAATGGGTGAGGCAGATGCGGGCAATGCTTCTTCCTGGTATGAACTCGCGGGTTTTTTCGGTGCGATTTTTGCCGGGTATGCTTCGGATAAAATTTTTTCTGCAAAGCGTTTTCCCGTGGCGACTCTGATGCTACTTGGGCTCGCTGCAGCTTGTTATTTCGAGCCGAACCTTGTAACTATCCGTTACTACGGTCCCGCACTGGCGATGGGGCTTGTGGGTTTCATGACCTTTGGGCCAGATACTCTGATATCTGGAGCAGGGGCTGTAGATATCGGATCTCCAGCACGAGCTGCCACTGCCGTTGGAGTCATCAATGGCATGGGCTCCTGCGGCGCGTTGGTTTCCCCGTTCGTTGTCACCTATATGAAGACGGCCTATGGTTGGAACTCGATTTTTTACTTTTTTGCCGCTTGCGCTCTTATCGGTGCTATTTTGACGGCGATAAAATGGAACTTCGGCGGATCCCGCACTGAACTAGCGAGCTGAGGAAACCCAATTTGAATCCAACCATTGCGGCAATCACCTTTGATCTCTGGGACACGATCGTCGACGACGATTCGGACGAACCCAAGCGAGACGCCCAAGGCCTACTTTCCAAACGAGCCCAACGGCGGCGTTTAGTCTTTGATGCCCTCAACCCGATTGAGCCCATCGACTTAAGCGCTGTCGAGCTAGCCTACAACACGGCCGACGCCGCCTACAATGTCGTCTGGCACGAGCAGCAAGTCACTTGGACCATTGCCGATCGTCTGCGGGTAATCCTAAGCGGCCTGGGCCGATCGCTTCCTCAAGAGGTGTTTAATCGGGTTGTTGCCGACCATGCCGCGATGGAAGTCGACATCGAGCCAGACCTCATCGAAGGCTGTGCCGAGGCCTTGGCCGATCTATCTTCCCGTTACAAGCTTGCAATTGTCTCCGACGCAATCGTTACTCCTGGGCATCGTCTGCGCGACCTCCTAGAAAAGCACGGAGTAAAACAGTATTTTAGTGGTTTTGCGTTTTCTGATGAAGTCGGCCAATCGAAGCCCCACAGGGCAATGTTTGCCTCGGCAGCTGAGCAGTTGGGCGTGGGAATTGATCAGATGATTCATATCGGTGACCGTGATCATAATGACATTCAGGGGCCCCATGCTTTGGGCATGAAGGCGGTGCTGTTTACTGCTACCCGCGATGTCGACAAGGACAAGACCAAGGCCGATGCGATTTGCCAGAGTTATGGCGATCTGCCAGGCATTATCGACCAATTAGCCGGAGCGAGGAATTAGTTTATGCCCAGCGGGCCTAAGTATTTGGTAATCGACGGCTATACCCGGGAAGCCCGAGCCCAACTCGTCTCGGGCGGCGCTTCGATGGCTGCCGACCTCTACCAAAACATGCTGCTCAAATGTTCTCCTGCTGGCGCCGAGTGCGAGGTGCTCTTTCCCTCGGACGAGGGAGCCTCGTTTCCTGCGGACAGTCAATTGGAAAGCTACGATGGCATTGCCTGGACCGGTTGCAGCTCCTGCTTGAATGACACGCATCTGCCCGAGATTACTCAGCAGATCGACCTGACTCGGCGAGCGTTCGAGGCCGGTGTGCCGAGCTTTGGCAGTTGTTGGGCAGCGCAAATTGCCGTCGTGGCGGCGGGGGGGCAAGTTCAACCCAACCCAAATGGCCGTGAAATGGGCATTGCTCGCAAGATTGAGTTGACCCCCACAGGTCGGGCACATCCGATGTACGAGGGCAAGACGAGTGTCTTCGATGCCTTTACAAGTCACGATGACGAAATAACCCATTTGCCGCCAGGAGCGGTGATTTTAAGTCGCAACCCGTGGACTAAAGTGCAATCGGTTGCCGTCACCCACCAAGGCGGAACGTTTTGGGGATTGCAGTATCACCCCGAGTACGACCTACACGAGCTGGCCCGGCTTGCGTTCTGTCGTATCCCCAAGCTAATCAAACATGGTTTTTTCCGCGACGAATCTGCTGCACAACAATACATCGACGACTTAGAATGCCAGCACAACGATCCAGGCCGAAAAGATATCGCCTGGAAACTGGGGATCGACGCCGACGTGATGAACGAAGACCTCAGACACTGCGAAGTGCGCAACTGGATCGAACGCTTGGTGCTGCCGAAGATGAGAGTTAGGCGTTAAGAGTGAAGAACCAAAGACAAACTACTAAGGATTGGCTCAATAATAACTTGGCGATTTCAATCAACTCGGGGTGGCAGCGACACTTGTCCGCAGAAAGCTTTGCCATTGTTAGAATGTGATTCGGACATGTGTCGGTGTGCGTAGCATAAGAGGTATTCTCGCTTGCAAGGATGCCTCAAAGTCCTCTTGTGCTTCGCACACCGACAATCGTTCGAGATAAAGCACTCAAGTGGCAGCGGCCTCTCCGAACGACTGTCGGTGCCACCCAACTTAAGCAAATACCGAAGTTATTCACCGGCTGATCCTAACGACGAAAGTCTTTTACTAACGAGACACAAATGACAAGTTTGAAAGATCGTGTCGCCTTGATTACCGGCGCCGCCAGCGGTATTGGCCGGGAGACGGCGTTGCTATTTTCCAAGGAGGGTGCTCAGGTACTCTGCGTTGATATTCAGATCGAAGCCGCGGAAAAGACCGCTCAAGATATCAACGATGCCGGCGGATCTGCCGCTGCTTTGCGTGCCGACATCTCGGTTCCTGCCGACTGCGAGCAGATGGTTGCCGAGGCAGAACGGCAATTCGGCAAACTCAATGTGATGTTCAATAACGCCGGCATCATGCACTCGGACGACGGCACCAGCCAGGACACGAGCGAAGCTACCTGGGACTTGACCATGAACATCAATCTCAAAGGGGTGTTCTTGGGCTGTAAATATGGCATTCCTGCCTTGCAGCGGGCAGGTGGCGGCTCGATTATCAACACGGCATCGTTCGTAGCCCATCTGGGCGCTGCCACCCCTCAGGTCGCGTACACGGCCAGCAAAGGAGGCGTGCTGGCCCTGACCCGCGAATTGGCTGTCATTCATGCTCGTGAAAATATCCGTGTCAACGCCCTTTGCCCCGGGCCGCTGCGGACCGAGCTACTTATGAAGTTCCTTGATACTGAAGAAAAGAAACAGCGCCGGCTAGTTCATATCCCCATGGGCCGATTTGGCGAGGCCAAGGAAATGGCCCAAGCCGCGCTGTTCCTGGCTTCTGATGCTTCCAGTTATGTGATCGGTAGCGAATTCCTGGTAGACGGCGGCATCACCGCCGCTTACGTGACGCCTGAGTGATTCCTCTCTATGCCAAGCTCTAGCTCCCTGCTGACAGCAACCAACCCCTTCGACCAATCCGTTGTCGCAGAAATTCCTTACGACACGCCCGAGCAAACGGCCGCCAAGGTCCAGGCGGCAGTTGCCGCTTTCACTCAGTGGCGGCAGCTTCCGCTCGATGATCGTATTCGCGTCGTTTCCGACGGACTTGCGAAAATGCGCGCGGCCGGTGAGCAGATTGCCCGCGATGTCACTCTGCAGATGGGCCGGCCAATCGCCCACGCCCGTGGGGAACTGGCGACGATGTTCGATCGGGCAGAACAGTCGATCGCCGACGCACCGGCCGCCTTGGCAGCCGACATTCTCCCCAAGGAGGGATTTGTGCGACGTATCGAGCACGAGCCGCTCGGCGTGGTATTTGATATCGCGGCATGGAACTATCCGCTGGTGATTCCGATCAATGTCATCGTGCCGGCGCTGCTGGCCGGCAATGTCGTGCTACTAAAACATAGCGCCAAGACACCTCTGACTGGCGAGGCATTCGCCGACGCATTTGGTTCGCTCGAAGTGCCGCATCTTGTCACGAACTTGACGCTGACCCACGAGCAGACGGCCAAGCTAATCGCCAACCCAACGATCGACCATGTTTCGTTTACTGGCTCGGTAGACGGAGGCCGGCGGATCTATCAGGCAGTTGCCGAGTCGCGTTTGATCGATGTGGGTCTCGAATTGGGCGGCAAAGATCCGGCCTACGTGGCCTCAGATGCCGATCTGGAGTTTGCCGCCGCGAACCTCGTCGACGGGGCTTGCTACAACGCAGGCCAGTCGTGCTGCGCGATCGAGCGAGTCTACGTGCATCAAGATCTTTACGAACCCTTTTTAGAACAAGCGGCCGCGCTGCTGGCCGCGTACCGGCTTGGCGATCCGATGTTGGAGTCGACCACGATGGGGCCGTTGGCGAGCCGCGCGGCACCGGCTTTCTTGCAGCGACAGGTGGATGACGCGACAAGTCGCGGCGCTCGCTTGCTGGTGGGAGGCAGGGTTCCAGAGGACCTCGCGCCCACCGACCGCTCAGGCAACTATTACCAGCCCACCCTGTTGGCCGATGTCGAGAATGAAGCCTTGGTGATGCAACAAGAGAGCTTTGGGCCTCTGCTGCCCGTCTGTGCGGTACGAGACGATCAGGAGGCTCTGGAGCGAATGAACGACTCGACGTTCGGGCTGACGGCCTCAGTCTGGACCGCCGACCCACAGCGGGCCGAGTCGCTCGCCAGACGGCTCCATGCCGGTACGATCTTTCAAAATCGGTGCGACTTCCTCGATCCGGCTCTCCCCTGGACCGGCTGGGGCGAGAGCGGTAAAGGCTCGACGCTGTCGCACTACGGTTTTTATCACCTGACGCGGCGCAAGAGCATCCATTTTCGCAGCGCGACTTGAATTCTTATTAGCGCATAAAAAGCCGCCGATCTGGTAGCCAGACCGGCGGCGGCGTTACTAAACTTCAAATCAAACTATCGCTTTCGGCGTCGAATCAACAAAGTCGAGCAGAGACCCATTCCAGCCAGTGCGAAGCTCGCAGGCTCAGGAACGTGGACTATTTCAAACCCAACGTGCATGCTGGTGACCGACAGAGCGGTAGGCGTGTCCATCCCCAGGGCTATCAAAAGAGAACCCATGGAGGTAGCAGCTCCGCCCGTTAAACCTATAACATCAAACGGAGTGATGGATACATCATCGCCAGAGATGTCAAGCGGAAGTGCAGGCGCACCTGTAACTCCAGCGAGGGTACCCGGATTGGGAACGATTGGGAGACCAAACGCAGTCCCATCCAAAGGCAGATAAGTCCCAAGAGAATCGAAGGAGACAAATAACAAGCCTGCACCGACAGCAGGATCCGATCCTGGTCCCCAGTTCAGCCCTGAGATAAACCAAGAACTATTGGCCGTAAGGGAGCTAGCGAGGAACCCGTCGTCATCTGTCGTGATCGAGAATTCGATATATTCCAATCCGCCGACTGTTAATCCAGGTACGGTAGGAGACGTCGAAACGCTCGAATCCACCGTCACGCCAGAGGCGGTACTGGTCGCGACGCCGAAAGGAACCACGGTACCAGGGTCACTGCCTTGGAAGTTGTCAGCCGTCCACACGAATGATGTCCCGGTCGGATCAGCAAAAGAGGGCGTTGCATCGCCCACGATAAGAGAGGCCATCGCTATAGCGCCGATGGCCAGGAACGCTTTGAAACTACTCATTAGCACGCCCTTCAAAAAAGAAGACTAAGAAACCTGAGTAAATGAGCTATTTGTAAATAGACACTTACCCCAATCACAAGCATAACCGTCCTAGTCAGGATATCAAGCATTTTGCACAAAATAGGGACATTTTTTCAGCTTTCTTTCTCAATCCACAAGCTGAATCAGCCATGAAGCGTCCTTTTCGGGACAGCCCGTGGAGCCAGAAGGCTTCTCAGCCCATGAAGAGATCGAAGGCTGGGCCGAGCGCAAGCCCGTGAAGATGAAGATATGGATTGCCTTTGAGAATCAAGACGCACTCGGCAATGTCAACTCAACCGCCGTCAACTCAACCGCCGGTCGCAGCGCGAATCTTCTCCAACGCTTCTGCGGCCATCTCGCGAACCTTTTCGTTCTCGTCCTCTTTGACAAGCCTTTCCAATTCCGGAATCGCGTCCTTCGCCTTGGCACCCATTTTGCCAAGGCTTCTCGCAGCCACGGCTCTCGCCTTAAAATTAGATGCGGTTAGCTGTTCGATTTGAGGCCCAGGGAAAAGCCAAGGGGTTTCCTCAAGCGTTGGTTCACTCACGGTTGGTTTTTGTCCGCAACCAAAAGACACCAGCATCAGCAGAAACCCGAGGAACAACTTTGGCATGGTCATACTTAAAAATTTCCGATTTTAGGTGTCAGCCGTGCATTGCAACCAATGCACCTACCGCCTCTAGTGAGAAAGGTTGCAAGCTCAGTTCACGCAATTTATCACGCCCGTTATGGCAGAGCAACCACGACTTCCTGTCCTTGTACGGTCGACAAGGCGCGATAGGTTTGGAAATCAATTCCCTCGGTCAGAAAGTGGACAGAGCCGTCACCATATAGAAAATTGCAACCAGCAGGGTGGTCACTACGAAAATTGCTCATGGCGGACTTTCCCTTTGGGGACGTATTGTAGCTAGCAGGACAGAGAGGATGGAACAGCTGTGACAGTTCAAGAAAAGTCTCAGTCACTGGGTATTTGTTCAGCGGCTCAACGGTACTCCCAAAAATACCGGTAACTATGAGACCCGGAATGCCTGTAAAATTGGGATGAGGAATCAGCCAGCTAGACCATGCCGTAGGTATCTCACCAACTGAATTATTAACAATATTTGTGCAGTTGGCTTTTCGGCAAACTGGCCAATTGGGCGAACTAGCCGCCTCGCCCATCGCAAAGGTATTACTCGTGCCATCAGTAATCTTTTGAATCGTGACACCCCAACTGTAACCAAACATCCCTCGCAATTGAGAAGGCATACGACCTGGTCCGCCGCCCGCAATGGCGGGTATCAAGCAAATGGCGTCACTAGAGCCGTAAGACAACGCATAATCGGTCGTGCCGTATGTTACGTTACTGAGGAAATTTAAGACGGGGTCCGTCTTGGGGTTTGCCTCGGGCGACGACGGACAATCGAGAACAGGAATTGGCGTTGCTGCGACTGCCGGAGCTTGATCTGACCACTCTTTATCGAAATCGTAGAGGCCTTGCAGATTCGACTGCTCCAAATAGGGGAGCAAGGCAACAAAAGCACTAGCAAAAACATCGGTACCCTTGACCACTACGCCCGTAGGAAACTCTTGCTTCGAGGAGTAATAATTCTGAAGTCCGATACCCAGCTGACGCATGTTGTTGGTACACTGCGAACGCCGAGCTGCCTCGCGGGCTGCTTGAATTGCGGGAAGCAACAGGGCAACCAATACACCTATGATGGCAATGACGACCAACAGCTCAACTAGGGTAAAACCGTTTAGGGAACTCAGTTTTCCTCTTCGCGCGAATCTTAAATCCTTGGAAGCGGCTCGGCCGGATTTCGATAGATTCGTACCATGATTGGTAAACATGAATTGCCTCCACAAGAAATGGAAAATGAAAAGTTATCGGATCGTCACAAAAAAACGTACGGCTTCTTGCACTGTCACTAAGAAAATAATAGGAGGAGCAAGGCCAGAAAATCAAACACATCAGCAAGGCTCCGACCCGCTGATTCAATCATACCCAGCTACGACCCATTGTCAGTAAAAATGAGAAAACCGCAACGGATAAATAAATAAATATTTACTTATTTTTTATTTTCCCCACACCAAAAGCTCGCAATGGCCTACCGAATTGACTAAAATGGCCTTTTAGTGGTGATGATTGTCTCGAAAAGTAGGATGATTTTGCTTTTTTGGAGTTTCCGTACTCTGCCGAGTGTGGCGCTGGTCTGTTGGCGGCTGCGCGTCGGGGTTCGGTTAACGCTTGGTGCGACGCCATTCTCATGCTGCAGCCGTGTAGGCCAATGAGACACCCGATTTGTCTTTGTCCCTTGAGACACCCTTTTTTTGAGTTAATGGAGAGACCTCATGCAAATTAGATTCTTGATTGTAACCGCAGCCCTCGTTGGCTTGTTGCCCAACTTTGCCGGGGCAGTTACCTTTTTTGCCGATGATTTTGAGTCGTATACGCTTGATGCCGACGTGACGACCGCTGGTGTTCCTACATTCGGTGGTACTTGGACTGTTTCCCATACATTGGCAACGGTTGAAACCGAAGCAGATTTCCACCTGATAGATACCAAAAATACCGCTTTTGGGTTCATGCTACCGCCAGAGGTCAATTTTGGCCCCGCCACTACCGGCGGTGCCACCACCCCTCTCTGGGATCCGACTGGCGTAGCACCGGGCGGTAAATTCATGGCTTCTAGTTCCGACGGATTGCCGCCAGGCTTGTTTCCTACTTTCTTGGCGGGCACAACACCTGCAGACCCCGACTTACCCGATAAAGATGCCTATGACAGCAGATTAAAAAATGGTACCTATACCGGCGCCGCTAACGACTTTATTACCCCAAGTTTCTCAACCGTCGGAGCCGGTGGTGGTGACGTGTGGCTTCATGCCTCGGTGTCGTCCCAGTTAAACGACAACGGCAATGCCATGTTCGATATCGACGTCAGTACCGATGGCGGCACCACGTGGGTGAACAAGTTTCGGCGTATCTCTCCGGGAACTAGCCGTAACTTCGCGACAGGTGATTTCGACAACGACACCGACGTTGATGGGAAAGATTTTCTCACCCAGCAGCGTGCTTATAATGGGGAAGATTGCACCAACTGTAATGGTACCGATCCCCAAAACCCCCATGATCTTGATCAATTTCGAAGAGATTCTGATCAACGATACTCGGATTGGTCTAAGGCATTTCAAGGCGTATATACACCGGTTGTAGCGACAATTGGCGCTTCGCTCGGCGAAGGCAATGCCGGCGCCACTCATGGCGAGTTGGATATAAACCTAGGGGCTGCCTTGGGCGGAGAAGCAG